>Ga0209391_10000009_pt1 | contig 57912 bp, 53 predicted proteins | sample PPLLak3March2015_FD_187246 | JGI IMG/M metagenome (GOLD analysis project Ga0209391, IMG submission 187246) | Freshwater sediment microbial communities from Prairie Pothole Lake near Jamestown, North Dakota, USA - PPLs Lake P7 Core (1) Depth... | ecosystem: Environmental > Aquatic > Freshwater >...
GGGCGGAAGCGCGCAAGGCCGGCACGGATCGCCTGCGGCTCGATGCCGATCGCCAGCGCGCAGGCAGCCGCGGCCAACGCGTTGCGCACGTTGTGCACGCCGGTGACAGCGAGCGCCACCTCGATCACACCGGCCGGTGTCGCCATCGAGAGCTGCGCACCGTCGACAGACAGCGCATGGGTCGCCGTGATCACGGCCTCGCCCTCGAGTGCGAAGTCGATGACACGGCGCGTACCGGCGAGCTTGCGCCAGATCGGTGAGCAGGGATCGTCGGCGGGAAACACCGCCACTCCTTCGGTGGACAGCGGCAGGGCGTTGATGACCTCGCCGTTCTCGTAGGCCGTCGCCTCCACCGATTGCATGAACTCCTGATGCTCGCGCTGCGCGTTATTCACCAGCGCAACGGTGGGCCGCGCCAGTTCGGCCAGCGTGGCAATTTCGCCCGGATGATTCATGCCGAGTTCAAACACGGCCGCCCTGTGCTGCGCACCGAGCTGCCACAGCATCAGCGGCAGGCCGATCTCGTTGTTGAGGTTGCCGCGCGTGGCCAGCCGGTGCCGCTCACCGAACGCCTGAGCGAGGATCACGGCGATCATCTGGGTGACCGTGGTCTTGCCGTTGCTGCCGGCCACCGTGATCACCGGCAATGCGAAGCGCGCCCGCCACTGCGCGGCGCCGCGCCCGAGCGCACGCCGCGCATCGGCAACGACGATCTGCGGCAGGTTGTCGTCGAGCGTGCGCTCGACGACGGCGGCAACCGCGCCGCGCTCGCGCGCGGCCCCGACGAACTCGTGGGCATCGAAGTGCTCGCCGCGCAGCGCGACGAAGAGTGCACCCGCCGTCAGCGTGCGTGTGTCGGTCGAGACGCTGGAAAATGCGATGCGGCCGTCGCCCCTCACTTCGAGAGCGCCGACAGCGCGCGCCAGCTCGGCGACTGTCATCAGTGTGCTCATGGTGTCGCCCGCGCTCGGCTTGCCAGCGCACCGCGCGCCTGTTCCAGGTCGGAGAACGGCAGTCTCGTGGACCCGACGACCTGGTAATCCTCATGGCCCTTGCCGGCGATCAGCACCACGTCACTCGGTGCGGCGCGCTGCACGGCCTGCGCAATGGCCTGCGCCCGGTCGACTTCCGTCTCCAGCTGTCGTGCCGCCCGCGCGCCGGAGGCGACCTGCGCGACGATTCGCGCGGGATCCTCGGTGCGCGGGTTATCGCTGGTGACGACGACAACATCGGCACCCGCCGCTGCGGCCGCGCCCATCGGTGCCCGCTTGCCCGGATCCCGGTCGCCGCCGGCGCCGAAGACTAGCCACAGCAGGCCATTCCTCGCTCGCACCATGGGCCGGAGTGCCTCGAGCGCCTGTGTCAGCGCGTCAGGCGTGTGCGCGTAATCGACGATCACCAGCGGCTCGGATTGCGTATCGACGCGCTGCATGCGGCCCGGCGGCGGTGCGAGTTGCGGCAGCGCCGCCACCGCTGCCTCGAACGGAATGCCGCAGCCGTACGACGCGCCGATCACGCCGAGCAGGTTCGCGACGTTGAAGTGCCCGACCAGCGCAACGTCGATCGGCCATGCGTTTCCGTCCGCGCGAAGCTCGAACGACAGCCCGCCAGCCGTCGCGCGCACGTCGTGCGCGAGCAGGCGCGGCGCCATGGGCCGTGCCGCCGAGTCACCGCGCGCGCTGTAGCCGATGACCTCCACGCCCTGGTCGCGCGCCAGCGCGGCAAAGCGACAGCCTGCTTCGTCGTCGAGGTTGATCACAGCGTGGCGCAGGCCGGGCCAGCCGAACAGCACGGACTTGGCCGCCTCGTACTTCTCCATCGTCTCGTGGAAGTCGAGATGGTCGCGCGTGAGGTTCGTGAAGAGCGCGACGTCGAAGTGCATCCCATCGACGCGCCGCTGGGCGAGACCGATCGACGAGACTTCCATTGCGAGCGCCTGAGCGCCGGCATCGAGCAGCCTGCGCACTTCCCGCTGCAGCGATACCGGATCGGGCGTGGTCAGGTCGCTGGCGTCCAGCGCCCCGGGAAAGCCGATACCGACGGTGCCGATGACCGCGCACCGGCGCCCTTCGCGCGTCAGGACCTGCGCGATCCACTGGCTGCACGAGGTCTTGCCATTGGTTCCGGTTACGCCCACCGAGGTCAGTCGTTCGCTGGGCCGGCCGTAGTACTCGGCCGCAAGCGAGCCGAGTTGCTGGCGCAGTTGCGGCACCGCGCGCAACGGTATCGAAGCGGCTGCCCCATCCCAGCCGTCGGCGTCTATCAGCGCGGCGGCGGCGCCGCGTGCCGTTGCATCACCGAGATGCCGGCGACCGTCGGACGTTCCGCCCGCGACGGCGACGAAGACATCGCCGGGCTGGATCGACCGGCTGTCGAGGCGCAGGTGTCGTTGCCCCGTCTGGTGCGGCGGCAGGGAGGCGATCCAGTCGAGCGCCGCGCGCACACCGGGGTTGATGGCGTTTGCAGCGTTCACGGGGCCTGCCTCAGCGCCAGCAGAGCCTTGGGCGCCTCGAGCGGACCATCGGGTGCCACCTGCAGGGTGCGCAGGGTCGCACCCGCAATCTGTGCGAAGACCGGTGCGGCGACCTGCCCACCGTAGTAGGCGCCACCGCCGGGCTCGTCGACCATCACGGCGATGACGATGCGCGGATCCGACACCGGTGCAAGCCCGACAAAGCTTGCCACGTAGTCCTTCACGTACTGGCCGTTCTTGATCTTGTAGGCCGTCCCGGTCTTGCCGGCAACGCGATAGCCGGCGATGCGCGCCAGCGGCGCCGTGCCTTCGTCGCTGACTCCCATCTCCAGCATCTTGCGCATCGCGCGCGCTGTCGGCGGCGAGAGAACCTGCACCATCGGAGGTGCGCTGTCGAGCCTGACCAGCGACAGCGGTGCCAGCTGGCCGTCGTTGGCAAAGACCGTGTAGGCGCGCGCCAGTTGGACCAGCGTGACCGACACGCCATGGCCATAGGAGATCGTCGCCTGCTCGATCGGCCGCCAGGTCTTCGCCGGACGCAGGCGCCCCGCCACCGCACCGGGGAATCCCAGGCGCGGCGCCTGGCCGAAGCCGAGGCTGGTGTAGGTCTCCCACAGCGTCTGCGCCGGCAGGTCCAGCGCGATCTTGGCAGTGCCCACGTTGCTCGACTTCGCCACGACTTCTTCGACGGTCAGCAGGCCGTGCGCATGCGCGTCGCCGATGGTGCGGTCACCGATCGTCAGCTTGCCGGGCGCGGTCTGGATGCGCGTGTCGGGACGCACTTTGCCGGCCTCCAGGGCCGCCGCCACCGAGAACGGTTTCATCGTGGAACCGGGCTCGAAGGTGTCGGTCAGCACGCGGTTGCGGATGGCATCGCCGGAGAGCCGCGTGCGAGCGTTGGGGTCGTAGCTGGGCCAGTTCGCCAGCGCCAGCACTTCGCCGGTCTTCACATCGAGCACGATGGCGGCACCCGCCTTCGCGCGGTGCTTCTCCACCGCCGACCTGAGCGCCGACGAGGCGATGTACTGGACCCGGCTGTCGAGCGAGAGCGAGATGTCACGGCCATCGACCGGCTCGCGCAGCCAGTCGTCCTCGACGATGCGCCCGAGCCGGTCCTTGATCACGCGGCGGCTGCCCGCGCGCCCCGCGAGCTCACGCTCGTGCGCCAGTTCGACCCCTTCCTGGCCGCGATCCTCGACGTTGGTGAAGCCGACGACGTGTGCGCTGGTGGGCCCCTCCGGGTAATGCCGCTTGAACTCCCGGCTCGAGTGCACGCCCGCGATCTTCAGTGCCGCGATGCGATCCATCACCTCGACATCGACCTGGCGACGCAGGTAGACGAAGCTGCGATCGTCGTTGGCGAGTCGCCGCTTCAGTTCGCCGGGGTTCATTTCGAGCAGACGGGCCAGTTCCGCGATCTGCGCCGGCGTCGCCTCCACATCCTCCGGAATCGCCCAGACGGCGCGCGCCGGCACGGATGACGCGAGCACGATGCCGTTGCGGTCCGTCACGCGACCGCGGGTCGCGGGAACGTCGAGCGTCCGGGCATAGCGCGCTTCGCCCTGGCGCTGCAGGAACTCGGTCGTCACTCCGCCCATCAGGTAGAACGCCCGTCCGCCCAATGCCACGAAGCCGACGAAGAGCGCGAACAGCATCAGCTTCGAGCGCCACGCGGGAATCGCGACCATCAGCAGCGGATTGGCGTTGAATCCCACCCGCTCGCGGCCGGCGGACCCTCGGTCATTGCGACCAGCGCTACGCCCGGCCCTGCGTCCGTTGGCAGCCGTCACCGTTTGACTCCTGGCGCAACCGGAGAGGCCGCGCTCGCCTGCGGCAGATTCAGGTAGACGGTCTGCGCTGGATCGGGCGCCTTGAAGCCGAGCCTCTGCGCCGCACGTTCCACCGAAGCTGGCTGCGACAGCCGGGCCAGTTCGATCGTCAGCCGTTCGTAATCGACGTCGAGTTGCCTCGCCTCCTGCTGGGCGCGTTCGAGGTCGACGAACAGCGATCGCGACCGATGCTGGGCGGTGATCAGGCCAAGTGCGCACGCGAAAAGCATCAGCGTGGCGAGCACCAGCAGCGCGCGCCGGATCATCGCGTCGCCTCTGGCCAGGGCGCGTCCGTCCGTTCCGCCACGCGCATCACCGCTGAACGGGCGCGCGGATTGGCGGCGACTTCCTCTTCGTCGGCGCGCACCCGCGCCAACGATGTGAGCCGCGGCGCCGGCAGATCGGCCGCGCGCAGGGGAAGTCCGCGCTCGGCAGGCAGCGGACGGCCCGGATGCGCATGCGCATCGATGAATCGCTTGACGATGCGATCCTCGAGCGAGTGAAAACTGATGACGACCAGACGTCCCCCCGTACGCAGTCGACGCGCCGCCTGTTCGAGCGCTAGCGCCAATTCCTCAAGCTCTTGATTGACGTGAATCCGTACAGCCTGAAATGTCCGCGTGGCCGGATGCTGTGCCCCGTCCGCGCGGCTCTTGCGGGTGATCGCGCCTGCCACGACCGCGGCAAGGTCGCCGGTGCTTGCAACCGGCCGCCCAGCCTCGCGGCGAGCCACAAGCGCCTTTGCAATCGATGCAGCAAACCGTTCTTCCCCATAGTCGCGGATCACCTGTGTGAGTTCATCGATCGAAGCCCGTGCCAGCCACTGCGCCGCGGTTTCGCCGCGCGTGGTGTCCATCCGCATGTCGAGCGGCCCGTCGCCGCGCCAGGAGAAACCGCGCGCCGCCTCGTCGATCTGCGGTGATGAGACCCCGACATCGAGCAGCACGCCGTGCACACGATCGATCCCCTGCGCCGCAAGCGTCGTTTCCAAGCGTGAAAACGCTGTGTGTTCGATGTGAAATCGCGGATCCGTGATGCCGGCCGCGGCCGCGACCGCCGCTGGATCCCGGTCGAACGCCAGCAATCGACCCACCGGGCCAAGTGCCTGCAGGATCAGCCGCGCGTGCCCGCCGCGCCCGAAGGTGGCATCGACATACGTGCCATCCCGTTCGGTGACCAGGTACGCGACGGCCTGTGCAGCGAGGACCGAACGGTGCCCGTGGGCGTCCGCTGGAGAGGTGGCCGACATTCACCGTCAGAACGTGAAGTCCGCGGCGGAGTCGGGCAGGCCATTGGCGAGCGATTGGCGCTCTTGCTCGCCAAGCCGGGCCACGTCCCACAGTTCAAAGTGAGCACCCATACCGAGCAGCATCACGTCGCGCTCGAGGCCGGCCGCGTCGCGCAGCTCGGCCGACACGAGAATCCGGCCCGCGCTGTCGAGTTCGATATCGACGGCGCTTCCGAGCAGCAAACGCTGCAGGGCGCGTGCCGCGTACGGCAGCTGCGCGATCTGTTGCCGGCGCGCCTCCCACGTGGGACGCGGATAGACCAGCACGCATCCGTCCGGGTGGCGCGTCAGCGTGAGCCGGCCCTCGCAACCCGCGGCAAGCGCATCCCGATGGCGCGCGGGCATCGAAAGGCGACCCTTGCCATCCAGCGTCAGTTGAGAAGCGCCCTGGAACACGATTTTGTCGGACATGGACCCGTGAAGCCGCGCCGAAAGGCGAAGCGAACACTAACTAGCCCACTGTCTCCCACTATTTCACACGGGGCGCCACTCTATCGCACCGGTTTCCTGTGGGTCAAGGGAAATGCAGCGGATTTTCCAATGACAACAAGCACTTAGGACGCGAACTTCAGACGAAATCGCGACGAAATTTCGTGCGATTTGAATGGCTTAGCGAGCCTACTGCAAGTGAAATCTCATGATGATCCACGTCCGCGGACCGTGGTTCAGTCGCCCGTGGCGCCCGACCGGCCGGCGCGACCATCGGGCCACCCGATTGGGAGAGTTCGATCGGAAAAAACTATCGACCTGCGCTCGTGCCGCCCCGACTCGGAGACAAGGCGAAGCGTCGATAGCAAACGTCAATCGTCCGCGTGGAACCCCTTCGCCCGCACGGGTCGATAGCCGCCGTACGCGCGAGCCCGCACGCGTGAGAAAGCAAAGTCCGCCTGTAAGCCGGATTCTGTTCAGCGCCCTCGCGGGCGCCGCGACGATCATTCCTCTAGGCCCGGCATCGCTGCCTGGCTCATGCCACCTACCCGCGGCCTCCCCGAGCAGGATCACCGGCCGCCTATTTGGTGTTGCTCCACGTAGAGATTGCCCGTTTCACCCGACTCGGCTTCGCCTCGTCGGGCACGTCGCTTGCGCGCCGCACCCTCAGCAGTTCCACTCTTCAGCGGCCCTGCCTATCGAGACTTTGGAGGCGCGCTGCGCGCGCCCCCAGCCGGTCGACTCGTCTCTGTTGCTCTGATCCTCACCTCACGGTGGGCAGGCGTTACCTACTACGTCGCTCTGTGGAGTCCGGACTTTCCTCGGCACCGCGTGAGTGGGCCGCGATCGTCCGGCGGACTTTGCAGAGCGAAGTTTAATCGGTAGCGGGCAGGTTCCTCACAGCGCAGCGGCAGCATGGGAAGCCGCAGCTTTTCGGACCAGCATCAGGTCTTGCTCCGCGTACCGTCATGCCTTCCCGCCGCCAAATCCGCGACAATGCCTGCCACCGTGACTGCCTCTGATCCCACCGCCCCGCACCTGATCGTCGTCGAGGATTCGGAGCTCGACTACGAGCTGCTGCTGGCGATGCTGATGCGTGAAGGCCTGCGCCCTCGCGCCGTGCGCGTCGAGGACGAGCCGGGCATGCGCGACGCGTTCGCACAAGGCCCGGTCGATGCCGTGATCACCGACCACAATCTGCCGCGATTCGATTCGTTTGCATCGCTGAAGGTCGCGAAGGCCTTTGATCCCGACATCCCCGTCATCGTGCTGTCAGGCGAAATGTCGGAGGAACTCGCCGTCGCCTCGCTGCACGCCGGTGCCGACGACTTCGTCCTCAAGACGCGAATGTTCCGGGTGGCCTCGGCCCTGCAGCACAGCCTGCAGTCGGCGCGCACGCGGCGCGAGGCACGCGGCGCGGCGGAGGCGCTGGTCGAAAGCGAAAGCAAGCTGCACGCGCTGACCCAGCACCTGGAGCGCGCCAAGGAAGACGAACGTCGCGCCATCGCGCAGGAGATCCACGACGACATCGGCGGCGCCCTGACCGCGCTGAAGTTCGAAGTCGTGCGGCTTGCGCGTGATCTCGGCGCTGAGCCCCAACACACTGAAAGGCTCGGCGCGATCCAGCAGTTGCTCGAGTCGGCGGTCGTTGCCACGCACCGCATCCAGCACGCCTTGCGGCCGGCAGTGCTGGACGCCGGCCTCGTGGCGGCGCTCGAATGGCTCGCGCGCGGCTTCGGCGAACGGACCGGCCTGCCGATCGACTTTCGCAGCAATCGCGATGAGTTCGAGATCGCACCCGATCGCGCCGCCGCGCTTTATCGTGTCGCCCAGGAAGCGCTGACCAACGTGCGCAAGCACGCGGGCGCGCACGCCGTGCATGTGCAGCTGTTCGCACTCGAGGATGAAGTCACGCTCGAGATTGCCGACGATGGGGTCGGATTCGAAGCTGACAGCCTGTCTGTCACGCCGGGATTCGGAGTGCGTGGTCTGCTCGAGCGCGCGCGGGGGCTTGACGGCTGGGCCGAGGTCTCGACCTCGCCGGGGCGCGGCACGACCGTGATGTTCTCGATTCCACCGTTGCCGTCGGTGCGCCCTCGCGCGGCGGCGCCTGTCACTGGAGGACCGGATGCCGGTTAGGCTGATCGTCGTCGATGACCATGCGATCGTGCGTCGCGGCATCGTCCAGGTCCTCTCGGAGCACCCGGACGTGCAGATCGTGGCCGAAGCGGCTGACTACGGTCAGCTGCGGGCCGAACTGAAGAAACATGGCGAGCCGGACGTGCTGGTGATGGACGTCGGTCTGCCCGGCAAGAACGGCATCGAGATCCTGAAGTCGCTGCGCGAGGAGTATCCGCGCCTCAAGGCACTGATGGTCAGCATGTATCCCGAGGATCAGTACGCGGTGCGCGCGTTCCGCGCCGGCGCGTTCGGCTACCTCAACAAGGGCAGCGCGCCTGACAAGCTCCTCGAAGCGCTGACCATGGTGATCGCGGGCAAGAAGTACGTAACGCCCGAGATCGCGCAGGCGCTGATCGAGAACCTGAACGCCCCCGAAGAAGCCGTCGCGCCGCACGAGAAACTCTCGGACCGCGAGTTCCAGACGCTGAAGCTGATGGCCTCCGGCCGGCGCCTATCCGACATCGCCGAGGAGCTGGCGCTCAGCCCGAAGACCGTCAGCGTCTATCGCGCGCGGATCCTCGAAAAAATGGGCATGAGCAACAACGCCGAACTGACGCACTACGCGATCAAGCACGGCCTAGTCGAGTAACGCCTCAGCGCGGGTCGGGGGCGCCGCGCGCCGCTAGCCGTCTCGTCCGACGAAACGCGTCGCCCACTTGAGCGCCCGGTCGCGCTGGCCGCCCCGCTCGCCGGTGTCACCAACAGCACGCAGCGTGTCTTGCGCTCCTTCGACCGGCGGTCGCGGCGGACCCACGAACTCGGAACTGTTGCTGCCATAGCGCCGTCCGTTCGAATGGGAATCGAGCGCATCCGCCGGCTGCACGGCTGCCGAACGGAAGCCGAACTGCACCCGCCAGTGCTGTCGTCCGGAGGCATTGCGGATCAGTCCATGGAAGTCGCTGCCGGGCACGGCGGGAGAAAACAGGAATCCCTGCATCAGCTGGCAGCCCTGCTCGAACAACCGGTTCATCTGGCCCTGTGTCTCGACACCTTCGGCGACGACCCGCAACTTGAGGCTCTTGCTCATCGCGATGATGGCGGCGACGATGGCGGCGTTGTCGCCGCTTGTTTCCAGCTCGCGCACGAACGAGCGATCGATCTTCAGCGTGTCGATCGGCAGCTTCTTCAGGTAGGACAGCGACGAGTAGCCGGTGCCGAAGTCATCGACCGAGATCGCCACGCCGAGCTCCTTCAGTGCCTGCAACAGCGGCAGGGCATGGCCCAGGTTCTGCATCAGCACCGTCTCGGTCAGCTCGAGCTCGAGCAGATGCGCGTCGAGGCGGAAGCCCGACAGCGCCGCCTGCACCGGCTCGACTAGGTTGGCGCGCTGGATATGGCGGCCGGAGATGTTGATCGACACCGGCATCGGCGGCATGCCGTCCTCCGACCACGCCACCATCTGCTTGCAGACTTCGCGCACCGCCCACTCGGTGATCGGAACGATCAGTCCCGACTCTTCCGCCACCGCGATGAACTCCCCCGGCGGCACCAGCTCGCCACCGCGCTTCCAGCGCATCAGTGCTTCGGCGCCGACGATCGCACCGTCGATGACGTTGACCTTCGGCTGGTAGTACATCACCAGTTCCTCGCGCTCGAGCGCGCGGTGCAGCGCCGTTTCCAAGCGCCAGCGCTCGGCCGTGGCGGTGTTCATCGCGGTCGAAAACCGCATGACACCGTTGCGGCCGCTGTCCTTGACGGCGTACATCGCGATGTCAGCCTTGCGCAGCAAGGTATCGACATCGTTGCCGTCGAGCGGGTAGGTCGCCATGCCGATCGACGTCGTGACGAAGAGCTCGTGGCCGGAAAACGAGAACGGCCGGCGCATCGTCTCGAGCAGGCGCTGGGCCACGGCCTCGATCGCGCCCGGTTCCGCCAGGTCGGTCAGCAGGATCGTGAATTCGTCGCCACCCAGGCGGGCGACGCTGTTGCCGCTGCCTGCCGCCGGAGCGGCCTGCGAACCGGCCGCGAGGCTGCGGGTGGCCGACCCGATGCTCGGCGGCCGGCCATTGCGCAGCGCTCCCTTGGATTCGGCGCCGCGGGCGACCGTGTCGTTCTCGCGCACGCACTGGTACAGGCGCTTGGCCACCTCGCGCAACAACTGGTCGCCGACCTGGTGACCGAGCGTGTCATTGATCTGCTTGAAGCGGTCGAGGTCGATGAACAGCACCCCCACCGCGCTGCCGCTCGAGCGCGCACGTTCCAGTGCCGCCTGGAACTGGTCTCGGAAGAATCGGCGATTCGGCAACCCGGTGAGGCTGTCGTAGTTGGCCAACTGCCGGATCTGGTCCTCGGCCTGCTTGCGCTCGGTGATGTCCTGGATCACGCCGTGCACGGCGGTGGCGCGACCGGCTTCATCGCGATCGACTTCGCCTTCGATCTGAACGACCCGTACCTGCCCGGTTGGTCGGGAGATGCGGCACTCGAAGTTCATCTGCCCGCTGGCTGCCAGCGCCTCCCGGAACATCATCTCGATGCGGGCCCGCTCGTCCTCGACGACACGCGACCACACGAACCAGTCGGCGAGGCCGTCATCCTGCGGCGTGAGGCCGGCAATCGCGAAGCACTCCTCGGACAGCTTCACCCTGCGCGCGGCGATGTCCCACTCCCAGCTGCCGAGCCGTGCGATGCGCTGCGCCTTGCTGAGCTTGGCCCGGCTCTCGGCGAGTTCCTCGCGCATGCGCGAGGCACGGATCATGTACCGCAGGCGTTCCGACAGCAGCGTCCACTGTGTCGTGCTCTTGACGAAGAAGTCCGTCGCGCCGGCCTCGTAGGCGCGCGCGATCGACGACTCGTCGTCAAGGCCCGTGAGCATCAGGATCGGCACATGTTCGCCGCCCGGCAGGCGCCGCAGTCGCTCGCAGGTGATGAACCCATCAACCTCAGGCATCAGCGCGTCGAGCACGACGACGTCCGGCTGGTTGTTGCTGTAGAGCTCCAGCGCGCTGGCGCCTCCATCCGCCTCGATCACTCGCCACTGGCGTTCCGCGAGCGCGGAGGCCGTCAGCAGACGCGCCACCGGATCGTCGTCGACCAGCAGCACGAGATCGCCCCGCGGCCCGTCCCGCCCGCCCTCGACGGGTTCGTCGGTTCGCTTGCCCGGTACCTGCGCGTCCTTGCTCATCAGCAGCACTTGATCCTCAGCTCGGCGTGACCGCCTCGTCGGCGGCAACGATTTCAGACAATTCCTGCACGGCGCGTTCGAACTCGATGCGAACGCCGTTCCACTCGTCCTGGGCCGCCTGCAGTTCGCGGCTCCGCGCCAGGCGTTCCAGTTCGGCAAAGCGCCGCGAGAGCGCGGTGGCCCCCAGATTGGCGCTCGATGACTTCAGCGTGTGCACCGCGAGTTGCAGCGCACCGGCATCCCCGGTCTTCAGCGCGTGGGTCGCCTTTTCGATCAGCTTCCCGGCCGTCGTGATGTAGGTGGCGACGAGTCGCTCCAGCAGGCGGCTCGAACCGCGCCGCTCCATGTCGCGTATCAGCTCGATCATGGCCGGATCGATCGCCCGCGCCGGCGGAGACACGGGCGCTTGTGGTGCCTCCGGGTCTTCAATCGCAATTGGCGGCGCCTCGCGCGGCGGCGCCCCGTCTTCCTGACTCACTGCCCAGCGGGCGAGAGCCGCATCCAGCTGCTCGCGCCGGACGGGCTTGGCGAGATAGTCGTTGAATCCGGCCGCGAGGCAGCGCTCGGCGTCGCCCGCCAGCGCATTGGCGGTCAGCGCAACGACCGGCGTGTCACTACGGGTCGCAAACCCGTTGGCCGCCGAGGCCCGGAAGCGACGCACAGCCTCGAATCCATCCATCTCGGGCATCTGGCAGTCCATGAACACGAGGTCGAATGCCTCGTCGCGCAGGGCTGCCAGGGCCTCGCGGCCGTCGGACGCGACGCGGATCGTGCAGCCCAGCTCGCCGAGCATCGCGCGTGCGACCTCCTGGTTGACCGGGTTGTCTTCGACCACCAGGACGCGCGCTCGGCGGCCCGGCGCTGCTGTAAGCAGGAGCGGCGCCGGCGGAGTCTCTGTATGCAATACACGGCCGAGCGCGTCGATCAGTTCCGACTGCCGCACCGGCTTGGTGAGATAAGCCTCGATGCCGCTGTCGTGCGCCTGCCGCGCCTCGTTGCCGTTGCCCAGCGACGTCAGCATCAGCATCCGCACGTCGACGAGATCCGGATCGCGCCGCATCTCGGTCGCCAGCATCAGGCCATCCATGATCGGCATTTTCATGTCGATGACGGCGGCTTCGAACGGCGTTCCGGCGCGCGCCGCGGCCCGCATCAGCTCGAGCGCCGTCGAGCCGTTGTCCGCGGTGGCGATGTCCACGCCGAAGCCGCGCAGCTGCGCCTCCAGGATGCTGCGGTTGGTCGGATTGTCCTCGACCAGGATCACACGCCGGCCACGCAGTCGTTCTGACTCCACGGCCACCGGCAGCAGGTCGACCGCGCTGGCAGCCAGCGGAACTTCGAAGCTGAACACCGAGCCTTCGCCGAACCGGCTTTCCGCGGTGATGCGCCCACCCATCAGCTCGACGAGCTGCTTGCTGATGGCCAGTCCGAGCCCGGTGCCGCCGTAGCGCCGCGACATCGACTGGTCCGCCTGCATGAAGACGGTGAAGAGCTTTTCGAGCGCGTCCGGTCGCAGGCCGATGCCGGTGTCACGCACCTCGAACCGGACCCGGCTGGCGCCGCCTTCCAGTACCTCGTCGGTCACGCCGACCGACACCACCACTTCGCCCGACTCGGTGAACTTGATCGCATTGCCGACGAGGTTTGTCAGCACCTGGCGCAGGCGCATGGGATCGCCGCGCACGGCCGTTGGCACCGCGGGGGCTATCCGCGAGGCGAGCTCCAGCCGCTTCTGGTGCGCTCGCGGCGCGAGCAGTTCGAAGACGTCCTCCACGACCGTCCGCAGGTTGAAGTCGACCGCCTCCAGTTCGAGCCGGCCGGCCTCGATCTTCGAAAAGTCGAGGATGTCGTTGATGATCTCGAGCAGCGCCTCGCCGGAGCGATACACCGACTCGGCGAAACGACGCTGCTTGTCGGACAGCGCCGTGCCAAGCAACAGTTCCGTCATTCCCAGCACCCCGTTCATCGGAGTGCGGATTTCATGGCTCATGTTGGCCAGGAACTGCGACTTGGCGCGGCTGGCCGACTCGGCGATCTCCTTGGCCTCACGCAGCACGCGCTCGATCTGCTTGCTTTCGGTAATGTTCTCCAGCATCGTCAGCGTGTAGCGCTCGCCGCTGGCATCGTTGAAGCGCACCGCGTGGCCGCGCACCCAGATCGTGTTGCCGTTCGCCGCCAGCATGCGCCGTTCGAAGGTAACGGGGCCGCGCTCGTGCTCGAGCTGCGCACGGCGCGCCGCATGGCCCGCGTCCACGTCGTCCGGATGGCAAAACGCGATCAGGTCCTTGCCGATCACCTGGTCGATCGTGTAGCCGAGCATCCGCGCGTGAGCCGCGTTGGCGCGCACGATGCGGAAGTCCGGAGCCTGGATGGCCGCCGCCACCGGCGACTCGTCGAAGAGCGCCCTGAAGTACTCCGCGCTCTCGCGCAGCGCCGCCTCGGTACGCTTGCGTTCCGTGATGTCGGGGCTGATGAGCGCGTACTGGAAGTAGCGTCCCTGCTCGTCGCGCAGTGGCTGGCCCTCGACTTCGAGCACCCGGGCGTCACCGTCGCGCGTATAGGCGATGAACTCGACGCGGCACGACTCGCCGCGGGCAATGGCCTCGCCGATGGTGACGATCGTCGATGCGTCCGTGTCGGGACCCTGCAGCAGGGTGTGGGCGACACGGCCGCGCACATCCTGCAGCGAGTAGCCGGAGAACTGCGCGCAGGCGTCGTTGGCCCACTGGATGCGTCCGGACGTGTCCAGAATCATCACCATCTGCTCCGTCCGCGAGGCCACCATCGCCAGACGGCTCGCCTCGACTTCGCGCTCGCGCAGTTCGCGTTCGGCCCGCTGCCGCTCCGCTACGCGCGAAAGCTCGGCGCTGATCGCCTCCAGCAGCTCGAGCTGCTCGCCCGTCGCCTCGACGCGGTGATCGCAGAAGAACTCGATGAACGCGGTGACGTGGCCGCGTGCGATGACGGGCACGACAATGCCCGTCTGCAGCCCGGCATCCAGCGCCTCGACCAGGCGGTTCCAGTTCGCCATGCGCGACAGGTCGGACACCCAGTGCGGCGTTCCCGAAAGGTAGGCTCGCCCGATCAGATGGTCGGGCGAGGGAATGATCGGAATCCGGTTGCTGGCGTCGATGAACAACCCGAAGCGTTCGCTGTCGCGCGCAAACCAGATCGAGCGAGGCGGCAGCGGCGCCGCGCCGGAAGCTTCCGGCAGCAGCGCGACACGCCCGAGCGGCCAGTCCAGATACGCGCCAATCTCGCGGAGCGCCCGCTCAAGCGTTTCCTCGACCGAGTCGCCCTCGTTGGCGGCCGCTGCCAGGCCGCGCAGCAGGCGCATCTGCGCGTACTGGTGCTGCAACTCGAGGCTGTTCTGCAGTTCGCTCTTGTGGGCTCGCGCCAGCCGGTCCGAGTGCGACAGCAGGGCTGCGGTCATTGCCTCGAAGGAGCCGACCAGTGAATCGAGTTCGTCGCCGCGACGGGCCGCGGGTCGGCCGGCGAAGCGACGCGAAAGCTCTTCGGCACGATCCGTGAGCTCCTTCACCGGCGCGATCAGGTAGCGCGTGAGATAAAGGCCCGCCGCGATCGTTGCCAGGATCGTGAACAGCACGACCGTGGCAAACGCGTTGGTCGAGTCGCTCAGCACGCCGTAGGCGTGATCGTTGGGCATCAGCACGGCAACGGCCAGGGGCTCCGGCAGCAGCGCCAGTGGTTTGAGCGCGACATCCAGCGCGCCGTCCAGCGCGATGGCTCCGCCGTCACCCTGGGCAACGCGATCAGCGATCTTTTCGAGCCAGCGTGGGTCGTCCGCCGAAGCCGAGCCCGCCAGCGCGCGTCCACGTGCAACCAGGCCGATATCGAGACCGATGCGACTCGCCAGGCGCGTGATGTACTCGGCGCCAATGCGCTGTTCCGTCGCGACCACGCCGACCACGCGCGTGCCTGCATGAACCGGGACAACGGCCCTGAGATTCAGCCCTTCGAGCCACTCTTCGGCCGCAAGGGATTCGCTGCCCGCCAGCGCCTTGCGCACAGCATCGGCCTCGGCATCGCCGGTCAGGCGATACCGACCGGGGTCGCCGACCCGATCGATGAGCTGGCCGCGCGCATCGTAGATCTCGGAGACGATGTCGCCTCCAAGGCGGCGGGTGCGCTGCGCCCACAGGCGGACCGCGTCGTTGGCGTCGGCACTGCTGAGCGCCGCCACCAGGTCGGAGCGCTCTGCCAGCGTGCGCGCGGCCTGCTCGACGCCGTGGAAGTCATCGAGGATCGAGGCCTCCACCGTCGACGCACCGCGTTCGGCGCGCGCGCGCTGCTCCGCCACGAAGAGCGCCGCCGAACTGCGGTGATGGAAGTAGTAGCTGACGCCGACGGCCCAGCTTGCAACGAGCACCAGCACGCCGATCATCGGCAGCGCAATCGAGCGAAAGCGCGCGTGGCCTCCGGGCAGGACGATCGGATGGAAGCCGGCATTGTTGGGTGCCGTTACCCGGGTGTCGGAGGACGGTTGCCCGGCGCGACCCGCGCGCGCATCCAGCAGGCGACGAAGTCGCTGCAGCAGGGCGGAAGCGTGGGCGTGCGGCATGGGCGTGGCGCGAGTGGTCGCACCAGGAGGGCGATCACGGCAGGCTAGTCGGTAATGCACCAGGGAGCCCCCTCGAAAAGCTGCCCGTTCCGCAGGCATTTCGCACGCCGTTGACCGGCCGCCGACAATTCGCGCGGAGGCGCGCGATGCTGCACAATCGCCATCGGTGGGGACGGCACAAATTCCAAGAGCAGAAGGCAATTCGCGTGGTTGTCCACGCGAGCGGGTACTTGCACCCGCGCCGCCGGCAGACCAGGCCAGGCGCTTGCTCGCCGGACTGGCGATCGTGTATGCCGCGCCGTCGGCCGCCGCAGTTTCCGGTTTCGCGATGGCGCCGTGGCTGCTGGCGGCGGCCGTAGTCGGTGCATTGCTCGCCTTGGCGGGCGTGATCCTCTCGGAGCAGCGCCGCGCACGCGCCGAACTCGGGCGCCTGAAACTCGCGCTGGATGCCGCGGCCAGCTGGTCCTGGCGCACCAGTCCGGAAGGGGTCGTCGTCGAAGTGGAGCGTGGGCACCGCGCTGTCGACTGGTTTGACTGCTCAGCACTCGTCGGCCGCCGACCGTGGGAAGTCCAACCTGGCGCGAGTCCCCCACCCGCGTTGGCTCAGGCACTCGCCGCTCGGGCACCGTTCTACGATGTGCGGCTCGATGTCGATGGGTCTGCGCCAGCGGCCACGCACCGCGCGCTGATGATGTCCGGCGTGCCGGTCTTTGCGCCTGCGGGCACGTTTGCGGGCTATGTCGGCGCTGTCCACGACCTGACGCCTCTGCTCGCCCACCTCGCGGCCGCGCACCCGGACGAGGTCGAGCAACTTCGCACGGACCTCCAACAACGCACGCGTCAGCTCGCCGAGCGCTCGACCGAACTCGACCACGCCGTGCGCGAACTCGACAGCTTCTCGTACTCGGTCTCGCACGACCTGCGCGCGCCGCTGCGCGTGGTCGACGGCTTTGCCACGATCGTGCTCGAGGACTACGGCGACCGCGGCAAGCCGCTGGACGATCTCGGGCGCGACCACTTACGCCGGATCGTCGCCGCCAGCCAGCGTATGAACTCGATGATCGAGACGCTGCTTTCGCTGTCACGCATGACCAGCCGCGAACTGACCCGCGAGCGGGTCGATCTCTCCCAGCTCGCGCGCGAACTGGCCGATGACCTGCGGGCTCACGATCCTGCGCGCGTCGTTGAGTTCGTCATCGCGCCGGAGCTTCGCGTCGACGGCGATCCCACGTTGCTGCGCCTCGTACTGCAGAACCTGCTCGGCAACGCATGGAAATTCACCGCCAAGAACCCGCAGGCCCGCATCGAGCTGGGCGTGAGGCAGGAAGACGGCATTGCGAACTACTTCGTGAAGGACAACGGCGCCGGCTTCGACATGCGCTTTGCAGAGAAGCTGTTCGGCCTGTTCCAGCGGTTCCACAGCGCGAGCGAGTTCGCCGGAACCGGCGTCGGGCTAGCCACCGTGCAGAAGATCATCCGCCGCCACGGCGGTCGCATCTGGGCCGAGGCGCTTCCCGCACCCAACCCGGGGCACGGAGCGACGTTTTATTTCACGCTGTGGGAGTAGTGTCGCGAGTGTACGCATCGGCTTCGCCGATGCACGTGCACTCGCTCCGGACACGCGCACTTCGTGCGCGCACAAGACCGGTCAGTCGGCTGCGCTCCGGAGCGGCCGACTGACTATTCCGTCGCGAGTGCACGTGCAAGGCCCGGCTTTGCCGGGCCTTGCGTACACGAGCGACGCCTAGCCGAGTTTCCATTCATTCCCGCACTTCGCGCACCGTACGCGCAGCCAGCGGGGGCGGCCGGCCTCGGGCGGGTCGTCGTCGGGCGTGGCCTCCTGTCCGAGGACGCGGAACTTGCCCCACGTTTGGCAGTTGGGGCACGTCGCCGCTTCCGCGAACTGTTCGGCGCGGGCCAGCAGCACATTGAACCGGCGCCACGCCACGAGCATCAGGATGCCGCCCAGCGCGGCGACGAGAAGGATGGTCATATAGCTGGCCGAGGACTTCGTGTCGCCAAGCACCTCGGCACCGGCGAGCATCATGATCAGGGCAATAAAGCCCAGCGCGAGATACGCGTGGCTTTCGATCAGCTGGCGCTCGTACCAGCGCCGGAAGCCGTACTTCTGGATGTAGTCGATGACTGGCATCGCACGGTTCAGCGGCGGATCGAATTCAGCCGGTTCGCGGCCTCGACCATGTTGACCGCCAGCTGCTCGGTCGTGGTGCCTTCGGCGCGCGCCTGCACCCGCAAGGCCTCGTGCGCCCGTTCGAAGTCCAGGCGCAGGCGCTCCATCAGGATGCCGATCGCCACGTACTCGTCACGCGCGGGAGCCATGGCGTCCTCTGCGGCTACCACGGGCGGGGCCGCCTTGATTTCCTCCCAGCGTCCCAGGGCAGCCCGCACCGCGGGCACGATTTGGCGCACGTCGAGCGGCTTGACCAGGTAACCGAGCGCGCCCATCCGGGTGGCCTCTTCGACGATGTCGGCATCGCCAAAGGCGGAGAGGAACATGAAGCCGGTCGCGGTATTGGCGGCGAGATAGCGCGCCACATCCATGCCCGACTTGCCCTGCATCCGCATGTCGAGAATGGCCAGCCGCGGCTTGAACTTGCGCGCCAGCAGGATGGCATCGTCGCCATTGTCGGCCTCGATGACCTCGAATCCGGCCTGCTTGAGCCCGGCCACCAGCGTTGCCAGCACGAGGCGGTCATCGTCAACGACGAGTATCAGCGGTTGTTGTTCAGTCATCTTTTCATTTTCATCAGCATTGCATCGACGCCCGGCCCAGCGCGTCAGACATTCTCCTCGCGAACGGCCGGCGGGAACAGTTGCAGCCGCGCCAGCACCGCGGTGCCGGAGGCTTCGATCGACAGGCGCGCACCGCGCCGCGGCAGCAGCGCCTTCACCAGCCCGAGGCCCGACACGCTCGCAGCGATATCCGCCAGGCTGAATCCAGCCGGCAGCTGTCCCGGGTTCTCGATGACGAACTCCATGCCTTCCGGCCGCGACGCCACGTGCACCCGGACCGCCTGTTCGCGCGTGCTGCGGTGCTTGATTGCGTTGGTGCCCAGTTCGTTGATGACGAGGGCGAGCGGCACCGCCTCGTTTTCGGGCAGACCGAAGCGCCACAGGTCGGGCGGCGGCGGCTCGAAACGGATTTCGGCACCGAACATGCTGGTCAGGTTCTGGAAGATGCCCTGGGCCACGCCGAGCACCGGCAAGGTGCCGGTCGAGCGGATCTGCAGCCCGTGCACCTGCGCGATCGCCTGGATCTGGGCGGCTGCCTCCTCGAGCGCGGGCGCGACCTCCGGTCGCGCGGTGGCCGCCTGCTGAATCAGTCCCGCCACACCCTGCAGGTTGTTCTTGATGCGGTGGTGAACTTCGCGCACGAGAATGTCGCGCTGCTTGACGACCTCCTCCATCCGCTGACGTTCCGCCGCCGCACGTTCGGTCACGTCCTCGGCAACGCCGAAAACCCGGATTGCTCCGTCTTCCATCCGGACCGGATTCAGCCGCACGCTGACGAGGCAGACGCCGCGCGATGGATGAGTGATCCGCACCGTGAACTCGGTTCGCAGCAGGCGCCGCATGCGGGCCACCAGCCGCGGCAGCATGCGCAGGATGATGGGCGCATCCTCGACGATCACGTGGCGCAGCGCACTGCGCGGGTTCTCGATCAGCTCCTCGACCGGCGCGCCGATCAGCGACTCGTAGCGCGGATTGACATAGAGCACGCCGGAGAAGTCGCCGGTCATGATGAAGACCAGCTGGTCGATGTTCTCGGCGAACTGCCGGAAGCGCGCCTCGGTCTCGCGCAACGCGACCTCGGCCCGGACTTCCTCGGTGAGGTCGTCGATGATCGACATCACGTAACGCGGATGCGACTCGACGCCCGGGCCCGGCTCGAAGAGCGGCACCACGCGCTGATTGACCGTGAGCCGCTTGCCGTCGGCGCGCAGCATCACGTCGCGCGGTCGGTCGACCTGCGTGCCGGTCGCCAGTGCCTTGCGGTCGAGCTCGGCGTAGAGATCGGCGAACTGACGCGCGTAGACCTCGCGCCATGTGCGGCCGACAACCTGCTGGCGCGACAGACCGGTGATCTGCTCACCGGCGCGGTTGAGGCTGACGAAGCGCCCCGTTTCCGCCTCCCGTACCGACACCAGCACCGGCAGGTTTTCCACCACCAGGTCCAGGTAGTTGCGCACCCGGCGCAGTTCTTCCTCCGACCGCCGGCGCGCATCGACATCCATCAGCGTCAGGATCAGGCCTCGCTCCGGCGCCGCCGGGTCGAGCGGAGTGCCGTTGCCGGCACACCAGAAGCGGCTGCCGTCGGCCCGCTGCATCAGCAGTTCGAACGAGTAGCGCTCGTCTCCGCCCGCCGCATCCATGACCTCGGTGCTGACGCGGTCCCAGTCGGCCGGGTGCGCGAAGAGCGTCGAGACGACCAGCTCCGAGTAATCGCGCGGGTCGTAGCCGAAGAGCCGCTCGGTGGCGGCGTTCGCCTTCAAGATGAGGTCGTTGGCGACGTACAGCATCGCCACCAGCGCGTTGTCGAAGATGAGCTGCAGCTCGTTCAGCGTAGAGCGCAGTTCGCGCTCGGAACGCTTGCGCTCGTCGATGTTGACGAACGCGAAGATGTAGCCCAGCTCCGGCCGCTCGGGGCTGACGGCGCGCCCCTGCACCGCGACCCATATCGGATCCGCCTTGCGCCGGTACATGTACAGCTCGAACTCGCAGGCCCCGGACTCCGCGATGCGCGGATAGTGCTCGGCGAGACTGGCGAGCAGTAGGTGATCCGTCGGATGGGTGAAAAGCTGCATCTGGTTGACGAGCCCGCCCGGATCGCAGGCCATCAACTCCTCCATCGCACTGTTGGCCCGTACGGGTCGGCCGTCGCGGACGAAGAGCAGCCCCACGAGCGCCGTGTCGAAGATCAGCTGCTGCTGCGCCAGCGCAGTCTGCAGTTCCTCTTCCTGCTTCTTGCGCTCCGAGATGTCGAGGATCGACGCGATCATGCCCTTGGCGCCGACCTTGGCGTCGACCTTGCGCAGCGATACGAGTGCCCAGAAGGCCCCGTTGCGCCCCTTCATCAGGCCCTCGAACGAGGCCGGCGCGCCCGTCGCAAGTTGCGCCCGCAGCGACGTGATGGACTCGAAGTAGTCGGACTCAGCGGAAAACAGCGCCCCGACCGGCGTGCCGACCAGGGCCGAGCCCGGATGGCCGAACATCACCTGCGCCTGGGCGTTGCAGCGGACCACGCGGTCGTCCTGCAGGTGCAGCACGCCCATCGAGGTCGCGTCGAGCACGACGTTGAGTTCCAGCAGCGATCGGCTGAGTGCCTCGCGCTGGCGCTTCATCTCCGACACGTTCTGGAACGTGTAGATCGCCTCGCGCAGGCCGTCGGGCCCGGATGCCTCGGACTGGATCGGCCGTGCCTGCACCAGGCACCAGATCGGCTCGCCGTCCTTGCGGAAGAGCACCACTTCGCCGCTGGTCGTCTGGTTGGCGCGCACCACCGGCATGCCCGAGATCTCGTTCGGCATCCGGTTGTCGCGATCGATCGTCAGGTCCCACAGCGGCATGCCGATGACCTGCCCGTCGCGGTAGCCGAACATGTCGGCGAACTCGCGGTTGGCCAGCATGATCTTGCCCGACATTGCCTGCGCCACACCGACCGACATCGTTTCGAACAGCGTCTGCTGGTCGCGCAGCGCCACCTGCAGCTGCTCTTCAAAGATCTTGCGATCCGTGAAGTTCTCGAGCACGACTAGGTAGTGCCGCAGCCCGCTTCCGGCCGCCACCGCACGAACGTTGACCTTGGTCCAGACCAGCGAACCGTCGCGGTGGACGAACCGGCGCTCGGACGCTTCGCTCTGGCTGCTGCCCGCCAGCAGGCGATCGCGCATCTGCCGGAAACCAAGCTGATCATCCGCCAGCACGAAGAGTTCCGGATCGCGGCCCGTCAGATCCTCGATCGAGTAACCGACCGTTGCGCTGGCCGCGCGGTTGACACCGATGACGCGGAAGCCCGCGTCCAGCAGCAACGCCGCCACCGGGCTTTCGTCGAACAGCGCCCGGAACCGCTCGGCGCTTTCCGTCAGTGCATCCTCGGCACGTTTGCGTTCGGTCGCATCCCGCGCGAGCAGCAGGATGAATTCGCGCCCTCCCTGCTCGACCCGCTGCACGACGACCTCGACCGGAAACGTCGAACCGAAGCGCGTCTGATAGATTGCCTCGCCCTGGTAAGCCCCGCGCGATCGAAGCTGCTCGTGCAGCGCGTCGAATCCGTGCTCGCCGAGGCCGGTGTCGATCTGCGCCAGAGCCAGGCCACGCAGCGCGTCCCGCTCGTAGCCAAGGGCGGCGAGCGCCGTTTCGTTGGCATCGACCACGAGGCCGTTGCGGTCCACCTCGAGCACCATCTCGCCGACGCGCTCGAGCGCGCGCCGCAGCGCTGCCAGTGAACCCTCGGCGAAGTGCTCGCGGTCGATCCGCTCGACGGTGACAAAGACCCCATCGAAGCGGCCGGTCGGGTCGAGCACCGGCGTGAGCTTTACCCGCAGCCACGGACGTTCGCCCTCGGGATAGCGCGCCTCGACCTCGATTGGCGCGCGCACGACCTCCCCGGCCAAGCGCTGCACCTCGACTCCGAGCCCCGCCAGCGCCGATAGTCCGGGTGCTTCGTCAAAGGGCCGACCCAGCACCGCCTCGGCAGCCACGCCCAGCAGCGACTCGAGGTGCTCGTTCCAGACGCGATAGACGCACTTGCGGTCGAGCACCCCGATGCCGATGCTGGCGCTTGCCAGCAGGCTCTCGACAAACTCCGCGGCCGCGCGCGTGGCCCGCAGCGCCGACTTCGGAACCGTGATGTCGCGCAGTACCGCCGTCACATGCGTGTGCACCGGCTCCACGCCGGTTTCCACCTGCAGATGGACATCGAAGAGCTTCGCACCCATCGGATGCGGATAGGAGAACTTGAACCAGCGCCCTTCGTGCGATTCAAATACCGCCGTCAGGCTCTCGTTCCAGAGAGGAGCGAAGTCGGCAAAGTGCTCGACGTCCTCGAGCCGATGATCGATGAACTGCCAGCGCGACACCGCCGTGGCACGCTCGACCGCCGGGTTTGCATAGACAACGCGGCGTTCGGCGTTGAAGCGCAGGATCGCGTCCGGGCATTCCTCGAAGAAGGCCAGCCCGGGTGCCGCCGTGAACGCCGCGCGGGCCGGAGCAGGCAGCGGCTGCGCACGCGCTTCGCCGACCACACTACCCAGTGCGAGCGCCCGATCGCCGGACATCACGTCCGGGGCCTGCAACGGTGTATCACCGCGTCGCTCCCGCTGAGGTGTCGGGCGGTGAATCCGGGCTGTGGTGTCGGACACGCGGGTGGCGGCAGGGCGCGATCGGGGCTAATCAAGAATACTCCACGCGTGCCCGTCAGCGAGGCCGCACGGCATACGGCCTGAAGCTGCCAAATGCCGTGCCTCCGCGTGCGTTGACTAAAGTTCGCGCCGGGGGTGCCGAACTCAGTCGCATCGATGGCAGCGAGCGCCCATGAACACTCCCTTTCTTCCTGAAGCCCTGCGGGATCACTGGATCGGACCGGTCCGGCAATGTGCGAAGGCGACCAACCGCAGGGGCGGCTGGTCCGAGTTTGCCGCGCGGCTGCGGGCTCATACCCATGTGGACACCGCACGCGTGGCGACGATGCAGCAAATCATCGTTTCGGGGCATTACGTGAGCGACTCCGGCGCCGTTGCCACTGCCGTGCTGGCGTCGCTTGTCCCGCCAAGGAGGCACTGAACCATGGGCGATCGTCCCGCGTCGCATCTGTTTGCCGAACTGGTACATGTCCTGCATGACGAGAGCGATGCTCTTGTCGCCAATGACCCCGCACGTCTGCTCGATGCGGCCAACCGCAAGGAGCACCTGCTGCGGCTTCTGGCCCCCCAGGCCAATGCCCTGCGCGCCATGCGCCGGTCCGGCAGTGACGAGCTCGAGCGCTTCGCGCGGGAAGCCGCCCAGTTGATGGCGCTCGACAGCACCCATGTCGTCGCGGGCCTCAGTTCGAACCGGGCCTCGGCCGTCGAGGGTCGCATCGCCGCGGTCCGGGCCGCCCACACCGGCTGAGCGCACCCAGGCCTTTGTCGCGGCGATGCCGCCGTCAAGCGCGCCGCGGCGCGCGGGCCTTACCAGTTCTTGAGCTTTGAACGCAGCCGGGCCACGGCCTGGCTGTGCAGCTGGCACACGCGCGACTCGGTGATACCCATGACCGCGCCAATTTCGCGCAGGTTCAGGTCCTGCTCGTAATACAGGCTCATCAGCAGCTTCTCGCGCTCCGGCAGCTCATCGATCGCGCCCACCAGCGCGTGACGGAAGCGCTTGTCGCGCAGCCATTCGCTGGGATCACCACTGCTAACCGCAAAGTGGCGTTCGAGGTAATCATCGTCCTCGTCGTAGCCCCCGAGGTCATCGAGATAGACCAGTTGCGAGCCGCGCGCCTCGTGCAGCAGCGAGTGGTAGTCCTCGATCGCCAGGCCGAGCTCGGAGGCAATCTCGCGCTCGCTGGGCGCGCGCTTGAGCCTTCCTTCAAGCCGGTGGATCGCGTTTTCGATATCGCGCTGGCTCTTGCGTGCCGAGCGCGGCAGCCAGTCGTTGGCGCGCAGTTCGTCGAGCATCGCTCCGCGCACACGTTGCGACGCGTACACCTCGAACTGCGTGCCCTGCGATTCCTCGAAGCGGCAGATCGCATCCATCAGCCCCATCATGCCGGCCTGGATCATGTCGTCGAGTTCGACGTTGGCTGGCAGCTTGGCCACCATCTGATGCGCAATGCGACGGACCAGGGGCGTGTACTGGCGCACATAGTCATGCCGCTCGAACAGTCGCGGCGTGGCATAGCTGTACAGGAACGCTTCGTTTTTCACGACCCACCTCACTGACCCGGATGGACAGCATTCTTCGTGGCGGGCGCCTACAACGAAGGGGCGAATATCGGCACGAAGGCCGGACATTTAAGGGCGGGACCGGACTTTTTTTGCGAGTACCCACTCCGCAACCTGCCGCTCGTCGGGCGAAACCGAAATGCGACGCTTTGCCGCTTCATTCCGGCCTGCCGCTCGTTCAAGCGCTTGCTGTCGCAGGCCGATGCAGTGGCATATGACGCACCCGGATCGTTCGACGATGACCCGCGCACAACTGATGAAGCAGCTTGCCGAGATTGCAACCCGTCCCCTGGTGCAGGACATGCACCAGCCGGTGCTCGAAATTCCGCCGGCTCCGATCGCCGAACGCAATCTCTATGTCTGGTTCGAGGACACCTCGGCGCGGGCCCAGGATGGTCGACGGGGAATCGCGGGTCTGCCCGAATCGCTACTGCCGTACGCACGAGGCATGCGCGTGGTCGAGCGTCGTTTCGCCGAGGGTCACATGCACTTGCTGTGCGCTGTTCGGTTGAAGTGCCAGGGTGATGCGGCGGACCGCGTCGCCGCGCTCTACACGGCGGCCTTGTCCGTCGGCACCGTCGCCTGGATCGGCACCGGCGCGCAGTACGAGCGGACATGGATCGAGATGTACGGCGCCCGTCAGCTTCTGCCGAAGCCCTAGACAGACGCGTCAGGCACTCAGCGCGACGGTCCCGCCGCGTTTAAGCTCCCACTGTTAGTCCCCGCTGTCGCAGTCCGGGTCCGGCGCCCGCTACCGTCGGCGACTCATGGCCGGCTCGGACACCAGTTCGGGCGACAGTTCACGGCCCGATGCTTCGCGAGTTCTCCAACGGCGCCGGCCAGGACCGGCAGGCGCCCGCAACGTGGGTGGCCGCGCGAGTGCGCGTTGATCGCGCACGCCGAGACATGACCACCCGGCGCCTCACCTCAGCGCCGCACGGCGACCAGCCCGGCCGGCGTCGCGTTGCTTCCCGTCGCTTCGGCGAGCAAGGCCTCGGCGCGCGCCGAATTCACCGGCACACCGACGCCGCTCTTGTACATGTGCGCTAGGACAAACTGACTGGTAGCGCTGCCGTTCAGTGCCGCGGCCCGGAGCCAGCGAGCCGCGCAAGCGGGGTCAGCCGCGATTTCCTCGCCATAGAGCGCCGGCCCGACGAGATGCATCATCCCGACCAGTTCCTGAGCCTGGACATCGCCCTCCAGGCCACGCTCTTCGAACAGCGCAAGCGCTTCGGCGAAACGACCGCTTTCATAGGCGGACTCGGCATCGGCGGCCGACGCCGAGGCGGCACTGGTCGCCACCCAGAACGCCGCCAAGAAGCTCTTCTTCATCGACATCGCACTCTCCCCGTCTTGTCACTCCGCCAGGGAATCCAGCGGTGAGTGGTTCGTACTCTAGGAGAGCGCGGCAGGTGCGTCCGCCGACAGCACGGCACGCCGGCCGTGAAAATTCGACAAACCGTCGACGCCCACCCACAACCCGACGTCGCTAACGGAACCGCCGTGAACGGCACAGCCGAGGTCGCCTGCGTGGGGCCGGCGCGCTGTCTTCACTGTTGAGAAGCGCTGCCCGTGTGCAGACGGCCGTATCTGCCCAGCACGGACTGGAAGGATCGACCGGCTGTCGCCAGCTGGCGCCATTGCAGCTCCTTGCCCGGGAGCCGCTGCCCGGGCCGCGGCCCGGTGTACGCTAGTCTCAGGCTCCGATGGAACCCGGTGGTGTCCAGGAAATTTCCCACTTCACCCAAGAACCCTCATCGCATCTGCTGGGGTTGCGACAAGTATTGCCCGGCCGATTCGCTGGCCTGCGGCAACGGTTCGGAGCGCACGCAGCACCCCGTCGAGCTGTTTGGCGAAGACTGGCAACAGTGGGGGCTGGGCTCGGAACCCGATCCCACGCCAAATGACGAACCAGCCACGGCGCCCGGTGGGGTCCGGTCCGTGTGAGCGTCAGCCTGTCCGCCGTTGGTATCGATATTCGACCCGCTGGTGAACCAGACTCTCCCATCGGCTCGACAGCGGAGATTGCCCAGCCTTGCCCGCACGTTCGAAGACGGCCCCGCCGAGGCCTGGAGGCGCCCAAGGTCCGCCACCGCGCCGGCCGGTTGCGGGTCGCGCACGACCGCTGGCAGGCGCCACGCAGAAACCCCCGAGCTGCCTGACACCCCGTGAACATCTTCGTCTCCTACAGCCCCGAGGACAGCGAGCTGGTCGCGGCGATCCTCTCCACCTTGTGCGCCAGCAACCGGGCGCTTGTCTATTGCGATGCCGGCTCGCTGCGCGTCCGTGGCCGTTGGCGCGAAGAACTGGCCGGCGCCATTGCCGAGGCCAGTGTGGTTCTGGTGTTCTGGTGCCACCACTCGAACACGTCGTATGAAGTGCGGAAGGAGTTCGCGCTCGCGCTCGAACAGGGCAAGGACGTGCTGCCGTTGCTGCTGGATGGAACGCCGTTGCCCGCCAAGCTTGCCGGCGGCCGCTGCATCGACTTTCGTAGCCAGGTCGGAGCCATCCACGTGGGACCAGTCGAGGGGGAAAACTCGGGCGATCTGGCAGGACGGGTCGAAGTGGATCGCCTGATCGCGAGCGGCCTGTCGCGACAATACGAGGAACTTCTGATCATGAGCCTCACTCGGGAGATCGAGGCCGAATTGGCCTCGATGCTGATACCGAAGTGAAGCCGCCAGTTCGGAACGGCTGACGCGCCCCGTCCCGGCCGCAAGCCGCGGGCCGATCCGCTTCCGTGGCTTGCGATCCCCGTCCCGCCGACGTGTCACGTCACGACGGCGGGACTGGCTGGCGCGTCACGCGTGCGCTAGAAGCCCATTCGCATCGAAGTGTCGTCCTGATCCTCCAGATCGACCTTGGACGAGGCCGGCAACCGCGCGATGATCTCTTCGACCATGCGCACGTGTTCGGCCTCCTCGTCACGCAATTCCTCGAATAGGGCCCTGACGTCGGGCTGCTTCACGCTGCGCAACGCGCGGTCGTAGAAGGCAAACGCCTTCTTTTCCGATTGCAGCGCCACCTGGTAGGCCTTGAACTCGGACATGGTCCGATGCGGCGCACCGACGTCGGGAGCCTCCACATCGAAGATGTCGTCCCGCCTGACCCGCACCGGTTCGTCGCCGAACAGCTTCTTGCGTCGCTCGGCGAGTTCATCGCCGTGCTTCTTTTCGTTGTCGGCCATCGACTGGAACACCGACCCTGCGTCGTTGGAAAAACCGCTCCCGATCTGCGCGGCAAACAGGGTGTAGCGATCGAACGCCTCGACTTCGATCAGATGGGCCAGGTCCAGCGTGTCCATCAGAGTGAGCGTTGAGAAATCGATTTTCGCGGGCATACGTACTCCGTCGTGAGCGCAGCGCGCCGTGTCACAGCGGCGCGAGCCTGCCAGATTGCCAAGGGTTTTCAACTTGCCATCGTGCCACTCAAGACGGTAGCACTGCACAGGCTTTCCGTCCGCCGCACGCAGGCACCGACCGACCCGGTGTGATAGTCAGCGTCAGGCCCGACAGTCGGGCTGGAGTCCCGTGCGACGGCAGCGAGGATTCGTCGTGGCGGCCCCGGTCGCGGCCGACACGCTCCCGGGTTGGCGGGTCCTGCCGGGCCTGAGAGGCGGTCGAGCGATCAGGGACTACCGGCGGCGCCGGCGCGGTGTCACAGGAGGGCCAGCACGAGCAGCAATGCCCAGGCGATCAGACCCGCACCGATGACGATCTGCACGATGCCGCCCGCGACGACTGCGTCACGCTTGCGGCCCAGCGCCTGCAGCCCCTGGTAGAGAAGCGCGCAAGACACGCCCAATGCGACCGCCGACACGGTCGCGTTGAACAGAAGGTTCGGGATCAGCAGGCCGAGTGATGAGAGCCAGAGCGGCACCGGCGCGATGGCCGCCAGCAGGTAGGCGTCGTGATAATCGATCACCAGCGAGTACGTTTGCCCGACCTGCTTGATCAGCCATCCCATGAGCAGGAAGGTTGCCAACTCGGCCAGAAAGAACACCGTGCCGACGATGAACCAGTTCCGGCCCGACGCACCCGGCCCGAAGACCTCGGGGTAATTCAATCCGGCGTAATAGAGCATCACCGGCGGCAGCATGGACAGCGGCAGCACAAGGAGCAGGAAGACCTTGAGGATCCCGGGCTTCAGGCGCGCCAGCGCGGGCCAGCCTTCTTCCGCGGACAGGGGAAGTTTGGCGAGCGACATCAGTGTCATGACAGACCTCCGTTTCGCAAAGGATCGGTGGAGTCGGGCCGAGCCCGAAGTCGATCCGTCCCAACGAACGACCCGCCCCAATGAACGACCCGCCCCAATGCACGGCCCGTCCCGATGAACGACCTATCCCAATAAACATCATACTATGATATTTTATTTATAGTCCCCTCGAGCCCATCATGTCAACGTCGACTCCCGCCAAGAAGAACCGCCTGGGCAAGGCGGACTTCGAACGACTCTCTCATTTCCGTCACCGGCTGCGACGCTTCCTGCGCTTTAGCGAAGAACTGTGCAGGCAAAGGGGGCTGACCGCGCTGCAGTACCAGCTGCTGCTGCACGTCATGGGGTTTCCGGGGCGCAAGTGGGCCACGATCGGTGAACTCGCCGACCGCCTGCAGGCGCATCACCATGGCGTCGTTGCCTTGATTGATCGCTGCGAGAAACTGGAATTGCTGGAGCGCCGGTCGGGAAGGACGGATCAGCGGGTCGTTGAAATTCATCTCCTGCCGGAAGGCGAGCGGCTGCTCTCCAGCCTCGCCGCGCAACACCAGGACGAACTCCACCTGCTGCTGCGCGAGTTCTCCGACACTGGCGACACGGCTGCCGAGGTCCGGCAAGCCACCAGGGTCACGCGGGCCGTACGCAACGGCGCGCCGGCCCGGGACCCTGAACGTGATAGCTGACCCGGCGATGCACGGCGCACCCCGGCGCAAGGCCGATTCGGAAGGTTGGTCCGCAAGGCCGCGTGCGCGTCTACCCCAGCCACCACGAAGGAGCTGCCACCATGGCGATGCCGCATGCACTTCCCGGTGATAGCGTCGACGTCGCACCTCTGGGTCCGCGCCTCTCGAGCGTGAAGACCCACGCGCTTTTCAAGTCCGTCGATCTTGAAGTCATCCGCCTGGTCCTGCGGGCGGGCAAGTCGCTGCCATCGCACAAGGTGCCTGGCGAACTTACGATCCAGTGCCTCGAAGGGGCGCTCGACGTCGCGGTCGAGGGCCGAAGCCAGGTGCTGCGCGCCGGACAGCTCCTTTACCTGGCGGGCGGCGTTCCGCATGCGGTCAGGGCGCTCGAAGATGCTTCGGCGCTGGTCACCATCGCACTGCGCAACTAGCTGTCCACCGACCGCTCAGCGCGTATGCCACCGTTCGTGCAATTGAATCAGTGGCGCCGTGCCGATGTTCCGGACGGCCGCCGCTGGACAGCACTCAGTCAGCGCGTCGCTCTTCGGCGGCCGCGGGCAGCGCAACGCTGCCGATAAGCTGCTGCAGGCCGTTGCGGACCGCCGGCGTCAGGCCGACGAACTCGAGCCCGATGCGGGCCGGCTCACGCCCGCCCATCGTTGGCTCGGTATGCCGTACCCGCAGCGTAACCTCGAAGCGGCGCCCGCTGGCGGTCTGGATCTGGCAGCCTTGGATGACCCGCCCGACCGCAAACAGGCTGCGGTCCAGCGGCCCCTGCAGTGACAGGCCGCCGAGGCTGAGATCGAAGACACGCAGTGCGTGGCTGTGGGCCGAGCCGGGCGCGCCTGGCACATGGCAAATCAACGCCGGAGTCTTGACCCGCAACGAGGCACGCCGCTGCAGGCGCAGCATCTCGTGCGGCAGCGGCAACCGGAAGGCCGCGCCTCTGGGCGTCAGCGAGTGTCCGCTGCGGGTCGTGAACTGCAGCTTCACGTTGTCGATGAACCCCACGATGACAAGCTCGGAGGCCGCCCCTATCGCGGCGCGCCCGATCGCATCCACCGTGAGGTCGATGATCAGTTCATCTGCGCCAGCGTGGACATCGAGGACGCTACCCACGGCGAACGCCGTGTCGTTACCGTAATAGAGGGTGACCAGCAGGTGCTGGTCGCGTAGCTGCCGCAACGCCGAGACGATCTCGACGCGGGACCGCACCATGAAGCGTGCGAGTTCCGGCGAAGGCGGCTCGGGAAAGGGCGACGTCATTCCCATCGGAACCGCCTCCGGCGGTCGCGGTTGCACGCGACCATCATGCGTTGGGACGCGTAGCTGTGCTGCGCCCGGCCAGCAGCGCTTCCAGCTGCTTGAGCCAGGGCTCGGAGAGTTCGCGTATCTCGGCGTCGTCGGCGAGCATGGCCCGCAGCAATGCCAGCCTCTGCCGCCGTGCTGCACTGGCGACGGCCGCCTCCGGGTGGGAGCGCTTCAGGGTGGAGATCAGAGCACGACAGTGGTCTTCTTCCTGTCCCACGGCGTCCCAGTCGCCGGCGCGCGCAGCGTCCAGCATCCGGCGGCTCGAGGCCGCAATGGCTTCATAGTGCTGGATCATCGACCCCCGTTCAGTGGTCACCCGGCTTCCGTCGTCCGGCGGCATCGTTTCCTCGCTGCTGCGTGCTGCTGCTCAACGGAATGAACTCTATCGGCCGGGGACCGGGCGACATCGTCGAAGTGGACGGTCAATCCTCGGTCTTTTCAACGGGGCGACGGCACCCGGAAATCGTTGTGGACGCTTACTGCTCCCTTCCGGAGTGAAGCGGAGCCAGCCTGCTGACGCTGTGCTCCGCGGTCGCCATGTAGGAAAAAGCCCTACAGGAGCGCAAGACACCGCCCGACACGAGGTCGGGCACTGCGCCGATTCAACGGCGCCGCGTCCCTTCGCACAATGGCACCACTTCGCAACCAATCACGCCCGCCCAGCGGGTAACAGCCGGAGGGACCGAAATGAGCACCATCGCAGCCAGCAACGAACAACTGCTCCAGGAAATCCGCGAGGTCAACCTCGCCTACCTGGTGCTTGCCCAGCACATGATCCGTGCCGACAAGGCCCAGGCCCTGTACCGCCTCGGCGTCTCGGAAGAGGTCGCCACGATCATCGATCAGCTCTCCCCGGCCCAATTGATGAAGATCGCCGGCAGCAACCAGCTGATCCTGCGCTTCCGCTTCGATGATGACATGGTGTGGAACCTGCTGACGAGCCACAGCAAGAGCAAGTCGACCGCCGCCGGCGCTGCCGTGGCGGGACTGCACGCCAACATCGTGATGGCCGGCCAGCTGGCCGACGTCACGGCCTGAGTCGCCGACCTCGCGGGGAACTGCCATGCGCATCAAGAGCATCGTTTCCGAGAGCCGCCAGATCCAGCGTGCGATCGCCCTGATCAAGCTGGGCGCTCGCCTGCAGGTGCTGGAGTCCGAGACCGACCTGAGCTACGAGCGCCTGCTGCGCCTGTACAAGGAAGTCCAGGGCGAGTCGCCCGCGCGCGGCATGTTGCCGTTCTCGACCGACTGGTTCATGACCTGGCAGCCGAACATCCATTCGTCGCTGTTCCTGAACATCTACGAGTACCTCGACAAGAGCAGCGAGCTGGAAGAAATCGATGCCATCATCAAGGCGTACGAACTCTACCTCGAGCAGATCCGTGCGCAGGGGCTGGAGCCGCTGCTGTCGGTGACGCGCGCCTGGCGCCTAGTGAAGTTCGTCGATGCCGGCATGGTGACGCTGACACCCTGCTGCAAGTGCAGCGGCAAGTTCGTCACGCACACCTTTGAACTGACCAAGGACTATGTCTGCGGCCTGTGCGAGCCCCCGGCCCGCGCTGGCAAGGGCAAGGCGCAGATCACGACGGCCCCCGCCGACGAGACGTTGCACTGACCGAACCCCGTCGGGTGACCGACGGATTGCCGGTGGAGGCCACGAACACCGGCAAGTTTTTCAGTGGCATCCTTTCCTCCGCTATTTGGCCCGGGTGACCGGGCCATTTTTTTGTTGGCGCTCCTCGTGTACACGATCGGGGCGCTCCTCGTGTACGCGAGTCCTGCGGACTCGCACGTGCACTCGTCGCGGTACGGCTTACGCTTCGCTGCAGCCGCTCAAGACTGACTTGTCGGCTGCGCTCCGGAGCGGCCGCGCGCTCCGCCAAGGATCAGTGCACGGCACCCACCCGGGCTCCCGCCACGCGGGAAGAGATGGACACTCCCCCTGCGCCCCCTCGCCCGGCGAGGGGGAAAAGCAATCCTCGCACTGCGATGCGCGACGCGGGAGGAGTGCGTGGGTTTGAATTTCGGCGAAGCGCGCGGCCGCTCCGGAGCGCAGCCGACTGATCAGGCTTGGACGGTTAGCGCTACGCGCGAACCGTGTCACCGAGGGTGCACGTGCGCGCCGAAGGCGCGCGTACACCCGAGGTGTCACGCATACAGCGGCAACTCCAGTTCCTGCACGAGCGCGGAGTTGACGAAGGCGTGGAGCGCGAGCCGCTCGGTGTCGCCGAGGCCGACGAACGCAACGCCCAGCGTCGGGTCCGTGGCGCCGGGTTCGGGCTTGCGAACGGCCCGGGCACGTGCCTCGATCAGGATTTCCTGCTCGGCGACCTGCACGCGGAACACTACGCGCACCTCGTCATAGAAGACGGAGAGGTCATCCTGCAGCTGGATCGCGGCTCCGGCGGTCGAGAGATCGTGGATCCGTCCTTTCGCGAAGCGGCCATTGGTCTGCTGCCCGGGGTAGACCATGCACTGCAGTTCCGTACGAACCCGGCGCGCGGCACGGAGGTTCCGCCTTTCGACCTGGCGGCTTCCCAACCACCCGATGTGAAGGTACGGAAACGGAGCTGTGCAGACCTTCAGCAGCGGCGACGCGAACTCGTAGACGTACTCTCCCGAGAAGCTGCGAAACCGATAGAGCCGCCCTTCACGCAGATACAGCGCAGTCTCGTCGGGCGCCGTCACTAGCAACGACTTGCCCTCGTGCACGCCGATCAGCTTGACCGTGACGGCCGAATGCAGGCTTTCGCCATCGAGCCACATCTTGAGCTGGCGCCAGGAGGCGATCTCGCGTGGCGCGGATTGGCGGTCTCCCGCCAGCGTCGCCCCGGGTCCGACCACCGTCGGCACCGTAATCGCGTCGAGCGTGTTCGAGCCAGTCGGCCGGTTCAGAGTATTGAAACCGACGGCAGTGGGTTCGGTGAGGTCCATGGCGAGTGGTCCCGCAGTAATCAACGTGTCCCAAGTTTGCGGTATTCGCCCTCCGCCGGGTGCCCGGAGAACCGCGCCCGGTGCCCGCCAATTCGCACGCTTCAACCGAATGGCCGCGCCGCTCGCCGCCTCGGAAAGTCGATCGCTTGAAAAGCGGTACTGCCGTCAAGACCGGGGCTCAAGGTGCCGAAATCCTGGATGTGGAACCGGAGCGGGTTCGTTGCCTTCTTGGTCCCCGCCGAGCACCAGCCTGCTTCGCGTTCCACACCAAACCCCAGTCCATGACTTCGCCCACCCCGACCCGCTTCCTGGTTGTCGACGATTTCGCGACGATGCGGCGCATCGTGCGGAACCTGCTGGCGGAGCTTGGCTTCCGGCAGGTCGAAGAGGCGAGGGATGGCCGCATGGCGCTCGAGATGCTGCGTCAGGGCGGATTTGACTTCGTCATCAGCGACATCAACATGCCGCGCCTCGGCGGATACGAGCTGCTGCAGCAGATCCGCGCCGACGCCACGCTGCAGAGTCTTCCGGTCCTACTGGTCACGAGCGAAGCGAACAAGGACGACGTGCTGCAGGCGATCCGTCTGGGTGCGAACGGTACGATCCTGAAGCCGCTGACCAAGTCTTCGCTCGAGGAAAAGGTGCGCAACATACTGTTGCGCTCCAGCGCCTGGCCCTCGAGCCCTGCGCCGCGTACGCCCGCCGCCAGTCCTTCCAAGCCCGCCCTGCCCCGCATCCTGCCCAACGCAACGCCGCGCGGCGCCTGAACCGGCGCACGCCCGGAATTCGCCGAACGTGCTGATCAAGCTGCAGTGAGAAGGCGCCGGGCACGACTGCGTACCCGGCGGCAAGTCAGGTGTGCCCAAGTACCGGATGCGGCCGGTACGGTTCCTCGAGCGCTGCCATGTCCTCGGTGGACAGCTTCAGGTCCAGCGCCTGGACGGCCTCTTCCAGCTGCCATGTCTGGCTGGCGCCGACGATGGGCGCCGTGACGCCGGACCGCGCCAGCAGCCACGCATACGCGAGCTTTGCGCTCGACACACCCTTGGCGACGGCCTGCGCCTGCAACGCCGCCAGCACCTCGAAGTCGCTGTCCTGGTAATAGAGCTTCAGCGCAATGTCGTCGGTGCGCGCGCGTGCCGTGACGCCAGCCGCACGGTCATCCCGTCCTCGATTGCCCGCGAGGAAGCCGCGCGCGAGCGGGCTCCAAGGCAGCAGCCCCACGCCCTGGTCGCGCGCCAGCGGGATCATCTCGCGCTCTTCCTCGCGATAGGCCAGGTTGTAGTGGTTCTGCATCGAGATGAACCGCGTCCAGCCATGGCGTTCGGCAACCTGCTGCATCTTCGCGAACTGCCACGCCCACATGCTGGAGGCGCCGAGATAGCGAACCTTGCCGGCGCGAACCACGTCGTGCAGCGCCTCCATCGTTTCCTCGATGGGGGTGGCCGGGTCGAAACGATGGATCTGATAGAGGTCGATGTAGTCGGTGCCGAGCCGCTTCAGACTGGCATCGGCCGCGGCGAAGATGCGCTTGCGTGACAGGCCGCTCTGGTTCGGTCGCAGCACCGGCTTTGGCCCCGGATCGTTGCCACCCTTGAACGCCAGATCCACCGGGTAGAAGAGCTTCGTCGCGATGACGACCTCGTCGCGCGTCGTGAACTCGCCCAGCAGGCGACCGGTGATCTCTTCCGACATGCCGGCCGAGTACATGTCGGCCGTGTCGAACAGGTTGATGCCGAGGTCGAACGCGCGGCGCACGATGGGCCGGGCCGCTGCTTCGTCGAGCACCCACGGCCGCCATGCCGGCGTGCCGAAGGTCATCATGCCGAGCGCGATGCGGGAGACCCTGAGTCCGCTCGCTCCGAGGTTGACGTATTGCATCGCGGCCTTAACTGAGGCCGAGGATGCGGCCGATGCGCGCGATGTAGTCGGAGCCTTTCAGGGCATCGCCGAACAGTTCGTCGGACAGTGCCGCCAGACGGTCGCGAATCCCGTGCAGCCCCTGGTTCAGCTCCCCGTGCGACGGCTCCGGGGCCGACAGCGCGCTGCGCAACTGCTCGACCTCGCTGCGCAAGGTGTCGACGCTCGCGCCGCCTGCCCGAACCTTCGCGAGGTCGCGTTCGAGTTGCTCTACAAGCCGGGCGACGTCGTCCAGGTTCACCCGTTCCGGCACGGTGTTGCTCATCGAAAGCCCCTGCATGATGCCAATGATTCAGTCTACGCCGGCCATCACGGCCCGCTGCCGCCGCCCGAGAAGCCCGCCGGCATAATTGCAACTTTACCGGTCACGTCTGCCTCGGCGCCGATGAGTCTGCTGCACGCTCCTGCACCCGAACTTCTGATTGTCGCGGGCTGGCTCATCACCGTGCCGGCGGCACTGCTGGCCTTGCGTGCCGGGCGCGCCAATTGCCTGCCGAACCAGCGCGCGCAACATGCCTGGTTCGCAGGCATCGTGGCCGTCGCGATGCTGTGGGTCATGCACGTCCGCTCGCCGGTCGGGCTGGACTTCGGGCTGCTCGGCAGCGCGCTCTTCGCGCTGGTGTTCGGACGGGCACGTGCCATCGTCGGGCTGCTCGCGGCGCTCGCCCTTTATACCGTCCTGGACGGCGGATCGTGGTCCAACTTCGGGATCAACGGCGCCGTGCTGGCGGTGGTGCCCGCCTGGCTGGCCACGGCGCTGCAGCGGCAAATCGAGCGCAGGTTGCCGCACAACGTATTCGTCTTCATCATCGGCAACGGACTGTTCGTGACGCTGGTCGTGACCGCCTTGACGAGCGCCCTGATACTGCTGGTGTCGGCGCTCGAACTGGCCACGGCCCCGCGGCTGGTCGGCGACCACGTTGCCTACTCGCTGCTGCTCGCGTGGGGCGAGGCCCTGATGTCGGGCATGCTGTTTTCCGCGCTCGTCGTCTTTACTCCGCAACTGGTGCTGACCTACCGCCAGGATCTTTACCTGCCACGACGGCGCGCGCTGTAGGCGATCGCGGCTGGCACCCAGTCGCGACGGACTCCGCTGGTATCCTGCCGCCCTCATCACCCGCCCCGCCCGCATGGCCAAGCGCACCGGCGCCCGCGTTCTCGTCGACCAGCTCCTGATCCAGGGCGTCAACCACGCTTTCTGCGTGCCGGGCGAAAGCTACATCGGCGTGCTCGACGCGCTCTACGACGCGCGCGAGATGATCAAGCTGATCGTCACGCGGCATGAGTCGGGCGCCGCCTTCATGGCGGATGCCTACGCCAAGCTGACCGGCCAGCCCGGCGTGGCCTTCGTCACGCGCGGACCGGGCGCGACCAACGCGGCCATTGGAATCCACACCTCGTTCCAGGATTCGACGCCGGTCATCCTGTTCGTCGGCCAGGTTGGCAACGAGTTCGCCGAGCGGGAGGCCTTCCAGGAAATCGATTACCGGCGCATGTTCGGCCCGCTGACCAAGTGGGTCGCCCAGGTCGACGACGCCGAACGCGTGCCGGAGTTTGTCGCGCGCGCGTTCCAGGTGGCCACCAGCGGGCGCCCAGGACCGGTCGTGCTCGCCTTGCCCGAGGACATGCAGCCGCGTGAAGTCGAGGTGCCGGATGCGCTGTGTCACCAGCCGGTGCAAGCGGCCCCATCCGACATCCAGATGGCGGCATTGCGCAGGCTGCTCGGCCGCGCGCAGCGTCCGGTCGTCATTGCCGGCGGGCCGGGCTGGACCGAAGCGGCCTGCGACAACCTGAGGCGGTTCGCCGAGGCGAACTACCTGCCGGTGGCCTGTGCGTTCCGCTCCCAGGATGTATTCGACAACCGTCACCCGAACTACATCGGCGATGTCGGCATCGGCATCAATCCCAAGCTGGCGCAGCGCATCCGCGAGGCCGACCTGGTGCTCGCCGTCGGACCACGACTGGGTGAAATGACGACCTCGGGCTACACCTTGCTGACGGCGCCCGTGCCGCAGCAGGCGCTGGTCCACGTCCACGCCGGCGTTGAAGAACTCGGCCGTGTGTACCAGCCCAGTCTCGCAATCAATGCCGGCATGCCGCAGTTCGCCGCGCGGCTGGCGATGACACTGCCGGTCGAGGAGCCCTCATGGCGGCCGACGCTCGCCACCGCGCGCGCCGAGTTCGAGGCCTGGCAGCAGCGGCCGGCGGTGTATGCACATGCCAATCCGTCGCTCGACCTCTGGGAGGTCGTGCAGATCCTGCGCCGCGCCGTGCCCGAGGACGCCATCATCACGAACGGCGCTGGCAACTTCAGCGGCTGGGCGCACCGCTTCTGGCGCTACCCCGGTCTGCGCACGCAGCTGGCGCCTACCGCCGGCAGCATGGGCTACGGCGTGCCGGCGGCGATCGCCGCGAAGATTGCGGCGCCCGAGCGTTGCGTGGTGGCCTTTGCCGGCGACGGCGACTTCCTGATGACCGGCCAGGAACTGGCCACGGCGCTGCAGTACGGTGCCGCGGTCCTGATCCTCGTGTTCAACAACTCGATGTACGGCACGATCCGCATGCATCAGGAACGCGAGTTCCCGGGCCGCGACCACGGCACGCGCCTGACCAATCCGGACTTCGCGCGGCTGGCCGAATCGTTCGGCGCCTTTGGCGCCGCGGTCGACACGACGGAAGCATTCGGCAAGGCGCTATCGCAGGCCCTTGCGTTCATGCGCGACAAACGCCTGCCCGCGCTGATCGAGCTGCGCACCGACCCCGAGGTGATCACGCCGAATGCGACACTGTCGGCGGTGCGCGCGACGGCGCGGCTGAAGCGCTGACACTGCGTACCCCCGAGTCAGCCGCCGCGGCGCTTCACGCGACGTCGATCAGTTCCACTTCAAAGACCAGCGTCGCATTCGGCGGAATGACGCCACCGGCGCCGAACTCGCCGTAGCCGAGCCGCGGCGGGATCGTCAGCTTGCGCAGGCCACCGACCTGCATGCCGGCAACGCCTTCGTCCCAGCCGGCGATGACCTGCCCGGCACCGAGCCCGAACGAAAAAGGCTGACCGCGATCGCGGCTGGAGTCGAACTTGCTCCCGTTGGTCAGCCAGCCCGTGTAATGCACGACGACATCCTGTCCGGAACGCGCCGTGGCGCCGGTACCGACGCGCATCTCCTCATACTGCAACCCGCTCGGTGTCGTGATCACGCTCATCGTCCTTCCTCCTCCGTCTTCAGTCCGGTGCGCAGCAATTGCTCGACCAGTTCGTTCAGCGGCAGCTTGCGCTGCTGTGACTGCTCGTGAAGCTGCCGCAGCAGATCGCCCGGCAACTTGACCGCGAACGGTACCAGCCCGGCGGCACGGTCACGCTCGCGCTGCACGCGCCGGTCCGCGGGTGCCGACGTGCCGAACCGCGGGCCGGACTGCCGCAGCGCGTTGGCGATCTTCAGCCCCTTGCGCTTTTCGAGTTCGGTCTTCTTCATCGTCATCGCACATGCTCCCGCGCATACGCGCGCACGATCGATTCGATATCGGTATCGGCAGTGAATCCAAGCGCCAGCGCACGCGCCGCGTCGAAGCGCGCGGGCCAGCCGTAGACGATTCTCGCAATGCGCTCGTCGGGTGCAAAGCGCACGCGCTGCACGGCTGCCTCGCCGCCCACCTGCCGCAATGCTTCGAGCACCTCGCGCACCGACACGGCCAGTCCCGGCAGACTGACCGCGCGTTGCCGCCCCCACGCGGCCTCCGGTGACTCGTGCGCATGGATCAGGTTGCGCACCGCCTGCGCCGGCGACATCACCCACAGCCGCGTGTCGGGCCCGACGGGACAGAGCGCCTCCTCGCCCGCCAGCGGTTCGCGCACGATGCCGCTGGCGAAGCTCGATGCCGCTGCATTCGGTTTGCCCGGCCGGACGACGATCGTCGGCAGCCGCACCGCGCGCCCATCGATGAAACCGCGGCGGGCGCAGTCGCCCACCAGCAGTTCGCCGATCAGCTTCTGCACGCCGTAACTGGATTGCGGCGCCGGGATCGTGTCGTCCCGCACGACCTCAGGCAGATCGCCGCCGAACACAGCGACCGAACTTGCGAACACGAAGGTCGGCGGCACGGACTGAGCACGGCAGGCGTCCAGCAGCGCACGCGTGCCGTCGACGTTGACGCGCATGCCGAGGTCGTAGTCCGCCTCGGCCGCGCCCGACACCACCGCCGCGAGGTGGAACACGCTGTCGATTCCGCCGTCGCAGGCGCGTGCCAGCACCTTGCCGTCGACGAGGTCGCCCTGCACGACCCGCACCCGGGTGTGGTCAGCGGCGGGTTCCACGGCGTCGAGCGCCGTGATGCGCGCGATCGGTCGCGACTGCCCGCCGGTGTGCAACGCACCCCGTTCCAGCAGCGCGCGGATCAGGCGCTGTCCGAGAAAACCCGCAGCACCGGTCACGAGGACATTCATCGGTTCACCCTTCTGCATGATCTCGCGTAAGTCCGGATGGCGCCGTGCCGGGCTCCTTGGTGAACTTGCGCGCCCCGTCGTGGGGCAGCATCTTTCGGCATCGAACCATGGACTTCTATCAGTGGACCGCCGTGGCGGTCGGCGTTGCTCTGGCCACCGGCGCCTGGCAGCTCATCAAGTCAATTCTCCGGCGACTGCCGCCGTTCGCCGTGGCCCCCGGCCCCGCAGGCGCGTGGGATGCGCAGTATCGCAGCGATTGGCATCGTGGCCTCGGCGACGGGCTGCTCGCCGGCGCGGTGGTCGCCGTCCTCGCGGCCATCGCATTGGCGACCGCCGCTTCCGCGGTCGCGCCTGCGGGCGAAGTCCGGCTTGCCCCACACCTGCTGCTGTGGCTGGTGCCGGGCGTACTGCTCGCCTGGCCGGTGGCGCTGGCCGTGTGGAGCCGACGCCGCATGCGCGCGCTTCCGCCCGAGCGGCTGCGCGCGGTTCTCGCCGCGCGGGAACATCGGGACCGGCTCCGTCTACGCCCGCTTGCATGGATGAAGGGCGGGCTGGCCTCGGCGGCCGGCCTCGTCGCCGCGCTGCTGCTGGCGGACTGGCACCTGCAGGTCACCCCGGGTGCGCTTACCTGGGATCCGCTGTGGACACTGCAGAGCCGTTCGTATTCGTATGCCGACGTCCGTTCGGTGGAAGCGCTGCAGTCGCGCAAGGCCTGGCACGGCGAGATCGTGCGGCAGCCCGCCTACCGCATCGTGCTGGACGACGGCCGCGCGTGGGAGTCCTGGCGCGTTTCGCACGGCAAGACACCGGCCGAGCTCGAGCAGGCGGTGCGGCTGATCGCCCAGCGCGCCGGGCGGCCCGTCGAGACCCTCGACCCCTATCCGCGCGGCGTGCCCGCGGACCCTGCGCGCGCGGCGCGGAACACGTACGCGTCGTCGTAGAACGCCGGATCCTCGTTCGCGGCCCACCAGCGCGGAATACCGAGCACCGGCAACGGCAGCAGCGCCTTCGTACTGAAGTCCTCGCCCAGCGAGTTCGCCACTTCGACATCGAGTTCGCTGGTGCCGGTCAACGCCGGCCGGGCGACCACGAGCACGTGCGCGGTGATGGCCTTGTAAGGCGTCGACAGTCTTTCCATCAGTGCATGGCCGAAGGCCAGCACCCGCACGCCGTCCCAGCGCGCTCGACCGTCGATGAAGAGCTCGCGCCAGCGCCGCTCGCGCAAACACTGCACGATCCACGGATCCTGGGTCGCGAGGACCGCTCCGTTCTCGTCGAAGAGTGTGGCGGCGTCGCGCAGTCCACCACGGGGTGCACCGACCCCGTCACGCGCAATCGCCGCCGACTGCAGTGCATTGAGGCGCGCCTTGCTGCGCGGGAAGGCCAGCCAGGCGAGCCCATTCAGCAGGTCGTGGGCGTTGAGCCGCGTGGGCACGCGGCCGCTGGCGGCGATGTGCGCTTCGTAGGGGGTACGTGGCGGCGCGTCATCGGCGGCCACGAACTCGAGCGGACGACCGCTTGCGGTCGTGATGCCACGCTGCCCGGCCGCCCGCGACAGCGCGGCGCGTGGATCGGCGTCGGCCAGCAGCGGCAGATCGGCGGCGACGGCCGCCAACCAGGGCCGCGACGCGTCGAAGGCAATCAGGCGGCAAGACTCCAGCGCAGCGCTTCGCCCGCGCGCAGCGGCACGACGGTGCCCGCGCCGAACGGCAGCTCGGCCGGAACCGTCGACGCGCGGCGCTGCAGCGTCATTGTGCCGCGATTGCGCGGCAGGCCGTAGAAGTCCGCGCCAAAGTGGCTGGCAAAGGCTTCGAGCCGGTCGAGCCGGCCCGCGTCTTCAAAGACCTCGGCGTAGAGCTCGAGCGCGTTGAGCGCCGTGTAGCAGCCGGCGCAGCCGCAGGCGGTTTCCTTCTCGCCCTTCGGGTGCGGCGCCGAATCGGTGCCGAGGAAGAAGCGCGGGTTGCCGCCCGTGGCCGCCTCGACTAACGAGAGCCGGTGCGACTCGCGCTTCAGCACCGGCAGGCAGTAGTAGTGCGGTCGCACGCCGGCACGGCCGTCGACTGTCATGAAGATCGCGTTGCGGTTGTAGAGCAGGTGATGCGCGGTGAGCGTCGCAGCGATCGGCCCGTCGGCATCGCGCACGTACTGCACCGCCTCGCGCGTCGTGATGTGTTCGAACACCACCTTCAACTGTGGGAAGTCCTTGCGCAGCGGGTGCAGCACCTCGTCGATGAAGACCGCCTCGCGGTCGAACACGTCGATGTGCGCGTGCGTCACCTCGCCGTGCACCAGCAGCGGCAGGCCCACCGCCTGCATCGCCTCCAGCGCCGCGCGCGTCTTGCGCACATCGGTGACGCCGGAATCGGAATTCGTCGTCGCGCCGGCCGGATAGAGCTTCACGCCGTGCACGATGCCGCTCGCCTTCGCGCGGCGGATCTCGTCGGCCGGCGTGTTGTCGGTCAGGTAGAGCGTCATCAGCGGCTCGAACGCGAGCCCCGCGGGCAGCGCGGAAAGGATGCGCGCGCGGTAGGCTTGCGCCTCCGCCGTGGTCGTGACCGGCGGCTTCAGGTTCGGCATCACGATGGCGCGCGCGAACTGGCGCGCCGTGTGCGGCAGCACCGCCGCCATCGCCGCGCCGTCGCGCAGGTGCAGGTGCCAGTCGTCGGGGCGGGTGAAAGTCAACGAGTCCATTGCGGGATTATCCCGTACCGTGTCCCGGCCGGCGGCGGCCGGCGGATAATCGCCGATCTTGCCGCCGACGCCGCGGAGAACCGATGAACCTCGACGATCTCGCGAAGCTGAATCCGTCCGCCGCGTGGCGCCTGTCGGAAGACGACGGCGACCCGCTGGAAACGCGCGAGTGGCTCGAGGCGCTCGATGCGCTGATCGCGGCCGAAGGCCCGGAGCGCGCGACCTTCCTGCTCAAGCAACTGCTGCAGCACGCGCGCACGCGCCGCGTGCCGCTGCCGCAGGTGCTGAACACGCCGTACCTCAACACAATCTCGCTCGCCGAACAGGCACCCTTCCCCGGCAACCTCGAACTCGAGCAGCGCCTCTCGGCGCTGGTGCGCTGGAACGCGCTGGCGATGGTGGTGCGTGCCAACCAGGCGAGCGCCGAACTCGGCGGGCATATCGCCAGCTATGCCTCGGCGGCCGATCTCTTCGAAGTCGGCTTCAACCACTTCTTCCGCGCCGGCGGCGAAACTCCCGAGTCGCGCGGCGACCTCGTCTACTTCCAGCCGCACTCGGCGCCGGGCGTCTACGCGCGCGCCTTCCTCGAAGGGCGACTGAGCGCTGAGCAGCTTGACCACTATCGACGCGAAACGGGGTTCCGCAACGGAGCTGCCCGCGTCGGGGAAGGGACCCCGACGCCCAACGAAAAGGACCAGAGTGCGGCGGAGAGCACAAGCCGGGCTCACTCCGGGCCAGGCTTGTCCTCGTATCCGCACCCCTGGCTGATGCCGAATTTCTGGCAGTTCCCGACCGGCTCGATGGGGCTGGGGCCGCTCTTCGCGATCTACCAAGCGCGCTTCCTGCGGTACCTCGAGCACCGCAGTCTGGCCAAGACGTACGCGCGCAAGGTCTGGGCCTTCGTCGGCGACGGCGAGATGGACGAGCCTGAGTCACTGGCAGGGCTCTCGATCGCCGCGCGCGAGGGGCTGGATAACCTGGTGTTCGTCGTCAACTGCAACCTGCAGCGGCTCGACGGCCCGGTGCGCGGCAACGGCTCGATCATCCAGGAACTCGAAGGGCTCTTTGCCGGCGCTGGCTGGAACGTGATCAAGCTGCTGTGGGGCAGCGACTGGGATCCGCTCTTTGCACGTGACACGCACATGCTGCTGCTGCGCGCCTTCCACGAAACCGTGGACGGCGAGTTCCAGATGCTGTCGGCCACCGACGGCCGCTTCAACCGCGAACACTTCTTCAACAAGTATCCGGAGCTCGCGCAGCTAACCGCGCACCTGTCGGACGACGACATCGACCGGCTGCGGCGCGGCGGCCACGACCCGGTGAAGATTCACGCCGCCTATCACGCCGCGGTGCGCCATCGCGGCCAGCCGACGGTGATCCTCGCCAAGACCAAGAAGGGTTACGGCATGGGCACGGCCGGCCAGGGCCGCATGACGACACACCAGCAGAAGAAGCTCGACGCCGAGGCGCTGCGCGACTTCCGCGACCGCTTTGCGCTGCCGCTTGCCGATGCGCAGGTCGAGGGCGTCGAGTTTCACAAGCCGGCCGAAGACAGCCCCGAGATGAAGTACCTGCATGCGCGCCGCGCCAAGCTCGGCGGCTACCTGCCGACGCGCTCCTCCGCGTGCGAAGCGCTGCCGACGCCGGCCGCCGAAGCCTTCGCGCGCTTCGTGCTCGAGGCGGAAGGCAAGGAGATGTCCACGACGATGGCGTTCGTGCGCATGCTCGGCGCGCTGGTGAAGGACGCCGCGCTTGGGCCGCGCATCGTGCCGATCATCGCCGACGAGGCGCGCACCTTCGGCATGGCGGATCTGTTCCGCCACATTGGCATCTACTCGCCGCTCGGGCAGCTATATGAGCCCGAAGACAGCGCGCAGATCAGCTACTACCGGGAAGCGAAGAACGGGCAGATCCTCGAGGAGGGGATCAACGAGGCCGGCGCGATCGCCTCGTGGGTGGCAGCAGGCACCAGCTACTCGACCAACGGTCTGCCGATGCTGCCGTTTTACATCTTCTATTCGATGTTCGGCTTTCAGCGGGTCGGCGACCTGCTGTGGGCCGCGGCCGACTCGCGCACGCGCGGCTTCCTGCTCGGCGCCACCGCCGGCCGTACCACGCTCTCCGGCGAAGGGCTGCAGCACGAGGACGGCACCAGCCACCTGATCGCCTCCACGGTGCCGAACTGCCGCGCCTACGACCCGTGCTTCGCCTACGAACTGGCGGTGATCGTCGAACACGGCATGCGCCGGATGCTGACGGAGCAGAACGACGAGTTCTATTACGTCACCGTGATGAACGAGAACTACGCGCAACCTTCGGCGCCATGGGCACTGAAGGTTGCGCGTAGCGCGCCTCTCGCCCCCCCCTCCCCCGGCCCCTCCCCGAGGGAGGGGAGCGAAGACACCACCTCCGATGTGCGCGCCGGCATCCTGCGCGGCTTGTACCGCGTGCGCGCGTCGGGGCTCGGTGCGGCGCGGGTGCGACTGCTCGGCGCCGGAACGATACTGCGCGAGGCGCTCGCCGCGGCGGAGCTGCTGGAGTCGGAGTTCGGCGTCGGTGCCGACGTCTACTCGGCGACCAGCTTCACCGAACTGCGGCGCGAGGCGATGGCACTCGAGCGCGCCGCACGGCTCGGCGAGTCGCGCACCGCGGCGTGGATCGCACAGCAACTGCCCGCCAACGGCGCACCGGTGGTTGCCGCCTCGGACTATGTCAGCAGCGTGCCGGACCTGATCCGCCCGTGGATCGCCGACCGCTACGTCGCGCTCGGCACCGATGGCTTCGGCCGCTCGGACACGCGCGCCGCGCTGCGTGCCTTCTTTGAGGTTGACCGGCGCTCGATTGCCCTCGCTGCGCTCAACGCCGTCGACCCCGCATTGGCCGCACGCGCCCGCGCTTCCTGGGGGCTTTCGGCTGAAGTGCCGCCCTGGGCGCGGTGAACCTAACCGTTCCGTCGGCGAGCAACCGCGCTCACGCGACCACGGCAGGCGAACTGCTTCCGCCGCCAGGCTGAATCAGCTCAAGTTCAAGGACGTAGCTCACTTCGAAAGGACAGGTCATGAAACGATCGGCATCCGCACAATGGAACGGCGACCTGAAGAGCGGCAAGGGCACCGTCTCGACCGCCAGTGGCGTGCTTTCACGCACCCAGTACTCCTTCGGCACGCGCTTCGAAAACGGTGTCGGCACCAATCCGGAGGAACTGGTCGCCGCCGCGCACGCGGGTTGCTTCACGATGGCGCTGTCAGCGCAACTTGGCGAAGCCAAGCTGGTGCCGCAGTCGCTCGAGACGCAGGCCACGCTCACATTCGACAAGACCGACGCCGGCTGGACCGTCACAGGCATCCATCTGCAGGTCACCGGACACGTTCCGGGCGCCGACGCGCAGACCTTTCAGCAGTGCGCAGCCACCGCGAAGGCCAACTGCCCGATCTCTCGATTGCTGAACACGACCATCACAATGGAAGCAACGCTGGAAGCCTCATGATCGCCCGCTGAGGAATCCCACGGCGATAGCAGGCCCCGGGACGCTGGCGGCGGCGACCTGCTGCCAGAGAGCCGCCGTCAAAGGGCGCTCGCGACTCGCTCGCATGCGGCCATGCAGAAAGCGTTCGACGGCGTAGTCGGACTAGAAGTGCTCATTTACTGAACGAGCGAGAGACCCGAGACCATCGCCATGCCAGCTCTTCGCCCGATGACCCAGGCTGAGTACGCCGATTGGCTCCAGCAGACGATACCGGCATACGCAGCCGACAAGGTCACCTCGGGCCAGTGGTCGGAGAACGAGTCGCTGCAACTGTCCAGGAAGGAGCACGAGGAACTGCTGCCCCAGGGCCTCGCGACGCCCGACAACTACCTTTTCACAATCGAGGACTCCGACTCCAAACCCGTCGGTGTGCTCTGGTTCGCGGTGAAGAAGCGATTCAACGCCCGGGTCGCGTATGTCCACGATATCGAGGTCTGGTCCCACCAACGTCGCAAGGGGCACGCCTATCGAGCCTTTTGTGCTTTGGAACAGGAAGTGAGACGACTCGGACTGGCAGGCATCGCTCTTCACGTCTTTGGGCACAACGCTGAGGCACAGGCCCTGTACGCAAGGCTTGGCTTCCAGCCGACGAACATCAACCTTTTCAAGCCGGTTGGTGCTTCGGATTCCTGATGCCGGTCAACTGTGCGCCCGGCCGTGTTCTACGACGGCCGGACCAGGACTCACCGCGGCCGTTGGATGTCGTACCAGTCGTGGGTGGCTTTCTGTCGCTGACGTAAACAGCTTGCGAACCTGTTCGAGCACGCTGGATAAAGGGTTCCGACGGGTGGGTCATCCGCATCGCCGACCGCTCAGGATCGCTCCGCACCTTCGACGCAAATGGACCGCGGAGAGGACCTGGCAAAGGCTAATCCGTCGCCCGCCGCCGGCGGTGCATTTCAGCCGTCAACGCACCACAGTTCGGCGCATTCCGGCTGGGCCTCGGCGGCACACTTGCGCCGATGAGCAACCCGATTTCCGGCACAGCCGCCCAGCGGCTCGCAGCCAGCGCGAGCCTGATCGTTCTGGTCGCAGCCAACCTGCTCGTCGGCATGCTGGCGTTGCGCGGACACTGGGACGTCGTCCAGCTCATCGTGCTCTACTGGTTCGAGGCGCTGGTGATCGGCGGCTTCAACGTCTTGCGCCTGGTGGTTGTTGGACTCTTCGGCGAACAGCCGTTTGGCGCAACGCTTGCGCGTTGGGTCAGCGTCAGCTTCGGGCAGCGGCTGCTGCTCACGGTGATCGGAGTCGGCTTCTTTGTGTTCAAGTTTGCTGGTTTCGCGCTCCTGGTCGCCGCGTCATTCCTATGGTCATCGATTGAGCTGAATCACGTGGCGTCGGGGCCGAACAGCCCCGGTGCGGTTGCCTGGTTTGGTGCGGCAAAAGTCCCGGTGAACCCGGTGATCTTCATCCTTGTCGCCAGCCATGGAGTTTCGTTCGTCTGGAACTTCCTGATCCGCCGCGAGTACCGCACGCAGAGTGTGCCGGCGCTCGTCTTCTGGCCCTATGTGCGCATGGCGGCGGTCTTGGCTGTGGTCGTCTGCGGGTTGCTGGTGATCATGCTTTTCCCCGCGGCCGGCCACGCGCACCTGTATGTCATCGTTTTCGTACTGCTGAAGACGCTTGCCGATGCCCTTTCGCACCGCTGGGAACACCGTCAGGGCGAGGCGCCGAAGTCAGTCACCTGAGCCCAGTTGCTTGCAGACCCTAGACTCAACGAAAGTGAGTCTCCGGCCGGGCGACCAGCCTTGATCTGAGGGGATCGAAGCCGCCCTTCAGACGGTCAGTCGAGGCACGTAGTAGCACCCGGCCAGGCCAGAGCCTGCCCGCATTGGCTGGTTCAGAATCTGCCCAACAGCCGGCCGCCCCAGCGATGGTTCAAGCCGCTGAATATCTCAATCCGCGAGGTACCCATGTCCGGACCGGTGTATGCGCTCAACCTTTTCGATGTCTCCAACAAGGCAGAGTACTTGGCCTATTCGCGCCGCTCGGCCAGCGAGGTCCAAGCTCACGGCGGCCACGTGGTGGCCCTTGGCAGGTTTCGTGAGGCCGCCACTGGGAGTATTGAGCCTCGCAAGGTTCTGATCCTAGTCGAGTGGGCCTCCAAAGATGCCTTTGCCAGCTACTGCAACGACCCGGCCTTGAAGGACCTGCATTCCCATCGCATCAATGGGACGAGCAACTACGTGTGGCACCTCTTCGACAAGCTTGAGGATCTGCGGTCGATACTCCGATGACTTGCGCATGCGTCCAGCATGTCTGCGTCCCGGGTGACTTGCTGCCAGCCGACTCCGGCCAATTGCCGACATGCCAGGCTAGTCGCAGAATTGCCTGAAAGCAGACCTAGTCACTCCACTGGAGTAGTTGCTGCGGCCATGCGACGTATCGGAACTGTTTTGGAGAACTCCTGGACGCCGTCGCCCATTGTGCTTTCTCATGCAGGGAATCGCCACATCGTGGCCGCGAGGCCGACTGGTATGTGCGCTGTCGAACAGACATCACGCCCGGCAACGTTTACAAGTTAACTCTCGGTAGTTCTTTTCCGGTTGGCGACAACAATTGTCAGCGCAAAGCGGCACTTGCCTTGACCTGTTGCCTAATGAACCCATGCCGGTACGGCTTTCGCCAATTGAGTTGCCTTCCATCTATCTTCCCAGGAGAAATGAATGAATCGAATCAAGAAGTCCCTGTTTGCCGCCGCGATCGTCTCGCTCGGTGCTGTCGGCACTAGTACAGCGCTCGGCGCCGATGTGATGCTCAAGCTCTCCGGCGCGAACGAGGTGCCGCCGGTGACCACGACAGCGAGTGGCGAAGGCAAGATCTCGATCGGCGATGACGGCGCGGTGTCCGGAAGTGTTACGACCAAGGGCGTGCAGGGAACGGCGGCGCATATCCATTTGGGTGCAGCCGGCAAGAACGGGCCGGTCGTCGTGCCGTTCACGAAAGACGGCGACGTGTACAAGGCGCCCAGTGGAGCGAAGCTCGACGCGGCTCAGATGAAAGCTTTCAAGGCCGGCGACCTCTACTTCAACGTGCACAGTGCCGCGAATCCGGGCGGAGAGTTGCGCGCTCAGTTGCAGTAAGGCCGTAGGGCTCAACCGCTTGCCGCGGCGCCTCGAGCCGCTGCTCGTTTGCCGGACTTGCTTGATAGGAGTCGTGGCGCACGCCTGCTCTTCGTTCAGAGGGCGCGTCGATCACACTAAGGAGTACCGATGCTCAGAATTGCAACCATCCTTGGCAGCACGCGCCCTGGCCGCAAGGGCGAGGCGGTGGCCCGCTGGGTGCAGGACTACGCGCGCCAGCGAGACGACGCCGAATACGAACTGGTCGATATTGCCGACTTCAACCTGCCGTTGCTCGACGAGCCCGTGCCGCCTTCACAGCACAAGTACAGCAAGGCGCACACGAAAGCGTGGGCGGCAACGATCGCGTCGTTCGACGGCTTCGTGTTTGTTACACCCGAATACAACCACAGCACGTCGGGTGCTCTGAAGAACGCTATCGACTTCCTGTACGCGGAGTGGAACAACAAGGCCGCCGGGTTTGTCAGCTACGGCAGTGCCGGCGGCACACGGGCTGTGGAGCACCTTCGGTTGATCATGGCCGAGCTTCAGATCGCCACCGTCCGCTCGCAGGTCGCACTGTCGCTCTTCACAGACTTCGAAAACTTCAGCGAGTTCAAGCCGGCCGCGCTGCACCAGAACTCGCTCAAGTCGATGTTCGACCAACTCATCGCTTGGAGCGGCGCGATGAGGACCTTACGCTCGCACTGACGACACCGAGGAAGCAATGGTCGGGGATACTGGAGTCCGCGCGTGCCGTATTGCGGCTTTGGGGCGCAACTCTCGGCCACTTGCAGAGGTGACTCACCGCGGCCACACTTGCCCCATAGCCTCCATTCCTGAACACTGCCGTTGCGAAACTGGCCGCTCTGAAAGTAGTGGCGTGTTCGAAAGCTCGGCGCGGGGTAAACGGTATGACTGACTTCGTTCTCGTTCATGGCGCATGGCATGGCGCCTGGTGCTGGCGAAAGATCCTGCCGTCACTTTGGGCCAAGGGTCATCGCGCATTTGCCGTGACACTCACCGGGCTCGGCGAACGCGAACACCTGCTGTCCTCGACCATCCGGCTCGCGACTCACATCGACGATGTGGCGGCAGTCATTGAAACGGAGGAACTGACGCAGGTCGTCCTTGTGGGTCACAGCTATGCTGGATTGTTGATCACCGCCGTGGCTGATCGCTACGCCGAGCGCATTGTCCGGCTGGTCTACCTCGACGCCATCATTCCCCGCAGTGGCGAGAGCTGGTCGAGTTCCCACGACGAGAACGCACGCCAAGCCCGTCGGAAAGACATCGCGCAGGGCGGCGTCATCCCGCCTCCGTCGGCATCTGCCTATGGCCTGACCGACGAGGATGCGGCATGGGTGGATCGGCGCCAGACGCCACATCCGGGCGGTGTGTATGAAGACGTGCTGCATTTCGACGAAGCGCGAGTGGCAAGCCTTTCTCGTACTTTCGTGGACTGCACTTCGCCGGCACTGCCGACGATCGAAAGGTCGCGTCAGCGAGTGCGTTCCGAGTCGGGCTGGCAGGTGCTCGAGCTCGCCACCGGCCACGATCCAATGATCAGCGCTCCGACGCAGTTGCTGGCCATCCTGGATCAGGCAGGACGTTCAAACTGAGGCCGGCGCGCGCCGCTGGTGGCCAGAAGCGGAAGTCGACATGCGGTGGCAACCAGCCACATTGCGGACATTCAGGCCAACGCGGAAATGGCTTCAGGATGTCATCGGCTGGAGTGTGATGAAGTTCCTCGCCATCATCTGTCTGGCCGCTGTTGGTTCAACTCTAGTCGTCAGCGCAGCACAGAGCGCTGATGCAAAGGCCGTCTTGTCTCCGGCGGCGGTCGACCGTGCGAGATTGCCGTCCGCCGCGGAGCCGGAATTGCGATTGTCTTCGATGCTGCAGCACGGGGTGAGTGACTGGTCGCCCCGTGCTACCGCCCGCGAACAGTCACTGAATCGCGAGCGTCGACCCCCGCAACTTGGGGGCCGGTCGCATCACATGAAGCGAGGCGGCGACGGGTTCAATGGGCTGGATCGGCCCGGTACGGCGTCCCATAGAACGTGTGCACCCCGCTGGCCCAGGTCTTGTCCGACATTGACGGCCAATGCTTCTGGTCGAAGCCGGGGGCTCCCTTGAGAACTTCCTTCGAGACGTTGAGCGTGAAGCGCTTGTTCACGGTGTCCAGCGTCAGTGCCGCCCAAGGCACGGCAAACAGCTTGTCGCCCATCCCCAGCAGGCCGCCGAACGACAACACCGCATACGCGATCTTGCCCGAGGCCATGTCGATCATGAACTCCTTGATGTCACCCAAGTCCTGACCATCCTTGTTGTAGACATCGTTACCGAGAAGGGTGTTTGCTCCCATCAGCGCCGGGCCTGGACCCTCACTGGTATTGGCATACATGCCGAAATTGTCGCGCGTGACGTAGTTCACATTCATGATGGTTCCTTGAGGTCTTCTGAGGTGCACATTGACGAACGGATGCTCCGCCTGATCGAATTCGAACACCGGCCGACTGAGAACACCCGGTCAAGTACTAATTCAAACGTTACGCCGCGATATGCCTGCCGTCTGTTCGGTAGCGCACAAGTCGGTCGGCCAGTAGCTGCTTCCGCGCGCCACGGCTCAGCCCGCCCCAAACCGGTCGCCCTGGCGCCCTCAGCATCAAGTGTTGACAGCGATCGGTCGCGGGAATCGGCAGGTGATCGAACGCAACGCCGCACGAGGCCGATACGATGGCGGCAACCCGGCCGAAGTGCTCCTTAGGACCCCCGATGAACAGAATCGACGAAAGCGCACTCCCCTACATAGAGCACCGGGCCTTGCTGCTACTGGTGGTGGCCGTCTCGTTCGCCCTCGGCTGGGTCCTGTTGCCCTTCTACGGCGTGCTCCTCTGGAGCGTGATCGTCGCGCTGCTGTTCGCACCGCTGCACCGTCGTTTGCTGGGGCGGATGAGGCACCGGCGCACGCTGGCGGCGCTGCTGACGACATTGACCGCCGTGGTGATTGTGGTCGTTCCCTTTGTCCTCCTGAGCGCGGCGCTTGCCCACGAAGCCGCTGGGCTCTATGCGCGAATCCAGTCCGGTGAGACCAGTCCGACGCCGTACCTTCGCGGCGTGTTCGACGCGCTGCCCAGATGGGCGGCCACGCTGCTCGAGCACCTCGGGCTGGCGGACTTCGATACCCTGCAGCGTTGGCTGAGCACCAAGCTGGAGCAGGCCAGCGGCTTCATCGCAAACCAGGCCTTCAGCCTAGGCCAGAACACGTTCGACTTTGCCGCCAGCTTGCTTATCACTCCGTACCTCGCGTTCTTCCTGATCCGTGATGGCGACCGCATCGTGCACGCCATGCGGCGCGCACTGCCGCTGACGCCAGCGCACAAGCAGGAACTGCTCGACAAGTTCAGCGCCGTGATCCGCTCGACGGTAAGGGGCAACATGATCGTGGCGGCGATCCAAGGTGCGCTCGGTGGCCTCGCGTTCTGGTTCTTAGGGGTTCGCGGAGCCTTGCTGTGGGCCGTCGTGATGGCCTTCCTCTCACTGCTGCCGGCCATTGGCGCCGCGCTGGTGTGGTTGCCGGTTGCGATCTGGTTCTTCGTCACGGGCGCGATCTGGAAGAGCATTGCACTGGTTGCCTGGGGCATGTTCGTGATCGGCTTGGTGGACAACCTGCTGCGGCCCAGACTCGTGGGCAAGGTCACCCTCATGCCAGACTATGTAGTGATGATCACGACGCTCGGCGGCATGGTCCTATTCGGCATCAACGGCTTCGTCCTCGGCCCCGTGATCGCGGCGATGTTCTTCGCGGTGTGGCACCTGTACTTGACGACGCGGCAGATCGCTACGCCCCCGTCCGGCCTATCAGAGTCCTGAAACCGCGACGTAAGTAACATGGGCTGGTTGGACACTCTGCACCGTCATTCGGCCGCGCCGCAATTCAGGGTCGGCAGGCTCACGAACCGAGTGCTGCGGTAGGGGCCGGAGATGAAGGCAACGCGGTTGACCTGGCCGCCCGGTAAGCGTTGCCTGCCCGGTGACCGAGCGCCGCCCAACGGGGCGTCGTCGAACGCCCATGAGAAGCTCACCACGTAGTGGTAAGCCGTGTCGCCGTCGTTGCGTCCGGAGATCTCGACAATGCTGCCGGTCGCTTGGGTCACGAAGGTCGGCTCCACCCGAGTTCACCACTTGCTCGGGTTGCGGCCAGGACCCGCCGTTGAGGTCAGCCTCGCAGTTCGTTCGCGCGCAGACGCGTTCCCTCCCGCCGGCTATCCGGGGAGCGGCCGTCGACGATACGATTAAGAAAATCGCTTCAGGTGGATGCGTCCATGCCGATCTCCCTCCCGCCTTGGCTTAGAGCACATTAGTTCATCTTCACCGCTGCGTTGATCGTCGCGGGGAACTGGTTGGCGCTACCGGGCGTTCGAGCCGACCTTCCCCACCTTGCTGAGCCCGCGGCACTGTTTGATCTCGCGGTCTTGCTGTCTGCGCTCTACTGGCTTAGCTATCGGCATCGACGCAAGGATGCCGGCCCCCGAGCGCTTGCGCTGTCTTGTCTTGGAATCTGGGCGGTGTCGAAGTTGATTCCGCGGTCAGATCAGCAATTGCTCGTCTATCTGACGCCGCTGCGATACGTGGGCCTTGCCGGGCTCGTCGCCATCGAACTCAAGATCGTTCTGGCCCTGTACAGGTCGGTGTTTTCCGGCGCCACACGCGATGCGGCCGCTGCCCAGATTCAGAGCCAGGCCGATCTGCCACCTTGGTTGAGCCGCCTGCTCGCTGCGGAGGCCGTGTTCTGGCGACGGGTGTGGCTGTTCGTCCAGCGCCTGTTCAGGCGGTGACGACGACTTGACTCTTCAGTGTTGAGGGACACAAGCCGGGCCAGTAGCGGACGGATGCTCCGGTCGAAGGCGATGACCGCTCCCTGGGATCAAGCGGACAGTTGTCCGCGTCAACGCACATCGCAAGGTGGACAGTCGATCTGTCGCCTACGCAGTCGCAGCGGCGACCTGAATCGTGCTGGTTACTGTGCCTGGAGCCACGAGCGGCGACCGTACACGATCACGCAGAGCACAAGCATCACGTAAGCCCAAGCAATCACGTTCATCCATGTCCCGATCAAGCCACCGAAGGCGAGCAACTGAAGCGCACCGAGTGCGAGGGTCGCGCCACCAAGCACGGAGAGACCAATATGGGGCCTGACCGCCACGGACATTGCCACCGCAACGGCACCGCCAATAACCAGCGGCAGCACAAGCAGCACGCCCACGAACCAGGCAACCTGCGGGCCCTCCACGAACAAGAGGAGTTGAAAGAGCGTAACGATCAGAGCGCAGACTGCGTATGCCAAGTAAGCAATCCTGGTATGAGCAAGCCGCCTGCTGCTCGATCGTCCCACGACTATCCAAGAAATGATTAGCGACGATATGAAGATCGCGGGCAGCGACAGGAGCACGAAAGGCTGCGTCCAACCAAGCAGCGAACTCGTCGTCCAAGGCGTCGACAACGGTTCGGGCGGTGGCATGAACACCGTGCAGTGTCCCTTCCCGTGGCCGCTCAACTGCTCCCGAATCGCAAGGCACTTCGGCTCGTCACATCGTGACGAGCCGAAGTGGTCTGCGGCGTCCCGCGAATCTGCATCGCAGATCGATGGATCGGCGCCTGCGGCAAGCAATGCCTTGATGACGTCCATCGACCGGAAGCGAGCAGCGATCATCAGCGCGGTTTGACCATTCGAGTCGCGGGCGTTGACGTCGGCACCTGCTGCGACCAACAGTGGGATGATTTCCAAGAGGCTCGCCGTGGCGACCATGGGTTGACTCGTCGCGTCTACTGCCCGATGCAGCGCGGTGCTGCGCCACCTGTCTTGCGCGTTGACGTCGGCGCCGGCGGATATGAGGAGTCTTATCTTTTCTGGGTTTCCGCTGCTTGAGGCCGTCATCAGCGCCGTAATCGCGTTGCCCGGATACGTGATTCCCCGGCTTCTAAACGTGCCCTGCCGAGAATCCGGATCGGCGCCGGCATCGAGAAGCACCGCCGTCACTTGCGGAGGACTCCAGTGGATTGCGCGATCGCCGTGAGCGTCCATCGCGTCGATCCGTGCACCGTGCGCAAGCAGTTGCTTTGCCGCTTCGGCGCTCCGCGCGTACCGCAGGGGGGCGCCTCCGCGCAGAAGAAGGTGGTCTCCAGTAGCCAGGGCGACCGATCCGCTCTCGTTCTCGTGGATGTTTACATCGGCACCCCTGTCGAGCAAAACGTGTACGGTCGGAAGATCATCGGCGTACACAGCGAAGAACAACGAGGTCCAACCGGTGGAATCACTTCTTGCATTGACGTTCGGTTCGCCGCTTGTTGCTAGTGCACGCACGCGTTCCAGGTCCCATCGCTCGGCCGCCGTCAGAAGCTCACGGTTTGCGGCCCGGCCGGAAGGAGTGAGATCGTGCAGCCGCGCCGACAGACTCGAGAGAGCTCCGTTCGGGACCGAACTCGATGCGCAGGTAAGCGCCTTGTGAGCCGCGAAGGTGTCGGCGCCGACAGTGGCTTCGGCAACTAAGGGCACAGCCGCGGCGATGGCCCAGCCGACGATAAGCAGACTTCCGCGCCTCGGGAACCGTGCTTGACTTGCGGTCCTTGCACACAGGATCTGGTAGGCATTCGATTGGCCGGCGGTACGCATAGATTGACGTAGATCCTGGGGCAATCGATTGGTGGATTCTCCCGCCCGATCCGTGGGGTTCATCGCCGTATGGTGACGACCCGGCGGACCAGCAGGTGATTCGTGACGGAATTCGATACTTTCAGTGTCGCTGCCATCGTTGAGCTCGGCTCTTAAGCGAACGTTGCGCTTCGATGAACACTTGCTGGTATAGATTGCTGTCGCGATGTGCGATCGCCATCACAATTCTGATGATGTGCGCGTGCCGCGGCGGGCTAAGCGAACGAGCGAGGGCTACTTCGCCGGACGGAATGCTACAGGCAGTTATTGCCGAGAGGGCGAGTGGCGCTACCGTCTCGACGCCTATAGAAATGTACCTGATCCCCATCAATGGCACGTTGTCGGGCGAACCAGTGCTGCTGGGAGATCGGTTCGAAAACCTACGTCTATCGTGGAAGGGACCTCATTTTGTAGAGATCCACTACGACAAGGGCCACATCTTCAAGTTTACGAACTTCTGGCAGTCATCGAATCCAGAACAGTCTCAAAATGTAATTGAGATTCGGCTCAAACCCTCGTCGGATTCCTTCTCACTGCCATAGAACGTCAACTGTTCATGGCGGCTGAAGTTCATGGCTGCTATTGGGAACACCCAGAGCGTCCGGTTTGCGGCGCAGCCTATGTCAGCAAGGGGTTGAACTGCGACGAAACGCAGCTGCTTATCCCGTCAGGGTCTGTGAGCTGAAACTGGATTTTGCGTGCTCACGCCCGAGCCGTGCGAATAATCGTCATCCGAATTGCCGCGCACGTCGCGTGACGAGTGCGGCTTTTTGCATCGCTTCGACGCCGCTGCACTCCTACGCTGCTCTCCACGCTGGCTGAGAAGCCAGCGAGGACGATCCGGCCACTGGTTCGATCGACTTCAACCGCAGCACGCGGATGCCCCCGGGCGATCCGCCAGGAGATCAGGATGAACCGCCTTGCCATGAACACGCTGTTGCGCTCCAAGTCCGCCACGCGGCACGCCCTCGCGCTGCTCGCGACCGCCTCCGCGGCCGCCTCGCTCGTGCTTTCGTCCGCTCAGGCCAGCACCGCCGAGTGGCCGTATGACACGGTCGCGTATGACGACGCCGAAGTCCTGGTGGCGTTCGAGGAAAACTTCCCGTCGTCCTTCGAGACTGACTACGCGCTGTCGCTCGAACTGCCGCCCGACTACTTCGCCGCGCCGACCTTCCCGCCGATGGCAAGTTTCGGGGAAGACGAGCCGCCGCTGATGCTTGCCGGGCTCGACCCGCTCGCGACGCCGTAACGCTGGACTGCTGCAAACGGCCGGCGCGCACGCGCCGGTCGATCAGGCAACCAGGATCACGCGGTAGTCGTTGACGTTGGTGCGCGTCGGCCCCGTCACGACGAGGCTGTCGCCCGCCGCGAAGAAGCCGTAGGCGTCGTGCGCGTCGAGTGCGGCGCGCGCCGGCAGGCCGGCCGCCGCCGCGCGCGCGGCTGTGTCGAGACCCAGCCAGGCACCCGCGTTGTCCTCGCTGCCGTCGATGCCGTCGGTATCGGCGGCGAGCGCGTGCACGCCTGGCATCCCGTCGAGTTCGACAGCCAGCGAGAGCAGGAACTCGC
>Ga0209391_10000011_pt1 | contig 57276 bp, 58 predicted proteins | sample PPLLak3March2015_FD_187246 | JGI IMG/M metagenome (GOLD analysis project Ga0209391, IMG submission 187246) | Freshwater sediment microbial communities from Prairie Pothole Lake near Jamestown, North Dakota, USA - PPLs Lake P7 Core (1) Depth... | ecosystem: Environmental > Aquatic > Freshwater >...
AGGATCGCGGCATGAAGCCGTCCGCGCATCACGCGCTCGGCATCGACGCGGCGTACGGCGCGGTCGTTGGCGGGCCGCAGCGGTGCCGTCTCGTCGATCTGCCGTCCACCGTGATCGCCATAGACGCCGGTCGTGCTGATGTAGACCGCCCGCTTGATGACGCCGGCCTGCGCGGTCGCCAGGCGCCGCGTGCGGGTGTCGAGGTCGCCAGCGTTGGGCGGTGGCGCGAGGTGGACCAACCACGGTGCGAGGCTGTGCAGCCGGCCGAGCGACTGCCGTTGGTCGAGATCGCCGACGATGGGAACGACTCCCGCAGCGCGCAGCATGGCCGCCCGTGCCGGCGTCGACGTCAGTGCGATGAGCCGAAAACGCGCCGCGAGGCGTGAGACAATTCGCAGCCCGACATCGCCGCAGCCGATGATCAGCAGGCGCGGTCGACCCAGTTTCCGTCTTCCGATGCTCGCGAGAGGTGGCGGCGCGGGCCGATTGAATTCCATCGCACGATTCTATGAGTTTCAAGGTCACGGTCCGCCCGAGCGGACGTTCGTTTACTGTCGAGGGCGACGAAACGGTGCTGGCGGCGGCGCTGCGGCAGGGTGTCGGCATCGCCTATGGCTGCAAGAACGGAGCCTGCGGCACCTGCCGCGGCCGGCTGCTCGAGGGCCAGCTCGTGCACGGCCCGCACTCGGCGTCCGCACTCTCGGCCGCAGACGAGGCCAAAGGGCTGGCGCTCTTCTGCTGCTCGCGCCCGTACACGGACGTCGTCATCGAGGCGCGCGAGCTGACCGGGTTCGGCGACATCCCGATCAAGAGAATGCCGGCGCGCGTCGCCCGCATCGAGCGCGTGACGCCCGATGTCGCGATCGTTTCGCTGCAGTTGCCGGCGACCGAACGGCTGCAGTACCTGGCCGGCCAGTACCTGGAGTTCATCCTGCGCGACGGCACACGCCGCCAGTACTCGATTGCCACGCCGCCGCATGCCGACGAGCAGCTGCAGTTCCACGTTCGCCACATGCCCGGCGGGGCCTTCACGGACAACCTGTTCGGCCTGGGCCCTCAGCCAGTCAAGGAGCGCGACATCCTCCGTGTCGAAGGGCCGATGGGTACCTTCTTCCTGCGCGAGGACAATCCCGGGCCGATCATCCTGCTCGCCAGCGGTACCGGCTTCGCGCCGATCAAGGCCATCGCGGAGCACATCTTCGCGGAGGGCATCAATCGCGAAGACTCGGGCAAGGTCTTTCGCCCCGTCGTTCTGTACTGGGGAGCGCGCACACGCAGTGACCTGTATCTGGATTCCCTACCGGCACGCTGGGCGACCGAGCAGCCGAACTTCCGCTATGTGCCGGTGCTGTCCGAGGCGCGGCCGGACGATGCGTGGACGGGCCGCACCGGCTTCGTACATCGCGCCGTCATGGAGGACTTCCCCGACCTGTCGCGCCATCAGGTCTATGCCTGCGGCGTGCCGGTCATGGTCAACTCTGCGCGCCGCGACTTAACGGCGCTCTGTGGCCTGCCGGAAGATCAGTTCTTCGCCGATGCCTTTACATCGCAGGCGGACCTGATACAGGCCTGAAACCATTGCGATGGTTTGCCGTTACCGAAGCTCGGGTACACTTTTGCGCATGATGACCTTCAACCTTGCCCGACGCGAGCGACGTGATGCGGATCTCCGCAGGGGAGCGCGCGCGCAGGGTTGACGACCGGACCACCGGTTTATCCTGAAAAGGCCGCGGACTCCGCGGCCTTTTTGTTTTTCGACGAGGAGCGAACCATGAAGCTCGACGCCTTCGAGACCGATGCCCTGATGGACGTTGCGGCCCGTCCGCCGCTGGTGTTCGTCGAGGGCCGAGGGTCCTGGCTCGTCGACCATTGCGGCAAGCGCTACCTAGACTTCGTGCAGGGCTGGGCGGTCAATTCGCTGGGACACGCGCCAGCGCAGATCCAGGGAGCGCTCGCACGGCAGGCGCAGCGGCTCATCAGCCCCAGTCCGGCGTTCTTCAATGCGCCCGCGCTCGAACTGTCCGCGCGGCTCGCGCAGCTTTCAGGCCTTGGGCGCGTGTTCCTGTGCTCTAGCGGCGCCGAGGCCAACGAAGGCGCGATCAAGCTGGCGCGCAAATGGGGCCAGCTGCATCGTGACGGTGCGTTCGAGATCATCACGTTCATGGAGGGCTTTCATGGACGCACGCTCGCGACGATGGCTGCGAGCGGCAAGCCGGGCTGGGACCGCCTGTTCGAACCCACGATGCCGGGCTTTCCGAAGGCCACACTGAACGACCTGGGCTCGGTCAAGGCCTTGATCACGGAACGCACGGTCGCTGTCATGCTGGAGCCGATCCAGGGCGAGGCCGGTGTCGTGCCGGCGGACGACGATTTCCTGCGCGCACTGCGGGCGCTGTGCGATGCGCACGGCCTGCTGCTGATTCTCGATGAAGTGCAAACCGGCATTGGCCGGACCGGCACGCTGTTCGCGTTCGAACAGGCAGACGTGGCGCCGGACATCCTGACTCTCGGCAAGGGACTGGGCGGCGGTGTCCCGCTGGCGGCACTGCTGGCGCGCGACACCGTGGCCGCCGCGTTTGCCCACGGCGACCAGGGCGGAACGTACTGCGGTAACCCGCTGATGGCCGCTGCAGGAAGTGCCGTGCTTGCTGCGGTCGCGGCCGACGTCTTCCTTGCGGGGGTGCGCCAGCGCGCTCGGCATCTCGAAGCGCAGCTCGATGCGCTGATGGCACGCCACGGCCTCGCGGGACGGCGTGGTCGGGGCCTGCTGCAGGCGCTCGACCTCGGGCGCCCGATCGGCGCTCAGCTGGTCGAGCAAGCGCGCGACCTCGCGCCGGAGGGCTTGCTGCTGAACAGCCCGCGGCCTCACCTCCTGCGCCTGATGCCGGCACTGAACGTCGGCCTCGACGAAATCGATCGGATGGCCGACCAGCTGGACGCCCTGCTGGAGGCGCAGTCGTGAACTCGCTCACGATCACCTTCGATCCTGCGCAGCTCGACCGCGACCGTGTCTACGGCTGGCTGAGCCGGGAGGCCTACTGGTCGATCGGCATCGGCCGCGGTGTGTTCGACCGCGCCGTCGACAACTCGCTGGTCGCCTCCGCGTTCGTCGGTGACGAACAGGTGGCTTTCGCGCGTGTGGTGACGGATCGCGCGACCTTCGCCTGGTTGTGCGATGTTTTTGTCGCACAGCCCTGGCGCGGGCAGGGCACGGCCACCCGCCTGATCGGCGCGGTCGTTGCGCACCCCGAACTGCAGGGGCTGCGGCGCTGGGCACTGCGCACGCGGGATGCCCACGCCCTGTACCGGTGCTTCGGATTCACGGAACTGGTAGAACCGCAGCGCTCCATGGAAAGGCACAATCCGCACGTGTACGCGGGCCCGAGCACCGGGTCCGCCCAACCCAGAGACCTGCCATGAACACACCGACAGTCTTTATCGACGGCGAGCACGGCACCACCGGCCTGCAGATCCGCGCGCGCTTGCAGGAGCGCACCGACCTGCAACTGCTGAGCCTGCCGCCCGAATCTCGCAAGGACCCGGCCGCGAAGCGGGAGATCGTCAATCGCGCCGACTGCGTGATCCTGTGCCTTCCGGACGATGCGGCGCGCGAGACCGTGACGCTGATCGAAAACGATCGCACGCGGATCATCGATGCCAGCACGGCACACCGCACGGCCCCGGGCTGGGTCTACGGCTTTGCCGAACTGACGCGCAGCCAGCGCGCAGCCATCGCCGCTGCGCGGCGGGTTTCCAACCCCGGCTGCTACCCGACCGGCTTCCTGGCGCTGGTGCGTCCGCTGCGCGAGCGCGGGCTCATGCCGGAGGTCTTTCCGGTCACCGTGCATGCGGTGTCGGGCTACTCGGGCGGTGGACGCAAGATGATCGAGTCCTTCGAGCAACCGACGCCGGGCGCGCGCCCGCAGGCCTACGGCGACTACGGCCTGACACTGAAGCACAAGCACGTAGACGAGATGCGGCAGCACGGCCTGCTGGCGCACGCGCCGCTCTTCGCGCCGTCGGTGGGTTACTTCCGGCAGGGGATGCTCGTGCATGTGCCGCTGCAGACTTCCGCGTTGCCGCGCGCCGTCACGGGCGCCGAACTGCACGCGGCCTATGCGGAGTACTACGCCGGCGAGGCGTTCATTGGCGTGCGGCCGCTCAACGACACGGCAGCACTGCGGGAGGGCGCCTTTCTCGAACCTGAGGCGCTCAACGCCACCAACCGGCTCGAGGTCTTTGTCTTTGCCAACGATGCGGCACGCCAGGCCCTGCTCGTGGCGCGCCTCGACAATCTCGGCAAGGGCGCGAGCGGCGCGGCTGTGCAGAACCTCAACCTGATGCTGGGCCTGCCCGAAGCCGCATCGCTCGCCTGATGCTCTACACCCCGACGCACTTTGCGGTGCAGGATCGCGCGCTGACCGCGGCGCTGATGCGCGCGCATCCGTTCGCAACGCTGATCACCCAGGGCGCCCAGGAGCCGGTCGTCTCCCATGTGCCGCTGCTGCTGGTCGATGACGGGGACACCTGGCAACTGCTCGGGCATGTCGCCCGCGCCAACCCGCACTGGGAGGCGTGGCGCGAGCGCAGCCGTGTGCTGGCCGTGTTTCACGGCGGCGATGCCTATATTTCGCCGGCGCTCTACGGCACGCGCAAGGCGGTGCCGACCTGGAACTACGCGGTCGTGCATGCACAGGGCGTGGTCGAGCTCTGGCACGACAGCGATCGCAAGGAGCAGGTGCTGAAGGCACTGATCGATCGCCACGACGCGGCGTATAGAAAGCAATGGGATGAACTCGACAGCGCCTACCGCGAGGGCATGAAGGGTGGCATCGTCGCCTTTGCGATCGCCGTCGAACGGCTCGAGGCCAAGTTCAAGCTGAGCCAGAACCGGCCGGCGGACGACCGGGCCCGTGTGCTGCAGGCGATGCGGGCCGGTGGCGACAAGGAGCAGGCGCTGGCGCGCTGGACCGGACAGATCAACGGCGAGGCAGCGTGAGCAGCGCGCGCATCCTGGAAGTCGAGCACACGACGACTTATCGCTACGCACGGCCGGTCCGCTTCGGTGAACACCGCGTGATGTTCCGTCCGCGCTCGGGGCATGACATCCACGTGCTCGACGCCGGGATCGACATCAACGTGCCGTCGCGGATCGACTGGGTCCAGGACACCCAGTCCAACTGGGTGACGCTGGTCACGCCGATCAACTCTTCAGACGAGCTCCGGATCCATTGCCGTTTCCGTGTCACGCATGGCGGCGTGCGGGGCATCAACGAGCTGCCACTCGCACCGCACGCGCAGCGCTGGCCATTCGATTACACGACGGAAGAACGACGCGATCTCGGCGCGATGCTGGAGCGTCACTATCCCGACCCCGAGGGGCGGCTCTTCGAGTGGTGCCGGCCCTTTCTCGCCCCCGCCGTGCGACCGGACACGCGTGCGCTGCTGACCTCCATTGCCGCGGCGATCCAGTCGAGCTTCCGCTACGAGTCGCGCGACGAGCCGGGCACCCAGGCGCCGGACGAGACGCTGCGGCGCGGCGCTGGCTCCTGCCGCGACTTTGCGCTGCTGATGATGGAAGTTGCGCGGCGGCTCGGCATGGCGGCGCGTTTCGTATGCGGTTACCTGTACGACCCGTCCGTCGACAACGCCGCCGACGCGGGTGTCACGGGCGCCGGCGCGACGCACGCGTGGCTGCACATCTACCTGCCCGGGGCCGGCTGGGTCCCGTTTGACCCGACCAACGCGTTGTTCGGCGGCTCCAGCCTGATTCGCGTGGCTTATGCGCGCGATGCCGATCTGGCAGCGCCTGTTTCCGGGCGCTGGTTCGGAGATCCGAGCGACTTCCTCAGCATGGACGTCAACGTCCAGGTGCGTGGCGTCGACGGTGAGTGAACTGGCAGGGTCAATGCCGGTGGCGGGACTCAGTACAAGGCCATGGGGTTTCCCGGCGAGCCGGTGGCACCTTTCATCTTGAGCGGAGACCATACGAACAGGAATTCGTAGGCCTTGTCGGCGATCAACTGGGAGAAGTCCAGGTTCTCGAGATTCCAGATGCCGCGCTTGGTCTGCAGCTTGACGTGGCATTCAAAGGGCTGGGGATTTTCACCGCCGAAGCCCTTGCCGACGGCCTCCGTTCCCCACGTGTCGGCACCGGTCAGGATCACCTTGCGCTCAGCCAGGTACTCGCAGGCGGAAATGCCGAAGCCCGGCTCGCCGGCGTTGAACTGGGCGGTTCGCCTGGCCTTCTCGGCAGCGTCGAACTTGTCCCAGTCCCGCGGATGCCACAGGTCGCCGTGGCCGGTGTAAAGGAACACGCAATCGCCGGTTCCAATCGGCGCAAGGCCCTGCCGCTGGATCATCGTCTGCACGTCTTTCGCGGTCACGATGCCGGGATCGCTGGGACTGTTCTCCTTGGGCACCGGCAGCGTTCCGCCGCGCAGCGCCACCGCGTCGAGCAGCACTCCGCGGCACACGAAACCCTTCTGCGCCACATGCTCCACTCCAAGCGGGCCCAGGCCGGTCGAGCCGATCTCCTTGTCGTGCAGGAAGCGGCCGTTGTAGTAGAACATGCCCTTCGAGGTGATGACGCCGATGTGGCCGGGGCCGTCGAACTGCGTGCCAATCTGGCCCAGTTCCGTGGCCACGTACTCATCGTTGTAGACGAGCTGCTGGTCGCCAAACGGCCCGCCGGTCGGCCGTCCCGGAATCAGCAGCTTCCAGCTGCGCGTACCGAATGCCGGCGCATCCGCCTCATAGACTTTGCCGAGTGTTGCGCTCTTGCCCTTCTTTACGAGCCCAACCGCCTTCAGCACGAGCTCCGGCGTCGTGCGGTTGGCAGCGCCGACCTTGTCGTCGGGCCCCCACTCGCTCGGGGCCCACTTGCCCGTCAGCGGCTCGTCGTTGACCGGAAGCTGGGCGTCTGCCGCAGCGCTCAGCGATGCCAGTGCAATGGTGGCAAGTGCGAGTCGACCTTGAAGTCGCATGGCTGTCTCCTGCGTTGTTGCCGCACTCCCGCAGCCTTGTGCGGCGGTCGTTGCCCGGAGGGCATGACGTCCACTATGCGGTAGTTCGGTCGCGCTGTCCAAGTTCTGACCGTTGCCGGCGAGGACTCGCATTGGCATACGGTCGTCACACGAAGGTGTCGGTGCGGAGCGATCGGCGCCCCCCGCCCGGTTCGATCCAGCGACAGTCGATGTGGTCAGATGCGCTGTCCGATCGGGTTGCCAAAAAACAGTGCCAACAGCTTCTCGGTACCCAGTACGCGGCCGAGTTCACGCAGCACGCAGTAATTGAGTATCAGGACCAGCAGCACGATCTGGATGCCGAGGAAGTGCGGCCATACGATGGTCGCAAGCAGCTTCTCGTTCGCAGCCGCAAAACCGCCCGCCTGCTTCCAGAAGTCCACAAGGCGCTCGAGATAGTGAATGAAGGTGGCCATCAGAAAGTAGATCGCACTTTTCCAGGCAACGTTGTAGGCAAGCGGCTTGTCCGGAAATCGATTGATTGCCGGCATCAGGTCGGCCAGCAGCACGGCCTTGCCGAGGATGAGGGCGCCCACCGCGATCTGCCCAGACGAACTGACCGGGAGCCCGGTGCCGTGAACCATCAGCGCGCGGACAATTGCGACGACATGCAGCGCGATGAAGAAGAATATCGTGGGCGGCAAGAGCGCCAGAAATTCCTCTTTAACCTTCTCTGATAACTTGCTCACTGCAGTCCCCCTTCGAACTTGAGCCGGCAGCATAACGGCAACGCTCGACGGACTCCCTTGGCGCCGGCGGGATGTCGGCGGCACCGTTGCGGACATCAGCGCGGCTCCGAATATTCACGCACAAATGTGATTGATGCGTGGCCTGCATCGGCCTAGGATTTCGACACCGGCAATTTCGCCGGCATTGGTGAAGGTTCAGAGATGAGCGACGCGATCGGCACACTCGGCGTTACGAAGCGACCCCAGTTCGCATTCGTAACTGACCTGTGTCGGCAGGCTGAAATGCCTGTCGAGACCGCGTCGCTGGCCGGCGCGCGGTCAAGCCAGTCCATGCAGGCCCATGATCCGGGCGGAGGTCCAGGCGTGTAGCTGGACCCGGCTGCATCCAAGCCCGGATCGCGTCGAACGCCTCCGGGCTTTTTGTTTGGTGCAGCCACTCGCTGGGAGAGTGTCATGAAACACAAGCATGAGGCGAAGAACGACTTCTTCTATGCTTTCGTGATGTTCGCAATGTTCGCGGTGGTGGTTTTCAACGTCGCCGTGGAGTTTGTCGAGTTTCATCCCGAGGCATATTTCGTGGGCTTCAATGAGGCCGTCGAGCCTCACGTGATGGCCGCGAATGCCGACGCGCATGCCGGTGTGGCAGTGCGCGCGGCGTAGGAGTCATGATGACAATCCGGAGCCCGGCCAGTGCGTGACCCCATGTCACCGCTGGTCGGAGCACGGAACTCACCATCAACCGTTGGGGCAGTTCATCAGTCCGCGCGCATTGAGTCTGTTTGTCCTGGTCCCTGATTTCATGTCATTGACGTTTGTGATCATCAGTGTGCAAGCCGCCGGTGATGTTTCCGAAACAGTGATTGCGGTTCCGGAAACGCGCCGCGACGACTATCTCCTGGGCAGGAGTCCGAAATCATCGCCCCGACGCCAGTCACGGCTGCACAGCGGCCGGGTTGCCGTCAGTGTCCTGAGAGAAGCGGTCCTGAATGGCGACCAGCTGATCGTCCGAAGTCGCGACGATCCATCGCTGTGCGTACTCGACGATATAGCGGTTATGGTCCTTGAACGGTCCCATGGCGCCGACGGTCTTCCACAGCACCGGCCCGGCTCGGCTCTTCTTGCCGGATGGCGTGCCCACCAGGATGCAGTAGGGTCCCAGCGGCAGCGAGACGAACGGCTGTACTGGCTTCGCCTGGACGCGCCAGTCGATGAAGGGCGTCTCGCTGATCAGCAACGGAGCTGGCAGGCCGTGGAACACGGTGAAGTCATAGAGCGCCAGTTGCGCGCGCAAGCCGACGTACTTGCTCCGGATGTCGTGAACGACCGCCGCTCGGATCTCGTCTTCGAACATCGGCTCAAGCGCGTAGGTCGCCCGGGCCTGGCGGGCGAGTGGCTGATATGCACACACGAGGCCAAGCTCCACGCAGTCCTGCACCGCGCGCTGGACATCCGCGACTGTGCCAGCGTCTTCCGGCGTGCCGTGCTGGGCCGCCCGCAGAAACCGGGCCAGCGCCCCTTCATGGATGGCGGGGCCTGTCGCATCGGTTGCGCCGTCGGCGTCTGCACCGAGTGGCGCATAGAAGATGCTCTCATCTGCGAAGCGCGCCTTCTTGCCGTCGTCGAACTTGATCTCACCGTCCGTGCAGTCGAGATAGCGGGTGCCGACGCGACCGTGTTCCCAGACCCAGTTCTTGAGCAGGGGCCGCAACGGATGGAGGAACTCGGTGTCACTCATTGAAGATCCAGGCGATGCGCTGCCTGGAGTCACGGAAGACACCGCCGTTGGCGGGACGACATGAGCGCACTATCAGCAGCCATGACGAGCAGCGCAAGCTCACGCCTGCTACCTTGGCTCCGGGAACGACCCGACAGATCAGAAGCGCCGAACGTAGAGCCCGGGCGCTGCCTTTGGCGGCATCGACAGTCCGGTTCAGGTCGAACTCGGTCGGTCGTCTGCAACGGGGGGAACTGCGTGGGGCCGCCAGCTGCTGCGACCTAGCAGCCGCCGCTCTTCTTTTTGCTCTCAGTGGTCGCCGCCTTCGCCTCGGCCGCTTTGGCCGCAGCCATTTTCATCGGGATCGCATCGAGCGGCTGCTCGAACGCGATGAACAGCACGCACGGATCGGCGCTCAGGCAGGTGGCTTCGTGCACCAGCTCGGCCGGGCCGTAGGCATACGAGCCGCGCTTCAATGTGACCGGCTTGTGCCCTTCGTAAGTCACCTGCATTTCGCCCTGCACGAGCAACATGCGTTCGGCCGACGTGTGCTTGTGCGCGGCGATTTTCGACTTGCCTGGCACCTTGAAGAAAATGTCGACGTTGGGTTTGGCGGGGTCGCCATGCAGCACTCCGATCTGGCACCCTTGCGGCAGGAAGGCCGGGCAGGGACCCCACTGAATGCTCTTGTCGTTGGCGGAGATGACGAGTGGCGCGGACGATTGCGCGTGCACCGCAGGCGTCACAAGACCGGCGATGAAAGCGATCGAAGCGAAGATGCGGACGAGGGGATGCATGGGAACTCTCCAGTCCAGGTTCAATGGATCGCCGAGCGTACTCTTTTGCGTGCTGCGAGAGGAGAGGTTGCAGTCCCGCAACGGCGCGGTCCGGCACTTTGCCAACTTACCGATGAAAGGGCTGCGCAGAGGGTTCGTCGCGTGCCCCCTCGTCTCGGACGAGGACAGCACGACAGTCAGCGTCAGGCGGCCTCGCCGAGATAGGCTTCGCGCACCTTCGGGTCCGTGAGCAAAGAGTGGGCTTCACCGCTCAGCGTGATCAGGCCCGAGTCCATCACGTAGGCGCGGTGCGCCGCCTCCAGTGCCAGGCGCGCGTTTTGCTCGACCAGCAGCATCGGCACCTTGCGCGCCGCCACGGTGCGTATCACCTCGAAGATCTTTTCCACCATGATCGGCGACAGGCCCATCGAAGGCTCGTCCAGCAGCAGCAGCTTGGGCTGGCTCATCAGCGCACGCGCCATGGCGAGCATCTGCTGCTCGCCGCCCGACAGTGTGCCCGCGAGCTGCTTCGAGCGCTCCTTGAGCCGGGGAAAGACCGTGAACATCTCGTCGATGTCGCGACGGATGCCGTCGGCATCGTTGCGCACGAACGCACCCATCTGCAGGTTCTCGGTGACGGACATGCGCGCGAACACGCCGCGTCCCTCGGGCACCATCGCCAGCCCCTGCGCCAGCAACTGATAAGAAGCCTGGCCGCGCGTCGTCCGGCCCATGTAGTCAATCTCGCCCGCCCACGCTTGCGTGCCGGTGATCGCCTTCAGGGTCGAGGTCTTGCCGGCGCCGTTGGCGCCGATCAGCGTCACGAGTTCGCCCGCCCGCACCTCGAGGTCGACGCCCTTGACGGCCTGGATGCCTCCGTAGGCAACCTTCAGCCCCGCGACACGAAGGACGACGTCAGCCATGTCTATGCTGCCTTGGTGGCAACGGCCTTGTGGCCACCGCCGAGATACGCCTCGATGACCGCGGCATTGCTCTGCACTTCGGCTGGCGCGCCGACGGCGATCATCTTGCCGTAGTCGAGCACGGTCACGCGATCGCACAGCCCCATCACCAGCTTCACGTCATGCTCGATCAGCAGGATCGTGATGCGATCGCGGCTGATGGCTTCCAGCAGCCCGCGCAGCGCGATCTTCTCCGTCGCGTTCATGCCCGCCGCCGGCTCGTCGAGCGCCAGCAGCTTGGGCTCGGTTGCGAGCGCGCGCGCGATCTCCAGCCGGCGCTGGTCTCCATACGACAGTGTGCGAGCCTGGAAGTCGGCGTACTTGCGGATGCCGACGTACTCGAGCAGTTCGAGCGAGCGGGCTTTGATGCCGCGCTCTTCCTCGATGGTGCGTCGGGTGCGCAGGATCGCGCCGAGCGCGGTCGCGTGCGTGCGCACGTGGCGGCCGACCATGACATTCTCCAGCGCGGTCATATCAGGGAACAGCCGGATGTTCTGGAACGTGCGCGCGATGCCGGCCTGGGCGACGCGGTGCACCTCGGTCGGTGAGTAGGGCTTGCCGTCGAGTTCGAAAGCACCGGAGTCGGGCGAGTAGAGGCCTGTGATGACGTTGAAGAAGGTCGTCTTGCCCGCGCCGTTCGGCCCGATCAGGCCGTAGATCTCTCCGCGCGTGATCTCGATGCCGACATCCGACAGCGCCTGCAGGCCGCCGAAACGCTTGTTCACGCCTGAAACACGCAGGACGATGTCGGCCATGTCAGGCGCCCCGAGGCGCGGCGCGGCTGGAGGGATTGACGCCATGCTCGGGCGCCGGCCACAGTCCCTTGGGCCGATACAGCATGATCAGCACCATCGCGAGGCCGTAGAGCATCATGCGCAGCACTTCGGCGTCGATGACGACATGGCCGAAAAGAAAGGTCTGCACCGGCGTGACGGTGTGGCGTAGTACTTCCGGGAAGATCGCCAGCAGCACCGCGCCGAGCACGACGCCGGGAATGTGCCCGAGCCCGCCGAGCACGACCATCGCCAGCACGATGATCGACTCGTTGAGCGTGAATGACTCCGGCGAGACGAAGCCCTGGAACGCCGAGAACATCGCGCCGGACACGCCACCGAAGGTCGCGCCGAGCGAGAACGCGAGCAGCTTGACGTTGCGGACGTTGATGCCCATCGCCTTGGCAGCGATCTCGTCCTCGCGGATCGCCATCCAGGCGCGGCCGAGCCGCGAGTCCTGCAACCTGACGCAGATGACGATCGTGATCAGTGTCAGGACCAGGAACAGGTAGTAATACAGGTGCACCGACGGGAAGGTGATCCCGAGGAAATGCTGGGTCTTGGCGAGGCTCACGTTCCCAAAGGAAATCGGGTCGATCAGCGTGATGCCCTGGGGGCCGTTGGTGATGTTGACCGGGGCGTTCAGGTTGTTCAGGAAGATGCGGATGATCTCGCCGAACCCGAGCGTCACGATCGCGAGATAGTCGCCCCGCAGCTTCAGCACCGGGGCACCGAGCACGATGCCGAAGAGTGCCGCCAGCCCCGCGCCGAGCGGGATCACGAGCCAGATCGAGTTGTGCAGACCGTTCGGGAACATCTGCGCGATCCAGGGAAAGGTCGACGTCAGGTGCGGCGAGGCGAGCAGCGCATACATGTAAGCGCCGACCGCATAGAAGGCGATGTAGCCCAGGTCCAGCAGGCCTGCGAAGCCGACGACGATGTTGAGCCCGAGCGCGAGCATCACGTAGAGGCATGCGAACGCCAGCGCGCGCACCCAGGCATTGCCCAGCATGCCGAAGGCAAACGGCAGCAGGATGAGGACGATGCCGATGAGGGCCGTCGCGATCCAGACGGCGCTGCGACTCTGCGAAAGGCGTGGCAGCAGGGAACCCATGGTCAGGCCCGGTCCGCCACGCGCTCGCCGAGCAGGCCCGACGGCCGGAAGATCAGCACCATCACCAGGATCAGGAACGCGAAGACATCCTGGTAGTGACTGCCGAGCACACCGCCCGTGAGCTGGCCGATGTAGCCGGCACCGAGTGCCTCGATGAGGCCGAGCAGCAGGCCGCCCAGCATGGCGCCCGGGATGTTGCCGATGCCACCGAGCACTGCCGCCGTGAAGGCCTTCAGTCCGGGCAAAAAGCCCATGTAGAAGTGGGCGACGCCATAGGTTGCGGCGAGCATCACGCCAGCCAGCGCGGCCAGCGATGCGCCGATGGCGAAGGTCGCGGCGATGACGAAATTCGGGTTGACGCCCATCAGCCCCGCGACACGCGGATTCTCCGCGGTGGCGCGCATGGCGCGGCCAAGCTTGGTGCGGTTCACCAGCAGCATCAGGCCGATCATCACCAGCGCCGACAGGGCGATCACGAGCAGCTTCGTCACCGTCACGGTGGCTCCGCCGAACTCGATCGGGGAGGTCGGCAGCAACTGCGGGAACGTCAGGTAATTGCGGCCCCAGACCAGCATCGCGACCGTCTGGATGACGATCGACACGCCGATGGCCGTGATCAGTGGCGCCAGCCGCGGCGCGTTGCGCAGCGGCCGATACGCGACGCGCTCGATGACAAGACTCAGAACCACGCAGACCGGTATCGCGGCGAGCAGTCCGGCGCAGATCAGGAACCAGCCCGGCAGCCCCGGGAACAGCGTCTGCAGCAGAAGGATTGTGGACAGCGCCGTCAGCGCCCCAACGGTAAGCACGTCACCATGGGCGAAGTTGATCAGGTTCAGGATCCCGTAGACCATCGTGTAGCCGAGTGCGATCAACGAATACATGCTGCCGAGCACTAGGCCGTTGAGGATCTGCTGGATGAAGGTGTCCATTGATCTTTCGTAGAGCGGACCGTGCGCCGCTCCGGCAGGAGACGGCGCATCGTAGCAAGGTGTCGGCCGCGCGCCGCAAGGGCAAAAAAAGACGGCACCCGAAGGTGCCGTCGCGGACGCTGCTTGGTGCTTAGCGCACCGTCGAGATGTACTCGAGCTTGTCGCCCGAGACCTTGAACATGGAAATGGCGCCACCCTTGATGTCGCCCTTTTCGTCGAAGGCGATCGTGCCGGTCAGGCCCGGGAAGCTCGTGGCCGGCATCGCGGCCGTGATCGCGGCGCGGTCGGCCTTGCCGGCGCGCTTGGCGGCGTCGGCAATGATGTACACGGCGTCGTAGGAGTACGGCGAGTAGATCTGGACATCCTGGTTGAACGTCGCCTTGAACTTGGCCTTGAACTCTTCGCCCTTGGCCAGCTTCTCGACCGCTTCGCCGGCCATCGAGCAGTGCATGATGCCGGCGGCGTCGCCAGCCAGCTTGATGAACTCGGGCGAGCACACGCCGTCACCGGCAAGCAGCACCGACTTGATGCCAAGCTGCTTCATCTGCTTGGCCATCGGGCCGGCCGTGGCGTCCATGCCGCCGTAGAACACGACGTCGGGCTTGGTGCCGCGGATCTTGGTCAGGATGGCGTTGAAGTCCGTCGTCTTGTCGGTCGCGAATTCGCGCGCAACGATCTTGATGCCCTTTTCCTTGGCGACCTTTTCGACGACGTCCGCCAGGCCCTGGCCGTAGGCGGTGCGGTCATCGACGATTGCCATCGTCTTGGCCTTCAGTCCGTCGTGCGCGTAGTTGGCGAGCACGGCGCCCTGCTGGTTGTCGTTGGCGACGACGCGGAACGTGGTCTTGAAGCCCTGCTCGGTCAGCTTCGGGTTCGTGGCCGACGGCGAGATCTGGGTCATGCCGGCGTCCGAGTAGATCTTCGACGCGGGAATCGACGTGCCGGAGTTCAGGTGGCCGACGACGGCAACGGCGCCCGAGTCGACGATCTTCTGGGCGGCGAGCGTGCCTTCCTTCGGATCGGCCTTGTCGTCTTCGCCGATGATCACGATCTCAAAGACCTGGTCGCCGAGCTTGATGCCGCCGGCGGCGTTGATCTCCTTGGCGGCGAGCTGGGCGCCGAGTTCGTTGTCCTTGCCGAGGTGCGCGATGCCACCGGTCAGCGGCGCAACGTGGCCGATCTTCATTTGCTGCTTGGCCGGGGCGGCCGGCGCGGCGGCGGCCTTGGGGGCCTCGGTCTTGGCCGGCTCTTCCTTCTTGCCGCAGGCGGCAAGCGTGACCGCGGCGGCAATCGCCAGCGGCACGAGCGTAATAGTGCGTCGATTCATGACCTTTTCTCCTCTGTGAGTGTCGGTCGAAAGTTGATTGGTTCTGGGAGTTTTGCCCGGTGATTCGTCGCTGCGGCACCAGACAACATGGGAGGGGTTTCGCCGACGAAACCGCGAAATTGTACAGACGCAATCGTGCCCTGCAAGGCATCCGGGGCGGTGCGTCAGGGGAATGTTGTGCTGGCGACCCGGGAGTCGACCCGGCCGGCTCCTTAAAATCGGTGGCAGTCTGAACCTTGCGGATCGGCAACGTGCGTGTCCTTGTCCTCGGTGCCGGTGTGGTCGGAGTGTCCAGCGCCTGGTTCCTGCGCGCTCTGGGCCACGAAGTCGTGGTCGCGGAACGGCAGCCGGGGCCGGCGCTCGAGACCAGCTTCGCCAACGGCGGGCAGATCTCCGCCAGCCATGCCGAGCCCTGGGCCAATCCGGGTGCGCCGCGCAAGATCCTGCGCTGGCTCGGGCGGCCCGATGCGCCGCTGCTCTTTCGTCCGCGGGCGGAATTGCAGCAATGGCTGTGGGGCGCCGCCTTCCTGCGTGAGTGCACGGCGCTTCGCAGCACTGCCAATATCCGTCAGATCCTCGCGCTGGCGCTGCACAGTCGGGCGGTCGTCAAGCGCCTGCGGCGGGAACTTCAGCTCGATTACGACTGTTCCGAGCACGGCATCCTGCACTTCTACACCGACCGGCGCGAGCACGAAGCGTCCCTGGCACCGGCAGCGCTGATGCGTGCCCTCGGTTGCGATCGGCGCCCGCTGACGCCGCAGCAGGCGATCGAACTCGAGCCCGCCCTCGCGCCGATCGGCGGCCGTCTGGTCGGCGCGGACTACTGTGCCGACGACGAGTCGGGCGACGCGCATCTCTTCACCCGGCAATTGGCCGGGCGCTGCGCTGAGCGCGGGGTGCAGTTCCTGTTCGGCACGGAGGTCGAGTCGCTTCAGGTACACGGCGGGCAGGTTCGAGGAGCGATGGTTCGGGACGGCGCCGGTTCGATTCAGGAGCTGCCGGCCGATGCCGTGGTCGTCTGCCTTGGCGTGCACTCGGCGGCGCTGCTGCGCCCGCTCGGCCTGCGTCTGCTGATCTACCCGGGCAAGGGCTACTCGGCCACGTTCGACGTCATCGCGCCGGCGAGGGCTCCTGCCGTGAGCCTCACCGACGATGAGTACAAGCTCGTGTTCTCGCGCCTGGGCCAGCGCCTGCGCGTTGCCGGTACCGCCGAGATCGCGGGCTGGAGTCTCGATCTCGACGAGGTGCGGTGCGCGGCGTTGACGCGCCGCACACAGGAACTCTTCCCGGGCGCCTGCGACTACGCGCGGCCAACGTACTGGGCCGGGCTGCGTCCGGTGACGCCATCGAATGTCCCGTATCTTGGCCCAACAAGGGTACGCGGGCTGTTCCTGAACGCCGGGCACGGCACGCTCGGCTGGACGCTGGGTCCGGGCAACGGAGAACTGATCGCGCAGGTGGTCAGTGGCCGGCCCCCGGGGGTTGCGCTGCCACGCGCGTTGTGAGCCAACCGTTGCGCTGCCGCCCACCAAGCAAAACGGGGCGCCTGTGCGCCCCGTTTGCTGGGTCTTCGGTGAACTACTGCGACAGGACCCACTTGGCCAGCGAGGCCGCTTCCTGCTCGTTGACCTGCGGGTTGGCGGGCATGGGTACCTGACCCCAGACGCCGACGCCGCCTTCGCGGATCTTCTTGGCGAGCTTGGCGGCGGCGTCCTTGTCGCCCTTGTACTTGGCAGCAATATCCTTGTACGAGGGGCCAACCAGTTTCTTGTCAGTGGCGTGGCAGGCCAGGCAGTTCTTCTGCTTGGCGAGCTCCGCCTGGGCGAACACCGGGCCGCTGGCCACGGCCAGGCCGAGGGCGGCAAGGATGAAAGCGTGCTTCATGGACTCTCCGTAATTGTCTGGGGAAGGGGGCGAACTATCCGGCTGCTTCTGGTCTGAAAGCCCGAAGATTCTAACGGCTTGCCCGCTTTTGCGTTGACCGCCGGCCTGCAATCCGGCAGCGCAGGCGACTATAGTCGACGCATCGTTCTGCGGGAGACTCCGCATGTGGCTGCTGTGGGTCGGCGTTGCACTCATCATCCTCAAGCTGCTGGAGATCAGCGTCTTCGCCACCCTGTCGTGGTGGTGGGTGAGCGTGCCGTTCGTCCTGGCGCTCATCTGGTTCGAACTCTTCGAGCAACGGCTGGGGCTCGACAAGAAAAAGGCCATCGACGAGATGGAGGCCTACAAGAAGAAGCGCATCAAGGACGCGCTGGAAGCGAACCGGAGCCGGCGCGGAAGATAGGCGTCACTCGAGTACGCGATTCCCGACGAAGCCGATCGCGTACACGAGCGACGCTTAAAACAGCTTCTCATCCGTGATCGCCCCCTTGCTCGCTGTCGAAGCGAGCTTGGCAAACTTGGCCAGCACGCCCTTCGTGTAACGCGGCGCAGGCTGCTTCCAGGCGGCGCGGCGCCGCGCGATCTCGTCGTCGGCGACGTTCAACTGCAGCAGGAGCTTGCGTGCGTCGATCGTGATCGAGTCGCCTTCCTGGATCAGCGCGATCGTCCCGCCGACATAGGCCTCGGGCGCCACGTGTCCGACGACCATGCCCCACGTTCCGCCGGAAAAGCGCCCGTCGGTGATCAAGCCGACGCTCTCGCCCAGGCCCTTGCCGATCAGGGCCGAGGTCGGCGACAGCATCTCGCGCATGCCCGGGCCGCCCCTCGGGCCTTCGTAGCGGATCACCAGCACGTCGCCGGGCTTGATGCGGTCGGCGAGGATCGCGTCCATCGCCGCGTCCTCGGAGTCGAACACGCGCGCCGGGCCGGTGATGGCCGGGTTCTTCAGTCCGGTGATCTTGGCGACGCAGCCTTCCGGGGACAGGTTGCCCTTGAGGATGGCGAGATGTCCCTGCGCATAGAGCGGTTGGGAAAATGGGCGGATCACGTTCTGGTCGGAACGCGGCTCCGCCGGCACGTCGGCCAGCATCTCGGCCATCGTCCTGCCCGTGATTGTCGTGCAGTCGCCGTGCAGCAGGCCGTTCGCCAGCAGGATCTTCAGCACCTGCGGCACGCCGCCCGCCGTGTGCAGGTCGGTCGCCACGTACTTGCCCGAGGGTTTCAGGTCGCACAGCACCGGCACCTTGAGCCGAATGCGCTCGAAGTCGTCGATGGTCCACGCGATGCCGGCCGAGTGTGCGATCGCGAGATAGTGCAGCACCGCGTTGGTGCTGCCGCCGACCGCCATGATCAGGCTGACGGCATTCTCGATCGACTTGCGCGTGATGATGTCGCTCGGCCGCAGGTTCTTCTTTACGGCATCTACCAGCACGCGGGCCGCCGCGCGCGTGCTCGCGACCTTCTCGTCGTCCGGGTTCGCCTCGGTCGAGGAATACAGCAGGCTCATGCCCAGCGCCTCGAACGAGGAACTCATCGTGTTGGCGGTGTACATGCCGCCGCACGAGCCGGAACCGGGGATGCAGCGGCGCTCGATCTCCTTGAAGTCGGTTTCGTTCAGGCGCCCTGCCGTGAACTCGCCGACGGCCTCGAAGGCCGAGACGATCGTCAGGTCCTTGCCCTTGTAGCTCCCGGGCTTCACCGTGCCGCCGTAGACATAGATCGCCGGCACGTTGCAGCGTGCAATGCCCATCATGCCGCCGGGCATGTTCTTGTCGCAGCCGCCGATGACGATGACGCCGTCCATCCACTGGCCGTTGACGCAGGTTTCAATGCAGTCCGCGATGACCTCACGCGACACCAGCGAGTACTTCATCCCTTCGGTGCCCATGCCGATGCCGTCGGAAATCGTCGGCGTGCCGAAGACCTGCGAATTGGACTTGCAGGCGGCGATCTCCTCGCAGGCCGCATCGGCGAGTTTCTGCAAGCCGGAGTTGCAGGGCGTGATCGTCGAATGGCCGTTGGCCACGCCGATCATCGGCTTGTCGAAGTCCTCGTCCTTGTAGCCCATCGCGTAGTACATCGCGCGGTTGGCGGAGCGGGCGACACCCTGGGTGACGTGCTTGGAACGTTCGTTGTGCGGCATGGCGGGGCTTTGCGGGAGTGTGAGCGGCTTCGGGCAATAATAGGCCAACGCCTGGCGCCACCTGCCGCAGGATTCCATCCGTGCCTTACGTCCACAACCTGAGCCCCGTCGCCTTCGAGATCGGACCGCTCACCATCCGCTGGTACGGCCTGATGTACCTCATCGGGTTCGCGCTCTTCCTCGTGCTGGGCAAGCTGCGCGCGCGTGAGGCCTGGCGTGGCATGAGTTCGCAGGACGTCGACGATCTGCTCTTCTACGGGATGATCGGAGTCATCGTTGGCGGCCGGCTCGGCCACGTCATCTTCTACGGGCCGCTGTCGTACTACATCTCCCATCCGCTCGAGATCTTCGCTGTCTGGAAGGGCGGCATGGCCTCGCATGGCGGCATCCTCGGCGTGATCCTGGCGATGGCGTGGTTCGCGCGCCAGCGCGGCAAGTCCTTCCTGACGGTGGCTGACTTTCTCGTGCCGCTGGTGCCGCTCGGGCTCGCGGCCGGTCGCATCGGCAATTTCATCAATGGCGAGTTGTGGGGGCGCGTCGCAGACCCGACGCTGCCGTGGGCCATGGTTTTCCCGCAGGCCGACCGGCTGCCGCGCCATCCCTCGCAGCTCTACCAGTTCGCACTGGAAGGCTTGTTGCTCTTCGCGATCCTCTGGATCTACTCGCGGCGCCCGCGGCCGGTCGGGACGGTCGGCAGCCTTTTCCTCATCGGCTACGGTGTGCTTCGCATCGTCGGCGAGGTATTCCGCGAACCCGAGGCGCTGTATGGCGCCATGCCGCTGGGCCTGTCGGCCGGGCAGTGGCTATCGGTACCGATGGTGCTGATCGGCATAGTCTGCTTTGTCGTGTTGTGGCGGCGCGGAATCCCGCCGCCGCCGCCCGCAAAACGATAGAGTTACGGTCCCGCTTGCGGGACGTGCTTCCAACGCATGCGCCAACAGAGCGCAGCGCCATCCACCGCCAAGGAGACTCCAGTGCAACTTCGTGCCCTGTTCATCGTCGCGCTTGCGACCGGCCTGCTGCATGCGGCGCCGGCCCAGGCGCAGGCCTGGCCGGCCAAGCCGATCACGCTGATCGTTCCGTTCCCGCCGGGCGGAGGGACCGATGCCTTCGCGCGGCCGCTGTCGGCACAGCTGTCGAAGCAGCTCGGCCGGCAGGTCATCATCGACAACCGCGGCGGAGCGGGCGGCACGGTCGGCGCTTCGATCGCGGCCAAGGCGGCGCCGGACGGCTACACCTTCTTCGTTGGCGCCGTGCACCATGCGATCGCGCCGAGCTTCTACCCCAAGCTTGACTACAACATCGAGACGGACCTGGTTCCGCTGACGGTGATCGCCAATCCGCCGCAGATCATCGTGATCAACCCCGGTCGGGTCAAGGTCGATGACTTCAAGGCTTTCATGACGCTGCTGCGTGCCAGCCCCGGCAAGCTCAACTACGCCTCGGCGGGCAACGGCACTTCGCACCACCTCGCCGGCGAACTATTCAAGCAGCAGAGCAATACCTTCATCGTGCACATCCCGTACCGGGGTGCCGGCCCCGCCCTGCAGGACCTGATCGCCGGCAACGTCGACATGATGTTCGATGGACTGGGTTCATCGGCCCAGCACATCCGCGCCGGCCGGATCAAGGCACTGGCGGTCGCTGCGCCAAAGCGCTCGCCGGCTTTCCCGAACGTGCCGACGACGGCCGAAGTCGGCATGCCCGATTACCTCGTATCGACCTGGTATGGCATCTGGGGCGTGAAAGGCACGCCCCAGCCGATTCTCGATCGCATGCACGCGGAACTGGTCAAGGCGGTGAATTCTCCCGAGCTCAAGGACGTGTGGGCCGGCAACGGCTCCGACACGGCGACGATGTCACAGCAGGACTTCGCGAAATTCCTTAATAGCGAAATCAAGCGCTGGGCCGCAGTCACGAAGGCGTCGGGGGCTAAGCTCGACTGAGCTTTGCCGTCGCGGGGAACTCCATGAACCATCGTCCGTTCCGAATCCTCGGCATCCAGCAGGTCGCGATCGGCGGGCCGGACAAGGCCCGTCTGCGCAGCCTGTGGGTAGACACGCTTGGCGTTGCATCGACCGGCAGCTACCGCAGCGAGCGGGAAAACGTCGACGAGGACATCCTGGCGCTCGGGCACGGCCCGTTCAAGGTCGAGATCGATCTGATGCAGCCGATCGACATGACGAAGAAGCCGGCCGTGCACGATCCCGCGCTCAACCACATTGGCCTGTGGGTGGATGACCTCGCCGCGGCGGTGGAGTGGCTGACAGCACAGGGGATGCGCTTCACGCCGGGGGGAATCCGCAAGGGCGCCGCGGGACACGACGTCTGCTTCGTTCACCCAAAGGGCAATGAGGCGGCTCCGCTCTGCGGCGAGGGCGTGCTGATCGAACTCGTTCAGGCACCGCCCGAGGTCGTGACGGCACTGGGCGGCTGATGCCGCTGGTGTCGGTACCGGGTGCGCGCTACTCGAAGGCGAGAATGGGCTGGTCGACCGAGAGGCTGTCACCGCGCGCCGCGAACACTTCCTTGACCACGCTGTCGGCTTCCGCGCGCAGCGTGTTTTCCATCTTCATGGCCTCGATCACCGCAAGCCGCTCGCCGGCCTTTACTTCCTGGCCGGCCTTGACCAGCAGATCGGTCAGCAGGCCAGGCATGGGCGATAACAGGAATCGCGACATGTCCGGGGCCGGCTTCTCGGGCATCAGCGACAGCAGGTAAGCCTGCCGTGCGGTCAGCACCGTGGCGTCCACCTGCGTGCCCCAGTGCATGAGCCGGTACTTCCAGCCGACCCGCTGGATCTGCAGGCAGACTTCTTGGCCATTCCAGCGGCCGCGAAAGATCAGGTCGCCGAGCTTCCAGTCCGACAGAAGCTCGCTCGCCTCGCCCTCGAACTCGATGCGGCAGCCCGCCGGTATCGGAGTGAGGCGCAGCGGGAAACGCTGCGAGCCGATCGCCACGACCCAGTCATCGCCCACGTGCCGCTGATGACCCCGCAGTTGGCCCGTGGTTTGCACGGCACGGGCGATGTAGCGGCGGCGCGCCAGCGCCGCCACGGCCGCGAGCAGCAACGGGTCGTCGTGAACGAGGCTCGTCGCCTGGAAGCCCTTCGGGTATTCCTCGGCGATGAGCCCCGTGTTGAAGTTGCCCGACAGGAAACGCGGGTTTTGCAGCAGTGCCGCCTGGAACGCGATGTTCGACGCGACGCCGCGGATGACGAAGGCGTTCAGCGCCTCGCGCATGCGGGCGATGGCCTGGTCGCGGGTCGCGCCATGGCAGATCAGCTTCGCGATCATCGAGTCGTAGTACATCGACACTTCACCGCCTTCATAAACGCCGGTGTCGACGCGGACCTGACCCGAAACTTCCGGCGGTGGCACAAACTTGACCAGCCGCCCGCTGGACGGCAGGAACCCGCGCAGCGGGTCCTCGGCGTTGATGCGGCACTCGATGGCCCAGCCGGTGCGCTGCACATCCTTCTGTTTGAAGGGCAGCCGCTCGCCGGCGGCGACGCGGATCATCAGCTCGACCAGGTCCAGCCCTGTGATGAACTCGGTGACCGGGTGCTCGACCTGCAGCCGGGTGTTCATCTCCAGGAAGTAGAACGAGCGGTCCTTGCCGACGACGAACTCGACCGTCCCGGCGGATTGGTACTTGACCGCGCGGGCGAGTTGCACCGCCTGTTCGCCCATGGCCTGGCGCGTTGCCTCGTCGAGGAAGGGTGATGGCGCTTCCTCGATGACCTTCTGGTGACGGCGCTGGATCGAGCACTCGCGCTCATTCAGGTAGACGTAATTGCCGTGCGCGTCGCCCAGCACCTGGATCTCGATGTGGCGCGGCTCCTCGATGAACTTCTCGATGAAGACGCGATCGTCGCCGAAGGCGTTCTTCGCCTCGTTGCGGCACGCCGCCAGACCTTCGCGGCACTGCGTGTCATCGTGCGCGATTCGAAGTCCCTTGCCGCCGCCGCCGGCCGAGGCCTTGATCATCACCGGGTAGCCGATACGATTTGCGATCGCGACCGCCTCGTCCGGCGAAGCCACGGCCTGGTTGTGGCCCGGGATCGTGTTGACCCCGGCCTCGATCGCCAGCTTCTTGGACGCGATCTTGTCGCCCATCGCCTCGATCGCGTGTACCTTCGGCCCGATGAAGACGATGCCTTCCTTCTCCAGTGCGGCGCAGAACGCGGCGTTCTCGGAGAGGAAGCCGTAGCCGGGGTGCACCGCCTGTGCACCGGTGTCCTTGCACGCCTGGACGATGCGCTCGATCTGCAGGTAACTCTGGGCCGAGGGCGCCGGGCCAATGAGGACGGCCTCATCGGCCAGTTCGACGTGGCGGGCATCCTTGTCCGCCTCCGAGTAAACGGCGACCGTCTTTATGCCCATGCGCCGCGCCGTGCGGATCACCCGGCACGCAATCTCGCCGCGGTTGGCAACGAGGATCTTCTTGAACATGATGAGGCTCCCGCTTTCCCGCGCTCAGAGCGGGATATTGCTGTGCTTGCGCCAGGGGTTCTCCAACTGCTTGTCGCGCAGCATCGCCAGCGAGCGGCAGATTCGCTTGCGGGTCTCGTGCGGCATGATGACGTCGTCGATGTAGCCGCGGTGTCCCGCAATGAACGGGTTGGCGAATTTGCTGCGGTATTCCTCGGTCAGCGCCGCGAGCTTCTCCGGGTCGCCCGCGTCCTTGCGGAAGATGATCTCCACCGCGCCCTTCGAGCCCATCACCGCGATCTCGGCCGTTGGCCAAGCAAAGTTGACGTCGCCGCGCAGGTGCTTCGACGACATGACGTCGTAGGCGCCGCCGTAGGCCTTGCGCGTGATGACGGTGACCTTGGGCACCGTGCACTCTGCATAGGCGAACAGCAGCTTGGCACCGTGCTTGATGATGCCGCCGTACTCCTGCGCCGTGCCGGGCATGAATCCGGGCACGTCGACGAAAGTAACGATGGGAATGTTGAAACTGTCGCAGCAGCGGACGAAGCGCGCGGCCTTGATCGATGATTTGATGTCGAGGCAGCCAGCCAGCACGAGCGGCTGATTGGCGACGAATCCCACCGTACTGCCGTCCATGCGGCCAAATCCGATCACGATGTTCTTCGCGTAGTCGGGCGAAATCTCGAAGAACGTGCCCTCGTCGACGACCTTGTAGATCAGTTCCTTGATGTCATAGGGCTTGTTTGGATTGTCCGGGACCAGCGTGTCGAGCGAGCGGTCAATGCGATCCGCAGGATCGTCGGTAGGCACCAGCGGCGGCTTCTCGCGGTTGTTGGCCGGCAGGTAGCTGACGAGCGCGCGGACCATCAGCATCGCCTCGACGTCGTTTTCGAAGGCGCGGTCGGCGACCCCCGACCTGGTCGAGTGCGTGACGGCACCGCCCAGGTCTTCCGCGGTCACTTCCTCGTGGGTCACGGTCTTCACCACCTCCGGCCCCGTTACGAACATGTAGGCGCTGTCCTTTACCATGAAGATGAAGTCGGTCATCGCCGGCGAGTAGACGGCGCCGCCGGCGCAGGGGCCCATGATTACCGAGATCTGAGGGATCACTCCCGAGGCCAGCACATTGCGCTGGAACACTTCCGCATAGCCGCCGAGCGAGGCCACGCCCTCCTGGATGCGCGCTCCACCGGAATCGTTGAGCCCGATCACCGGAGCACCGACCTTCATTGCGTGGTCCATGATCTTGCAGATCTTCTCGGCGTGCGCCTCGGACAGCGCGCCGCCGAAGACGGTGAAGTCCTGGCTATAGACGAACACGAGGCGGCCGTTGACCGTGCCGTAGCCCGTCACCACGCCGTCGCCCGGGATCTTCTGCTCGCCCATGCCGAAGTCGTGGCAGCGGTGTTCGACGAACATGTCCCACTCTTCGAAGCTGTCCGCATCGAGCATCAGCTCGATGCGTTCGCGTGCCGTCAGCTTGCCCTTCGCATGCTGGGCGTCGATGCGCTTTTGTCCGCCCCCGAGACGCGCAGCCTCGCGCATGTCCTCGAGCTGCCGGATGACTTCTTGCATGCGTCCTCTCCCTCAATGGGCCCGATCTGCATCCCGGGCTGGTGTTCTGCGAAGGTGCCGGGCCGCGCTGGCCAGCGCCAGTGGCGCGTGCGGGCAAACGCGACATTCTAGGTCGATTCACTCGGCCGTTCTCGGGCGCCCGGAAGCACGCGCACGGGGCTCCCGGGGCGCCAGCCGCCGGCCGCCGGCCGTGGGGCGCCGGACTTCAGCGAGCGTTGTCTGGGTCCGGCTTGCGTGCCAGCGCGAGCAGACGCTCCGCGGCCATCGCGGGAGTCAGCGATCCTTCAGACACCGCCGCCACAGTGCTGGCGAGCCTCGCTGCTACGGCCGGATGCGCGCGGAAGTCCGCGCGCAGGCGCTCGTCGATCAGCTGCCACATCCAGTCCTGTGCCTGGCCTCGGCGCCGCGCAAGAAACTCGCCGCTGCCTTCCATCGTGCCGCGGTAGCGCTCGACCTCACTCCAGAATCTCGTGACGCCGTCGCCGGTGAGCGCCGACAGCGCGAGCACCGGTGGCCGCCAGTTCGGCGACGCCGGCCGCAGGATCGCGAGCGTGTTCTTCAGCATGTGCTCGGCCTGTGCCGCGCGGCGCGGGTCGAGGTCGGCCTTGTTGACCACGATGATGTCGGCGAGCTCGACGATGCCCTTCTTCAGTGCCTGCAACTCGTCGCCGGCATTGGGCAGCTGCAGCAGCACCATCAGATCGGTCATGCGTGCGACCGCGGTCTCCGACTGGCCGACGCCGACCGTCTCGACGATGACCACGTCGAACCCGGCCGCTTCGCATACCGCCAGGGTTTCGCGGGTGCGCGCGGCAACGCCGCCCAGCGACCCGCCGGCCGGCGACGGCCGGATGAAAGCGTGCGGCGAGCGTGACAGCTCTTCCATCCGCGTTTTGTCGGCGAGGATCGACCCGCCGGTCACGCTGCTCGACGGGTCGACCGCGAGGACCGCGACCCGATGGCCAAGGTCGATCAGGTGCAGTCCGAGCGCCTCGACGAACGTCGACTTGCCGACGCCGGGTGCGCCGCTGATTCCGATGCGGATCGACTGCACCGCGTGCGGCAGCAGGGCTGCGAGCACGGCCTGTCCGCGCGGCTGATCTTCGCGCCGCGTTGACTCGATCAGCGTAATTGCCTTCGCGAGCGCGCGCCGTTCGCCGGCGCGAACTTTCATCACGAGCGCGTTGTCGCCAGGCGCCAGCGGGACGGGGGAGGTCGACGCACTCACGTTGTTGAGGGGGCGGCGTGTGCGCACGCCGCGCGCTCGACCCATGGGCGAACGCGCTGGCTGGCGGGCCGCGCGTCGCGCTGGGGATGCGGGTCAGGCAGAAACCGCGCGGATTCGGCAACCCGCGTGTTGTGCAACTTCATTCGGCTCTACGCCGCTTGCCGGGCACGCGTCGAACGGATCGCGGCAACGATCTGCTTCGCGGCCTCCGAGATGACCGTCCCGGGCCCGAATACGGCGGCCACTCCGGCCGAGTGCAGGAATTCATAGTCCTGCGCCGGAACGACCCCGCCCACTACGACGATGATGTCCTCGGCTCCCTGCGCGCGCAGCGCGGCGATCAGCTGCGGCACCAGCGTCTTGTGGCCCGCGGCGAGGGTCGACACGCCCACGACATGCACATCATTTTCAATCGCCTGTCGTGCGGCCTCCTCAGGCGTCTGGAACAGCGGGCCGATGTCGACGTCGAATCCCAGGTCGGAGAACCCGGTGGCAATGATCTTTGCGCCGCGGTCGTGCCCGTCCTGGCCGAGCTTGGCGACCATGAGCCGCGGCCGGCGGCCTTCCTCGGCGGCGAAGCGTTCGATCTCGCCCTTGAGTTGCTGCCAGGGCGCATCGCTCGCGAACACCGCTCCGTACACGCCGGATACGCTTTCAGTCCGGGCGCGGTAGCGCCCATAGACCTTTTCGAGCGCGTCCGAGATTTCGCCGACGGTGGCGCGGGCGCGCGTGGCCTTGATCGAGAGATCGAGCAAGTTGCCCTGTCCGGAGCGGGCAGCCTCGGTCAGCGCTTCGAGGGCGGTTGCGACCGCCTTGCCATCGCGCCGCGCGCGCAGCTCGCGCAGCCGCCGGACCTGCGCTTCGCGCACGGCGGTGTTGTCGATCTCGCGGATCTCGATCGGGTCCTCGGCAGCCAGGCGGTACTTGTTGACGCCGACGATGACGTCTTCGCCGCGGTCGATGCGCGCCTGCTTCTCGGCAGCGCACTGCTCGATGCGCAGCTTGGCCCAGCCGCTCTCCACGGCCTTGGTCATGCCACCCATCGCTTCGACTTCCTCGATGATCGCCCACGCCTGGTCGGCCATGTCCTGGGTGAGTCTTTCCATCAGGTACGAGCCAGCCCAGGGATCGATCACGCGAGTGACGTTCGTCTCTTCCTGGAGGATGAGCTGCGTGTTGCGCGCGATGCGCGCCGAAAAGTCGGTCGGCAGCGCGATCGCCTCGTCAAACGAGTTGGTGTGCAGCGACTGAGTGCCCCCAAACACGGCGGCCATCGCTTCGAAGGCCGTGCGCACGACATTGTTGTACGGATCCTGCTCCGTCAGCGACCACCCGGAAGTCTGGCAGTGCGTACGCAGCATCGATGACTTCGGGTTCTTCGGTGCGAAGCCCTGCATGATCCGGTACCACAGCAGACGCGCCGCGCGCAGCTTGGCGATCTCAAGGTAGAAGTTCATGCCGATGCCGAAGAAGAACGACAGCCGGCCGGCGAATTCGTCGACGTCCAGCCCGGCGGCGAGCGCAGTGCGCACGTATTCCTTACCGTCGGCCAGCGTCAGCGCGAGTTCCAGCGTCTGCGTCGCCCCGGCCTCCTGCATGTGATAGCCGGAGATCGAGATCGAGTTGAAGCGCGGCATGTGCTTCGCCGTGTACCCGATGATGTCGGCGATGATGCGCATCGACGGTGCCGGCGGGTAGATGTAGGTATTGCGGACCATGAACTCCTTGAGGATGTCGTTCTGGATGGTCCCGGCGAGCCTGTCCTGGGCGACGCCCTGCTCCTCGGCCGCGACGATGTAGCCCGCCAGCACGGGCAGCACGGCGCCGTTCATCGTCATCGATACCGAAACGCGGTCAAGCGGGATGCCGTCGAACAGGGTTTTCATGTCTTCGACGGAATCCACCGCAACGCCGGCCTTGCCGACGTCGCCTACGACGCGCGGGTGGTCGGAGTCGTAGCCGCGATGCGTCGCCAGGTCGAAGGCGACGCTGACGCCCTGGCCACCGCCTTCGAGGTTGCGGCGATAGAACGCGTTCGATTCTTCAGCCGTGGAAAACCCTGCGTACTGGCGGATCGTCCAAGGGCGCTGTGCGTACATCGTCGGCTGGGGGCCGCGGACGTACGGCGCGAATCCGGGGAGCGTGTCAGTGGCCGGCAGCCCTGCGATGTCGGCGGCTGTGTACAGTGCCTTGACCGCGATTCCATCCGGCGTGTGCCAGGTGAGGCTATCCGCCGTTGCGCCGCCCAGCGATTTTGCGGCCGCTGCAAGCCATGCGCCCACGTCGGCGCGTGCATCCTTTGTCATGCCTGTTCCCCTCGCGGGCCTGCCGACGACGACGTCCCGTCCACCTGAAATCCTACACCGCCCTCCGATGTCGCCTGGGAGAATCGGGGTAAAGGCCGGCCGCGTGGATCAGGTTGACGAGACCCGCCTGACCGGCCTGCAGCGCGCGTACGCTATCTGTCGTTAGCCATTCGACATTCACGCCTTTCGCCTTCCGTCTACGACCATGACCCATCCGGACAACTTCAATTTCTATGCGCTGGTCGAGCGCCGCTTTCCTGCGGATCTCGATTCCGTCTGCATCGAGACGGCCGATGGCCTGATCTACAGCTGGTGCGACCTGCATCACGCCAGCGGACGCCTCGCCAACTGGCTCGCCGCGCTGCGCCTGCCGGCGGGCGCGCGCGTTGCGGTGCAGGTGGACAAATCCCCCGAGTGCCTGATGCTGTACCTGGCGACGCTGCGGGCCGGGCTGGTCTACCTGCCGCTGAACACGGCCTATCAGCAGGCGGAGATCGAGTACTTCCTGTCGGATGCGCAGCCTGACGTCCTCGTCTGCACCCCGGCCCGTCGGGCCGAGATCGAGCCGCTCGCCCGGCGGGCGAAGTGCCGCCACCTGCATACCCTGGGCGACGCGCGCGATGGCACGCTGCTGCAGGCCGCCGCGCCCCATGCCGACGCCTTTGCGACACGGCAGTGCACGCCGGACGATCTCGCCGCGATCCTCTACACCTCGGGCACGACCGGCCGCAGCAAGGGCGCGATGCTGTCGCATCGGAACCTGGCCGCCAACGCGCTGACGCTGGACGAGTACTGGGGCTTCGCGGCCGAGCGTGCAGCGGGGCGGCAGGACGTTCTGCTGCATGCGCTGCCGCTCTTCCACGTGCACGGCCTGTTCGTGGCGTCGCATGCGGCGTTGCTGGCGGGCGCCAAGACGCTGCTGCTGCCGAAGTTCGACGCCGCACAGGTGCTGGAGCGGCTGCCCCGGTCCACGGTCTTCATGGGTGTGCCCACGTACTACACGCGGCTGCTCGCCGAGCCCACCTTCGACCGGGCGCGTTGCGCGAACATGCGACTCTTCATCTCGGGCTCGGCGCCGTTGCTCGCCGAGACCCACCGCGAGTTCGAGCAGCGCACCGGCCATCGCATCCTCGAGCGCTACGGCATGTCGGAGACCGTGATGCTGGTGTCCAATCCGTACCGGGCTTCCCAGGGTGCACGTATCGCCGGCACCGTGGGTCTGCCGTTGCCCGGCGTGGACGTGCGGGTCGTGCGCGATGACGGGCAGGCGTGCGCGGTCGGTGAGGTGGGCAGTGTCCAGGTGCGTGGACCGAACGTCTTCGCGGGCTACTGGCGCATGCCGGAGAAGACCGCCGAGGAGTTCACTGCCGACGGCTGGTTCAAGACGGGCGACGTCGGCCACTTTGGCGGGAAGGACGTGCCCGACGGCTACCTGACACTCGTGGGTCGGTCCAAGGACCTGATCATCTCCGGTGGCTACAACGTCTACCCGAAGGAAATCGAGGGCTACATCGATGAGATGCCCAATGTGGTCGAGTCCGCGGTCATCGGGCTGCCACACCCCGATTTCGGCGAAGCGGTCGCCGCCGTCGTTGTCCCGCGCCGGGCAGGCGCGGTCGACGCCTCTGACATCGTCGACGGGCTCAGGGGAAAGATCGCGAACTACAAGGTACCCAAGCGGGTGTTCGTGGTCGAGGATCTGCCGCGCAACACGATGGGCAAGGTGCAGAAGAACGTTCTGCGCGAGCGTTACAAGTCCACCTTCACGCCGCAAAGGCGAACTGCGGCCTGAGTTCGGCACGGCGCCCGGATTCGCGCCGGGGCATTGCCAGCACGGCCTCGACGAAGCCGGTCTTTCCATTGGTGTAGGCGTCGCGCTCGAAGCGGAAGCGCGCCGCGAGGCGCCGCTTGAGCTCGGCATAGCGCGCCGCCAGCCAGCTATCGGCGCGCAGGCTGTCGCGGAACTTCAGATAGCGATTCCAGTACAGGCCGTCCAGTTCGACGACATGCACGTGATGGGTGCGCACGCCGCGGACGACGCGCTTGAAGAAGCGGCGATCCGGCAGCACTCGCTCGTACTCGGGGATGTACTCGTAGCCGTAGATGCAGAGCCGTCCGTAGTGCCGCTCGAACTCGGTGAGGGAGCGGACGCCAACCAGCATGTCGATGACCGGCTTGGCCGCCAGTCCCGGCACTGCAGTGCTGCCGATGTGCTCGATTGCCGGGGCGAGGTCGGCAAGCGCAATGTGGATCAGCTGGGATTCGATGCGAAAGCGTGCGGGCCAGGTGGGATCGTAGGGTTTCACGATGATCTGGTCGGTCATGCGGGTCTCCTTGCAGGGCTGCGGGGCTCCAATGGGCCCGCGCCGGTTTGTGTGGTCACTTTAGGCGGGCGCGGCGGCGGCCGCAGCAGCGTCTTCTACGGCGGAAATGCCGCAGATTCGACAGCGGCGCCAGCCGCGCGCCATCAGCGCGCCGGGCCGGCGCCTCCCAGGGCGCGTTCGAGCGAAGCCAGCACGATTTCCTCGGGCAGCGGCGCCTCGATCAAGGTGATGAAGGCAGCGCCGGCCACGGCGCCGGCCAGCAGCAGAAGGCTGAGTGGCAGGTGGTGCCCGCGGCGGCGTGGCGCCGGGCGCGGCTTGCGGACCACGGGTGGGGTGGGCAGTGCGGTCGGGTCGTGCATGACGGCCTCCGTGTGCGGGGCGTTTCAGCCCGGTCAGCACACGGTAGGCGTCGGTCCCGTCCTGCGCAGCCGAAGCTGCTGTCTGCAGAACGCTGAAAATTCACGGGCCGGCGGGCGGCCCCGCGGTCACCAGCGCGCCGGCGGCTTGCGGTGGATCGTGATCGTGCGGTTCTCGATGGTGACGTAGCCGCCGATCGTCAGGTCCTTGAAGATCCGGCTGATCATGTCGCGCGATGCGCCGACACGGTCGGCGATATCCTGCTGCGTCATCTTTTCCGGCACCACGAGCTTGCCGCCATCCTCCTTGGCCAGCGACAGCAGCAGGCGTGCGACGCGGCCGTAGACATCCATCAAGGCGAGGTTCTTGACGTTGTCGGTGGCGATGCGGGCGCGATCGATCAGCGTTGAAATCAGCGCCATCGCGATGTCCGGGTTGGCGCTGATCGCATTGCGCAGTTCATCGCGGTTGACGACCGAACAGGTCGTCGGTTCGAGCGTCATCACGGAGGCCGAACGCGGCCGGCCATCGAGCGCCATTTCGCCGACGTAGTCGCCCGGGCCGTAGATGTCGAGGATCATCTCCCGCCCGTCATCGTCCGAGACGTAGACCTTCACGCGCCCGGTGAGGATCACGTACAGGCTGTCGCCCCGGTCCCCCTCGTTGATGATGACCGCGTTCTTGGGAAAGGCGCGCACCTGCCCGCGGGTCGCGAGCTCGCGCACCATCGGATCGCCGATTTCGCTGATCGCCTGTTCACTCGCCGTCATGTGTGCTCCGCCTTGGCCAACGCGCGCAACATTATGCGGCGCGCCGGGGGGGACGGGAAGGCGGCCGCGCCACCCTGCCGGTTCGACGCGGCCCCTGTCAGTACGCGGCGACGCCCTTGTAGGCCATGTAGCCGGCCAGCACGAAGAGCAGGCTGGCGAAAATCCGCTTCAGCGGCTTCGTGTCCAGCGAGTGGGCCACCTTGGCGCCGAGCGGGGCGGTCAGCATGCTGGCGGCGGCGATTGTAATGAGCGCCGGCAGGTAGACAAACCCGAAGGTCCCCTTCGGGAGCCCGGGCGCGCCCTGGCCGGCCAGGATGTAGCCGATCGTGCCGGCGGCAGCGATCGGGAACCCCAGCGCGGCCGATGTGGCCACGGCGTTGTGGATCTTGACGTTGCTCCAGACCATGAACGGCACCGAGATGAATCCGCCGCCGGCCCCGACCAGGCTGGAGATGAACCCGATCCCCGAGCCGACACCGAACATCCCCGCGCCCTTGGGTAGCTCGCGCGATGGCTTGGGTTTGCGGTCGAGCAGCATCTGGAGTGCCGAGAAGCCGACGAAGACCGCGAACACCATCGAGAGCCAGAAGGTCGGCAGGCGACCGGCGATCTGGGCCCCGATCAGGGATCCGAGCAGGATCCCGGGCGCCAGGATCTTGACGACCGGCCACAGCACGGCGCCGCGCTTGTGGTGGGCGCGCACCGAAGACAGCGACGTGAACAGGATCGTCGCCAGCGACGTGGCGATCGCCATGTGCACGATGTGCTCGAGCGGATACTGGCGCCAGTTGAAGAGCAGCGTCAGGAAGGGCACCAGCAGCATCCCGCCGCCGATTCCCAGCAGGCCCGCGGCGAATCCGGTCGCCGCGCCGAGGGCGAGCAGGGCGATGCCCAGGCCGAGGTCCATCAGCGCTGCACTTTCAACACGGCGTCCCGGATGAAGTTCCACTCGCTGGTCGACACGGGTGTGATCGACAGGCGGTTGCCGCGACGCAGGACCGCCATGTCAGCCAGTTGCGGATACGACCGCAGCTCGCCGATGGGGATCAGGCGTGTCTTGCGGCGGGCCTTGATGTCGACCAGCAACCAGCGCGGTGCCTCACGCTTGGAGGCGGCGTCGTAGTATTTGCTGCGACGATCGAACTGCGTGGGATCGGGGTAGGTCGCGCTCGCCACTTCGGCGAGTCCTGCGATGCCCGGCTCTGCACAGCTCGAGTGGTAAAAGAGCACCCCGTCGCCCGGCTTCATCTGATCGCGCATGAAGTTGCGGGCCTGGTAGTTGCGCACGCCCGTCCACGGCACGGTGTGCTTCGGCGCCGCCAGGGCGTCGTTGATCGAGCACTCTTCGGGCTCGGACTTCATCAACCAGTAGTTCATGCCGCAGTGTCGCGCGGATCGTGCGCGGCCGGCGTTCGAAACCGAACTGGGTAAGGCACGCGCGGGTCGCCGCTGTCACGTTTCATTGTTGTTGTCGCCGGGCGAGTATCTACGCAGTGACTGACTGCGAGCCGCCGATCCGGCGGCGCAAAATAGACGCCACTCCGGCGTCGACCGCACTGGCGCGGATAAGGCTGGCGCCAGCCTGAAATGATTCCCCGCCTGTGCCGCCCGGCCTGATGTCCTGAACCATCGGTTCAGGGTGGTCGCTCGCCGCGTCGTTTAGGTTCAGCAAACGCGTGCCGATCGCACCACGACGCGAGCCCAGCAACCTAGCGCAAAGCGCATAGGTTCAAGGAACGAAAAGACCTTTGCGCGAACACCGCAGGGAAAACCTTGCATGACCACCACCGAGGTTTCCAGCGGCGGACATTTCAAATTTCATTCTAGCCCTTCACGCATGGCGCAAGCGAGCCTCGAACTCAGAACAGCTTCTCCTGCGGCAGCAGCGCTTCGTCGCAGGTATGCAGCAGGTCCCGTACGCGCCGGCGCAGCTCGCCGACGTCGACCCCGTCTGCGCTCTTGGCTGAGAACAGTTCGTGCGCGATCTGCAACGCGGCCATCACCGCAATGCGGTCTGCGCCCATGACTTTGCCGGCCGAGCGGATCGCCTGCATCTTGCCATCCACATAGGAGGCGCACTTGAGCAAAGCGTCCTTTTCTTCCGGCGTGCAGGCAAGCCGGTATTCACGCTCCAGTATGGTGACCGTCAGGTGTTCCATGGGGCTTCCGTGGCGCTCGATGCCGCCGGCAGTCGATCCATCAACTGATCGATGCGTCGTCCGGCTTCATCGATTCTTGTCCGCATTGAATCCAGTTCAGCGCCCGACGTCGCCAGCTGGGCACGCAGTTGCTGGTTTTCCGCCCGCAGTGACTGCACCAGCCGGGCCAGTTCGGCGAGCTTGGCGGCGAGCAGATCGAAGTCCTCGGTCATTGAATGATCGTATCACCGCGGGCGCCGAGTGATCCGCCGGAGTGCGGTGCGGCAGCTGGGGAATCCGTTGCTAGACTCGCATTTGTTGATGGTGCCGACGGCAGTGCCTTCGGTGAAACGGGAAACAGGAGGCGGGCGTTTCGACGTCCCACTCAACCTGTGCTGCCCCCGCAACGGTAAGCAGGCGCGTACTGCGCACGCTTCGCATTTGCCACTGCATCGGCGCTGACCGATGTGGGAAGGCGCGGAGCCCGGCCTGCAGCCCGGAGACCGGCCATCGACAGGAGGACGAGCCGCGGGGTGCCGGCCAGCCGGGCCGCGCGCTGCGTGCCTTGCTCACCGCACTCCCGATTGTTCGCGTTCGCACGCATTCCGGCGGAGGGCCGGTGATCGGGACTGAAAGTGACGCCTCTACATCCTCACAGGGCAAGGTCGGTGCTCCTGTGCTTCGTCGGTTGCATCGTCCCGGCGACGGTCCTGGCCCAGGACACTTCCGAGCTTCCCCGCACGGTGGTGACACCTTCGCGCACCGCGCAACCCATCGCTGAAGCACTGCCTGCCACGTCGATCATCACGCGTGATGAAATCGACCGCTGGCAAGTATCGGACCTCGTCTCCATTCTGAGCCGCGAGACCGGCGTGCAGTTCGCGCTGCCTGGCGGGCGCGGTGCGGCAGCGTCCCTGTTTCTGCGCGGCGCGAGTTCATCGCAGGTGCTGGTCCTGGTCGACGGCGTCCGCCTGAACGCCGGCGCGAGCGGAGGCGCGGCGCTGGGTGGCATCGCCCTTGATGCCATCGATCGCATCGAGATCGTGCGCGGCAACCTGTCGAGCGTGTACGGCTCCTCCGCCATCGGCGGCGTGGTCCAGATCTTCACGCGCAACGGTGCCGCGCCCGGCCTCACGCTGAGCGCCGAGGCGGGCCAGGGGCGCACTCTGGACGGGCACGCAAGCGGCGGCGTCGACGCCGGGTCGTTCCGGCTGGGCGGTGCACTCGGAGGCGGGACGACCCGGGCGTTTTCGGCCATCGATGCCGAACGCGTGGTTCCGGGCCCGTTTGCTCCGGGTGCCAATGCCGACCTCGATGGCAACCAGTATGTGTCCGCCTCGCTGGGGGCGACCTACCGCAGCGGCGAGACACTAATCTCCGCCAACGCATGGTTCAACCGCAGCACGACGGACTTCGACAGCACGGCGGACGGACCGACCGCGACGCATGAGGAGGAGTCACGGCTCGGTGCTCTGAGTGTCCTGGCGCGAACAGCGATCACCGCGCAATGGGCATCCCAGCTGGCGGTGGGCGCGAGCCGTGACCGCAGCACCAATACCGCCAGTGATCCGGCGTCGTTCAACAACGGCGAGTTCACCTCGGACAACTCGGTATTCACCTGGAGCAACGACATTCGCCTGCACGATTCGATCACGACCCAGGTCGGTGTCGAGTACCTGCGGCAGAGCGGCGAATCGACGTCGTACGACACCTCCGTCTCGGGCGGCAAGCAGCGCTATCAGCGCGCGGTGGGTAGTGGCTGGGTCGGCACGACCGGCGACCATGGGCCGCACCAGGTGCAGGCCAATCTTCGCTACGACCAGTACTCGGACACTGGAAACGCGACCAGTGGACTGCTTGCCTATGGCTACCGGCTCGACGAGGCGTGGCGGCTCACGGCGCAGCTTTCCAACGCGTTCCGGGCGCCGAGCTTCAACGATCTGTACTTTCCGTATTTCGGCAATCCCGACCTCGAGCCCGAGCGCTCCGTGAGCGGCGAGCTCGGAGTTCGGTACGTCAGCTCCGCCGCGTCATTGCGCGCCGCGTTGTTCCGGACCGACACCCGCGACCTCATCGCCTACGATCCGGCGACGATGCGGGCCGCGAACATCGATGAGGCGCGCGTCACCGGATTCGAAATCGGCGGTGACTGGCGAGGTGGCCCCTGGCGCATCGGTGCCAACGCGACACTCCTGCGGGCCGTGAATGAAGGCACGGGCGAACGCCTGCTGCGGCGGGCGCCCTGGCTCGTCAACATTGCGCTGGACTACGACCCCGGACCGTGGAGCGCCGGGCTCGAGGTGGCCGTCGTGGGGCCGCGCGACGATCTCGACATCAACACCTTCGAGCGGGTGCAACTGGCGAGCTACACGCTGGCAAGACTGGTCGGCGCCTGGCGAGTTTCTCCAAACCTGACGTTGCGGGCCCGCGTCGAGAATCTCTTCGACACCGACTACGAGTCGGTCAGCGGCTACAACACGGCGCCGCGCACAGCCATCGTGGGACTCAACCTGCGCTACTGATGCCGCGCGTCTCCCCTGCCTTGACACTGTGGGCGCTGCTGGGTGCCGCGCTGCTCAGCCTGGTGTTTGCGCTGGGCGCGGGCAGTGTCGCGATTCCGCTGCCGGACATCTGGGCCTCGCTGCGAGGGGGCTCGGGTCCCGGCGCCGACATCGTGCTTGGCCTGCGGGTGCCGCGGGCACTTTCCGGGTTCGCGGTCGGCGCCGCGCTCGCGCTCTCCGGTGCGCTGCTGCAGGCCCTGCTGCGCAATCCCCTGGCCGATCCCTACGTGCTCGGCATCTCCGGCGGTGCGGCCGTGGCGGCGCTGCTCGCGCTGGCGCTCGGCCTGCCCGCCATCGCGGTACAGGGGGCGGCCATCGGCGGTGCGTTGATGACGCTGATGCTGCTGTTCCTGCTGGCCCGCCGGGCCCTGTATTCGACGTCGGCCGCGCAGGGCGAACAGGCTACAGGCGCCGTCCTGCTCACCGGGGTCATGCTGGCGTCGTTCGCCGCGGCGTTGATGAGCCTGGTTCTCGCGCTGGCGCCCGATGGCCGGCTGCGCACGATGGTCTTCTGGTTGCTAGGGGATCTCGCGGGCGCAACGCATGTCTGGCCGGCGCTCATCACGCTGGCGCTCGTCGGCCTGACGCTCGTGCTGGCGCGGGCCGACGCACGGGCACTCAACCTGATGATGCGCGGTGATCTGCAGGCCTACACGCAGGGGGTGCGCGTGGTGGCGATCCGGCGCCGGCTCATCCTCATCGCGGCGGTGGCAACTGCCAGCGCAGTGACGCTCGGAGGCGCGGTCGGCTTTGTGGGGTTCGTCGCGCCGCACCTGGTGCGGATGGTGGCGGGCAACGACCAGCGGGTGGTGCTTCCGGCGGCGATGCTGCTCGGCGGTGCGCTGGTGGTCACCGCGGACACGATCGCGCGCACGGCGTTCGCGCCGCTGCAGCTGCCGGTAGGTGTGCTGACGGCCCTGATCGGCGTGCCGGTCTTCCTCTGGTTCCTGGGGCGCCGCTGATGGAGGACATCGCCCTGCTGACGCTGCGTGCGCTGTCGCTGCGTACTCCGCAGCGGTGTCTCGTCAACGCACTCGACCTCACGGTTCGACGCGGAGAACGCTGGGTGGTCCTGGGGCCTAACGGCGCCGGCAAGTCGACGCTGCTTGCCGCCATCGCCGGGGCGCGGAAGGGCGACGGCGGCGAGATCCTCATCGGCCAAACGCCGGTGCAGGACCTGCGCGCCGACGAACTCGCACGCGACCGCGCGCTGCTGACCGATCGCTGGACCGACCCGTTCGCAAGCTCTGTGCTCGACACCGTGCTGACCGCACGCTTTGTCTTCCGCGACGAGGGTCACGGCGAGGCCGTGGCGCGCGGGTGGCTCGATCGCCTTGACTGCGCGCAGCTCGCCGATCGCGATGTGCGCCGGTTGTCACGGGGCGAGCGTCAGCGCGTCGCCATCGCGACCGCGCTGGCGCAGGACACACCCCTGGTGCTGCTGGATGAACCGACCGCGCATCAGGATCCGCGCCACCAGGCGATGGTCGTGCGCGAACTCGCCGCGTTGCGGGAGCGGGGACTGGTCGTCACGCTGCACGACCTGAACGCGGCGGCGCGCCTGGCGACCCACGCGCTGCTGCTTTGGGGCGACGGGCGGAGCCTGCCGGGCCTCGCGGCGGAAGTCCTGACGCCGCCCACGCTGACGGATCTCTTCGCCACCCCGGTTTCCCGCGTCGAGGTGGATGGCGAGTCGGTCTTCCACGTGCATCGTGGTATGGCCCGCGAGGCACGTCCCGCCCACGAATGATTCCGCTCTAAACTTCCCACATGCCCATCGTTCTGATCGCAAATCCCAAAGGGGGCGTCGGCAAGAGCACGGCGGCGACGAACCTGGCTGGTTACTTCGCCCGGCGCGGGCATGCCACGATGCTGGGTGACCTCGACCGGCAGCAGTCGGCGCTTGCCTGGCTCCGGATCCGACCGCCGTCGCTGCCGCGGATTGCGTCCTGGGACCGCAGCGACGAGAAGATCGCGCGCCCGCCCAAGGGCGTGACGCATGTCGTGCTCGACTCGCCGGCCGGCATCCACGGTCACACGCTGAAGGATGCGCTGAGAGTGGCCGATCGCCTGGTCATTCCCCTTCAACCGTCACTCTTCGACATCTACGCAACGCAGGCCTTCCTCGGGCGCCTCGCCGAGCGCGGGCTGATGAAGGAGGGCGGTCGTGTCGGTGTGCTCGGCATGCGGGTCGACGCCCGCACGCGGGCGGCCGAGCAACTGCAGCGATTTGTCGAGGATCTTGGGTTGCCGGTGCTGGGGTTCCTGCGCGACACGCAGAACTACGTGCAACTGGCCGCGCACGGACTCACGCTGTGGGACGTCGCGCCGAGCCGGGTGGCCAAGGACGTCGAGCAGTGGCAGTCGCTGCTCGAGTGGGTCGAGCGCTAGCTGCTACTTCGCCTTAACGGCGAACTGGTGCGTGGCGACGGTCGAGGACTTGTCTTCACCCTTGGCGTAGAGCGGCACCAGCACCGACACCCGGTCGGTCGCCGGGACCTTGAATTCCAGTTCACCCACGAAGGTTCCGCTGCCGCCATCCACGGGAGTCAGCTTGTCAACGATCGGCGCACCCTTGGCGTCCTGAGCAACGATGCCGATCAGCCCGCCCTGTGCGGGCACCGTATACGAAGCGCTGAGCGCGATCTTCACGGTGTCGCCGGCTTTCAGTGCTTCGACTTCCGGTTTGACCGAGATGATCTTGATGGCGCGATCGGTGGGAGGTGCCGCCGGCGCGGCCTTGTCGGAGGTGGTCGGTGCTGGCGCCGCCGGCGCCGCGTCCTTCTTGCCACAGCCGGCGACGGCGAACAAGGCAGATGCAGCGACGGCGGTTGCGAGCCGCAGCAACTTCGGAGAGCAGAATTCGATCATCGTCAGCCTCGGCAGGTCCCAGGCATTCAATTTACTTGATCGTCGCCGCCCGGGTCCGTTCAATTGCCGCGCAGAGCACGGCGATTTCGTCGGCCAGGCGTGGACCGTGGCGGTTGATGCGGTCGGCGTCCAGGGTCACGAATTGCCGGTGGCGCGTGGCGGCCAGCGTCGGAAACCGCTGCCACGTCGCCAGCGCCGGGCTCGGATTCCCGCCCGGTTCGGCGGTCACGATGAGCTGGGGATCGGCCGCCAGCACGGCCTCGACCGATACCTGGGGCGCCACCGGCACCAGGCCTTCGAAGACATTGCGACCTCCGCAGAGTTGAATCGCTTCGCTGATCACATGCCGGCCTGATAGCGTCATCAGGGGACTGACCCAGACCTGGTAGAAGACGCGCACCGTCGGCCGGGCGGCGTACTGCCGGCGCAGCGCCTCGACCTTGGCGCTGAACTGTGCGGCGGCCGGCGCGCCATCGCGTCCGGTCAGTGCGCCGAGCCGCTCCAGCGAGCGCGCGACATCGGCCAGCGTGTGCGGTTCGCTAATGAAAACGGGAACGCCCAGTTGCTGGACGGACGCGATTGTCGCGGGCGGAAAGCCACTGCCCCAGATGACGATCAGGTCGGCATGCGATGCCGCGATGCGCTCCAGATCGAGGCTATGCGCTCGCCCCACGCGCGGAATCGCGGCGGCCGCCGGCGGGTAATCGGCATGTTCGGTCGTCCCGACGATGCGGTCGCCAGCGCCGATTGCGAACAACTGCTCGGTGATGTGAGGCGCCAGGCTGATGACACGCGTTGCCGGCAGGGTCAGAGTGACCGTTGCACCGGCGTCATCGACGACCGTGACAGTGGACTGCGCGCTGTCGACCGGCGCCAACGGCAGCGCCACAGCCAGAATGGCGATCAGCGCGACCCGGTTCGATCTCACGGCCTGGCCGTGGTCGCGGCGGGCGCAGGTTCGGTAATGAAGCCGATCTTGGTCAACCCGACCTGCTGGGCAGCTGCGAGCACGAACGCAATGCGCTCATACCGCGTCGCCTTGTCGGCACGCAGATGTACTTCGGGTGCGGTTGCTTCTGCTCCCGCCTTCGCGAGCCGCGCGCGGAGCGCGTCGTCCGCAATCGGCTCGGCTTCCCAGAAGATCTGTCCGCTGCCGTCGATTGCGAGCTTGATCGTCGATGCCTCCGCGGGCGCTGCCGGCGCCGCGTCGCTCGGCAGGTCGAGCCGGATGCCGTAAGTGAGAAGCGGCGCAGTAATGATGAAGATGACGAGCAGCACCAGCATCACGTCGACCAGCGGGGTGACGTTGATTTCGGACATGCGCGGTGGCGAGGCGCCGTGCCGCTCGAAGCCACCAAACGGCATCAGGACGGTCCGGCCACGCGCGAGCCGGTGGTCAGGGTCGCATGCAGATCGTGGGCAAAGCCGTCGAGCTGCCCAAGCACCATCCGGTTGGAGCGGGTGAAGGCGTTGAAGGCCAGTACGGCCGGTATCGCGACCGCCAGACCGAAGGCCGTCATGATCAGTGCTTCGCCGACGGGGCCAGCCACCTTGTCGATCGCGATCTGGGCGGTCGAGGCGATGTTGAGCAGCGCGTGATAGATGCCCCAGACCGTGCCGAAAAGTCCGATGAACGGTGCGGTGCTGCCCACGGACGCGAGGATCGTGAGCCCCGAGTCGAGCCGGCCGGCCGCCTCGTTGATGCGCTGTCGCAGGGCGCGGGTGATCAGCTCCGAGCGGTCGATCTGCGCGGCGAGACTGTTCTCCGCGGCCGGATGGCTGGCAGCGTTGGCCGCACCCACCGCGAGCGGCACGAAGATGCCGTCGACATCGATCGGCTTGAGCTTCGCGATTGCCACGTCGATCGTCGGCGCTTCCCAGAACTGGTCGAGTTCCTTGGATGCACGCCGCATGCGCCACCAGCCCCAGGCCTTCCAGACGATGAGGAACCAGCTGACGATCGACATTGCGCACAGCAGGTAGGCCGTGAGGCGAATGACGGCGTCGGCCTGCTGCCAGAAATGGCCGAGCCCGAGCGAACCGGCATCCATCAGGCGAATCCCAGCACGTCGAACATGTCGTACAGGCCCGTGGCCTTGTCGCCGAGGAAGCGGGCCGCGCGCAGGCTGCCGGTGGCGTAGGACTGGCGGCTGCCGGAGCGATGAGTGATCTCGATGCGCTCGCCCGCGCCGGCAAACATCACCGTGTGGTCGCCGACGATATCGCCGCCGCGGATGGTCGCGAATCCGATCGAGCCTTGACGGCGCTCGCCGGTATGGCCTTCACGCGCGTAGACCGCCAGTTCAGAGAGCGGGCGGCCGAGCGCGGCCGCGGCGACCTCGCCCATTTTCAGCGCCGTGCCCGACGGTGCATCGACCTTGTGGCGGTGATGCGCCTCGATGATCTCGATGTCGTAGCTGTCGCCGAGCATGCGGGCGGCAAGTTCGATCAGCTTGAACGTGGCGTTGACGCCGACACTCATGTTCGGCGCGAAGACAATGGCGATGCGCTTCGACGCCGCTTCGATGGCGCGCTTGCCGGCTGCATCGAAGCCGGTCGTGCCGATGACCATCTTCACGCCGTGCGACGCGCAGGCATCGAGATGACGCAGCGTCGCCTCCGGGCGGGTGAAGTCGATCAGCACGTCGGCGCCTGCCAATGCGGACAGGTCGGCGCTGACGCGGACGCCGGTCGACTTTCCCATCGCTTCGCCGCAGTCGCGCCCAAGCAGCGGGCTTTCCGTGCGATCGAGCGCAGCGGCCAGGGTGAGGTCGGGCTGGGCGAGCGTGGCCTCGATCAGCATCTGGCCCATGCGGCCGGAAGCACCGGCGATCGCAATCTTCATCCGCATCGTCAGCCGTCCGGAAAGCGGGTCAGTTCGAGCTCGAGCCCGGAGCCGGCGTCGAGACGTCCGGCATCGGGATCTCCGGCTGGCGGTTCACGCGCGCCACGCGCTTGATATTCGGGCCTAGGATCAGGGCGTCGACGTCGTCCTCGTTCGGCATCGGGTCGTTCTCGAAACGTTCGAGTCGGCTGTCCTTGAAGAACAGCGTCAGCCTCCGGTTCTGGATCTGGCCGCGGCGTGGATTCAGGTAGTAGACGTAGTCGATGCGGTCCTTGCGAAACTCGCTCGTCAGCAGCGGCGTGCCGAGCATGAACCGGACCTGGTCGCGCGTCATGCCAATCCGCAACTGATCCACCATTTCCTGCGTGATGATGTTGCCCTGGTGGACGTCGGGCCGGTACGGACCCAGGAACGTCGGCGCCCACGAAGCGGCCGACGCGAGTCCGGAACCGACGCTCGCGCCGACGCTGTAGAGCGATTCGCAACCCGCCAGGAGGAAGGTCGTGGCACAGGCGGCCACGCAGCGCGCAAACATCGGTCGGGTCAGCCAGCGTGAGGGAAGGAACACGGAAGCCGTATGATACCCACGAGCGTTTCCTCCGATTTTTCCGTCCCAGCGCGGCACCCGTCCCATGCCGAACCGCCCGTCCAGTAACTCGAGCGATCTGAAGAGTATCGGCCTCAAGGCCACGGTGCCACGCCTGAAGGTCCTCGAGATCTTCCAGCGCAACACCGCGGAACGAGGTATCCGGCACATGAGTGCCGAGGATGTCTACAAGGCATTGATCGCCGAGCACATCGATGTCGGCCTGGCGACGGTCTACCGTGTGCTCACGCAGTTCGAACAGGCGGGGCTGCTGGCGCGGAATCACTTCGAGGCCGGCCGCGCGATGTTCGAGCTGAACGAGGGCTCGCATCACGACCACCTTGTCTGCCTGACCTGCGGCCACGTCGAGGAGTTCGTCGACGCGGACATCGAGGCCCGTCAGCATCGGGTCGCGGCTGAACGCGGTTTCAAGCTGCAGGACCACGCGCTCGCGCTCTATGGCGAGTGCACGAAGACGGACTGCGAGTTCCGGCGCAAGGAGTAGGGCCTGCAAGGCGGCCCGGGGCAGTCGGCCGGCGCCCCGCTCAGAGATTGATCCGCTGCTGCGTGGCCGGGTCGAACCAGTGAACGGCTTCCGGGCTGAATCCGATCGGTGCCATGGAGCCGGGGGCCGGACTGGAATGGGGACCGGTGCGCACGATCAGTCCCGTGCCCGCGAACTTGGCGTGAATCAGGTGCTCCGCACCCAGGACTTCCACGGTCTCCACCTGCACCGCCAGATTGTCGCCGCCGAGATGAAGGTTTTCCGGCCGCACCCCGAGGATCAGTTCACGGCCGCCCAGTTGCTTGACCGATTCCGGCAACCCGATGCGTGTGCCGTCGGCGGCGACAAAGGCCTGGCCGTCCGGCGAAACCCGGCCCGGGAACAGGTTCATCGGGGGTGAGCCGATGAAGCTCGCTACGAAGGTCGTGGCAGGGCGCGAGTAGACCTCGTCGGGCGTTCCGACCTGCTCGGCGCGCCCCGCGTTCATGACGATCATCCGTTGCGCCAGCGTCATGGCCTCGACCTGGTCGTGCGTCACGTACAGGCTCGTCGTGCGCAGCCGGCGATGCAGCTTCTGGATCTCGAGGCGCGTCTGTACCCGGAGCTTGGCGTCGAGGTTCGACAGCGGTTCGTCGAACAAAAACGCTGCCGGCTCGCGCACGATTGCGCGGCCCATGGCCACGCGCTGGCGCTGCCCTCCGGAGAGTTGCCGCGGTTTGCGCGCCAGGAAGCCTTCCAGTTCGAGGATCGCTGCCGCCTCGTTGACCCGCCGGTCGATCTCGGCCTTGGGCAGCTTGCGGATCTTCAGCCCATACGCCATGTTGTCGTACACGCTCATGTGCGGATAGAGCGCATAGTTCTGGAACACCATCGCGCAGTCGCGGTCCTTGGGCTCCAGGTCGTTGACGACGCGACCGCCGATGCTGATCGTGCCGCCGGTGATCTCCTCCAGCCCGGCGACCATGCGCAGCAGCGTCGACTTGCCGCAGCCGGACGGGCCGACCAGCACGACGAACTCGCCGTCAGCGACCTCGAGCGTGATGCCGTGCACCACCTGGTTGGTGCCGTAGACCTTGCGCACGTCGTTGAACTCGATCTTTGCCATTGGCTCTTCTTCTACTTCTCGGTTTCCACCAGACCCTTGATGAACCAGCGCTGCATCAGCAGCACGACGATCGCCGGCGGGATCATTGCGAGGATCGCGGTGGCCATCACCAGATTCCATTCGTTGGCGGCGTCACCGCCGCCGATCATCCGCTTGATGCCGATCACAATCGGGTACATGTCCTCGCTGGTCGTGATCAGCAGCGGCCAGAGGTACTGGTTCCAGCCGTAGATGAACTGGATGACGAACATGGCGGCGATGTTCGTGACCGAGAGCGGGACGAGGATCGTGACGAAGAAACGAATCGGGCCGGCGCCATCGATGCGCGCAGCCTCGGCCAGTTCATCCGGGACCGTCAGGAAGAACTGCCGGAACAGGAACGTGGCGGTGGCCGAAGCGATCAGCGGCATGATCAGCCCCGGGAAGGTGTTGAGCAGGCCAAGATCGGACATCACCTCGTAGGTCGGCGTGATGCGCACTTCCACCGGCAGCATCAGCGTGATGAAGATCATCCAGAAGAAGAAGTACTTCAGCGGAAAGCGGAAGTAGACGATCGCGAACGCCGAAAGCAGCGATATGATGATCTTGCCGACCGCGATTCCGACCGCCATCGTCAGGCTGACGAACATCATGCGGCCAACCGGGGCGCGCGAACCGACATCGCCGCCTTCGAACAGGACCTTGCGGTAGTTTTCGATCAGCAGGTCGCCCGGGATCAGGGACATTGGTGATGCCTCGACCGCCTCCGCGGTCTGAGTCGAGGCTACGAACGCGAGGTAGACCGGGAACGCGACCAGCAGTATCCCGGCAATGACGATCGCATAGGACAGCACATCGAGCCAACGCCGCTTTTCGACCATCAGTCGACACTCCGCCCGCTGGACTTCGTGCCACACCGCAGGGAGCGACGAACCAAGTGACTGCGGGCGCTCATCAGTAGTTCACCTTCCGCTCGATGAAGCGAAACTGGGCAACCGTCAGCGTGACGACGATTGCCATCAGCACGACCGACTGCGCGGCCGAGCCGCCGAAATCGAGTGCCTTGAAGCCGTCGTGATAGAGCTTGTAGACAAGAATCGACGTCTCCTGGCCGGGGCCGCCCTGCGTGACGGCATCGACGATCGCGAAGGTGTCGAAGAAGGCATAGACGATATTCACGACCAGCAGGAAGAAGGTGGTCGGCGACAGCAGCGGGAACACGATGGTCCAGAAGCGCCGGCCGGGGCCTGCGCCATCGATCGCCGCCGCCTCGATCAGCGACTTCGGGATCGCCTGCAGCCCGGCCAGGAAAAACACGAAGTTGTAGCTGATCTGTTTCCAGACGGCGGCCATCACGAGCAGCAGCAGCGCCTGGCGGCCGTTCAGCAGAAAGTCCCAGTGCACGCCGGCGTTGTTGAGCCAGTGAGCCACGACGCCCAGCGTCGGATTGAACATGAAGAGCCACAGCACGCCGGCGATGGCCGGTGCCACCGCATACGGCCAGATCAGCAGCGTCTTGAAGGTCGTGGCCCCACGCATCAGGCGGTCGGCGAACACCGCGAGCACCAGTGAGATCGCGAGGCCGAAGCCGGCAACCAGTACCGAAAAGACCGCAGTGACCCGGAAAGAGGCCAGGTAGCCGGGGTCGTTGAAGAGCGTGCGGAAGTTCTCCAGTCCGACGAACTCGACGTTCGACCCGAACGCGTCCTGCATCAGGACGCTCTGGTACAGCGCCTGGCCTGCGGGCCAGAAGAAAAAGATGATCGTGATCGCGAGTTGTGGCGCGACCAACGCATACGGCAGCCAGCGGCTGCGGAAGAAGGCGCGTTTTTCCAACGGCGCGGAACGCGGACACCTCGGGCCGGCCGCGGCGGCGGCCGGCCGGGGCGCGGTTACTTGCTGGTCTTCTCGAAACGCTCGAGCTGCTCGTTACCACGCCGGATGGCGTCGTCGAGCGCCTGCTTCGGTTGCTTCTTGCCCGACCAGATGTTCTCCATCTCCTCGTCGACGATCGTGCGCACCTGCACGAAGTTGCCGAGGCGGATGCCGCGCGACTTGTCGGTGGTCTTGACGATCATCTGCTGCACGGAGACGTCGGTGCCCGGGTTCTTGTCATAGAAGCCCGATTGCTTGGTGAGTTCGTAGGCGGCCATCGTGATCGGCAGGTAGCCGGTCATCTGGTGACTCGCGGCCTGGATCTCGGGTTTCGACAGGTAGTTGAAGAAGTCGGCCACGCACTTGTACTCGGCGGGCTTCTTGCCGGACATCACCCACAGGCTGGCGCCGCCGATGACCGTGTTCTGCGGCGCGCCCGGCACGTCCGGGTAATACGGCAAGGTCGAGATGCCGAACTCGAACTTGGCGTTCTTCCTGATGTTGCCGTAGGCGGATGACGATGCCGTGCTCATCGCGCACTCGCCCGAGTAGAACGGCGCGTCGCCCGCATTGCCGCGGCCCTTGTAGACGAAGAGGCCCTGCTTGGCCATGTTCGCCAGGTTTTCAATGTGACGAAGATGCAGCGGGGTATCGAAAGCGAGCCGCGCCGACGGTCCGCCGAAGCCGTTGTTCTTGGTCGCAAACTCGGTGTTGTGCCAGGTCGAGAAGCTCTCGAGCTGGGTCCAGCCCTGCCAGCTGGTCGTGAACGGGCACTTCTCGCCGCTGGCCTTCAGCTTGGCGGCGGCGAGCGCCACTTCCGGCCAGGTCTTCGGCGGCTTGTTCGGATCAAGCCCGGCCCGCCTGAACGCGTCCTTGTTGAAGTAGAACACTGTCGTCGAGCTGTTCAGTGGAAACGACATCATCTGGCCGTTCGGCGCCGTGTAGTACCCGGTGACGGCCGGGATGTAGACCTTCGGGTCGAACTTGTAGCCGGCCTTGCTCATCACCTCACCGACCGGCACGATCGCGCCCTTGGATCCCATCATCGTCGCGGTGCCGACCTCGAACACCTGGAGGATGTGGGGCGCGTTACCGGCGCGGAACGCGGCGATCGCTGCGGTCATGGATACGTCGTAGGCGCCCTTGTAGGTCGGGGTGACCTTGCATTGCTGCTGGCTGGCATTGAACCCGCTCGCCAGGCCGTTGACCCAATCCCCCAGCGCGCCCGGCATCGAGTGCCACCACTGCACTTCGGTCTGCGCCACTGCACCGGTCGCGCCCAGCGCGAGCATGGCAGCGGTGGCACCTTTCGCGAAATTCTTGCGGAACATGGATCTCCTCCGGGTTGGGCGAATTCTGATGGAATGGCGTGACGCGGCTGTTACGATAGCCCGCTTCGGTTCCCGGGCAAAATTTTCCGCTGCCCATGATCTCCGCCGGTCGCCTGCCCCTCTACGCCAGCCTGGTCCGGCTCGACAAGCCGGTCGGGACGTTGCTCCTGCTCTGGCCGACGCTGACGGCGCTCTGGATCGCCTCGGCGGGCGTGCCGAGCGCACTGCTGCTGGCGGTGTTCGTGCTCGGGACCTTCCTGATGCGTTCGGCCGGTTGCGCGATCAACGACGCGGCCGACTACCGCTACGACGGCTACGTGAAGCGCACCGCAAACCGGGTCGTGGCGCGCGGCGATGTCAGCCCGCTCGAGGCGGTGGCGGTGGCGGCGGCACTGTGCGCGATGGCGGCGCTGCTGCTGCTGTTCCTCAACGAGGCGGCTATGCGGCTGGCGCTGGTCGCGGCCGCAGTGGCCGGAACCTATCCGCTCGCCAAGCGCTTCTTCCCGATTCCGCAGCTTTACCTCGGAGTGGCGTTCTCGTTCGGCATCCCGATGGCATTTGCCGCCGTGCAGGGCGCCGTGCCGCCGCTCGGCTGGCTGCTGTTCGGCGCGAACATGTTCTGGGTGGTCGCGTACGACACCGAGTATGCGATGGTCGACCGCGAGGACGACGTGCGGCTCGGCATACGGTCGTCAGCCATCTTTTTTGGCCGCTGGGACGTAGCGGCGGTGATGGCCTGCTACGGCGCGTTCTTCTCGCTGATGCTGCTGGTCGGCAACGACATACACGCCGGCTGGCCGTACTACGCCGGCTGGGTGGTCGGAGTGGCTTGCGCCATCTACCACCACACGCTGATCTGCACTCGTTCGCGCGAGGGCTGCTTCGCAGCGTTCCGGCACAACAGTTGGATCGGACTGGCGCTGTTTGCCGGCACTGTGATCGATTTGCTTCGATAAGCGGCCCGATGGGCCGCCTGCCTGCCAGACGACGTTCGTCGTCGCGCGTGCAACGACCTACCGACGCGCGCGCCGAGGAGGATCTCCGCCGGCATCGAGCTCCTCGCCCATTTCCGTCGCGCGGGCGCTCGCTGCGCGGGCACCCGCGACGATGGCTTGCCGGACTGACCCCGCATCGAACCGTGCCAGGGCGGCAGCAGTCGTGCCGCCCTTCGACGTAACGCGCTCGCGCAGCGTCGCGATCGCTTCGGGCGACTTGCTGGCGAGCTGGGCCGCCCCCACGAAGGTCTGGACGGCCAGTTGCCGTGCTTGTTCGGGGGTGAACCCGAGCTCGAGCGCGGCCTCCTGCAGCGCCTCGATGAAGTAGAACACGTAGGCCGGTCCGCTGCCCGAAATGGCGGTGACCGGGTCGAGCATCGACTCGTCGTCCAGCCACAGCACCTCGCCGACCGAGCGCAGGATCAGGTCAGCCGCAGCGTGCTGCTCGACCGTGACCCCGGGCCGCGCGATCGCGGCGGTGATGCCGGCGCGAATCAACGCGGGCGTGTTCGGCATCGCGCGCACGATGCGCTCATGCCCCAGCCAGCGCGCCAGCGTCGTCGCGCGCACGCCGGCCGCGATGGAGACGACCAGCGCCGGGCCGAGCCAGTCGCGCACCGCGGCGACGGCTTCCCTCATCTGTTGCGGCTTGACCGCGAGGACCACGACCGCGGCGTCGTACAGCCACTCCCCCGCCTTCTCGTGCGCGGTGACGCCGAAGTCGTGCGTCAGCTCGACGCGCCGGTCGGCATCGGGTTCCAGCACCCGCACGGCGTCGGTCTGCAGGCCACTCGCACCCATCCCGCCGAGCATCGCCCGGGCCATGTTCCCGCCGCCAATGAACGCCACGTTCATGTCGTCCTCGCTGCCATGCGGTCCGCGCCCACTTGGGGACTCGAGTGTCTTCGGAGCGGCCATGCGACGCTCATGCTGCCTTCCTTTCGCGTTCGCCGAAGATCGCGGTGCCGACGCGCACCATCGTCGAGCCGGCCGCCACCGCGGCCTCGAGATCCGCGGTCATGCCCAGCGACAGCGTGTCGCACTGTGGGTGCTGCTGTCTGAGTTCATCGAACAGTTGCTTCATCGCGCGCAGCGACTGTGCTGGCGGCTCGCCACCGGCCGCAGGCTCGGGGATTGCCATCAGCCCCCGCAACGCGAGGTTGGGCAATGCCGCTACCGCTGAGGCGAGTGCCGCCACGTCCCGCGGCGCAACGCCGCTCTTGCTCGCCTCGCCACTGATGTTGACCTGCAGCAGCACGTTCAACGGCTCGCATCCGGCAGGGCGCTGCTGCGACAGCCGCTGCGCGACCTTGAGGCGATCCACCGACTGCACCCAGTCGAAGTGCTCCGCGATGTCGCGCGTCTTGTTGCTCTGGATCGGCCCGATGAAGTGCCAGCGCAGTGCCAGCTGCGGTGCGAGCTCCCGCACACGCGCGATCTTGGCGATGGCCTCCTGCACGTAGTTCTCGCCGAAGTCGGCCTGCCCGCCGGCGGCCGCGGCGACCACCGCTTCGGCGGGGAAGGTCTTGCTGACCGCGACCAGCGCGATGCCCTGCGGCATGCGCCCGGCGGCTCGCGCCGCTTGGGTAATGCGCTCGTGTACCGCCCGCAAATTGGCTTGCACGGCCTCTTGCAAACTGGACATAATGGACTTCAAAGCAGCTAGAGACTTATTTTCACAGGCTTTTTTGCTGTTCCGCCGGCGCTGGCACAGCCTACGCTAGCCTCTTTGAAGCCCGTGCCCACTTCGGGCCGCGCCGACGTACGCCCAGGAGCACACGCGTTCCGCCATGGATATCTCAGAACTGCTCGCATTTTCCGTCAAAAACAAGGCCTCGGACCTGCACCTTTCCGCCGGTCTGCCGCCGATGATCCGGGTGCACGGCGACGTGCGGCGCATCAACCTGCCGCCGCTGGAGCACAAGGACGTGCACGGCATGATCTACGACATCATGAACGATGCGCAGCGCAAGCAGTACGACGAGAACCTGGAAACGGACTTCTCGTTCGACCTGCCGGGCCTGGCACGTTTCCGGGTCAATGCCTTCAACCAGGACCGGGGTGCGGCCGCGGTACTGCGGACGATTCCGTCGCGCGTGCTGTCGCTGGAAGAACTGCAGTGCCCGCGGCAGTTTGCGGATTTCTCGCTCAAGCCGCGCGGTCTGGTGCTGGTGACAGGCCCGACCGGCTCGGGCAAGTCGACAACGCTGGCGGCGATGGTCGACCACGTCAACAACAACCTGTACGGCCACATCCTGACGATCGAGGACCCGATCGAGTTCGTGCACGAGAGCCGCAAGTCGGTCATCAATCAGCGCGAGGTCGGGCCGCACACGCTGTCGTTTTCGAATGCCCTGCGCTCGGCGCTGCGCGAGGACCCGGACGTCGTGCTGGTCGGCGAGTTGCGCGACCTCGAGACGATCCGCCTGGCGCTGACGGCCGCCGAGACGGGTCACCTGGTGTTCGGAACGCTGCACACCTCATCGGCCGCCAAGACGATCGACCGCGTGGTCGACGTGTTCCCGGCGGCGGAAAAGGAAATGGTGCGCGCGATGTTGTCGGAGTCGGTGGTTGCGGTGATCTCGCAGACGCTGCTGAAGGTCAAGGACGGCAATGGCCGCGTGGCGGCGCACGAGATCATGGTCGGCACGCCGGCCATCCGCAATCTGATCCGCGAGAACAAGGTGGCGCAGATGTACTCGATGATCCAGACCGGCCAGCAGTTCGGCATGCAGACGCTCGACCAGACGCTGCTCGAACTGGTTCGCCGCAACGTGGTGTCGATCGCCGAGGCGCGTCAGTACGCGAAGACTCCCGAGTCCTTCGTGGGTTAGCGCGCAAAAGTGCAAACCTACTTTTCCGCGGTCGAACGGAAAAAGTCGCTGGCGGAGCCAGACGATTTTTTTCATCACAAAGGCAGTAAAAGGCGGTAAACCATGGAACGCGACCAGGCAACACGATTTGTCCACGACTTGCTGCGCCTCCTGCACAGCAAGAAGGGATCGGACCTCTTTCTCACCGCGGACTTCCCGCCTGCATTCAAGATCGACGGGCGCGTACTGCCGGTGTCGAACCAGCCGCTGACATCGCAGCACACCGGCGAACTCGTGCGCGCGATCATGAATGACCGCCAGGCGGCGGAGTTCGAAAAGACCAAAGAGTGCAACTTCGCGATCAACCCGACGGGCATCGGGCGCTTCCGCGTCTCCGCGTTCGTGCAGCAGGGCAAGGTCGGCATCGTGTTCCGGACGATCGCGGACCACATCCCGACCACCGACGAACTCAACCTGCCGCACCTGATCAACGACCTCGCGATGGCCAAGCGCGGCATCATCATCGTGGTCGGAGCGACAGGCTCCGGCAAGTCGACGTCGCTCGCGGCGATGGTCGGCTACCGCAACGAAAATTCGAACGGCCACATCATCACAATCGAGGACCCGATCGAGTATGTCCATCCGCACAAGAATTGCATCATCACGCAGCGCGAAGTCGGCGTGGACTGCGAAAGCTGGCAGATCGCGCTGAAGAACACGCTGCGCCAGGCGCCCGACGTCATCCTGATCGGCGAGGTGCGCGAGCGCGAGACGATGGAACACGCGATCGCGTTCGCCGAAACGGGCCACCTCGTGATGTGCACGCTGCACGCCAATTCGACCAACCAGGCGCTCGACCGCATCATCAACTTCTTCCCTGAAGAGAAGCGCCAGCAGCTGTTGATGGATCTCTCGCTGAACCTGCGCGCGATGATGTCGCAGCGCCTGATCCCGTTCAAGGACCGCAAGGGCCGCATCCCGGCGGTCGAGATCATGATCAACAACCCGTTGATTGCCGACCTGGTGTTCAAGGGCGAGGTGCACGAGATCAAGGAAGTGATGAAGCGGGCGCGCGAGCAGGGCATGCAGACTTTCGACCAATCGCTGTTCGACCTGCACGAGCGCGAGCAGATCTCCTACGAAGACGCGCTGCGCAACGCCGACTCCGTCAACGACCTGCGCCTGCAGATCAAGCTCAACAGCAAGCTGTCGGGCGGCGTGGCCGGCATCCACAAGGGGATCGAGCATTTGGGCCTGGCAGGCTAGGCCCCAAGGCTCTCTGCGAGGCATTAGGCCCTCCCTCCCCCGGCCCCTCCCTCTCCGGGAGAGGAGCAAGACCTGGCCCGGGCGCGGCTAGACTGTGCTTCTTCCGCATGGAGCACAGCAATGACTTCCGTCTACGACTTCAGCGCCACGACGATCGACGGCAAGCCGCGCAAGCTGGCTGACTACAAGGGCAAGGTGCTGCTGGTCGTCAACACCGCCAGCAAGTGTGGCTTCACACCGCAGTACAAGGGACTCGAGGCTCTTTACAAGAAGTACAAGGACAAGGGCCTCGTTGTGCTGGGCTTCCCGAGCAACCAGTTCGGCGCGCAAGAGCCCGGCCCCGAAAGCGAGATCGCCGAGTTCTGTGAGATGAACTTCGGCGTCACGTTCCCGCTGTTCTCGAAAGTGGACGTCAACGGCGACGCCGCGCATCCCCTCTTCAAGTACCTGACGAGCACCAAGAAGGGCCTGCTCGGCAGCGAGGCAATCAAGTGGAATTTCACCAAGTTCCTGGTCGGCAAGGACGGCAACGTCATCGAGCGCTACGCGCCGACGACGAAGCCGGAGGATCTGGATGCCGACATCAGGAAAGCACTGGCCGACTGAATTGGCGTCGGTTGGGATTGCTCGAACCCAGGTGCTGTGCTTTGTTCTCCGCTAAGCGTGATGGATAAGGTCAGGGTCGGGTTTTATGCGTCCGTTCCCGAACCGCTCGGTCGCGTTCGGCGGATTCGGCGCCGGCACTGTGCCGCGAAGTCCTGTCACAAGCTGACGAGCGAGTTGCGGCGAGGCCATACTGGTACCGCTCAACCGTACCCGGGTCCCAGTCCGTACGCCCGTTGCGCGGATACCGGCTATCGCGGGCGAGGTCTCCGTGACAAACGAATAGTCCGGCCCGGTGCGTGGTCCGCGTGTTGGGCCGGACGAAGAGTATGCGGCGGCTGTGGCATCAGAGTGTCGATAACCGGAGGCAACGACCGCATAGTCGCCGGTGGCAATCCCGTTCATCGTCCCCGCTCGCTGAATCAAGGAACCGGCGACATCTAAGTGGCGGTCCTTGGGCGCCGCGAATCGTGACTTCTCGAGCATTGCATCGGTAAGGTAGTTCGCCTTGGCGCGACGCCGTGCACCCATGTTGTGGTCCGCACGTGCCGCGTAAACGTGAATCAACCCGGCGGCGTTTGGCGCTCCCGGGGCAAACTCGATCGTCCACACGCCATGTTGTCCGCGCCGCTGAGGGTCCTTGTACTCGGTCGGGTGCACCACAACAAGTGCCATGGTCGAAGAGCCGACCGTCTTCAACTTTGCGTACCACTTCAGTTCGGTCCAGGGTTTGTTCGGATCAATTTGCACGCCCGTTCCGCCCGGCGGAGTAAGGCGGAGAATTGCTTGGGATGGCGAGACACCGCTTGGCCACCAGACCTCGAAGAACGCCGGTGTATGACCATCCGGCGGCACGATCCAGTTCAGTTTTCCACCTACTCCGTATGGAACCTGTGCATGCGAGCGCGATCCGTACGAATTGCCCGCCGGTAGTGCCACGATGAGGCAGCGGCCTTCGTCGAGTTGTTCATTCACCAGATCGTCGATGGCACGCTCCAGGACGGAGCTGCCGTCGTGGGGTCCTGTCTGAGGGCCCCAGCTCAAATTGACGGCAATGCAGCCAGTGCCGGGTCCGGCGCACTCAATGATGTAGTGCAGTCCATCGAGGGCGTACCGCGCCAGCCATCGGCCAGAAGGGTCAGCGATAGCTTTCTGGGGGAACTGAATGAACACGACGTCTGCATCAGTGATCAAGTCTCCGGGTGAGCGGTTGCCGCACAGAAGATCCATGACGTGCGGCCCGTGTGCAGCGCTTCGTCGCAGGCCCGGCAGCCCCGCTCGCGCGTAGGCCGGCGCCTGTCCGTCAACTTCTTTGACAAGTATGTCATTGAGGTCGGCGACAGACCACTGGCCGCCGTAGCCGAAGTTGCAGAGCGAAGTCGGGCCCGACGAAGTGTCGAGCGGAAAGCCGGCGGCGTGCTTGTCCTGGTTCCAGAGCCACAGCACGCGGGTGTCGTTGGCGGAAAACTGAAACAACGTGTTTGCGAATGCACATCCGTCGTCGAGCACACCGACCAGGACCTCCTTGTCGGATCGGAGGTGGCGTCGAGCCCCACTCGGAAGGGTGCCATCACCAGAGACCGGCAGCGCCAGTTCAAGCTGCCCGATCAGGTCGCCAGCTGTCGAGATGAATTCAACGATGAGGTCGACGGGGACCGAAATCGCCCAGACTCGACGCAGTTTGGCCTTGACGCCACCTCCATAAGCGGACGGCACTTCAAGTTCGAACCGTCTTGCAATCTCGAGCCCGCGCTTTGCGGCCTCCAGGGAGCGCCACTCGATCAGGATTCCAACCTGACCATCGGTCTGGAAGAATCGAAACTCCGTTGCGAGCGCCCAATCGAGATAGGCGTCGTGCCGACCTTGAGGTACTTCTCGCAAATCGCGCTTCACGGCAGATCCCATTCGTCTCTAGCCAGCGCTGCAAGCTCTTCAAGAATGTCAGACGTCGTGACAACCAGCGGCGATGTGCCGGTTGTGCAGCCGTGAGGATCTTCTGGTCCTTCGCCCAAGTAGTCATTCGCCGCGTCGTCTCCGTTGCCGACGGGTACGAATGTTCGATCGAAACACTTAGGGTTGACGGTTCCATCCTTGACCGAGCTGGCACAAAGGACGAACTCGCCCAGCGAGTATCCCAGTGCCTGTCCAGCTGCCGCGTCAATCGGAAAGTGCACCCCGGCGACAGTGCGGTTGACGCTGATGCGCCTAGCCTGCCGATAGAGCTGCGTGTATATCTTCGATCCACTCTTGATCTTCAGAAGCCCGCAGAGCGCAACCATCGTTGCGAAGGCCTGTGCCGCATGTCCCATTGGGTAGCTGCTATGACCCGGGGTCGTGATGATGGGCTGAACCTGGGGCGACAAGTCCACGGGTCGATAGCACGCGAATGCATGCTTGATTCGCGATTCCACGGCAATCGCGAACTGGATGACGACGGTCAGCCACTCCATGGTCCAGCGTTTCCGGCTCACGTTCAGGCCCGTGACCGATGCGATGAATGCGAACTGGTTGTCGATCTGCGCGAGGATTTCGAGCGCACGCTCATCGCGTAACTCGGCCCAGCTTTGTACGAACGGCAGTTGCTTCTCGAAGAATGTGATGCCCGGTCTTTTCATCTTGACGAGGTTCTTCGCGTCGCTTCGATTCAGTACAGCGAAGGTGTCTGGCGCGATGGCTTGGTAGTCAATTCGCCGAGTGAGTTCAGTAACGCCCAGATTGATCCTCACCCACGGGTCCCAGCGCTTGAGCGCCAGAGCGCTATCCAAAGTGGGCGGCTGGCCTCCGCCCTTGAGTAAACTCTCGTGATCGTTGCGGTCCATTGTGCCGTCGCGACTGGACCACAACGCGCTGACAACCATCGGGTTGGCCCACTCGTCCATCAACGTGCCGGACCCGCCCGATCCTCCGGACCCGCCGGATCCGCCTGACCCACCGGACCCCCCCGAGCCCCCGGACCCGCCCAACGTCGAACCGCCCAGTGCAGAACCTCCCAGTGCCGCCATCTTGACCTCCGCGCTTGGTAATCGTTGTTCCGGCTATTTGCTTTCCGCTTCAACGAGTCGTCGGGATACCGGCCTCCCGCATTGCGCTCGCAATCTGCTTTCCAAACGGATACAGAGCTGCTACAGAGTGCGCCTCGTACGCGGCAACGCTGTAGTCCGGGCGTAACCTCGTCAAATCCGAAGCAACGCGGCGAGCCCGCTCTTCACGGCCCAAGGCGACGTTCGCTGCGATCAGCACCCGCAATGTCGATAAGTGCTGTCGATTGCGCCGGCGCGAGGCCTCGCACCAGCGAATTGCCTCTTCATAGTGGCCGGCGCTGAACTCGCAAGACCCCATCAGCGACTCGTAGTAGTAACGAAGGGGATCCAGAGGCGAGAGGGACAGTGCCCTGTGCGCGGCGTCTAGCGCTTCGCTGGACTCGCCTTTGAAGGCCAGCTGGACTGCGAGAAACAGCCACGCAAATCC
>Ga0209391_10000012_pt1 | contig 56007 bp, 49 predicted proteins | sample PPLLak3March2015_FD_187246 | JGI IMG/M metagenome (GOLD analysis project Ga0209391, IMG submission 187246) | Freshwater sediment microbial communities from Prairie Pothole Lake near Jamestown, North Dakota, USA - PPLs Lake P7 Core (1) Depth... | ecosystem: Environmental > Aquatic > Freshwater >...
CGCCCGCCTTCCGGGAGGAAACGGGCGGCCGGCCGGCCCCGCGCCACGCGGGGGAGCGACGGTCCCCCGTGGCGTCGGACGAAAACCATGGCAACTCCTCTCCGCACAGGCTTGTCGCAGTTCCCGCCGGGCGGCTCTGCATGAACGCCAATCTCTACGCGCTGTTCGAGGCGCACGTCGCCGACCCGGCGGCGCCCTGCGTCCTGGTGCCGGGCGGGCCGACCCTTTCGTACGGCGACCTCGACGCGGTATCCGCGCGCTACGCGAACGCGCTGGTCCGCGCCGGTTGCCGGCCCGGGGACCGCGTCGCCGTGCAGGTCGACAAGCACTGGCAGGTGCTGGCGCTCTACCTCGCGTGCCTGCGCGCAAGGCTCGTCTACCTGCCGCTCAATACCGGCTACCAGAAGGGCGAGCTCGCGTACTTCTTCGGCGACGCGACGCCGCGCGTGACCGTCTGCCGTCCCGAAGCGCTTGGCGTCATCGCCGCCCTCGCGCGCGACGCCACCGTGCTGACGCTCGACGCGCACGGCGGCGAACTCGACGACCGCGCCGCCAGCGAGCCCGATACGTTCGAGACCGGCTGGTGCGGCCCCGACGACCTGGCGGCGATCCTCTACACGTCGGGCACGACCGGACGCTCGAAGGGCGCGATGATCACCCACCGCAATCTCGCGTCGAACGCGCTCGCGCTGGTGCAGTCGTGGGGCTTCACCCGCGGCGACGTGCTGCTGCACGCGCTGCCGATCTACCACGTGCACGGGCTGTTCGTCGCGATCCACTGCGTGCTCGTGTCGGGCAGCCGCATGCTCTGGCTGCCGCGGTTCGAACCGAAGGAGGTCGTCGCGCTGCTGCCGCGCGCCACCGCGATGATGGGCGTGCCGACGTTCTACACGCGGCTCCTCGCCGAGCCGTCGTTCACGCGCGAGGCGTGCGCTGCGGTGCGCCTGTTCGTCTCCGGCTCGGCGCCGCTCCTGCCCGAGACCTTTCGCGCGTTCGAGGAACGCACGGGACAGCGCATTCTCGAGCGCTACGGCATGACCGAAACGGGCATGAACACGTCGAATCCGCTCGCGGGGGAGCGCCGGCCCGGCACCGTCGGCCCTCCGCTGCCGGGCGTGTCGGTGCGCATCGTCGACGAGCAGGGCATGCCCTGCGCGCCCGGCGCGGTCGGGGGCATCCAGGTGAAGGGCCCGAACGTCTTCGCCGGCTACTGGAACATGCCCGACAAGACGCGCGAGGAGTTCACCGCCGACGGCTGGCTCCGCACCGGCGACGTGGGGAAGATGAGCGAGGACGGCTACGTCGAGATCGCCGGGCGCGCCAAGGACCTGATCATCACCGGGGGCCTCAACGTCTACCCGAAGGAGATCGAGGAGCGCATCGACGCGATGGCCGGTGTCCTGGAGTCCGCGGTCGTCGGCGTGCCCGACCCGGACTTCGGCGAGGCGGTCGTCGCGGTCGTGGTCGCCGCACCGGGCCACCGCCTGACCGAAGCGGGCGTGATCGGCGCGCTCAAGACGGAGATCGCCGGCTTCAAGGTGCCGAAGCGCGTGATTTTCGCGACAGATCTGCCGCGCAATGCGATGGGCAAGGTGCAGAAGAACGTGCTGCGCGAGAAGCTCGCGCCATCCGCGGCGGCGTAACGCCCGCGCGCAGCTACCGCGCGCCGACGCTCCAGGCCTTCCAGAGCATGTACGCGGCAAGGAGGTACAGGAGCAGCGCGAACGCGCGCTTCAGCTTCTTCACCGGCCAGCGGTGCGCGGTGCGCGCGCCGATCGGCGCGACCAGCATGCTTGCCGCGACCACCGCGACGAGCGCCGGCAGGTAGATGTAGCCCAGCGTGTAGGGCGGCATCCCCTGCACCGACAGGCCGGCGACGATGAAGCCGACCGTACCGGCGAGCGCGATCGGCAGCCCCAGCGCGGCCGAGGTTGCGACGGCGTTGTGGATCTTCACGTTGCACCAGGTCATGAACGGCACCGAGAGGAAGCCGCCGCCCGCGCCGACCATGCTCGAGACGAGCCCGATCGCACCACCGACGCCGAACAGGCCGACCTTGCCCGGCAGCTCGCGCGTCGGCTTGGGCTTGCGGTCGAGCAGCATCTGCGTCGCCGAGAACGCGACGAACGTGCCGAAGAACGCGGCCAGCCAGGCGGTCGGCATGCGCCCGACGATCTGCGGGCCGACCAGGGAACCGGCAATGATGCCCGGCGCGAGGCCGAGCACGATGGCCCACAGCACGGCGCCGTGGCGGTGGTGCTCGCGGGCCGAGGAGATCGCGGTGAACACGATCGTCGCGGTCGACGTCGCCACCGCCATGTGCACGACGTGGTCGAGCGGGAACCCCTGTCGCGTGAAGATCAGCGTGAGGAACGGGACCAGCGTCATCCCGCCACCGATGCCGAGGAGACCCGCGAGGAAGCCGACGACGACGCCGAGCGCGACGAAGACGGCGATGAGTACGGGATCCACGTCAACCCTCGATACGGGCGAGCCGCTCGACGACCTTCCACTCGGAGGCGGTGACCGGCGTGATCGACAGCCGGTTGCCGCGGCGCAGGATCACCATGTCGGCGAGCGCGGGGTGGGCGCGCAGCTCGGCGAGCGGCACGAGGCGAGTCTTTGCAACGAGCCGCACGTCGACGCCGACCCACCTCGCGTTCTCGCGCGCCGACTTCGGGTCGTGATAGGGGCTCTCCGGGTCGAACTGGGTGGCGTCCGGATGCGCTGGCGCCGACACCTCGACGATGCCGGCGATGCCGGGCTCGGGGCAGCTCGAGTGATAGAAGAACGCGCGGTCGCCGACCTTCATCTCGTCGCGCATGAAGTTGCGGGCCTGGTAGTTGCGCACGCCGAACCAGGCAGTCTCCTGCCGCGGCGATCGGACGAGATCGTCGATCGAGAACTCGTCCGGCTCGGATTTCATCAGCCAGTGGCGCATCGCGGATGCATGTCGCATGAAAAAGGCGCGGCGACCTCGAATCGGTCGCCGCGCCTGATCGTCGGTCCCCGCGTCGGAGCTGCCGCCGCATGGAACCTTGCTGAAGGTCCCCGCCTGTGCCGTTCTGCCGTCACCCTGAACCTGGGTTCAAGGTGGTCGCCGAGCCGGAGCCGTCAGGCGCTTCCACGCGGGAACGCACACAGGCTCACATATGGACTCCAAGCGACCTTGCCAGAGGCATTGGTTCAAGGAGTGCTATCGGCAGTTGTCGAGCACCGCAGGGATTGACCGTGTAACCGTTGCTCCTCGAATGCCAGCGGCGGGCCGCGACCATTCCGGAAGTGGATCAGAACAGCTTGTCCTGGCTGGCGAGTGCCTTGTCGATCGCCTCGCCCATGTCACGGATTCTACGCTGCGCGACCGGAGCGTCAATGGCACGGCCTGCCGCGCGTGAAGGCTTCTTGCGCTCGCGCAAGAGTTCGTTCGCGATGTTGAGCGCGGCCATCACCGCGATGCGATCAACACCACCGGTGCGCCCCTTGTCGCGGATCTCGCGCATGCGCGCATCGAGCAGCGCGACCGCCTCGAGGAGCTCCGCCTGCTCGTCCTCGGCGCACGCGACCCGGTACTCGCGGCCGAGGATCGTGACGTCGAGCTGCAGCGTGTTGGCGGCCATCGCGCGCACAGTGTTAGTGGGGCAACTGCTCGATCAGCGCGTCGAGGCGGCCGCGGGCGGCCTCCATGCGCTGCGCGAATTCGCGCTCGCGCTCCCGCGCGGCGCCGAGCGCGAGCGCCAGCGTCTCGTTCGCCTCGCGCAGGGCTTGCGCGTAAGCGATCAACGCCGCCACCTTGCGCTCGAGTTCGTCCAGATCGGAATCCATCGCCTGCCCACTATAGAAGCGCCCGGAAGGCAGCGTCAACCACCGGCCGCCGCGCGGCCCCCGCCGGTCGCGAGCGGCAGGTAGGCGACCTCGAGCACCTCGAGCTCCTCGATGCCGGCCGGGGTGGCGACGCTCACCGTGTCGCCCTCGCGCGCGCGCAGCAGCGCACGCGCCACCGGCGAGATCCAGCTGACGTAGCCTTGCGTCGTGTCCGTCTCGTCGATGCCGACGATCGACAGCCGCCGCTCGTCCCCGCGCTGGTTGCGGATCGACACCGTCGCGCCGAAGAACACGCGCTCGGCGGCATCGGGCTCGCGCGGCGCCGCGGGGTCGACGACCTCGGCGTGGTCGAGGCGCTTGATCAGGAAGCGGATGCGGCGGTCGATCTCGCGCAGGCGCTTCTTGCCATAGAGGTAGTCGCCGTTCTCGGAGCGGTCGCCGTTGCTCGCGGCCCAGGCGACCGTCGTGACGAGCTCCGGACGCTCGCGCGCCACCAGGTGGTCGAGCTCGGATTTCAGGCGCGCGAACCCTCCCGGCGTCATGTAATTGCGCGTGCCCGAGGGCCACGGCGGCGCCTCGACGTCGTCCTCGTCGTCCTGCGGCGAATCGTTCTCGCGTGTGAAGGCCTTGCTCATCGTCTCCCGGGTGCCCGGGGTCCTGTGCTGCCGCCGCCCGGAACGTGAAATTATAGGCCGCGCCTATAATCCGCCGGAAATCGGGGTCAGGCTCGACGTTGCGCCGAGCCGGCCGTCATCCCACCGCACGCGATGCGCGCCCATCTGACCCTGCCACGCGCCCTCGCGGTGATCACCGCGCTGGTCGTCATCGCGATGCTCGCCCTCGCCGTCGGGCTCGCGAGCGGCAGCGTGGCCGTGAGCGCGCGTGACGTGCTCGACGCGCTCGCCGGCCGGGCCGGCTCCGAGGGGGCTGCCGTGGTGCGCGACCTGCGCATGCCGCGCGCGCTTGCGGCGTTTGCCGTCGGCGCGCTGCTTTCGCTCGCCGGCGCGCTCATGCAGGTGCTGCTGCGCAATCCGCTCGCCGATCCTTACGTGCTCGGGCTGTCCGGCGGCGCGGCCGTAGGCGCCCTCGGCACGACGGTCGCGGGCGTGGCCGCCCTGGCCGGGCCGGCTGCCTTCGCCGGTGCGCTGCTCTCGACGCTGATCGTGTTTTCGCTCGCGCGCGCCGACGCGGAGCGCTTTGCCTGGGCACCCACGCGGCTCCTGCTCACCGGTGTCGTCGTCGCCGCGGGTTGGGGTGCCGTCGTTGCCCTGCTTCTTGCAATCGCACCCGCGGCACAGACCAAGGGTCTCGTCCACTGGCTGCTCGGCGACCTCGCCGGTGCCGCAGCGCCTGGTGTGCCGCTCGCGGTGCTCGCCTTCGCGCTGGCCATGACACTCGGCATGGCGCGTGACCTCAACGCCCTCGCGCGCGGCCCGGGCGAAGCGTCCGTGCTGGGCGTCGACGTGCCGAAGACGAGCCTCGCGCTGCACGCGCTCGCCGCGCTCGCAACCGCCGCCGCCGTGACCACCGCCGGCAGCATCGGCTTCGTCGGCCTCGTCGTGCCGCACGCGATGCGGCTCGTCCTCGGCAACGACCAACGGCTGCTGCTGCCCGCCGCCGCGATCGCCGGTGGCGCGCTGCTCGTCGTCGCCGACACCGCGGCGCGCACGATCGTCGCGCCCGTCGAGCTCCCGGTCGGGGTGTTGACGGCCCTCCTCGGCGTTCCCGCATTCCTGTTCCTGCTGCGACAGCGATGAGCGACACGCCTCCCCTGCTCGAAGCGCGCAACCTCGCCATCGCTGCCGGCGGGCGGACGCTGTGCAGCGGACTCGCGTTCGAGGTACGCGCAGGTGAATGCTGGGCGGTCGTCGGCCCGAACGGCGCGGGCAAGACCACGATGCTACGCACGCTGGCCGGCCTCGCGGCACCGGCAGGCGGCAGCGTGCACTATGGCGGCACCGATGCCGCCGCGCTCGACGTCCGTGCGCGGGCACGCCATCGTGCCTTCCTGCCCCAGGACTCGATCGACGCGTTCCCTGCCACGGTGCTCGAGACGGTGCTGATCGGCCGCCACCCGCACCTGTCGCGGTTTGCGTGGGAGCGTGCCGACGACGTCGCGCGCGCGCAGGCGGCGCTGTCGCACTTCGGCCTGCAGGGCCTTGCCGGGCGCGACGTACGCACGCTCTCCGGCGGCGAGCGGCGGCGCGTCGCGCTCGCGGCGCTCCTCGTGCAAGACGCGCCGCTCGCGCTTCTCGACGAGCCGTCGTCGCACCTCGACATCGCGCAGCAGGCGGCTGCGCTCTCGCTGTTCGTGCAGCTCGCCCGCGAGCGGCGCGGCGCGCTGGTGATGGTGCTGCACGACCTGCACCTGGCGACGCGCTTCTGCGACCACGCGATCGCCATCGGCGGCGGGCAGGCGCACGCAGGGCGCGTCGAGGAGATCCTCACCGAGGACGCGCTGTCCGCACTCTACGGGAGGCCGCTCGCGCGGCTTGCGTCCGGCACGCTGTCGACGTTCGTGCCGCGTTAGGTCAGGGCCCGGGCACCCGCCGCGCGTGCGCCGCTGGCCGCGCGCGATCGATCGCCGCGCACAGCGCGGCCACGCCTTCTGCAAAGCGCGGGCCGGGCCGATGCAGCCGGTCGGCGTCCACGACGTGGAGCTGCCGGTTGCGCACCGCCGGCACGCCGGTCCAGCGCGACCAGGCGTCGAGCCACGCCGGCCGCGTGGCGCCGTCGACGCCGGCGACGATTGCCTGCGGCCGCGCCGCGATCACCGCCTCCACCGACACCTGCGGTGCCGGCAACCCGAGCGAGGCGAACACGTTTTCGCCGCCGCACGCAGCGATCGCCTGGCTGATCAGGTGCCGGCCGCCGATCGTGTAGGTCGGCTCGCCCCAGATCTGGTAGAAGACGCGCACCTTCGCGCGACCGGCGGCCCCCGCCGTGGCGCCCGCCACCTGTTCCCGGAATCGTTGTGCGGCAGTCGCGGCCGCCGGCGCGGTCCCGGCGAGCGCGCCGAGCCGCTCGATGTCGGCGGCAATGCCGTCGATCGTGTGCGGATCGGTGGTGAACACTGCGATCCCCCGCGCGGCGAGCTTGCCGACCTGTGCCGGCGTCGTGTACGGCCACGTGACGACGAGGTCGGGCCGCATCGCGACGATCCGCTCGACGTCGATCGCGTGAACGTCGCCCACCACCGGCAGCGCTCGCGCTTCCGGCGGGTGGTTCGAGCCCTTGACCACGCCGACGACCCGCTCGCCCGCCCCTGCCGCATGGAGAAGCTCGGTCGCGTGCGGGGCGAGACTGACGATGCGCCGCGCCGGCGCCGGGAGCACGATCGCGGCCCCGGCGTCGTCGACGACGCGGATCTCGCCGTGCGCAACCTGCGCCGAGGCGAGCAGCAGCGCGCACAGCAACACGCGCGTCACGGCTGCCAGCGCACCCCGACGAACGCGCGCGCGCCGCCGGTCGCGAAGCCGTAGGCGAGCGCGTAGTCCTTGTCGAACGCGTTGTCCGCGCGCGCGAGCAGCGTCACGCCACGACCGACCGGCCACTCGACGGCCACGTTGACGATCGCATAGCCGCCGAGCCGGCGGGTGTTCTCGGCATCGTCGTAGCGGTACGACGAGGCGATCAACTCGACGACGAGCTGCGCCGGTCCCACCCTCTGCGCGACGACGAGCGAACCGTGCCGCTGCGCGCGCCGCGGCAGCAGGCGCCCCGTGACGTCGTCCTCCGGCTGCTGCAGGTCGACCGAGGCCCGCATCGACGTGCCCCGCCACGCCGCGTCGCCGGCAAGCGTCACGCCCGCGAGCGTCGCGCGGGCGATGTTGCGGGGCGCGCAGTTGAACGCGTCGTCGCACTGGAACACGATCAGCTGGTCGACCTTGTTGTACCAGGCGACCGCACGCGCGCCCGTCCGCCACTCGCCGAGCTGCCCCGACCAGTGGATGCTGCCCTCGACGTTGCGCGCGGTCTCCGGCTCGAGGTCCGGGTTCGAGAAGCCGGGGTAGTAGAGGTCGTTGAACGACGGCGCCTTGAACGCCGTGCCGTAGCTCGCCGTGACGCGCCACTGCGGCGCGAGGCGATAGCCCCACGCGATCGCGCCCGTCGTCTGCCCGCCGTACTGGGTCGACCGGTCGTAGCGGAGATTCGCCTGCAGCGTGTGGTCGCTCCGCGCGAACTGCAGGATGCCGACGACGGCGTTGGTGTCCCGCCGCGTGACTGCAAACCCCGCCTCCTCGTCGATGCGCTCCTCGCGCCGCTCGACCGCGAGGGTCGCGGTGCCCTGCGGCAGCGCGAGCTCGTTCTGCCACCCGTACTGGCGCTCACGGGTGCGGAAGGGGTAGTCACCGAACGCGGTGCTCGACATCGAGTCGTCGGCTGCCTCGCCAACCGAGAGCTTCGACGTCCACGCGTCGGCGAACCGGTTGCGGCTCTCGACCTGCCAGAGCTCGAGCGTGGTGCGCGTGCGATCGTCGAAATCGGGACCGCCGTCGAACTGGTTGTCCAGCCGGTTGCGCATGTAACGGGCGCTCGCCTCGTGCCCCGGCGCGAGCGTCAACGCCGCGCTCGCCCCGACGTCGTTGCTGTCGTAACCGTCGCGGTCGGGGTTCCAGATGAAGGAGGACGGGTCGGTCGACGCGTTGAAGCCTTCGCTTTGCCGGTGGCCCGCCTGCAGCGACAGCGCGACGGCGCCCAGCGTGGCCGAGAATCCGCCTGCCACGGAACGCGTGTCGTCGGTGCCGAGCCCGCCGGAGAGCCGTCCGGAGACGCCGGGGCCCGGCCGGCGTGTGAACACCTGGATCACGCCCCCGATCGCATCCGCGCCGTAGAGCGACGACGCGGGACCGCGCAGGATCTCGATGCGCTCGACCTGGTCGAGCGGAATCGCCTCGAGCGTGGGCGCGCCCACCGTCGACGACGAGACGCGCAATCCGTCGACGAGGAGCACCGTCTGGCCACGGTTCGCGCCGCGCAGAAACACCCCGGAGGTCGAGCCCGGTCCGCCGTTCTGGACGATCTCGACGCCAGGCTGGCCCTGCAGGAGCTCCGCGAAACTGCGTGACCCCGAGGCCGCGATCGCATCGGCGTCGATCACGGTGAGGTCCGCGGTGAGCGTCGCGATCGGTTGCGGCATGCGCGCCGCCGTCACCACGACCGGGGCGAGCTGCGCGATCGGCGGCACCGGCAGCGCCTGCGCCGCGGCGAGCGACGGCCCGATGAGCGCGGCCGGCGCGAGCGCCCAGCACGGCCATCGTCGGCGGGCGGGCGGGCGGTTGACCCCTGGCATGACGTGTCTCCGTGCGGCCGCGCGACCCCGCACGGCGGTGACGAATCGGCGCATGAGGGAGCACGACGCGGAAGACGGGCACGGCGCGAGCAACGCCGCTCCGGCGGCCACCGCGACGACGCCTCCCCGCGTCGCCCCTGGTACCGAACGGATAGCCCCGCAGGGCGCTCGCATCCGGGTGCAGGCCGGTCTCCGGGCTCGCCGTGCGGATCCACCCGCCTTCCCGTCGCGCTCTGCGCGACAGTGGCGTCGTGGGGGACCCTCTGAGGGCTTACCGTTGCGGGGGCAGCCGCGGAATCCGGACGCTCGATGCGCCCGTCACCGCATTCCCGTTTCACCCGCCGCGATGAGCCGCGGCGGACACCTGCAGCGCCCATGGTATCCGAATAACCCGCCGATCGCCCGCGGTCGCGCCAACGCGACCGGCGGTGCCACGGCCGGGAACCGCGCGCCTACTTCAGCGTGTAGCGAAGCTTCGCCACCGGCTTGCCGCCGACCGCGACGTCCAGCAGCGCGCTCATTCCTGGCCTGACCGGGAACGTGCCGGTCGCCGCGTGCCGGTTCTCGGGTCCGGCCGCAAGCGGCACCTCGACGCGCGTGCCGGAGTCGATCAGCGTAACCGCCGCGGTCGACCCGCGCACCGGCACCGGCTTGTCCGCCTCGTCGGTGACGTGGACGACGATCTCCGTCGGCCTCGCGACCAGCTCGTAGACGAAGCCGCCGGCTTCCCTGATGACGCCACCGTGCTTCGGCTTGTGGTCGTGCGCGTGCTTGTGCTGGGCGAGCACCGGTGGGGCCACGGTCGCGGCGAGGACGAAGGACAGGGCGAGAAGACCGGCGGAGGTCACGTGCATCTCCCGGGAGTCGGATGCCGCATTATGCAACAAAGTTGCATCAACGGCCGACGTCGCGACGGGTCCGGTCGCCTTCCCGGCCCGTCCAGCCGGCCGGCGACGCGCAGCGTCCGGTCGCGCGCTATACTCGCGCCCCCGAACGACCCCGCCTCCCCCCGGACAACCACCGGTCCCGGAGACGCGCGATGACCCGCAAGCTCTACATCCGCACCTTCGGGTGCCAGATGAACGAGTACGACTCGGACCGCATGGCCGACGTGCTCGCCGACAGCGACGGCCTCTCGGTCACCGACCGCCCCGAGGACGCCGACGTCATCCTGTTCAACACCTGCTCGGTGCGCGAGAAGGCGCAGGAGCGGGTGTTCCACGATCTCGGCCGTGTGCGGGAATTGAAGCGCGAGCGACCGGACCTCATCATTGGCGTCGGCGGCTGCGTCGCGAGCCAGGAGGGCGAGGCGATCGTGCGCCGCGCACCCTTCGTCGACGTCGTCTTCGGGCCGCAGACACTGCACCGCCTGCCCGCGCTGATCCGCGCGCGGCGCGACAGCGGCCGTCCGCAGGTCGACATCTCGTTCCCGGCGATCGAGAAGTTCGACCACCTGCCGCCGCCCCGTGTCGACGGCGCCTCGGCGTTCGTGTCGATCATGGAGGGCTGCAGCAAGTACTGCACGTTCTGCGTCGTGCCCTACACGCGCGGCGAGGAGGTGTCGCGGCCGTTCGACGACGTGCTGACCGAGATCGCCGACCTCGCGCTCCAGGGCGTGATGGAGGTGACGCTGCTCGGGCAGAACGTCAACGCGTACCGCGGCCGCACGGCCGACGGCAGGGGCATCGCCGACTTCGCGACGCTGCTCGAGCACGTCGCGGAGATCCCGGGCATCGAGCGCATCCGCTATACGACCTCGCACCCGCGCGAGATGTCGGCGCGGCTCGTCGGCGTGTACGCGACGCTGCCGAAGCTCGTCTCGCAGCTGCACCTGCCCGTGCAGTCGGGCTCGGACCGGATCCTCGCCGCGATGAAGCGCGGCTACACGGCGCTCGAGTACAAGTCGATCGTGAAGCGGCTACGCGCGGCGCGCCCCGGCCTATCGCTCACCTCGGACTTCATCGTCGGCTTCCCAGGGGAGACCGAGGCCGACTTCGCCCAGACGCTGCGGCTGATCGAGGACGTCGGCTTCGACGGCAGCTTCAGCTTCCTCTACAGCGCGCGTCCGGGAACCCCCGCGGCCGAGCTTGCCGATCCGGTGCCGCGCGAGGTCGCGCAGGTGCGGCTCGAGCGGCTGCAGGCGTTGCTCGAGGCGCAGTACAAGGCGCGGAGCGCCGCGATGGTCGGGTCCCGGCAGCGCGTGCTCGTCACCGGCCGATCGGCAAGGAACCCCGCCGACCTCGCCGCCCGCACCGACAACAACCGCGTCGTGAACTTTGCCGGCGATGCGTCGCTCAGTGACAGGTACGTCGACGTGGTCGTCACCACCGCTTACCCGCACTCCCTGCGCGGCGAGCTCGCCTGAATCCTCTCGAACTCCGAGTCGCTCCATGCCACGCAACATTCCGCTCGTCCTCGTACCGTTCACCGCCGTGCTCGCGATGGCGCTCTCCGGCTGCGCGACGGTCCCCACCGCGGGCGCCGGTGCCGCCTCCGCAGCGCGGACGAGCGCAACGACTCCCGCTGCCGCCAGCGCCACTCCCGGCCAGCCGCGACCCTTCGCCGACGTGATCAAGGACGCGAAGGAAGCCAAGGGCCTCGTCGGGATCTGGCAGAAGGACGAGAAGACCTGGCTCGAGATCGATCCGGCGCTGTTCGGCAAGCCGCTGTTCTTCTCGGTCAACCTTGCCCGCGGCCTCGGCGAGAACTGGATCTATGGCGGGATGATGGGCCGCTCGCACCTCGTCGAGTTCCGCAAGGTCGGCACCACCGTCCAGCTCGTCGCCCGCAATGAGCGCCACTTCGCGAACGCCGGGACGCCGGAGGCGCGCGCGGTCGCGGAGGCGTTCTCCGAGAGCCTGCTCGCGTCCGCACCGATCGCCTCGCAGCCGCATCCGGAGAGGAAGTCGGTGCTGGTCGAGGCAAACACGCTCCTCTTCGCCGACATCCCCGGCGCGTACGCCTACCTCGACCGCACCTACCGACAGCCGTACAGCCTCGATCGCGGCAACTCGTCGTTCGGCACGCTGCGGACCGCCCCGGACGCGGTGGCGATTCAGGTCAATGCCCACTACGCGGTCTCGCGACTCGTGCAGCCGCCGCCGATCTTCTCGCCCGGCGCGAACGTACCCTCGGTGCCCACGACGCTGCCGGACCCGCGCAGCCTGTTCCTCGGCTTCCAGTACAACTTCGCGAAGCTCCCCGACGAGCCGATGCGCCCGCGGCTCGCCGACCCCCGGGTCGGCCACTTCACGGCGTCGCGCTTCGACTTCTCCAACGACGACAAGCTCACTCCGTACGTGAGCTACGTGCAGCGCTGGCGCCTCGAGAAGAAGGATCCCGCGGCCGCGCTATCGGAGCCGAAGCAGCCGATCGTGTTCTGGCTCGACCGCAACATCCCGCTCCGCTACCGTGACATCGTGAGCGCCGGCGTGCTCGAGTGGAACAGAGCCTTCGAGCGCATCGGCTTCAAGGATGCGGTCCAGGCAAAGGTGCAGCCGGACGACGCGGAATTCGACACGCTCGACGCGCGCTTCGCATCGATCCGCTGGATGACCACCGCGCGCCCGGCGTTCGGCGGCATCGGCCCGCGCCAGGTCGACCCCCGCACGGGCGAGATCGTCGACGCCGATATCGGCATCGACCCGGTGCGGCTGCGCAACTCGCGCTATCGCCTCGCCGACCAGCGCTCGAACGCCGCGGCCCCGGCCGCCGGCGGACTCGGCCTGCTGCCCGACGATGCGCTGCACTGCCGCCTCGAGGATTTCCTCGCCGAAGACCGGGGGTTCGCGTTGGACCTGCTCGCCGCACGTGGCGAGCTCGCACCGGGCAGCGCGGAGGCCGAGTCGTTCGTATTCTCCGACCTCAAGGAAACCGTGATGCACGAGGTGGGGCACGCGCTCGGCCTCACCCACAACTTCCGTGCCTCCACCGTCTACACGCAGGCACAGCTCGCCGACCGCGAGTTCACCCGCGCCAACGGCGTCTCCGGCTCGGTGATGGAGTACACGCCGATCAACATCGCGTTGAAGGGCGAGCCGCAGGGCGAGTACTCGATGGCCACGATCGGCCCGTACGACTACTGGGCGATCGAATATGCGTACCGGCCGATCCCGCCTGAGCGGGAGGCCGAGGAGCTCGCGAGGATCGCGGCGCGCTCGAGCGAGCCGCTCCTCGCGTTCGCCTTCGACGAGGAAACCAATGCCGGCCTCGACCCCGATGCCTCGGCCGGCGACCTCGGCGCCGACCCGCTCGCGTACGCGGCACGCCGGCTCGCCCTGGCGAAGGAGCTCTGGGAGCGCTGGGAGGCGCGGCCGTTGCAGCCCGGCGAGTCCTACGCGTCGCTGCGCCGCAACGTCACGCGCGGCATCACGCAGGTGCGCGAGAGCGGGCTGCTCGCCGCACGCCACATCGGCGGCATCAGCGTGCTGCGCGACGCCGCCGGGTCGGGTCGCACGCCGATGAACCCGGTGGCCATGGCGAAGCAGCGCGAGGCGCTCAAGCTGATCGAGACGGGCGTCTTTTCCGCTGATAGTTTCCGCTTCCGGCCGGAGTTCCTGCGCAGCCTCTCGACCGACTTCGCCGACCGCCACGACGCGTTCGACACCGCGATCGCTCCCGGCAGCCTCGACTACTCGCTGCCGATGCAGGTGCTCGCGGCACAGCGCGCGGTGCTCGACCGCGTGATGAGCGAGTCGGTGGCGCAGCGTCTGCTCGACGCCGAAGGCAAGGTCGACGACCCTGCGCAGGCACTGCAGCTCGCCGAGGTCTATGCGACGCTGCGCCGCGCGATCTGGAGCGACCTCAAGACCCGTGGCGACATTCCGCTGATCCGCCGCAACCTGCAGCGCGAGCACGCCGTGCGCGTGTCGAACGCCCTGCTGCGACCGACGGTCGCGATGCCGGCCGACGCGAAGTCGCTGCTCCGCGCCGAGGCGCGGGCGCTGCGCGCCGAACTCGCCGCCGCCACCGCCCGTCCCGGGTGGTCGCCGACCGCGTCCGCGCACTTGGCCGAGACCCTCGCGATGCTGGACGAGGCGCTCAAGGCCCCGGTGGTGCGGCAGACGATATGATGTCGGTGTGGCACGCACGGCCCTGCGGCTCACGGCGCGCCGCCCGTCCATGACCGCCCGCCGCCCGCAGACGCACCTCACGCTCTCCCCGCCGGACAACCGCGCGCTCGCGAACGTCTGCGGTCCCCTCGACTCGAACCTGCGGCAGATCGAGGCCGCGTTCGACGTCGAGATCGCCCGCCGCGGCGGCGAGTTCACGATCAGCGGTGCCGCGGCCCGCGCCGCCCGCGCCGCCGAGGCGCTGCAGCGTTTCTATGCCGCCGCCGAGAAACCGCTGTCGGTCGACGACATCCAGTTGGGGCTGGTCGAGATCACCTCGCAGGTCCATCGCCACGCCGAAGCAGCCCCCGCGACATCCGACGATCTGCCGGCACTGCGCACGCGAAGGCTCGACCTGCACGGCCGCACGCCCAACCAGGTCGCCTACCTGAAGGACATCCAGGCGCACGACATCACGTTCGGCATCGGCCCGGCGGGCACGGGCAAGACCTACCTCGCGGTCGCCTGTGCCGTCGACGCGCTGGAGCGGGATGCGGTGAAGCGCATCGTGCTGGTGCGTCCCGCGGTCGAGGCCGGCGAGCGGCTCGGCTTCCTGCCGGGCGATCTCGCGCAGAAGGTGGACCCGTACCTCCGCCCGCTCTACGACGCGCTGTACGACCTGATGGGCTTCGACAAGGTCGGCAAGCTCTTCGAGCGGCAGGCGATCGAGGTGGCGCCGCTCGCTTACATGCGCGGGCGCACGCTCAACCACAGCTTCATCATCCTCGACGAAGCGCAGAACACGACGCCCGAGCAGATGAAGATGTTCCTGACCCGGATCGGCTTCGGCACCAAGGCGGTGATCACCGGCGACGTCACGCAGATCGACCTCGCGCGCGGACAGAAGTCCGGGCTGGTCGAGTCCTCGCGCATCCTCGCGGGCGTGCGCGGCATCGCGTTCACGCGCTTCACCAGCGCCGACGTCGTGCGCCACCCGCTCGTGCAGAAGATCATCGACGCCTACGAGCGCGACTCCGCCGCCGCCGCAAAGTAGGGTCAGACTCGACTTTTCCGGGCACCCGATGGCGGCAACCAGGAACCTGGCGCAAGCAAGCGCAAGCGAGCGGCCGAGCGGCGGCGGAAAGTCGAGTCTGACCCTACTTTCGCGGAAGCTGCCCGTGCTCGATCTCGTGGTGCAGCGGGCGGTGTCCGCCCCGGGGCTGCCGGTGCGCGCGACGCTGCGCCGCTGGGCGCGCGCCGCGCTCGCGTGCGACGCGCACGTGACGCTGCGCTTGGTCGGCGCGGCGGAGGGCCGCGCGCTCAACCGCACCTACCGTGGTCGGGACTACGCCACGAACGTGCTGACGTTCGTGTACGATTCCGGTGTGCCGCTCGCAGGGGACATCGTCGTCTGCCTGCCGGTGGTGCGCCGCGAGGCGCACGCGCAGCGCAAGACGCTGCGCGCGCACCTTGCACATCTCGTCGTCCACGGCATGCTGCACCTGCAGGGCTACGACCACCAACGCGACGCCGACGCCGCGGCGATGGAGTCGCGCGAGACGGAGATCCTGCGCCGCCTGCGCTACGCAGACCCGTACGCCGAGTCCTGAGCGATGGACACCGACGACGACAAGCCCGACGCGAAGCCGACGCTCCTCGAGCGGTTCACCGCCTTCCTCACGCGCGAGCCCGAGGACCGCGAGGAGCTCAAGGACCTGCTGCGCGGCGCGTTCGAGCGGCGCCTGCTCGACGCCGACGGGCTGTCGATGATCGAGGGCGTGCTCTCGGTGTCCGAGATGACCGTGCGCGAAATCATGATCCCGCGCGCGCAGATGGACTGCGTGTCGAGCGACGACCCGCCCGAGGCCTTCATCCCCTTCGTCCTCGAGACCAAGCACTCGCGCTTTCCCGTGGTGGGGGAGAGCAAGGACGACATTGTCGGCATCCTGCTCGCGAAGGAGCTCCTCAACTACTACGCCAACCCGGCGTCCTTCGACCTTCGCGATACGCTGCGACCGGCGGTGTTCGTGCCCGAGTCGAAGCGGCTCAACGTGCTGTTGCGTGAGTTCCGCGCCAACCGCAACCACATCGCCATCGTCGTGGACGAGTACGGCGGCGTCTCCGGGCTGGTCACGATCGAGGACGTGCTCGAGCAGATCGTCGGCGACATCGAGGACGAGTACGACTTCGACGAGAGCGAGGACAACGTGATCGCCGAGGGCAACGGGCGCTGGCGGGTCAAGGCGCAGACCGAGATCGCGGACTTCAACGGACACTTCGGCACGTCGTTCGAGGACGACGAGCTCGACACCGTCGGCGGCCTCGTCGTGCGCGCGTTCGGCCGGCTGCCCAAGCGCGGCGAGTCGACGCTGATCGACGGCTTGCGCTTCCGGGTGATCCGCGCAGACAGCCGCCGCGTGCATACGCTGCAGGTCGAGCGCGTCGAGGCACCGGTGGGCGAGGCGCCCGCCGCGACATGAGCCCGAAGGGCCGTCCCGAGGGCGAATCAGGCCCGAAGCGCGCAGCGCGAAGGGTAGTCCAGTGAGCCCGAAGGGCCGTCCCGAGGGCGAATCAGGCCCGAAGCGCGCTGCGCGAAGGGTAGTCCAGTGACCGCGGCCGCCGCGGAGCGACGGCTCGCGACCGCACTGTCGTCCCTGTTGGCGATCGCCGCAGGCGTGCTCACCGTCGCCGCCTACGCGCCGTTCGGCGCGCCGGGCCTCGCCGTCGTCACGCTGGCGCTCCTCTTCGGCCTCTGGTTCTCCGACAGGACGCCGCGCGCCGCGGCGCGCACGGGCTTTGCGTTCGGCATCGGGCTGTTCGGCGCGGGGGTCTCGTGGGTGTACATCGCGCTCGAGACGTTCGGCGGCATGGCGGCGCCGCTCGCCGCGCTCGCGACGGGGGGTTTTGTCCTCTTGCTGTCGCTCTTCCCTGCGCTCGCAGGCTTCGTCGCAGTGTGGCTGACGCCGGCGGGGACCACGAGCCGTGCGATCGCCGCTGCGGCCGCCTTCGTGCTGGCGGAATGGCTGCGCGGCTTCCTCTTCACCGGCTTCCCATGGCTTGCGGTCGGCTACTCGCAACTACCGGGGAGCCCGCTCGCGGGTTACGCCCCCGTCGGTGGCGTGTGGCTCGCATCGCTTGCCGTGGCACTGGTGGCGGCGCTCGTCGTGCTCGCGGTCGACGCGTTCGTGGACGGGCGCAGCCGCGCGGGCGTGCTCGCCACGGCCGGCGTGCTCGTGCTCGGCGCCGGCGGCGCACTGCTCGCGAGGATCGAGTGGACGACACCCGCCGGCGACCCGGTAGCGATATCGCTCGTGCAGGGCAACGTGCAGCAGTCGCTCAAGTTCGACGCGGCGTTCCGCGATCGTTCCGATGACCTCCATCTCGCGCTCGCGGAAAAGAGCCGCGGGCGCATCGTCGTGCTGCCGGAGAGCGCGTTCCCGGTGCCGGCCGACAGGCTGCGGCCGGACGTGCCGCGGCGCCTTGCCGACATCGCACAATCGCGCGGTGGCGACGTGCTGTTCGGCGTGTTCCTGATCGAGCCGCCCGCGCCGGGGAGCGACGAGCCCCGCATCCACAACAGCGTCGTCTCGGTCGGCTCGGCGCGTACGCAGGTCTACCGCAAGCGGCACCTCGTCCCGTTCGGCGAGACGATTCCCGCCAAGCCGGTCGTCGGCTGGTTCATCAACCGCGTGCTCGCGATCCCGTTGTCCGACCAGACGCCGGGGCCGGACGACCAGGCACCGTTCGAGGTCGGCGGGGTGCGGATCGCGGTCAACATCTGCTACGAGGACGCATTCGGCCACGAGCTGCGCGCCGGCGCGCGCGAGGCGACGCTGCTCGTCAACGTCACCAACGATGCCTGGTACGGGCGCTCGATCGCGGCGCGCCAGCACAACCAGATCGCGGCGATGCGCGCACTGGAGCTCGGGCGGCCGATGCTGCGCGCGACCAATACCGGCATCACGTCGGCGATCGGCCACGACGGGCGAATTGCTGCCTCGTTGCCCTGGTTCACCGAGGGCATTCTCGAGGTCGAGGTAACGGGACGCACCGGCACGACGCCCTACCTGCGCTTCGGGGATGGGCTTCCGCTCGCCGTTGCGGCACTGGTGCTCGCTGTCGCGGTGTGCGCGGGGCGCCACCGCGCGCGGCGCCGTCGCCACGCCTCGAAAGCAGCTAAAATCTCAAGCTTTTGAAGCCTTTAGGCTCACGCCCCGCCGATCGATGCTCACCTTCCAGCAAGTGATCCTGCGCCTGCAGGAGTATTGGGACCGCCAGGGCTGCGCGCTGCTGCAGCCCTACGACATGGAGGTGGGTGCCGGCACGTCGCACACGGCGACGTTCCTGCGCGCGCTCGGTCCGGAGCCGTGGCGCGCCGCCTACGTGCAGCCGTCGCGGCGCCCGAAGGACGGCCGCTACGGCGAGAACCCGAACCGGATGCAGCACTACTACCAGTACCAGGTGGTGCTGAAGCCCTCGCCCGCGAACATCCTCGACCTGTACCTCGGCTCCCTCGCCGCCCTCGGCTTCGACCTCCGCGCCAACGACGTGCGCTTCGTCGAGGACGACTGGGAGAACCCGACGCTCGGCGCGTGGGGGCTCGGCTGGGAGGTGTGGCTGAACGGCATGGAGGTCACGCAGTTCACCTACTTCCAGCAGGTCGGCGGCATCGACTGCAACCCGATCACCGGCGAGATCACCTACGGGCTGGAGCGCCTCGCGATGTACCTGCAGGGTGTGGAGAACGTGTTCGACCTGGTGTGGACCACGTGGGAGGAGGAAGGTCGGACGGGAACGCGCCGGCGGCAGCTGACCTACCGCGACGTGTTCCACCAGAACGAGGTCGAGCAGTCGACCTACAACTTCGAGCAGTCGAACGTGCCGAGGCTCTTCGAGCTCTTCGCGCTCTTCGAGGCCGAGGCGCAGCGGCTGCTCGAGGCGAAGCTGCCGCTGCCGGGCTACGAGATGATCCTCAAGGCCGCTCACACGTTCAATCTGCTCGACGCGCGCGGGGCGATCTCGGTGACCGAGCGCGCCGGCTACATCGGCCGCATCCGCAACCTGTCGCGGCTGGTCGCGACCGCCTACGTCGAGTCGCGCGAGGCGCTGGGCTTCCCGATGCTCGCGGACGAGTACCGCACGGAGGTGGCGTGACCATGGGTGGCGCCACCCTGACCGTCGAGCTCCTCACCGAGGAGCTGCCGCCGAAGGCGCTGAAGGCGTTGGGCGAGGCCTTCGCCGAGGGCCTCGCCGCGGGGCTCGCCGCGCGCGGCTTCCTCGGCGAGGGCGCCGCGACCACGCGTTTCGCGACGCCGCGGCGGCTCGCGGCGACGATCACGCACGTGCGCGCAGTCGCGCCCGATGCCGAGGTCACCGAGAAGCTGATGCCGGCCAAGGTGGCGCTCGGCGCCGACGGCCAGCCCTCGCAGGCGTTCGCGAAGAAGATGGCAGGCCTCTCCCGCCCCCACCTCGTCACGGCGTCGCTCGACGCCGCGGACGGCCCCGACCGGGTGTTCGTGCAGTCGGACGGCAAGGCCGACTACGTGTACCTGCGCACGCTCGCGAAGGGCGCGCCGCTCGCGAGAGGGCTGCAGGAGGCGCTCGACACCCTGCTCGAGAAGCTGCCGATCCCGAAGGTCATGCGATACCCGCGGCGCGACGGTTACTTCAACGACATCGCCTTCGTGCGCCCGGCGCACCGCCTCGTCGCGCTGCACGGCAACGTCGTCGTGCCGGTCACCGCGCTCGGCCTCGCCGCGGGGAACCGCACCGACGGCCACCGCTTCCTCGGCCGCGCCGACCTCGCGATCGCGAGCGCCGACGCCTACGAGTCCACGCTCGAGGCCGAGGGCAAGGTGATCCCCTCGTTCGCAAAGCGCCGCGCCGCCATCGAGCGGGCGCTCGCCCGGGCCGCCCAGGGGTCGACGGTGATCATGCCCGACGCGCTGCTGGACGAGGTGACCGCGCTCGTCGAATGGCCGGTCGTCTACGCCGGCACGTTCGACCGCGCGTTCCTCGCCGTGCCGCAGGAGTGCCTGATCCTGACGATGCAGCAGAACCAGAAGTACTTCGCGCAGGCCGACGCGTCGGGACGGCTCGAGCCCCGCTTCCTCGTGGTGTCGAACCTCGCCACCGAGGATCCCGCCGCCATCGTCGGCGGCAACGAGCGCGTGCTGCGTGCCCGGCTCGCCGATGCGCGGTTCTTCTACGACCAGGACCGCAAGGCGAAGCTCGAGACGCGGCTGCCCCGCCTCGACGCCATCGTCTACCACAACAAGCTGGGCTCGCAGGGCCAGCGGGTGGCGCGGCTGTGCGCGCTCGCGCGGCGGATCGCCCCGGACGTCGGCGCCGACGCCGCGCTCGCCGATCGCGCGGCGCGGCTCGCCAAGGCGGATCTCGTCACCGACATGGTCGGCGAGTTTCCCGAGCTGCAGGGACTGATGGGACGCTACTACGCGCTGCACGACGGCGAGCCGGACAGCGTCGCGGACGCGATCGCGCAGCACTATGCGCCACGCTTCGCGGGCGACGCACTGCCCGAAGGCCCCGTCGCGCAAGCGGTCGCACTCGCCGACAAGCTCGAGGCGCTGGCCGGCCTGTTCGGCGTCGGGGCGCAGCCGACCGGCGACAAGGACCCGTTCGGATTGCGGCGAGCCGCGCTCGGCGTGCTGCGCATCCTGATCGAGAAGCGCGTCGCCACGCCGCTTTCCGGCCTCGTCGACGCCGCCTTTGGCACCTTCGACAGCGTGGCGGCGGTCAAGCCGGACAAGCAGGCGCTGGTGGGGTTCCTCGCCGACCGCCTGCGCGGGCACCTGCGCGAGCAGGGCTACACGGCGAACCAGATCGAGGCGGTGCTCGCGTCCGGTCTGGATCGCGTCGACCTCGTCCCCGACCGCCTCGCCGCGGTCAAGGCGTTCGAGGCGCTGCCCGGAGCCGATGCACTTGCCGCGGCCAACAAGCGCATCGTCAACATCCTCAGGAAGTCGGGAGGCGAGTCGGCGGCCGCGGTCGACCGCGCGCTGCTCGCGCCCGGCGCGGAGCACGATCTCTGGCTCGCCTTCCAGTCGCTTGCTCCCGACGTCGATGCCGCGTGCGCGCGGGGCGACTGGACCACGGCGCTCGAGGCGCTCGCCACCGCCAAGCCCGTCGTCGACCGCTACTTCGACGACGTGATGGTGATGGCCGACGACCCGGCGGTGCGCGGCAATCGACTCGCGCTCCTCGCCGGCGTGGCGGCGACGATGAACCGGGTGGCCGACATCTCGCGGCTCGCGCGTTAGCGCGCGCGCCTGCTAGAGTAGCGACGTGGTCCAGCTCGCCTCCGAAGCCGTCGAGAAGACCCGCGCGGGAAAGCTGATCGTGCTCGACCGCGACGGCGTCATCAATCACGACAGCGAGCAGTTCATCAAGTCGCCCGAGGAGTGGCGCCCCATCGCCGGTAGCCTCGAGGCGATCGCGCGCCTCAACCACGCCGGCTATCGCGTCATCGTCGCGACCAACCAGTCCGGCGTCGGTCGCGGCCTGTTCGACATGGGCACGCTGAACGCGATCCACGAGAAGATGCATCGCGCGCTGGGTCAGGTGGGCGGGCGCATCGACGCCGTCTTCTACTGCCCCCACACGGCCGATACGGGGTGCGACTGCCGCAAGCCGAAGCCCGGGCTCCTCAAGGAGGTAGCGAAGCGCTTCGGCGTGGACATGTCCGGCGTTCCGGTGGTCGGCGACGGGCTGCGCGACCTGCAGGCCGCGGAGTCCGTCGGCGGCCTGCCGATGCTCGTACTGACCGGCAAGGGCGAGAAGACGCTGCGGGAGGGCTCGTTCCCCAAGAACACGGTGATCTTTCCCGACCTCGCGTTCGCCGTGTCGGCGCTGCTCGCCGCCGACTGAGCCCGTCCCGGGCCCGGGGGACCACGCTCTTGTCCGCGCTGCGCTCGATTCTCTTCGCGCTGTTCCAGCTGGTCGTCACCCCGCCCTACGCGATCGCGGTGCTCGCGCTCGGCTGGCTCCCGCCGGTGCCGCGGTTCCGCTTCATCGCGATCTGGTGCCGCATGAACCTTTGGGCGGCGCGGGTGATCTGCGGCATCCGTCATCGCGTCGACGGCGTCGAGAACATGCCGGCCACGCCGCACATCGTGATGGCCAAGCACAGCTCGACCTGGGAGACGCTGTTCCTCACCCAGATCTTTCCGCCGCTCGCCTACGTCGCCAAGCGGGAGCTGCTGTCGATTCCGTTCTTCGGCTGGGCGTTCCGCTTCGCGTCGCCGATCACGATCGACCGCAGGGCCGGCCGGGACGCGATGGAGCAGATCGCCGAGCAGGGACGCGAGCGTTTCGCCGACGGCTTCTGGATCGTGATCTACCCCGAGGGTACGCGGATCCCTGCGGGCACGCGCGCCAAGTACAAGACCGGCGGTGCGCGCCTCGCGATCGAGATGGACGTGCCGATCCTGCCGGTTGCGCACAATGCAGGCTGGCTGTGGCCGAAGGGCCTGCTCGGCAAGCGGCAGGGCACGGTCACGCTCACCATCGGCGCGCCGATCTCGCCAGCCGGCAAGGATCCCGCGGAGCTGACGCGCGAGGTCGAGGACTGGATCGAGGGCGAGGTGGCGCGGCTCGGCGACCCCGGCGGCGAGGCACTTCGCGTGTGATGCCCGCGCCGACCCGAGGCGGAGCGCGTGTCGACGGCGGCGTGCCGCGGCGTGTCGCGCTCGCCGGGCTCGACATCGAGTACTCGCTGGTTCGTGCGCGCCGCCGCACGATCGGCATCGAGGTCGGCCTCTACGGACTCACCGTGCGCGCGCCACGGTGGGTGTCGATCCGGGAGATCGAGGCCGCGCTGCACGAACGCTCGCGGTGGATCGCCAAGTCGCTCGAGGCGTGGCAGGGGCGCCGCCGAGAGTCACTGCCGCGCGAGTGGCGCTCGGGCGCGACCATCCTCCACCGGGGCGTCGACCTCACGCTCACCGTCCGCTGCTCGACGACCGCCGCCGTCCACGCCGACCTGTTCCACCTGACCGTCGCCCATCCCCTTGCCGACGACGAGTCGCAGGTGGCCCGATGGGTCGGCATCTGGCTGCGCGACGAGGCGATGCGCCTCGTGACGCCGCGCGTCGCGCACTTCGCCGCGCGGCTCGGGCGCGCCGCGCCGCCGGTCAAGCTCTCCGGCGCGCGCAGCGAATGGGGAAGCTGCAACCACCGTGGCGAGATCCGTCTCAACTGGCGACTCGCGCAGTTGCCACCCACGCTTGCGGACTACGTGGTGGCGCACGAGGTCGCACACCTCGCCGAGCTCAACCACTCGCCGCGGTTCTGGGCGACCGTCGAGTCGCTGCTTCCCGGGCACGCGGCGCTGCGCCGCGAGCTACGCGAGTGGACCGCGCTCCTGCACGCGTAGCGGCGAATGGGCCGCCGGAACTTCAGCCGGCCGCGAGCGGCGCGAGGCGCACGGCAAGTCCCGCCTGTTCGGCGAGAAGCCGCTCGAGCACCGCGCCGAGCTCGTCGCCACTGCGCGTGTCGCGCCAGCGGTGGTCGTCACGGCGGAAGTGGAATCCGCCGCTCTTCGCCGCGACCCAGATCTCGCGGTTGGGCACGTGGCGGTTCACGATCAGCTTGCCGCCGTCCTCGCACTCGATCTCGAGGATGCCCGCGTTGATGTTCCAGTCGACGTCCAGGTCCGAGCTTTGCAGCGCGGCATCGAGCGCGTCGCCGATCGTCGAGAGCGCGACGTCGGCGGCGGCGATGAATTCGGTGTCGGTCATGGCGAGGGGCCGCGAAATCCGCGCGGCGCGCGTGTTAGGATCCGCGCCGATGTTACGTGATCTTCGCCGGCTCGCCTGCACCATCCTCCCTGCGCTGGCAGTGGCGATGGCCACGTCGTCCTGCGGCATCAAGGGACCCCTGACGGTTCCGCCCAAGGCTTCGCCGCCAGGCGCCAACGCGCCGGCGGAGACCAAGCCCGCCGAGCCGAAGGCTCCTGCTCTTTGAACGCCTTCGTCACGCGAAACGGCGAACTCCACGCCGAGGGCGTGCCGCTCTCGCGCATCGCTGACCAGCACGGCACGCCCTGCTTCGTCTATTCCAGGGCGGCCCTCGAGTCGAATTTCCGCGCCTTCGACGACGCGTTGCGGGGCATCCCGCACCTCGTCTGCTACGCGATGAAGGCCAATTCGAACCTGGCGGTGCTGAACCTCTTCGCGCGGATGGGAGGCGGCTTCGACATCGTGTCCGGGGGCGAGCTCGCGCGGGTGATCGCGGCCGGCGGCGACCCGCGCAGGGTGGTGTTCTCCGGCGTCGGCAAGACCGCGGACGAGATCCGCGCCGCGCTGTCGGCCGGCATTCACTGCTTCAACGTCGAGTCCGCGTCCGAACTCGAGCTCCTCGCTGCGACCGCGGCGGCGGCAGGCGCGCGCGCACCGGTCAGCTTCCGGGTCAACCCGGACGTCGACCCGCGCACCCACCCGTACATCTCGACGGGGCTCAAGGAGAGCAAGTTCGGCGTCGATTTCGATTCGGCACTGCCGCTCTACCGGCGCGCCGCGCGGATGCCGTCGATCGAGATCCGCGGCATCGACATCCACATCGGCTCGCAGATCACGGAGCTCGATCCCTACCGCGAGGCCGCCGGCAAGGTCTTGGCACTCGTGGACCTGCTTGCCGCCGAGGGGATCGCGCTCACCCACATCGATCTCGGCGGGGGACTCGGCATCCGCTACCGCGACGAGTCGCCGGTGGCGCTCGCGGACTATGCGGCGATGCTCGCGGCGCTGTTCCGTGGCCGCCGCGAGACGCTGATCCTCGAGCCGGGGCGACGCCTGGTCGGCGACGCCGGCGTGCTGCTCACGCGCGTCACCTACCTCAAGCGGGGCGGCGCGCGCGACTTCGCGATCGTCGACGCCGCGATGAACGACCTCCTGCGGCCCGCGCTCTACGATGCGTGGCATCCCGTGGCAGCCGTACGTCCCCGCGGCGGCGCCGTCCGTCGCTGGCAGATCGTCGGGCCGGTCTGCGAGAGCGCGGATTTCCTCGCCCACGACCGCGAGCTCGTACTCGAGCAGGGTGACCTGCTCGTCGTGGGCGTGGCGGGCGCGTACGCGATGGCGATGAGCTCGAACTACAACTCGCGCCCCCGCGCGTGCGAGGTGATCGTCGACGGCAACGCAGTGCACGTCGTGCGCCGTCGCGAGAGCATCCCGGAACTCTTCGCCGGCGAATCGGTGCTGCCGGGTTGAACGCGTGCGCACAACGCGCGATGCGCGTTCTCACGTGCGCCGACGGGGTGTGCGGATTCGCAACAATCGCGCACGCAAGCCGCGAGCGCGTTGGCCAAATCTTGCAAATCGTTGAAATTTGCCTAGAATGCAGGCAGCAGGTCGAAGTCGATTTGTCAATAGCTTCGATGCACGAACGACGAGTCTGCGAGACCTGCGATGAAGCAGAAGCAACAAAACAGGTACATCAAACCCAGACAGGAGAAGCAACGATGATGGCAGACATTTTGTCGGTGATGGCGCCCGCCGCCGCTCCCGCGGTGAAGAAGGCGGTCAAGCGTCGCGCGGCCAAGAAGGCCGTGAAGAAGGCCGTCAAGAAGGCGGTCAAGCGTCGCGCGGTCAAGAAGGCCGTGAAGAAGGCGGTCAAGCGTCGCGTCGTCAAGAAGGCCACCAAGAAGGCCGCCACCAAGCGCGCCGCGAAGAAGGCCACCAAGAAGGCGGTCAAGCGCCGTGTCGTCAAGAAGGCCACCAAGAAGGCCGCCACCAAGCGCGCCGTCAAGAAGGTCGCGAAGAAGGCCGTCAAGCGCCGCGCGACCAAGAAGGCCGCGACCAAGCGCGCCACCAAGAAGGCCACGAAGAAGGCGAAGAAGTAACCTTCTCGCCTGTCGTCCGTCGCAGCAGTGCGGCGGAACGCCCGAAAACGGGCGACGCGATGCGTCGCCCGTTTTCATTTCCGGGCCGCGTCGACGCCGCACGACGCCGACGCCCGGCTCCGCAAGGCTCGCGCAGGTTACCGCGGTGCGACCGTTGCATCGGTCCGGGAGCACCGGACCCGACGACACCGCCCCCGCGACAGCAACCCCGCGCGATCAGCGCGCGGGCGGTATCGATGCGCCGGGGCTCGTGCCGGTACGGGGTCGCGCCTGCGGCGGCGGCGTGGCGCGCGAACGCGAATCCGCTGCCGGCACCTCGGTGCGGCCCGGACCCGCCGCTTTTCCGGATGGGGCGGGATTGCCGCGCGCCGGCACCGCGGCTCCCTGGGTCTTGGTTGCCTTGGCCGGCGGCCGGACCGACTTGGCCCCTCCGGTGGCCGCGGAGCGCGAATGGCGCGTGCTGCGTCCGCGCGACGAGGCCGACGGCACGACGTCGCTGGTGACGCGAACCTGCTGGCCGACGCGCACCGCCGACTGCGGCATCCGATTCCATTCGCGAAGTTCGTCCGCCGACACCCGGTAGCGTCTGGCGATCGAGTACAGCGTCTCGCCGCGCCGCACCGTGTGGAAGAACGTGCGACCCTGCGGCGCCACCGTGAAGACCGCCCGGGACAGCGAGACGTCGGCAGCGCTCGACGGCCGTTCGGCCGGCACGAGCAGCAGGTGCCCGCCGTGCACGCGCGAACGTGCGCCGAGGCCGTTGATGGTGCGCAGCGTTTCCACCGAGAGCCCGAACTTCGTCGCTACCTGCACGATCGACTCGCCCTCCTTCAGGCGGTATGCCTGCCACGACACCAGTGGCTGGTCGTGCAGGTCGAGCTTGGCGACGAAGAGCTCCGCGTTGTCGATCGGCAGGAGGATCGTGAACTCGTCGGCGCCGGCGATCACCGGCCGGTTGTGCTGAGGATTGAGCGCCAGGAACTCGTCCTCCGAGAGCTCGGCGAGCTCGGCCGCCTTCTTCACGTCCATCTTGCGGTCGACCTTGACTACCGCGAAGTACGGGGCGTCGGGGACGTCCGCGAGCACGAGCCCGTGCCGCTCCGGGTCGCGGACGATGTTCTTGATCGCCTGGAGCTTGGGCAGGTAGTTGCGCGTCTCGTCGGGCATGTCGAGCGATTCGTATCCCGCGGGCAGGCTGCGCGCGCGGTTCTTCGCCACCGCGCGCGTGACGTTCCCCTCGCCCCAGTTGTAGGCCGCGAGTGCCAACTGCCAGTCACCGAACATCCCGTAGAGCCGCTGCAGGTAGTCGAGCGCGCCGTCGGTCGCCGCGACCACGTCGCGGCGCGAGTCGACCCAGAAGTTCTGGTCGAGCCCGTACTGCCGTCCGGTCGCGGGCATGAACTGCCAGATGCCCGCCGCGCGGGCCACCGAGTACGCACGCGGATTGAACGCGCTTTCCACCATCGGCAGCAGCGCCACGTCGAGCGGCATGCCGCGCTGATCGACCTCGTTGACGATGTGGTACAGGTAACGCCGGCTGCGGTCGACCATGCGCGCGACGTAATCCGGGCGCTCCGCATAGAACCGTTCCCACTTCTCGACGAGCGGGCCCTCGATGTCGGGAATCGCGTAGCCCTTGACGATGCGGTCCCAGATGTCTTCCGCGGGCACGGGCAGCGGCTCGAGCTCGGCCTCGACGAGCGGTGCGAACGGCGACGGCGCCGCAACCTTGGCGATCGGCACCGCGACGATCTGGGGTTCGGGAACCGCGACCGGAGTCGGCGTGCCCGGCGCTCCGGCGACGGACTCCGTCACGGCATCGGCAGTGGCCCGACGCGGCTCGGGGGTGGCGCAGCCGGCAAGTACCGCCGCAAGCAGGAGGGCAGTGAGGGCGTGTGGGCGCAATTCGGTGTTCCGTGTCGCGTGCAGCGCGAGCCGTCGCCGGGACTCGTGCCCGATGCGGGCCTCATCGTGCCGCGTCCTGCGAGGCGGGAACACCTCTGGCGAAGCACTGCACAAAATTCGGGCGATGGTAGGCGCCCGGTCGGATCGCGTCAACCTTTGGGGTAGGACCGCAATCAGCGACATGCCCTTCAGCGGCCTCAACGCGCGCGCATCGCGATGCGCGGCAGCGCGTGTCGGCCCCGCTTCGCCCGCGTACGGCGACGGGCCCTTCAGGCCTGGCCTTCGGCCGCCGCACGCGGTCGTCCTCCGCTCGGCTCAAGCCTCGCGCGCCGCGCTCAGCGGTACCCGTTCTTCCAGGCCCGCAATGCCGCGAAGACGGCGACGTCACTATCGAGCACGTGCCCCGCGTGGCCCTCGGCCGCCGCGCGCACGGCAGGCTCACCCGCGCGGAGGAACGGATTGGTCGCGAGCTCGTCGGCGATCGTCGACGGTACGGTCGGCTGACCTCGGTCGCGCAGCGCCGAGTCGCGTGCCTGGCGCTGCGCCAGTGCCGCGTTGGCGGGCTCGACCGCAGCCGCGAAGCGCAGGTTGGCAAGCGTGTACTCGTGCGCGCAGAACACCCGGGTGGCGGGATCGAGCGCCGCGAGCTTCTGCAGCGACGTCCACATCGTCGCCGGCGTCCCCTCGAAGATCCGTCCGCAGCCTGCCGCAAACAGCGTGTCGCCACAGAAGAGCACAGGCGCATCCGCCACGCGCCCGGTGTACGCGATGTGCCCGGCGGTGTGCCCGGGCACGTCGAGCACGAAGAGCTCGAGCCCCAACTCATCGAGGACGACGCCGTCGCCCTCGCGGAGCGCACGGGTCCGCGCCGGGATGGTTTCCCGCGCGGGACCGTAGACCGGCACCTGCCGGCGCGCCACGAGCGCTTCGATGCCGCCGACGTGATCGCCGTGATGGTGGGTCGCGACGATCGCGGCGAGTTCGAGTCCCTCGAGGTCGAGGTACGCCTGCACCGGCGCCGCGTCGCCGGGATCGACGACCACCGCCGCGCGTCCTTCGCGGAGCAGCCACACGTAGTTGTCCGCGAATGCGGGGATGGGGATAATCGCGGCCATGGACGCATCTTCCCGAGTGCCGGAAAGGGTGTCAACGACGCTCGCCGACTGGTTCGGCACGCCGCTCGGCCGCTACCTCCTCGAGCGCGAGCAGGCCTATTTCGACCAGACAGTCGCGGACATCTTCGGCTTCTACGCGCTGCAGATCGGATTGCCGGGTCGCGTCTTCCTCGCGCAAAGCCGCATTCCTTCGCGGTGGAGCGTCGACTACGACCCCCCCGCGGACGTGGTCGCCGATCCCCACTGGCTGCCGTTTCCCGAGAACTCGATCGACCTGATCGTGATGCCGCACGCGCTCGAGTTCACCGACGACCCGCACCAGATGCTGCGCGAGGCCTATCGTGTGATCCGTCCGGAGGGACAGATCGTCATCGCGGGCTTCAATCCGTTCTCGCTCTTCGGCGCCAGGCGCTACTTCGGGCGCGGACAGACGCCACCCTGGAACGGCAACTTCATTGCGCTCTACCGCGTCAAGGACTGGCTCACGCTGCTCGGCTTCGACGTCGTCGGCGGGAGGCTCGACTGCTACGCCCCGCCGTTCTCGCGCGAGCAGTGGCTCGCCCGCGCGGGCTTCTTCGAGAAGGCCGGCGATCGCTGGTGGCCGATCGGCGGGGGGGTCTACTTCCTCCGCGCCACCAAGCACGTCCATGGCATGCGCGTGATCACGCCGGCATGGCAGCGGCGCGAACGGCAGCGCGCCTTCGTGCCCGCCGCCCGGGCCCGCGAAACGCTCACCACGGTCACCGAGCGGCGCCGCCGTCCTGCGTCGTGAGCATCGCAGGGCCCTCACGAGACGCGCACCACCCCTCCTCGGGGAGCGGCGCAAAGACTCGAGCGCCGATCGCGGGAGCCGTCGTCACGATCTACACGGACGGCGCCTGCAAGGGCAATCCCGGTCCCGGTGGCTGGGGCGCGCTGCTGGTCGTCGGCGCGCGCGAGCGGGAGATCTTCGGCGGCGAGCCGCAGACGACGAACAACCGCATGGAACTCACCGCCGTGATCCGCGCGCTCGAGAGCCTGACCCGCCCCTGCGAGGTCGCGCTCTACACCGACTCGCAGTACGTGAAGAACGGCATCGAGAGCTGGATTCACGGCTGGAAGAGGAACGGCTGGAAGACCGCCGATCGCAAACCGGTGAAGAACGCGGAGCTCTGGCGCGAGCTGGACGAACTCGCGGCGCAGCACCGCGTCGCCTGGCACTGGGTGCGCGGCCACAACGACCACCCCGGCAACGAGCGCGCCGACGCGCTTGCCAATCGCGGCGTGGACAGCCTCCGCGGCAACGCGGCCGTGTGAGCCCGCGCATGGCCCACCGGACCGGTCCCGCGCGCCGTCTTGCGCCCGTCGACGTGCGTGCGTTGCGGCAGGCGGCGAGCCGTTTCGGCGGCGATGCGGCAGTTCGCAAGGCCGAGCTGCTCCGCCAGGCCGTCGCGTGCGCCATCGACCGGCCGCGCGTGCTGCACGACTTCCGCGACACGCTCCGGTTCATGCTCGCCTATCCGGAAACACCGATCCTCCACCGGGCGGCCGCGCACGCGCTGGCGCGCGTCGACGAGCTCGCGTCGGCGTTTCCAGCCGCCGCACTGCAGTCGCTCGCCGGCACGGGCGTACCCGGCAGCGCGGTCACCGCGACGCTCACGCTCGACCTCGCGCGGTGGCTCGCGCATCGGCATCCGGATGCCGCGGAGATCGACTCGTTCGGCGACGACGGCCGGCCGCTCGCCGGCGTGCTGGCGCTCGCACTGCCGCCGCTCGAGGCCGAGCTCACCGCCGCGGCCGAGGATTCGCTCGAGCTGCTCGACGAGGCCAAGGGGCGTGCCCCGTCGCGGCTCGCGTTCCTGGTCGATGCCATCGACGCCATCGACGCCGCGCCTGCCGTTCGCGGGCTGCTGTACGAGTCGCTGGTGCCGTACCTGACGATTCGCGCTGGCGGGACGCTGGCGCGCGCGGCCACGTGCGGAGTCGCCGCGACACCGTTCTGCCACGCCGCGCCGCTCGCGAAGACCGTCGCCGAACCAAGAGCGGTCCTGGACGAGCCATTGCCGCCGCCACGGCCGCTGTCCGCGCGGCAGCGGTCGGCGCTGATCGACACCGCCCGCGCCACGCTGGCGGTGCTCGCGCGCGAGACCGATCCGGTGACCTGGCCTTCGCGCGACGGCGTCACGCTCTACGAGCTCGCGCGCGGCGCGTCGATTGCGCTCTATCCGATGGACCCCGCGCGCCGCTTCGCGCTGGACAGCCACACCGGCTACCTGCTGATGAAGAACGGCGTGCCGGTGGGCTACGGCGGCGGCTGGCCGTTCCTCGCGACCTGCCGCACCGGCATCAACGTGTTCCCGGCGTTCCGCGGCGGCGAGTCGAGCTGGCTGTTCGCGCAGGTGCTGCGCGTCTACCGCCACCACTTCGGCGTATCGCGCTTCGTGGTCGAGCCCTACCAGTTCGGCGCCGGCAACCGCGAGGGCCTTCGTTCCGGCGCGTTCTGGCTGTACTACCGCCTGGGCTTCCGGCCGGTCGAACGCGCGCTGCGGGGACTCGCCGCGGCGGAATTCGAACGCCTTCGCAAGGCCAACGGCTATCGCTCGCCGCTGCCGACGATGCGCGCACTGGCCGCATCGGACATCGCGCTCGACGTCGCGCCGACCGACGCCGCGATGCGGGTCGATGCGGGCGCGCTCTCTCTCGCGGTGTCGCGCCACGTGGCCGAAGCGCATCGCGGTGACCGCAAGGCCGCGGAGGCCACAGCGGTGGGTCGCGTCGCCACGGCCCTCGGGGCGGGCGACCGCGCCCGCTGGCCGGCCGCCGAGGCGCGCGCGTTCCGCTCGCTCGCGCAGGTGGTAGCCCGGGTGCCGGATCTCGACCGGTGGACGCGCGATGAACGAGCCGCGTGCGTCGCGCTGATGCGTGCCAAGGGCGCCACGGATGACGCGCCCTACTTCCGCGCGCTCGCCACGCATCGCCGGCTCGCGGAAGGCATGCTCGCGATCCTCCGCGAATGCTAGCCGGCGTCGCGCGCAAGTCGACTTCCGGCGCAACCGCGCCCGCTACGTCGGGTCCGCCGCAGCGGGTGCGATCACTTCGCGATCAGGTCGCCGCTCTCGCAATCGATGCGGCGCAACGGGTAGATCACCTTGCGCTCCTCGCCCTGCACGCGGCCCTCGACGTGGATGTACAGCCAGCCCTCGGTACCGCGCCGGTAGACGATGCGCTGCGGGAAGTCGTGCGCGTCGTTCACGAACGTGAAGATGGTGTCGGGGCCGTCGACCTGACGATCGGCGAGCCGGAACGCCGTCTCCTTGCCCGCCAACGGCTGCGCGACGTAGTGCAGGCCGTCGGCGCGCGGCTCGATGCGTACGTACTCGAAGTCCTGCGTGCGGTCCTGCGTGACCGTGTGGCCCGCGCCGATCAGCAGGTTGCCGCGCAACGGCAGCCAGTGCTCGCGGAACTCGCGCTGGTTCACGCTGCCGCGCCAACAGCCGGAGAGCCAGGACAGGTCGGAAAGCAGCACCGCGGCGGCGGTCGCGGGTGCCGGCGCAGCAGGCGTGGCTGCGGCAGGCGTCGCCGGTTGCGCGACGGCCGTCGAGGCGGTCGCGAGCAGGGCGATCGCCACGAGCGTTCGGGCCCGGGTCGGATGGGAGGAAAGGTTCATTGCGTACGCGCGAGCGGCAGGTTGAGGAGGAGGTTCTGGGGCTTGAGTTTCAGGCGCTGCTGCTCGTCCATCGCCATGGCCAGGTACACGGGGCGCCCGGCGATGGCCGAGCGCATGTCGGCGGGATCCTCGAACTCGAGGCGGAACAGGCACAGCAGGCGCGCCATCCGCTCGTCGTCGACCTCGACGCGATTGTAGAGGTCGTTGAGGATGGCGCTCGCCTCGGCATCGAGCCCGACGTGCCAGACCCATTTGTCGTCGTCGATGCGCCGCTCGGGCGCGATGCGCACCCGGACGCCGAGGAAGTGGGCGATCCAGCGCTCGAGCACGCGGCACAGCGCCTCGAGCGGCGGCTGCCCGCGATTGAGCATCACCGACAGGTCGAAGCGCTCGTCGCGCTCCCAGTAGCTTGGCGCGTTATCGCGCGACAGCACGTCGAGGTCGATCGAGCGCGTCGGCACGTCCTGGCGCTTGAGGAGCTCGCCCAGGCTACCGAACCCGCCCGTGGTGGAGTGGAGCTCGACGGTGGCGTCGTCCGCGGCCATCACCGCGCCATCCTCGAGCACGGCGATCCGCTGCGGCCGGAACAGCATCTCGGCCGCGCGGACCTCGAGCGGGTCGGCCCCCTCGCCGAGCACGTGCCGCAGCAGTACCTGCGTGAGCTGGTGCACGAACAGCGGCGGCACGTCGACGCCCTCGCCGCGAAACAGCCCCATGTAGGCCGACTCTAGCGAGGCCGCGCCCGCGACGCGGTCGCGGAAGCGCACGAAGACCCGGTAGTTGTCGGCAGCGTCGGCATCGGCGATCGCGGCGAGCTCGTCGTCGCGCACGACCCGCCGCGGCGTGGCGAGCAGGGCGTCGTGGAGTGCCAACTCCGCCGCGCACGACTCGGGAATCGGTGCGAGCTCGGGCCGCGCGAGGAAGCTCCGCAGGTAAGCGTCGGTGACGGTCAGCCGCCCGTCGCCCCCGCGGGCGAGCAGCCGGTAACCGCACGAGGGCCAGAAGTCGGGCATGGGCGAGGACAGACCGATGCCACGCGGCGCGAGTTCCCCCGCGCCGCGCCAAAGCACCGGCAGGTCGGCGGCTAGCCGCCCAGCATGCTGCGCTTCAGGTCCGCCTGGACCGGCTTGTCGCCGAGCCAGATCTTCATCAGCGCCTGGTTGAACGGCTCGCCCGCGATCGACCCGCGCGGCTGGCCGTTGAGCGAGATCTTGGTCGCGCCATCGACGAAGTCGAGCGTGACGACGTTGCCTTCCTTGACCTCGCCGAAGGACTTCATGATCGACACCAGCTGGTCGGTCTGCGCCTTGACGGCGGCGAGCTCGGCTTCGGTATTGTTGTCCTTGAGGCCGTCGACCAGCGCGCCGACCAGCTGGTCGCCGGACAGGTCGCGCAGCAGGTTCATCTGCACGCGCCGCGGTCCCTTGGCCAGCACGCCCGCGAGGGTGTTGGTCTTCGCCGGCACGTAGAGGCTGCCGACGTAGATCTTGAGGATCACCCGGGTCCGCACACCGGCGCCGTTCAATACGAGCTCCTGGCCACCGACGCTCGCCTTGTCGTCAAGCTTGACCCCACCCACCTCGGCGGCCGTCGCCACGCTCGCGCAGAGCGCGAACGCCACCACCGCAACCACGGTTCTCAACATCGTCCTCTCCTCCTCGTTCGCGGCTTCCTGGCGCCGCCTCCCTCGCGTGGCACGGGAATCCGGGATCAGACCGCCTCGAACACCCCGGCGGCACCCATGCCCGTCCCCACGCACATCGTGATCATGCCGTACTTCCCGCCGCGGCGCGCGAGGCCGTGCATCAGCGTCGCGGTACGGATCGCGCCCGTGGCGCCCAGCGGATGGCCGAGCGCGATGGCGCCGCCCAGCGGATTCACCTTCGCCGGGTCGAGACCGAGGTCGCGGATCACCGCGAGGCTCTGGGCGGCAAACGCCTCGTTCAACTCGATCCAGTCGAGGTCTTCCTGGCGCACGCCGGTGGTCTTCAGCACCTTCGGAATGGCGGCGATCGGGCCGATGCCCATGATCTCCGGCGGCACGCCGGCGACCGAGAAGCCCACGAACCGCGCAAGCGGCTTCAACCCGAATTCCTTGAGTACACGCTCGGAGACCAGGATCGCGGCCCCGGCGCCGTCGGACATCTGCGAGCTGTTGCCCGCGGTGACCGAGCCCTTGGCTGCGAACACGGGGCGCAGCTTGCCGAGCCCCTCGAGCGTGGTGTCGGCGCGCGGGCCCTCGTCGCGCTCGGCGCGGCGGGTCTTTTCGACGACCTGGCCGGACGCCAGGTCCGGCGCGTGCTCGACCACGTCGAACGGCGAGATCTCGGCCGCGAACTCTCCCGCGGCCTGCGCGGCGAGCGCACGACGGTGGGACTCGAGGGCGAACGCGTCCTGGTCCTCGCGCGAGACCTTCCACTGCGCTGCGACCTTCTCGGCGGTGAGGCCCATGCCGTAGGCGATGCCGAGGTTCTCGTCCTTCGCGAACACCTCGGCGTTCATCGCGAGGCGGCCGAGCATCGGGATCATGCTCATGCTCTCGGCGCCGGCGGCGATCATCACGTCGGCCTCGCCGGTGCGGATGCGGTCGGCGGCGATCGACACCGCGTTGAGTCCTGACGAGCAGAAGCGGTTGATCGTCATGCCCGCGACGCTCGACGGCAGCCCGGCGAGCAGGAGCCCGATGCGGGCCACGTTCATGCCCTGCTCGAACTCGGGGATCGCGCAACCGACGATGACGTCATCGATGCGGTCCTTCGGCAGCGACGGCACCGCGGCCGTGACGCGCGCAAGCACGTGGGCGAGCAGCGAGTCGGGGCGGGCGGTGCGGAACATCCCGCGCGGCGCCTTGCCCACGGGAGACCGGGTAGCGGCGACGATGTAGGCGTCCTGGATTTGCTTGGCCATGGCGTGGTTCCTAGTTCCTGAGCGGCTTGCCGGTCTGCAGCGTATGGGCGACGCGCGCCTGCGTCTTGGCGTTGCGCACGAGGTGCATGAATTCGGCGCGCTCGAGCTCGATCAGCCAGTGCTCGTCGACCAGGCTGCCGCTGTCGACTTCGCCGCCGCAAATCACGCGCGCGACCCGCTCGCCGATCTCGGCGTCGTAGGCGCTGATGAAGCCGCCATCGCGCATGTTGACCAGCATCATCTTGAGCGTCGCAAGCCCGGTGCGGCCGGCGACGGGGATGTCGCGCGGAGGCAGCGGCGGCCGGTAGCCGGCCTCGGCCATCGCGCGTGCCTGCGCCTTCGCGACGTGCAGCACTTCGCGCGCATTGGGCACGACGACGTCGCTCGGCCTGAGATAGCCGAGCGCCTGCGCCTCGAGCGCGCTCTTCGCAACGGTCGCGGTCGCGATCGTCTGGAAGTACGCGCGGACCACCGGCAGCATGTCGATCTGGCTGCCGGCGGCGCCGCGCCGCGATTCTTCCGCCGCGCGTACCGCGAACTCCTTGCAGCCGCCGCCGCCGGGCAACAAGCCGACACCGACCTCGACCAGCCCGATGTACGACTCGAGTGCGGCGACGGTGCGGTCGCAGTGGAGCACGAACTCGCACGAGCCACCGAGCGCCATGCCGCGCACCGCCGCGACCGTCGGCACGAGGCAGTAGCGCAGCTTGAGCGAGGTCTGCTGGAACTTGGCGACCACCGCCTCGACGGCCGACCACTGGCCGGCGGCCGCGGCAGGCGCGATCGACGACAGGTCGGCGCCGAGCGAGAACGGCTCGCCGCGCTGCCAGATCACGAGGCCGGCGAAGCCCTTCTCGGCCTCGCCGCAGGCGCGCAGGATGCCATCGAGCACGGCCTCGCTGACCGTGTTCTTCTTGGTCTTGAACGACAGGATCGCGACGTCGTCGCCGAGGTGCCACATGCGCACCGCGTCGGTCTCGAAGACGGTCGTGCCGGGATCCGCCCGCTCGCCGAGCACGGCATCGGGGTAGACCTGGCGACGGTGCACGGGCAGGGTCGAGCGGCCGTGGAACGCGTCGGCCGCCGGTGCGTACGAACCCTTCGTCGTGTGCACGCCGGGGACCGCGGCGACCTTCGCGCCCGTGACCCACGCCGGCAGCGATACCTTGGCGAGCGACCGTCCGGCGGCGATGTCCTCGGCAATCCAGCCGGCGACTTCCTTCCAGCCGGCGGCCTGCCACGTCTCGAACGGCCCCATGTCCCAGCCGAAGCCCCAGCGGATCGCGAGGTCGACGTCGCGCGCGTTGTCCGCGATGCTCTCGAGGTGGTACGCGGCGTAGTGGAACACGTCACGGAACGTCGCCCACAGGAACTGCGCCTGCGGGTGCGCGCTCGCGCGGAGCTTGCCGAGCTTCTCGCCGGGGTTGCGGACCTTGAGGATCTCCGCGACCTCGGGCGCGACCTCACCCGCGGACGGCCGGTAGTCGGCCTTCGCGGGGTCGAGCACCTGGATCTCGCGTCCCTGCTTGCGGTAGAAGCCCGCCCCGGCCTTCTGGCCGAGCGCGCCCTTCGCGATCAGCGCCGCCATCACCTTCGGCACGTCGAAGTGCGCGTGCCAGGGATCGTCCTTCAGCGTGTCGCGCATCGTGCCGATCACGTGCGCGGTGGTGTCGAGGCCCACCACGTCGACCGTGCGGAACGACGCGCTCTTCGGGCGGCCGATCGCCGGACCGGTCAGCGCGTCGACGACGTCGTAGCCGAGGCCGGAGCGCTCGGTGTGCACCATCGTCGCGACGATGGAGAACACGCCGATGCGGTTGGCGATGAAGTTCGGCGTGTCCTTGGCGCGCACCACGCCCTTGCCGAGCGTGGTCACCATGAATCGCTCGAGGTCATCGAGCAGGCGCGGCTCGGTGTCCGGGCCGGCGATGAGCTCGAGGAGATGCATGTAGCGCGGCGGGTTGAAGAAGTGCACGCCGCAGAAGCGCGGGCGGATCGCCGCCGGCAGCACCTCGGACAGCGCGGCGAGCGACAGCCCGGACGTGTTGGTCGCGAGGATCGCGTGGGGTGCCAGGTGCGGCACGATCTTCGCGTAGAGGTCGCGCTTCCAGTCGAGCCGCTCGGCGATCGCCTCGATCACCAGGTCGCACTCGGCGAGCCGGGCGAGTCCCGTCGCGTAGTTGGCGACCCCGATGTGCGTTGCGCGTTCCTTGACGCCAAGCGGCGCGGGCTCGAGCTTCGCCAAGCCGGCGATGCCCTTCTTCACGATGCCGTCCGGGTCGCCCTCCTTCGCAGGGAGGTCGAAGAGGATCACCGGGACATTGACGTTGACGAGCTGGGCGGCGATCTGCGCACCCATGACGCCGGCACCGAGCACGGCGACCTTGCGAACGATCATTGGCGATGTGGACATGTGGGGGACACCGGCTGGGCCCGTCGCGGCGCGGGCTGGAAGGGCGGGACTTGCCGCGCGACTGCGAATGATTCTACGCGTGCGAATTTGGTGCTTTCCTCTAGAAACGCGCCCCCATCAGCGGACTCGCAAGTCTGCCGGATTCGCGGCGGGCCGGAAAGCAAACGGCCGGGTTGCCCCGGCCGTCGTGCCCTCGAACGCGCCGCGGTTTTCCGCGGCACGCTTGCGTCGTCAGAACGAGTACACCGCCTGTGCCGAGAGGATCCACACGCTCGCATCGTAGGAGCCGCGGATCTGGCCGAGCGACGCCGCTTCCGTGCCCGTGAAGCGCTGGTCGAACTCGGCGCTGTCGCCTTTGATGTAGACGAGACCGGCGTCGAACTTCCAGTCGCGGGTCCAGCGGTACTCGCCGCCGACGGTGAGCCACCAGCGGTCGGAGTCGGGCAGCCGCGCCGTCGGGTGGGTGGTGACCGGCGTCTGGTCGAACGCCACGCCGAAGCGGGCCTTCCATTGCTCGTTGTAGCGGTAGCTCGTGCCGACCGCGATCTTCCAGCTGTCGTCCCATTCCAGCAACACCCCGGGCAGCACCGAGCCGTCGGTAGGAACGAAAGTGAGGTCGGTGATGCTCGACCAGCCGGTCCACTGGGCATCAGCCATGAACTCCCACTGCCGGTCGAATTTCCACACTGCGGACAGGTTCGCGATCTGCGGCAGCGTGATGTCCGACGTGACACTGCGGGCGTAGAGGCCTCGCGAATCGACCGTGCAGGCCAGCGTGCGGATCACCGGCGCGAGTGCCGGCGGCCCGGGCGGTGCGCTGCAGGTCGGAGGGTTGTTGAAGTCGGCGTTGCCCTTCAGGTTGTACTTGATCTCGGAGCGGTAGGCCGCGGCGAGGCGCCAGGCCGGCGTCACGTCCCAGGCCGCGCCGATGTTCCAGCCCCACGCGGTGTCGTCGCCAGTAATCACCACCTCGCTGTCGAGGCCGGCCGTCGCGCCAATGATCTGCGGCACGAGCGCCGCGGGGATCTGGCCGGCGGCGGCCGCCCCGGCAGCGGCCGAGGCCAACGCGGCAGAATAGTTGGCGTTGTTCGTGAACCTGCCGTCGATGTACTGGAAGTTCACGCCGGCGCCGACGCTGAACTCGGGCGTGACCTTCCACGACAAAGCCGGGTTGACGTTGATCGTGATGATCTTCGAGTCGAGGGCCTGGTAGCGGCCGAGCCAGCCTTCGCTGTACTGGGTCTTGTTACCGAACGGGCCGTTCACGCCCAGCCCGAACGCGAACTGGTCGTTGATCGGCATGCTGACGTAGAGGTTCGGGATGAAGTTCCAGCCGCCGGCATCCCCGCCGTTGCCGCCGAGCGGCTGATTGAGCGCCGGCACCGAGCCGTCGTTGCTGAACTCGATCTTGGGCACGACGACGTGCAGGCCCTGCACGAACTGGCGCCGCTCGAACTTCGACAGCACGGCGGGGTTCCACCACATCGCGGAGATGTCGTCGGTGAACGCCGCGCCGCCGGCGAACGCGTTGCCGATCCCGCTCGCGCTCTGCTCGTTCAGCTGGAAACCGGTGGCGAGCGCCTGCGTCGCGCCCAGCGCCAGCACGGCGCCGGCGACGGCGGCCGCGACGCGATGGCGACGGAAATTCGGGGTCTTCATCGTTTTCTCCTCGCTGTTCTTGGTCTGTCGTTGCCGCCCTGGACCCGAATGGGGCTCGTTTTCGGCAGGGCCTGGTACCCGGAGCCGGAGCGGAGGGAACATGGGAAATATGCCAGTTTTCACTGTCCGGGGGTGCCAAACGTCCGGCGGCCGGCATTCGTCGCCCGTTCCCTGTTGCGTCCATCCCACCGCGCGGTCCGCAACGGCCGAAAAGCGTGCCCGGCCCTACCTTTCGGGAGGCAATGCCCGGGGGCGCCGATCCGGACCGACGGCGACGTAGGTCAGCGTGGCCTCGGTCACCTTGACCGTGATCTCCTCGTGCGGATTGCGCGTCGCGTGCACTTCGACGTCCACGGTAATCGACGTGCGTCCGGTCTTAACGACGTGCGCGAAGAACGTGACGACGTCGCCGACCATCACCGGCTCCTTGAAGACGAACGAATTGACGGCGATGGTCGCCACCCGGCCGCGCGCGCGCTTCGCCGCCGGGATCGATCCGGCGATGTCCACCTGCGCCATGATCCAGCCGCCGAAGATGTCGCCGTGCTGGTTCACGTCGGCCGGCATCGGCACGACGCGCAGCACCGGGTCGCGGTCGGGCAGGGTAGCCATGGACGGTGGCCGGCCGCGGGCATCGCCCCCGCCCGGCGCGTGGCAGGGTCGTGCCTACGCCGCCTTCTTCTTGCCTTCGTCGCGGAGCTCGCGGCGCAGGATCTTGCCGACGTTGGTCTTGGGGAGCTCGGTGCGGAACTCGACCTCGCGCGGCACCTTGTAGCCGGTCATGTGCTCGCGGCAGTGCTTGAGCACCGCCTCGGCGGTGAGCGCCGGGTCCTTGCGCACGACGAAGAGCTTCACCGCCTCGCCGGACTTCTCGTCGGGAACCCCGACCGCCGCGCATTCCAGCACGCCGTCGTGCATCATCACGACCCCCTCGATCTCGTTCGGGTACACGTTGAAGCCCGAGACGAGGATCATGTCCTTCTTGCGGTCGACGATGCGCACGAAGCCCTTCTCGTCCATCACGCCGATGTCGCCGGTCGCGAACCAGCCGTCCTTGTCGATCACCTTCGCGGTCTCGTCCGGCCGGTTCCAGTAGCCTGCCATCACCTGCGGCCCCCGGATGCAGATCTCGCCCGGCTGGCCGAGCGCCACGGGCTTGCCCGCGTCGTCGCGCAGCTCGACCTCGGTCGAGGAGATCGGCAGGCCGATCGCGCCGGTGTACTCCTTGATGTCGAACGGGTTGATCGTCGCGGCCGGCGAGGTTTCGGTGAGCCCGTAGGCCTCGATCAGCGGCTTGCCGGTGACTTCCTTCCAGCGCTTGGCGACCGCCTCCTGCACCGCCATGCCGCCGCCCAGCGTGATGTGCAGGTGCGAGAAGTCGAGCTTGGCGAAGTCCGGGTTGTTGAGGAGCGCGTTGAACAGCGTGTTGACGCCGGTGATCGCGGTGAACTTGTACTTGCCGATCTCCTTCACGAACCCCGGGATGTCGCGCGGGTTCGGGATCAGGATGTTCTCGCCGCCGATCGACATGAACACGAGGCAGTTCGCGGTGAGCGAGAAGATGTGGTAGAGCGGCAGCGGCGTGATGACGATCTCGCGCTTGTCGTGGTCGAGCGCCGGGTTCACCCAGGCGCGCGCCTGCAGCATGTTGGCGACGATGTTGCGGTTCTTCAGCATCGCGCCCTTGGCGACGCCCGTGGTGCCGCCGGTGTACTGCAGGAACGCGATGTCGTCGTGGCCGATCGGCACGCGCTCCAGCTTGCGACCGCGTCCGGCGGCCAGCGCGTCGCGCAGCCGGATCGAGCCGGGCAGCGAGAACGCGGGGATCATCTTCTTCACGCGCCGCAGCACGAGGTCGACCACGATGCCCTTGACGCCGAGCAGCTCGCCGATCGACGTCACGACCACCTGCCGCACCTTGGTTGTGCCGACGACCTCGGAGACCGTCTTCGCGAAGTTCTCGACGACGACCAGCATCTCGGCGCCCGAGTCGTTCAGCTGGTGTTGCAGCTCGCGCGCGGTATAGAGCGGGTTGACGTTGACCACCGTGCAGCCGGCGCGCAGCGCGCCGAACAGGCACACCGGGTACTGCAGGATGTTGGGCATCATCAGCGCGACGCGCGTGCCCTTCTTGCATCCCTGCCCCTGGAGCCAGGCGCCGAACACTGCGGACAACGCCTCGAGCTCGGCGAAGGTGATCGACTTGCCCATGCACGTGAATGAGGGACGCGTCGCGTACTTCGCGCAGCTTTCCTCGAAGAGCTCGCGAATCGATTCGTAGGCGTTGACGTCGATCGTCGCCGGGACGCCGGCCGGATAGTTCTTGAGCCAGATGTTTTCCACGACTCCTCCTTGACGCGGGCACGGGGCCGTGCCGCGATATGATCTTGTTGTCGTCGCCCCGGCTCGGCGCCGGGGCTTGACGTGGAAATCCTACACCACCGGCACTGGCTCCGCCGTGGGTTGGACGGAACGCGCGGCCGAGGTGCCCGCGTAGTGGAGCGGCCCCCCCCGGAACGGCGCGAAGCCCGTGCCGAAAATCGCCCCTGCGTCCACGAGTTCGGCATCCTCGACGATCCCTTCGGCGAGTGCCGCACGCGCCTCGGCCACGAACGGCTGGACCAGCCGGTCGGCGAGCCCCGGCGGCACCCTGCCGGGCGGCTGCCTGGCTATCTTGCCGCCCGGCCACGCGTAGAAGCCGCGTCCGGTCTTCTTGCCGAGGTGTCCCGCGTCGACGAGCTCGATGAGGCGGCGCGGCGGCTCGCCGCGCGCCCCGAGGAGCTTGCCGACGGCCACACAGATGTCGAGGCCCACGGTGTCGGCGAGCTCGATCGGGCCCATCGGCATCCCGAACGCGAGCGCGGCCTCGTCGACGGTCTCCGGCGACAGTCCCTCGTCGACCGCCTTCATCGCCGCCATCAGGTACGGCGCGAGCACCCGATTGACCAGGAACCCCGGCGCGCTCTTCACCGGCAGCGGCAGCTTGTCGATCTGCCGCACGAACGCCGCGGCCGGCGCCACCAGGTCGCGGTTCGTGCCCGCGCCGACGACGATCTCGACCAGCATCATCTTGGCGACCGGGTTGAAGAAGTGCAGCCCGATGAGCCGCGCCGGGTCGGCGAGCGCCGTCGCGATCTCCTCGAGCGGAATGCTCGAGGTGTTGGTCGCGAGCAGCGCCGAGGGCTTCGCCCTCTTCTCGATGGCGGCGAACAGCGCGCGCTTGGCCTCGACGTTCTCGAAGATCGCCTCGATGATCACGTCGGCGCGCGCGACGCCGTCGCCCGCGACGTCGGGGATCAGCCGGTCGAAGGCGTCGCGACGACGGCGCGGATCCTTGAGCCGCTGCGAGAAGAGCTTCCCGGCCCGCTGCATCGCCGGCCCGAGGCGCTCGGCGTTCTGGTCCTGCAGCGTCACGGTGAGGCCGCGCAGCGCGCACCACGCCGCGATGTCGCCGCCCATCGTCCCGGCGCCGACCACGTGCACGTGGTCGGCCCTGCTACCCCCTTCCTTGCCGAAGCCCTTGAGGCGCTCCTGCAGGCGAAACACGCGGATCAGGTTCTCCGCCGTCGGCGTGCGGATCAACGACGCGACCGACGCCGGATGGGCGGGCGGCACCGCGAGTGCGTTGCCATCGTACTTCGCGAACAGCTCGAGGATCGCGTACGGTGCCGGGTAATGCTCGCGGCGCGCGCGCTTCGCGACCTGCTTCGCGGCCTGCGCGGCGATCGCGCGGCGCGCGATCGGGTTGAGCGTGAGCGACAGCGGCAGCTTCAGCGCCCGCGGCGGCGGCAATGCGCGGAGCACGCCGCGCACGGTGTTTTCCATGATCCGTGCCGGCACCGATTCATCGACCAGCCCCAGCGCCTTGGCCTTGCGCGCATCGACCGACTTGCCGGTGAGCAGCAGATCGAGCGCCGCCGGTCCGCCGATGAGCCGCGGCAGCCGCTTGATCCCGCCCCAGCCGGGAACGATGCCGAGCATCACCTCGGGCAGGCCCAGGCGTGTCGCGGGCTCGTCGACCGCGACGCGGTAGCGGCAGGCGAGCGCGAGCTCGAGGCCGCCGCCCAGGCAGAAGCCGCGGATCAGCGCCAGCGTCGGATAGCGCACGTTCGCGAGACGCTCGAACGTGTCCCAGCCGCGCTTGACCAACGCGAGCGCACCTTCTTCCGACGAGATCTCGCCGAATTCGTCGACGTCGGCGCCGGCGATGAAGCCGTTCGCCTTGCCGGAGCGGACGACAAGACCCTTGGGCGGCTCCCGATCGAGGATGTCGAGCGCCTCGTTGAGTTCCGCGAGCGCCGCGGCCGACAGCGTGTTCGTGCCGGCGTCGGCGCGGTCGAAGGTCAGCGTGGCGAGGCCGTCGGCCTCGCGGGTGATGGACCAGTGTTGCATGTCGCTTCCCCGTAATTGGGCAAGGGTCACTGCGCCCTTGCCGTGGCGTCGACGGCCGAGCGTGTCAGACGCGCTCGACCAGCATCGCGCCGCCCAGTCCGCCGCCGATGCAAATGGTTGCGATGCCGCGCTTGCCGCCCGTGCGCTCGAGAACGGAGAGCACGTGCAGCACGATGCGCGCGCCCGAGGCGCCCACCGGATGGCCGAGCGCGATCGCGCCACCGTCGACGTTGAGCTTCGCGGTGTCGAGCGTGCCGAGCGCGCCCGGCAGTCCGAGCTCCGTGCGGCAGTATTCGTCGCTGTCCCACGCGCGGAGGCAGCCGATCACCTGCGCCGCGAACGCCTCGTTGATCTCCCATGCGTCGAGGTCGTTCAGGCCCAGACCGTGACGCGTGAGGATCGGCGTCGCCGCGTGGACGGGTCCGAGCCCCATCTGTGCCGGGTCGAGGCCCGCCCACTGCGTGTCGACGATCCGCCCGCGGGGAACGAGCCCGTGCCGTGCGACCGCCCGTTCCGACGCCAGCACCATCCACACGGCACCGTCGGTCACCTGCGAGCTGTTGCCGGCGGTGACGTTGCCGTACTTGCGGTCGAAGAACGGCTTCAGTTTCTTCAGGTTCTCCGGCGTCGAGTCCTCGCGCACGCCGTCGTCCTCCGCGTAGAGCTTGCCGGCGTGGTCGAAGATCGGCACGACCTCGCCATCGTAGTGCCCGGCCTTGCGTCCGGCGAGCACGCGGGCGTGGCTGCCCGCCGAGAAGTCGTCCATTTCCGCCCGCGTGATGCCGAAGCGGTAGGCGATGTTCTCCGCGGTCTGGCCCATGAGCAGGCCCACCATCGGGTCGGTCAGGCCCTTCATCAGCCCGATCACCGGCGCGAAGTAGCCCGGCTTGATCTTCATTAGCAGGGCCGCACGCTGGCCGGGCGACTTCGCCGCGTACCAGTGCGACAGCCACAGCGTCATCGCGTCGGAGAACAGCAGCGGCGCGCGGGAGAGCGCGTCGACACCGCCGGCGAGCACCAGCTCGCTCGCGCCGGCGCGGATGTTGTTGATCGCCGAATCGAGCGCCTGCATGCCCGAGGCGCAGTTGCGCATCACCGTCCACGCCGGCGTCTGCTGCGGAAGGCCGATGCGCAGTGCCGCGACGCGTCCGATGTTCACCTCGTCGGCCGACGGCGCGGCGCAGCCCAGGATCGCCTCGTCGATCGCCGCCGGCGCGAAGCGCTGGCGCAGCAGCAATGCCCGCCCCGCGTGCGTCGCGAGGTCCGAGGCGGCAAACGGCCCCGGCCGGTTGCGCGCCTTGAGGAACGGCGTCCGCGCGCCGTCGACGATGTAGATGGGTTCGTGGCTGGCCATCCTGGCTCCTGTCCTCGACACGTGACGGGCGCGCGGCGTCGCGGCCACGCGCCCCTGCGGGCCACCGCCGCGGCTCAAGCCGCGGCGCGCTCGCCGACCGGCTTCGCGGACTGCACTTGCCGCGCGGCCGCGGCGTGGATCGTCACCGGCTGCGGCGGCACGAGCAGCGACCTGCCGAGGTCGGGACCGAAGTCGTCGACACGCACCACGGTGGCGGTCAGCGCGCGTTGCTCGGCCAGCACGCGCGCCTCGTCGGCGGTGATCACGCCGGCCTCGACCGCGCGGGCGTCCAGCACCTCGGGGCCGGCGCCGGGCGGTAGCTTCGCCGCGACGCGGCCCTTCTTCACCGCGACGCGGAGCTTCTCCTCGATCGGCTCGGCGGCCACCGTCGCGTCGAGCGCGAGCTCGATCGCGCGTACCGGGTCGTCGCTGCGCTGGTCGATGTACATCCCCGCGGTGAGGCGGTCGCGCGTCGCCGACGGCTCGATCAGGAGGCGCGCCACCTGGTGGCCGAGCCGGTCGGACGGCACGACGTAGGGGCGGCCAAGCGGGAACACGATGCGGCCCACCACTGCGGCGACGAGGCGGCTCGGGAAGTTCGAGATCACGCCTTCGAACGCGTTCTGGGCCTTGAACATCGCGTCCCAGACGGCCCAGTGCACAAGCGGCGCGTCGGCCTTGTGCCGGCCTTCGTCCTCGTAGCGCTTCAGCGTCGCCGAGCAGAGGTACAGCGAGGAGAGCACGTCGCCCAGGCGCGCCGAGAGCTTTTCCTTGCGCTTGAGCGCGCCGCCGAGGGTGACCATCGACACGTCGGACACGAACGCCAGCGCCGCGGAGAAGCGGGTCAGCTTCTGGTAGTGGCGGCGCATCTCCGGCGCCACGTCCGCCGCCACGCCGACGAAGTGCGACCCGGTGAGCCCCATCACCAGCGCGCGCGCCATGTTGGACAGCGTGAAGCGCACGTGGCCGGCGAACGCGGCGTCGAACTCGGCGAGCGCCTGCGCGTGGTCGGCGCGGCGCGTCGCTTCCATCTCCTTCAGCACGAACGGATGGCAGCGGATCGCGCCCTGGCCGTAGACGATCAGGCTGCGGGTGAGGATGTTCGCGCCCTCGACGGTGATCGACACCGGCATCTGCATGTAGGCGGCGCCGAGGACGTTCGACGGGCCCATGCAGATGCCCTTGCCGCCGACCACGTCCATCGCGTCGTTGATCACCTCGCGGTTCTTCTCGGTGATGTGCAGCTTGGCGATGCCGGACAGCACCGCGGGCTTCTCGCCCAGGTCGACCGCGCGCGCGGTGAGCGAGCGCGTCGCGTCCATCATGTACAGGTTGCCGCCCATGCGGGCGAGCGCCTCCTCGATGCCCTCGAAGCGGCCGATCGCGGTCTTGAACTGCCGGCGCACGCGCGCGTAGCCGCCGGTCGTGCGCACCGCGAGCTTCGCCATCCCGGTGTTCGACGACGGCAGCGAGATGCCGCGTCCTGCGGCGAGACACTCCATGAGCATCCGCCAGCCGCGGCCCAGCATCGGCTGTCCGCCGATCACCCAGTCCATCGGAATGAACACGTCCTTGCCCCAGGTCGGGCCGTTCTGGAACACGGCGTTGAGCGGCATGTGGCGGCGGCCGATGTCGACGCCCGGGTGCGACGTCGGGATCAGCGCGCAGGTGATGCCGATCTCGTCCTTGTTGCCGGCAAGGTGATCCGGGTCGTAGGCGCGGAACGCGAGGCCGAGCAGCGTCGCGACGGGGCCCAGCGTGATGTAGCGCTTGTCCCAGGTAACCCTGAGGCCCAGGACCTTCTTGCCCTCGTGCTCGCCCCAGCAGACGACGCCGTAGTCGGGGATCGACGCGGCATCGGAGCCGGCGCTCGGGTTGGTGAGCGCGAAGCAGGGGATTTCGAGGCCCTTGGCGAGGCGTGGCAGGTAGTGGCGCTTCTGCTCGTCGGTGCCGTAGTGCAGCAGGAGCTCACCCGGCCCGAGCGAGTTCGGCACCAGCACGGTCACCGCCGCCGTGCCGGAGCGCGTGCTGATCTTCTGCACGACCTGCGAGTGGGCGTATCCGGAGAAGCCGAGGCCGCCGTACTCGCGCGGGATGATCATGCCGAGGAAGCCGCGGTCCTTGACGAACTTCCACACGTTCGGCGGCAGGTCCTTGTAGACGTTGGTGGTCTCCCAGTCCGAGACCATCGCGCAGAGTTCCTCGACGTCGTGGTCGAGGAAGTGCTGCTCCTCGGGCGTGAGCGTGCCGCGCGGCACCGCGAGCAGCTTGCGCCAATCGGGCTTGCCCGAGAACAGCTCGCCGTCCCACCAGACGCTGCCGGCCTCGATCGCCTCGCGCTCGGTCTGCGACATCGGCGGCAGCACCTTGCGGAACGCGCGCAGCAGCGGCTCGGAGACGAGGCGGCGGCGCAGGCCGGGCACCACGAGCGCCGGCGCGACGATCACGAAGGCGGCCGCGAGCGCGAGCGTGAGCCATGCCGGCAAGAGGCCGGCGACCCAGGCGACGCCGAGGAACGCGGCGCCCGCGGCGACCCAGGCGAGGGCAGACGCGTTGGCATAGGCGAGCGCGATGGCCGCCACGATGAGGAGGATGAGCCAGAGGGCTGTCAGCATGTCGTGCTCCTTGCCGCGTACCAATGGCGCGGTGCGCCCGTGGCTACGCATCGATTGAACATGTTCGCGGTTGCGTCTGGAGTCGGGGCTCTAATCGCCGCGGGCGAGCACGCCGTCGAGCGACGGGCTCGCGCCCGTCAGGTCGGGAAGCGGTGCGGTGAGTCCCGCGAGAAGGAACGGCGCGAGACGCGCGAGCAAGAGCTCGTCGCTGCTGCCGCCGCCGTCGCCGGGGGCGATCTCGGCAATGAGCTTCAGCGCATCGGTTCCCGCCAGCGTGTAGGACAGCGCGCCCATCAGGAAATGCAGTCGCCAGGAGAGCTCGCGTGCCGGCAGGTGCGGCAACGCGCGGCCGAACGCCGTCTTGAAGCGGCCGATCATCTCGGCGTACTGTGCCGCGAGGAAGCGGCGGATGAACGGCGCCGGATCGGCATACGCGCGTCCCAAGAGGCGCAGGAAGTTGCCGCCGCCTCGCTCGGGATCGCGGGCGAGCTCGAGCGCCGGGACCAGCAGGGCCGAGAGGATTCGCTCGCTCGCCACCGGGGCGGGCGCGGCGCGCTCCTCGAGCGTCGTCAGCAGCGCGACCCGGCGCTGGTTCATCGGGTCGAGCCGGCGGGTGAGCACGGCCTCGAACAGTTCTTCCTTGCTGCCGAAGTGGTAGTTCACCGCGGCGAGGTTGACCTCGGCCGCCGCGGTGATCGCGCGCAGGCTGGTCGCCTCGTAGCCGTGCGCCATGAACAGTGCCTCGGCGGCATCCAGGATGCGATCCTTCGTCGCCGGGGGACTGCCGGACTGGGTCCCGATCGGAATCACGTTGCCCGTCATCGTCGGTTTCGTCATGCCTCGCGCCTCGCCGTTGCCGTCGAAGTACTTCAAACGTTCGTTTGAATTTCTTGTATGTTCGATGCGGACGTTGATCGAGTCAATCTTGCAGCGCATCACGGATTGGAGTCGTACGAACGCGCCAATTGTTCTGGGTGCTAGCGCTCACTCTCCGTACTTTCGCGATTCGATGTCCATTTCGTGTTGGAAACTTCGCAATGCGTCGGACAAGATTTCGTATTTGTCCATGACGAACATGGGTGTTTTCGATGTTGCGACGCAGCATCTCCCGCGCCTGTCCACCCCCTGCCCCGCTCGGCTGGACCCCTGTCGGCCGTTTGCCCAGACTCCGCGTTGATGCATGTCGGCGCAATGGTGCGTCGCGTCATGATCGGGAGTGCCCCGTGTTCGACACCCTGACCTCCGTCCTCGGCTCCAACCAGCTCCTCTCCGGAGGGGTGGCGCTCGCCCTGCTGGGCGTCGCCGCGATGTGGCTGCGCGACGTGCCCGCCAAGTTCGCAGCCTGGGCGAAGCACTTCTTCGTGACCACGCTCACGGTCGACAGCCGCGACGAGCTCATGTTTCCGGCGCTGGTCGAGTACATGGACAGCCGCGACGCGCTGCGCCGCCTCAACAATTTCACCGTGCGCGCGGTGCGCACCAACACGTCGAGCTACCAGAGCCTGCAGGACGAGCTCCAGCAGGGCGGCCGGCCCGCGACCGTGTTCTCACCCGGCGAGGGCTTCCACCTGTTCTTCATGGACGGCCGCCTCATGTGGATGAAGCGCGAGATCCAGGTCGCCAACTCGATCATCGAGAAGATCAGCCTGTCGACGCTCGGCCGCGACAAGCACCCGCTGCAGAAGCTGGTGGGCGAGGCGATGGACCACCGCATCGCGCGGGAGCTGAACCGCATCGCGATCTACGTGCCCTCGCCCTACAGCAACGAGTGGTCGCGCGCGCGTCTCGGCAACAACCGCAAGCTCGACTCGGTCGTGCTGAAGGCCGGCCAGAAGGAGGCGGTCGTCGGCGACCTGCAGCGCTTCTTCGCATCGCGCGAGCGCTACGAGACGCTCGGCATCCCGTGGCGGCGCGGCTATCTGCTGTACGGCCCGCCGGGAACCGGCAAGACCTCGCTCGTCACCGCCCTCGCCTCCGAGCTTTCGCTCAACGTGTGCGTGCTGTCGCTCGCCTCGCCGAACGTCACCGACGAGAAGATCGGCGCGCTCCTGTCCAGCGTGCCCACCCGCTCGATCATCCTGATCGAGGACGTCGACGCGTTCTTCCAGCAGCGCTCGAAGGCCGACGTCCAGGTCAAGGTGTCGTACTCGGGCTTCATCAACGCGCTCGACGGCGTGGCCTCGCACGAGGGGTCGGTGGTGTTCCTCACCACCAACCACCCCGACCGCATCGACGAGGCCGCGATCCGCTCGGGACGCGTGGACTTCCGCATGGAGCTCGGGCCGTGCGACAGCGACCAGCTCGAGCGGATGTTCCTCAAGTTCTTCGACGATGCGGAGGCCGCGAAGCGTTTCGCTGCCGCCGTCCCGGGCGACACGTGGTCGCCCGCCGCGGTGCAGGAGCGCCTGCTCAAGGCCGCCGACGTCGACGAGGCGATCGAGCTGTTCCAGCGTCCGGCGCTCGTGCGCGCTGCGGCTTAGCCCGAACCGCGCGAGGCACAGGCCCCGCGGCCTTCGCGGGGTCTTCCTGTCTCGCCTCCGCGAGCGCGTGCCGCTTGCATGCGATCACGAATGGGAGGACCATGACATCGTCATAGCGCCTGTCGCGCTTCCCTCGAGGAGGTTCCATGCTCAATTTCACGCGCCCCGAGCGCCCCGCTTCGAAGGAACCGGATGCGAAGTCCGCACCACGCGCCGTCGCGCCGCCCACGCTCACGTCGCCCGTTCCCGTGTCGCCCGCCAACGCAGCGCCACGACCCCCGGTGTCGACGGTGCCGGTGGCCGCACCTCCGCGCGCCGATGGCGCCGAACGTCGCCTGGCCATCGGGGTCGACATCAACCTCAAGGGCGTCGAGATCTCGAATTGCGACGTCCTCGTGATCGAGGGCAACGTCGATGCGACCGTCCACAGCAAGGCGATGGAGATCCTCGCGCCGGGGCACCTCAACGGCACGGCGACGATCGACATCGCCGAAATCCACGGCACGTTCGAAGGCGAGCTCACCGCCCGGACGCGGCTCGTCGTGCACGGCACGGGCCGTGTCACGGGCACGATTCGCTATGGTTCGCTGGTCGTGGCCGAGGGCGGCTCGCTCACCGGAGAGCTGACGAAGCTCGAGCCCGCTGCGCCTGCGGTCGCGGCACCGGTGGTGGCGACGTCCCCGCCCGCTGCCGCAACGCCCGGATCGCGCTCGCTCCTCGGCCCGCAGCCATAGATCGCGACGGCGATCCCGCGCCGCCCGCGGGAGTCGCCGCGCAACGGATGCGCCGGATCGCGTCGATCCGGTAGCATGCCGTGATGTCACACGCCACTGCGCGCCGCGCGGGGCCGCCTTCCGGGCGGCGCCATTCCAGCCACAGGCGCGGGCCTCGATGAGGTGGGCTCGCTTCGCGCATGACGGCCGTACCGCCTGCGGCATCGTCGAGGGCGATCGGGTGGCCGAGGTCTCGGGAGGACTGTTCGATCCGCCCTCCCCGACCGGGCGGTCCTTCGCCGTCGACCGGATTCGCCTGCTGCCGCCGGTCATCCCGTCCACGTTCTACGCCGCCGGCACCAACTACCGGCAGCATCTGCAAAACGCCGAGTCGCGCGGCGAGAAGGTCGAGTGGCCGACGCACGCGGAGGTCAACTACCGGGCGAGCAATGCGCTCATTGGCGACGGTGACGCGATCGTGATCCCGGCGGACTCGTCGGGCCGCGTGGCATTCGAGGGCGAGCTCGTCGTCGTCATCGGCAGGCGGGCGAAGCGGCTGTCCCGCGAGAACGCGCTCGACTGCGTGTTCGGCTACACGATCGGCAACGACGTCAGCGAGCGCAGCTGGCAGAAGTCCGACCGCACCTTCTGGCGCTCCAAGAACTGCGACACCTTCAAGCCGATGGGGCCGTGGGTCGAGACCGACGTCGACCTCGCGTCGATGGAGACCCGCATCCGCCTGAACGGCCGCGAGGTGAGCCGCTTCCGCACCGGCGACATGCTGTTCGGCATCACCGACTACCTCTGCGAGATGTCGCGCTACCTCACGCTCGTTCCCGGAGACGTGCTGTGGATGGGAACCGAGGACCCGTCGCTCGACATGGTGCCCGGCGACACCGTCGAGGTCTCCATCACCGGCATCGGCACGCTGACCAACCCCGTGACCGCGGGCGTCTAGCGGCACGCTCCCCGTACGGGCCGTGGCCCGGCGATAATGTGCACGTGACGCCGTCCCCTCCGGGGCGGCGGCGCCGGGATCCGCAACGCGCAGCCCCGACGCTTCCACCACCAAGACGAGTGCAAGATGAGCGATTGCGACTTCGGTTTGATCGGCCTGGCCGTCATGGGCGAGAACCTCGCGCTGAACGTCGAGAGCCGCGGCTACCGCGTGGCCGTCCACAACCGGTCGACCGACCGCGTCGACGCGTTCATCAATGGCCGCGCCGCCGGCCGCAACTTCAAGGGATGCCACTCGGTCGCCGAGCTGGTCGCGGCAGTCAAGCGCCCGCGCAAGTTGATGATGCTGGTCAAGGCAGGACCGGCCGTCGACCAGCTGATCGAGCAAATGCGACCGCATCTTGCGCCGGGCGACATCGTCATCGACGGCGGCAACACCCACTACCTCGACACCGAGCGGCGCACGAAGGAGGTCGAGGCGATGGGAATGCTGTACGTCGGATGCGGCGTCTCCGGCGGCGAGGAGGGCGCGTTGAAGGGCCCCAGCCTGATGCCCGGAGGCAGCGCCGCCGCCTGGCCGCACATCCGCGAGATGTTCCAGGCGATCGCCGCCAAGGTGGGACCCAACAACGACATTCCCTGCTGCGAGTGGGTGGGCCCTCGCGGCGCCGGCCACTACGTGAAGATGGTGCACAACGGCATCGAGTACGGCGACATGCAGCTGATCTGCGAGGCCTATCACCTGCTGAAGGAGCACGGCGGCCTCGGCAATCCCGAGCTGTACGACGTCTTCGACGAGTGGAACCGTGGCGAGCTGCAGAGCTACCTGATCGAAATCACCCGCGACATCTTCAGCGTCCGCGACGACCGGACCGACGGCTTCCTCGTCGACCGCATCCTCGACGTCGCCGGCGCCAAGGGCACGGGCAAGTGGATGAGCCAGCTCGCGCTCGACCTGGGCGTTCCGAGCACGCTGGTGACGATGGCCGTGTTCGCGCGCGCCCTGTCGGCCCAGAAGGAGGCGCGCGTGCGTGCGAGCAAGGTCCTCTCCGGCCCCGCGAGCGACTCGAATGCCGCCTTCCAGGCAGGCATCGGGGAGACGCTGGGCGAGCGCCCGAAGTTCGTCGAATGCGTGCGGCACGCGCTGTACGCGTCGAAGATCATCAGCTACGCGCAAGGCTTCGTGCAGCTGCAGGAAGCGAGCCGCGAGCACGGATGGGGACTCAACTACGGCGACTGCGCGCTGCTGTGGCGTGGCGGCTGCATCATCCGCGCGCAGTTCCTGGACCGGATCAAGGAGGCATTCGACCAACGGCCGGACCTCGAGAACCTGCTGCTCGCGCCCTACTTCCAGCAGGCGGTGACACGAGCCCAGCCCGCGTGGCGCGCCGTCGTTGCGGCGGCCAGCATCACGGGGATTCCCGTGCCGGCGTTCAGCACGGCGCTCGCCTACTACGACAGCTATCGGCGCGAACGCCTGCCCGCCAACCTGCTGCAAGCCCAGCGCGACTACTTCGGCGCCCACACCTTCCAGCGCACCGACGACCCCGCGGCGTTCCACGCCGAATGGCTCGAGCGTCGTCGCCCGCCCCGGTCGTGAGCCGGCACGTGCGACGGCGGTGCGGGCGGTGAGCGCATGAAGCCGGCGCGGCACCCCACGGCGCTGCGCACCGCACAGCTGCTGCACGACGCGGGCGTCGATGCCCGTGTCGTCGAGTTCGAGCAGCCGACCCGCACCAGCGCCGAAGCCGCCGCGGCGATCGGCTGCTCGGTGGCCGAGATCGCCAAGTCCATCGTGTTTCGCGGCGGCGACAGCGGGCAGGCGATCGTCGTCGTCGCGAGCGGCGACAACCGTGTCAGCGAGGCCAAGGTCGCCGGGAGCGTGGGAGAGCGGCTGCTGCGCGCGGATGCGGAATTCGTGCGCACGGCCACCGGCTATACCATCGGCGGCGTTGCACCGATCGGTTACGCGCAACCCGTCAAGCTGCTGCTCGACCTGGATCTGCGGCGCTTCGAAGTCGTGTGGGCGGCCGCCGGAACGCCGTTCTCGGTGTTCCCGGTGAGCCCCGAACAATTGCGAATCCTGACCGGCGCCGCCTGGGCCGACGTCAGGCGGTGAGCGCACCGCGGCGTGCGCCGTCGGCGGCCCGGCGCGGCCGCGGCCTCGCCTGGGGATTCGTCGGGGTGCTCGCGTTCAGCGCGACGCTGCCCGCGACCCGCCTCGCCGTCGCCGCGCTCGACCCGGTCTTCGTCGGCCTGGGGCGGGCGTTGGTTGCCGCCGTGCTCGCGACGGCGCTGCTCGCCGCAACCCATTCGCCGCTCCCGCGTCGCGCGGCGTGGCCACGGCTCGCGGTGGTCGCACTGGGTGTCGTCGCCGGCTTCCCTCTGCTCACCGCGTGGGCGATGCGCCACGTGCCGGCCTCGCACGGCGCGGTCGTCGTCGGCTTGCTGCCGCTCGCGACCGCGGTCGCCGGCGCACTGCTCGCGCACGAACGCCCGTCGCGGCGGTTCTGGATCTGCGCGGTCGCGGGCAGCGCCGTCGTCGTCGGCTACGCGCTCTGGAAGGGCGGCGGCGCGCTCCACGTCGCGGACCTGCTGCTGGTCGGCGCGGTGATCGCCGCGGCGATCGGCTACGCCGAGGGCGCGCGCCTCGCGCGGGAGATCGGCGGCTGGCAGGTGATCTCCTGGGCGCTGGTGCTCGCCGCGCCGTTCCTCGCGATCCCGACCTGGCGTGCGGCAGGGGGGCTTGCCGACGCGCCGTGGACCGCGTGGGCGGGTTTCGCCTACGTCGCCGTAGTGTCGGCGTATGTGGGGTTCTTCGCCTGGTACAAGGGCCTCGCCGAGGGTGGCATCGCCGCGGTAGGACAGGTGCAGCTGCTGCAGCCGTTCCTGACGATCTTCCTCTCGGTGCTGCTCCTCGGCGAGGCGCTCGACCCGGCGACGTTCGTCGCGGCCGGCCTCGTGATCCTGGCGATCGCGATCGGGCGTTCCCGCTAGGGCCAGCGGTCCACGACCGAGGCGTACCTTCGGATCCTGCAGGCCGGGTGCCACGAGGAGCGCCGGGAAGTGCTGGCCGTCGTGTGCTGGCGATTGGGGATCCGCGCTGGCGGGTCGAGGTGCCGGGCGCGAAGGTCGGCGCGGCACGCGTGGCCGTCCTCACGTGTCGAGCGGCCCGCCCCCGTCCCGCACGCCGCCACGTGTCGCTATACTGCGGCGTCCTTGCGACACGAAGACGAAGGCGAGCGCCGGCAATGGCCACGATCTCGATCGGGAAGAAGCACCACTACTCCCACAAGAAGGCTAAGGAAGTCGCCGACAAGATCGCCAGGGACCTCAAGAAGCGCTTCGAGCTCGCCTACGCGTGGGACGGCGACCACGTCGACTTCGAGCGGCCCGGCGTGACCGGACGCATGCTCGTCGGCAAGGACCGCATCTCGCTCGACGTCCGGCTGGGCTTCCTGCTCACGCCGCTCAAGGGGGCGATCGAGCGCGAGATCCACGCGCAGCTCGACGAGCTGATCACCGAGGACAAGCCGTCCGGCGCGCCGGCAGCGCGAGCCCGCCCCGCCCGAAAACGGTCCTAGACCCGCAGCGGGCCGGCCGCCCGCGCGGCGCGGCGCAACGCACCTTCGCGCGGATCGGGAAACGGCTCGTTCGAGCCCGCCGCGATCGCGTCGTGGATCGCGGTCTCGCGCCTGCGGATCGTGTCGAGGAACTCATCCGCGCCCCCCATCCTGTGGAAGGCCTTGAACCCGCGATCGAGAAAGTCGTGCAACACGCCGAAGCCGGCAAGCCGCGCCGGCTGCCGCATCATCGCGAGCGCCA
>Ga0209391_10000015_pt1 | contig 53594 bp, 40 predicted proteins | sample PPLLak3March2015_FD_187246 | JGI IMG/M metagenome (GOLD analysis project Ga0209391, IMG submission 187246) | Freshwater sediment microbial communities from Prairie Pothole Lake near Jamestown, North Dakota, USA - PPLs Lake P7 Core (1) Depth... | ecosystem: Environmental > Aquatic > Freshwater >...
CGTCTGGATCAGCGCCGAACAGTACGAGCACATCCCTCGCCTCGAGCAGCACATCGCCGGACGGGTCGGGACGTCGCTCACCGTCCCGCACCAGGGCCGCGACCGACACGCCGGGCAGGGTCAGTTCCCTGAGCAGGCGCCCCACCGCCGAGCTGCGCGGCGGGAGCAGCACCGGATGCAGCCGGTCGGCGCCGCGCGGCTGCGTCTCGTCGTCGCTGGCAGCCTCGCCACGGATGAACTCGCCCAGCAGACGGTAACGATCCACGCGCTGCTGCTGGATGCGCCGGAGCACGCGCGTGAACGGCACGTCGAGCAGCAGCAGCGCGTGCGCGGCGATCATGAGGGCGGCCTCCAGCGTCTCGGGCACCACCTCGACGGCACCGGCCCGCCGCAGCTCGTCCACGTGGCTCTCGTCGCGGGTTCGCGCCATCACCGGCAGGCCCGGTCGCAGGTCTCGGACGACGTCGAGCACCCGCAGTGCAGCCGAAGTGTCGTGGTGGCTGATCAGCAGCAGCCGCGCACTGCCGATGCCGACCGACTCGAGCACGGCACGCTCGGACGCGTCGCCGTAGTAGACGGGCTCGCCCGCGAGGTGCGCCTCGCGTACGCGGGACGAATTGAGGTCGAGCGCGACGTAGCGGATCTTCTCCTCGTCGAGGAAATGGCCGACGCTCTGGCCGATGCGACCGTAGCCGCAGATGATGACGTGGTCGGCGAGGCCGGCGGCCGCGGCCCGCGCAGCGGACGGGACGCGGTCGTCCGGAGCCTCGGCCCGCCCGGGTACCAGTCGCCGTGCGATGGCGAGGTTGTGCCGGATCAGGAACGGCGCGGCCACCATCGAAATCAGCACCGAGGCGAGGGCCACCTGGCTCGCGCTCGCCGAGATCACGCCGGCGGCGAGCGCAATCGCCAGCAGCGCAAAGCCGAACTCGCCACCCACCGCCAGCAGCAACCCGGTGCGCCAGGCCGTGAGCGCGTCGGTGCCCGTGACACGCACCAGGCCCGCGACGATCACGGTCTTGATCAGCATCAGCGCGGCGGCTCCGGCAATGGCCCAGTGCCAGGTAACGGGCAGCGCACTCAGGTCGAACAGCATGCCGATACCGACGAAGAAGAGCCCAAGCAGCATGTCCCGGAACGGGCGGATGGCGGCCTCGACCTGGTGCCGGAACTCGGTGTCGCCGAGCATCATGCCGGCGAGGAACGCGCCGAAAGCCATGGACAGCCCGAGCTGCTCCGTGGTCCAGCCGGCGGCGAGCGAGACCAGCAGCACGGTGAGCGTGAACAGCTCGGCCGACCGACCCGCGGCGACCGCGTGAAAAAGCGGCCGCAGGACCCAGCGACCGGCCACGAAGACGATCGTGAACGCGAGCAGCGCCTTCGCCACCGCCCAGCCAAGCGACGTGGCCAGCGCCTCCGCTCCCACTGCGAGCCCCAGCGCCGGAATGACCACGACGAAGGGCACGGCCGTGACGTCCTGGAAAACGGACAGAGCCGTGCCGAGGCGTCCGTGCCGGGAGTTGTCCTCGCCCTGCTCCGTCAACTGCCGGCTGATGATGGTGGTGGAAGACTGCGCGAACACGGCGCCGACCACGAACGCGGCCGCGGGCGACAGCCCGGCGATCCACAACACGAGGCCCACGACCGCCGTCGTGAGCACGACCTGTCCCGTCCCGAGCGAAAAGACCTGGTCGCGCAGCGCGCGGATCTGCGGCAGGGAGAAGCTCAATCCGATCGTGAACAGCAGGAACACGATGCCGAACTCGGCCAGCACTCGCAGCTGGTGACCTTCGATCACCGGTCCGGGCGTATACGGTCCGAGCACGACGCCCACGAGAAGGTAACCGAGGCTCGAAGGGATGCGCAGTCGCTGGAACACGGCGACGACCGCCACCGCCGCGAGCAGCAGGATCAGGAGCTGAACGAAGGGCTGCTCAAGCACCGGCACGATTCCCCGGGCGCCACCCGAGCTGCGATCCAAGCGTCACCAAGTACCTCCACCGCGCCATTCCGCTGCCCACCCTTGCGCCGGGAACCTACAATCGGACTACGCAACCGGACCCAAGAGGACCACGCCAGATGAACGGGATCCAGCGACTGCTCGCCGCGACCGACCTCTCGGCACCGGCCCGACACGCCGCCGAGCGCGCCGCGCTCGTTGCTCGCGAGCTCGGCGCCGAACTCGCGTTGCTGCATGTTATCAGCGCCTCGCCGGTGGACCGCCTGCGCCGGCTGCTCGCCGAGGCGCCGGCGGACCTCGAGGCCCGCGTGCACGCGGACGCCCGGCGCGACCTCGAGCGGCTCGGCGAGATCCTGCACTCCGCGTACGGGGTGCCGGCGGTGGCCGAGGTCTCGGGTGGTGAGCTCATCGCGCAGATCAACGATTTCGCGGTCGCCGGTGATGCCGACCTCTTAGTACTCGGTGCACGCGGTGCGAGCTACATGCGGCACCTGCTGCTCGGCTCGACCGCCGAGCGCCTGGTACGCAAGTCCGTGAAGCCGCTGCTCGTGGTGAGGCAGCCGCCCCACGAGGCCTACCGCAGGGTTCTCGTCGCCGTGGATTTCTCGCCGTCGTCCCTGCCTGCGCTGGCGGCGGCACGCGCTGTCGCCCCGGCGGCGGAACTCGTCGTGATGCACGCCTACGAGGTGCCCTTCGAGGACCGGCTTCGCTCGTCCGGGCTCGGCGAGGAAATCCTCGACCAGTACCGGTTGATCGCCCAGCGCCAGGCCCTGCAGGCAATGCGCTCCTTGGTCGCCGCGGCCGGGCTCTTGCCGGACGAGGTGGTGACCCTCGTGATGCAGGGCGATCCGGCCAGTCTCGTCATCGAGCAGGAGCAGGAGCGGGACTGCGACCTGATTGTGGTGGGAAAGCACGGCGAGAGCACGCTCGAGTCGATCCTGCTCGGCAGCGTGACGCGGCACGTGCTGCAGGTCTCGCAGGGCGACGTGCTGGTGTCCCTGGGCGCGCCTTTACTCGCGGCCCGCGCAGGCTGAGAATCCGGGCGGGGTCGAGTCCAAAACCATAACAGGGAGATTCGCCGTGGCGACCAGCACCCGACTGATTCGCAGCACGCTCCTCGCCACCGCAGTGGCGGGCGCCTGCACCGCGAGCGCCCAGACTCCAAAGCAGGTCGTGAAGCCGCCGGTCGCGCAGGCCTGGATCGACGTGGCGACGTTCGCCGGTATGCCGATGGGCGGCGGCATGGGCGAAGGAATGATGGGTGCCACGCTTGGCGCGCTCATGGGTGGCGGCAAGAACAACACCGCTGAATTCGGCTTCACGCAAGTGGGCACGGCCGGCCGCTGGATGGACGTGACCCTGTACACCAGCCGAAACCCAAATCTCGCAGAGGCCCTGCAGACGGTTCCTGCCGGGACGCAGCTCGCGCCCACGCTCAAGCTGCAGGCACCGGAAAAGCCGAAGCCCCTGCCCCGCGAGAAAGGCGAGGACGAGCCGGAGGACTGGAACTACGAGCCGCCGAAGGGAAAGCTCGTGATGTACTGGGGTTGCTCCGAGACCGTGCGTCCCGGACAGCCCAAGGTCGTCAATCTCGAGACGGCAACCCTGGCCGAGCTCGGCAAGTTCTTCGAGTCGCGGCGCGCCACGCAGCGCGGCGCCCACGCCGCCGTCGGTCGGCCGGTGTGGCCGAGCAAGGAGGACAGGCGCGCCCTGCCGGCCGGCGCCTCCATCGCCGGCGCACACGCTTTCACGGGCCAGGGCGTTCCGGAGAATTTCAAGTTCACGGTTCCCGCGGCGCAGGACCTCATGCCGCAGATCGCGCTGCGGCAGACCGACAAGGGTGGCTTCGTGCTGCTCGAGTGGAACGCCATTCCCACCGCGCGGGCCTACTTCCTCGGCAGCATGGGCGGCGCCGAAGGTGCGGGCGACGGCGAGGACATGACCCTGCTGCTGTGGACGTCCAGTGAACTGCCCGAATCCGGCTTCGGCCTGTTCGACTACCAGACCAACGCCGCCGTGGACAAGTGGCTCAAGGAGAAAGTGCTGCTGCCGCCGGCCACCACGCGTTGCGCCGTGCCCAAGGAGGCGGCCGGCCAGGGCATGCTGCGCGCCATCGCCTACGGCACCGAACTCAACATGGCCTACCCGCCCCGCCCGGCGGACCCCAAGATCGCGTGGGAGCCTGACTGGAACGTCAAGATCCGCGTGAAGTCCATGACGACCACGATGATGGGCATGGAGGGCGGCATGCCGGGGATGGGCGGCACGGAGGGTGCCGACGACATGAGCGACGCGCCCGAGCCGCCGGCCGACGGCGACGCGGCTGCCGCCGAGCCGCCCAAGAAGAAAAAGAAGTTCAACCCGTTCGAGGCGGTGAAAGACGCCGTCAAGGATCAGCTGCCGTAGCCGCCACTTCGACAGGCGTGCCGTTCAGCACCGCGGTACCGGTCAGCGTATCGATGCGCTGATCGTCGATCACGTCGTTGATGCTCGCGCCGGCATGACGGCTCGCGATGCCGAGCCGGATGCCGGCGCGATCGTGACCCCAGCCGTGCGGGAGCGAGACGACGCCGCGCCTCACGCCATCCGTGACCTCGACCGGCACCTCGACCTCGCCCACCCGCGAGCGCAGCCTCACGGTCGCGCCGTCTGCGACGCCTCGGTCCGCCGCGTCATCGGGATGCATCATGAGCGTGCAGCGCGGCTTGCCCTTCACCAGCCGCTGGCTGTTGTGCATCCAGGAATTGTTGCTGCGCACGTGCCGGCGGCCGACCAGCATCAGCGGAGGCACGACAGTGGCGAGCGAGCGCGCGGCGCGCTCGAGGTCCTGCACGTGGCGCTCGGGCGCTAGCTGCAACTGGCCGTCCGGCGTCGCAAGCCGTCGCAGCAGGCCGGGCTCGAGCGGCCCGAGGTCGACGCCATGCGGCGACTCCTCGAGCCGGCGCAGGCTCAGGCCCTTCGGACGCCGGTGCGGCGCCGCGAGCTGCCGGCGAATCGCGCCGAGTCCCGGCAGAGCCGCGGCCCAGCGCACCCAGCCCCGGTAGGGCACGCCGTAGCTACCGGTGCGCAGCATGAGATCGAGCTGGCCACCCGGGCCGAGCCGGCGCACGAAGGCTGCGCGCGCTCGCGTCGCAAGTGCCGTGCGTCCGTGCGACGTGCCGAGGCGCGCGGTCAGCTCGGCCAGGATCTCGTGGTCGTGCAGCGCGCCGGCCGGCTTCTCGAACAGCGCTGGTGAGTACTTGGCAACGTTGCGCACCGCGAAGCCACTCAAGGCGATGTCGTAGTGGCTGCGCTCGAGCGGACTCACGGGCGGCAGGACCAGGTGGGCGTGTCGGGTGGTCTCGTTGATGTACGGGTCCACCGAGACCATGAACTCGAGTCCCGCGAGCGCCCGGTCGAGCTGCCGGCCGTTGGGCGTCGAGAGCACCGGGTTGCCGGCGAAGGTCAGCAGCGCGCGCACCTGGCCCGGTCCCTCGGTGAGCATCTCCTCGGCTAGGGTCGCGACCGGCAACTCGTTGCCGAACTCCGGCAGCCCGCGAACCCGCGAGTGGAACTTGCCGTAATGGCCCTTCGAGCCGTAGGCGCGCGTCAGGTCCACGGCCGACTCGGCGAACATCATACCGCCCTCGTGGTCGAGGTGCCGCGTCACGGCGTTGAGGCAGTAAATAAGCCAGAGCACCAGCCCGCCGAACTCCTGCGTGCAGGCGCCGACGCGACCGTAGACGAGCGCGCGCGGCTCCTCGACGATTTCGCGGGCGAGCCCGGCGACCCGCTCCGCGGAAAGGCCCGTCCGCTCGGCGAGCCGGACGGGATCGAAGGCGAGCACGGCCTTTCGCAACGCCTCGAGGCCCGTGACGCGCCCCGCGAGATGCCCGAAGTCGACGCGCCCGGCGACGAAGACTTCGCGCAACAGCCCGAGCAGCAGGAACACGTCGGTGCCCGGGCGGATCGACAGGTGCTCGTTCGCGACCTCGGCCGACTCGGTGCGCCGCGGGTCGATCACGACGAACCGCCCGCCGCGCGCGCGCAACGCCGCGACGCGCCTCTCGAAGCCCGGCGCCCCCATGATCGAGCCGCCGGAAGCGACCGGATTGCCGCCGATGCAGACGAACAGCTGCGTGCGGTCCACGTCCGGGACCGGGATGAGGAACTGGTGCCCGAACATCGCGTGCGAGGCCACCATGTGGGGCAACTGGTCCACGCTCGTCGCGGAGTACAGGTTCTGGGTACGCACGGCCCGGATGAAATCGCCCACGCCGAGCATCGCGCCGAGGTTGTGAACCGTGGGATTGCCGACGTAGATCGCCACCGCGTTCGGCCCGTGGCGCTCGCGCACTGCGGCGATGCGTTGCTCGACCTCGTCGAAGGCCGCGTCCCAAGTGATCTCTTCCCAGCCGGTCGACGTGCGCCGGACCGGGCGCCGCAGGCGATCGGGATCGTCGTGGATGTCCTTGAGGGCGACGGCCTTGGGGCAGATGTGCCCGCGGCTCAGCACATCGTCGCGGTCAGGCTTGATCGAGAGTATCTCGCTGCCCCGGTGCTCGATGACGATGCCGCACATGGCCTCGCACAACGGGCAGGTGCGGTGGTGCAGTCGGGTCTGCTGCATCGACGTACGTCGCCCTGCCCGGATTGCGGGCGCTCAGGCGCCCCGCCAGCGTCGGAGGAGTCCCACGGCACCGAGCAGCAGGAGCAGTGCAGGTGTGGTGCCGCCGCCGCCGCTGTTCTTGCGCTGTCCGCAATTGGTGATGCCATCCACGGTCGCGCCGGTCAGGCTCAACTGGTAGAGCACGCCCTGCCCGCACCGGCCGCTGCCCGCCGCGAGGCCGATAAAAGTCGAGGCATCGAGCTCCAGCATGCGGCCGGTCGGGGACGAGCCATTCGAGCCCTCGAAGCTGCGCAGGCTCGTGAATCCGGTGCCGTCGCGGGCAATCGAGTAGATCGTGCCGAACGTCGTGGCCACGCCGGTGGAATTGGTGCCGCCGGTGGTGGTCGTGCCGACGAGCGAACCGTTCTGGGCCAGCAGCAGTTCGCCGGTCGGCCGCGCGCCTGCAGTGCCGTCGAAGTCGTGCAGCGTCGTGATCACCCGGCTCACCGGGTCGATCGCGAAGACGGTGCCGTTGCCCTCCTCGCCGCCGAGGCTCGCGACGCCATAGAGCCGCCCGTCGCCGCCGTCGGTGAGGCCCGCCAAGGGCGCGGCTCCCTCTGCGTTGGTGGAAAGCCCGTTAGGGTTGGCGACCAGTTCGGGAAAGGCGAACAGCGTTTCGAAACCGGTGCCGTCGAAGCGCACCCGGAACACGGTCCCATTGCCTTGCGCCCCGCCGGCGGAGGCGGTGCCGTAAAAGTAATCGTCGGCCCCGGCCAGCAGCGGTCCGATCGGGCTCATGCCGTCGTCGTTCCGGGGCACCGTGACGGTGGTGCCCGAGGTGATCGGCCCGAAGTTGTGCAGGACGCTGAATGCCGTCCCGTCCCGAGTCAGGGCGTAAACCACGCCGGTGCCGTTCGGTCCGCCCGAGCGCGTGACACCGTACAGGCGGCCGTCGTTGCCCTCGACGAGCTCCGCCTCGGGATTCGCGCCGCCCTCGTTGATCGGCGCACCGGTTGAGTTGACCGACGCGAAGCTCTTGAACCTGTAAATGATGGTGAATCCGCTGCCGTCCGGCGCGATGCGGAACACCGTGCCGCCGGTGTTGACTTCCGCCACCGTGCCGGAGGTGGTTACGCCGTAGAGCAGCCCGTCGCTGGCGAGCAGCAGGCCGGCGACAGGGTTGGTCGCCTCGGTGATCCGGATCTGGTAGAGGGTGCGCATCGAGGAGCCGTCGGCCGCGGCACGATAGATCAGGCCGCCGGTGACGGCCGTGACCACCGCGGTGGTGCCGTACAGCGCACCGTCCGGTCCGCGCACCGGTGCGCCGGACGGCTGCGAACCGCTGAAGGCCACGATCGTGGAAATCTGCGGGGTCGCCTGCGCGAGGGCGCCGACGGGACTCGCCAGGAGCAGAGCCGGGAGCAGGTGACGGGCGAGCATCGGGGCCTGCGGAAGGCGCAACATCGAGGACATCGGGTTGGAGTCTCCAGGGTCGCCCGAGAAGGCAGCCCGTGCGAAAACCCGGATTGTGCCGCATTCCGCCCGCAGCCGCATCGCGAGCGCGGCTCCGGAGGCGAGCCGCGCAAGCCGAGTGCGCGGACCGATAGAATGCGCCCGCCCTACCACCCCCCGGCCCATCCCTTGATCCTGCTCCGGCAACTCACGCTCGCCCGCGGCGCCCGCCACCTCATCGAGAACGCGGACCTGCAGATCCACGCAGGCTGGCGGGTCGGTCTCGTCGGCGCGAACGGCTGCGGCAAGTCGAGCCTGTTCGCGCTGCTGCAGGGAGAACTGCACCCCGAGACCGGCGATTGCACGGTGCCGCGCGACTGGCGCATCGCCTCGGTCGGCCAGGAGACACCGCCCCTGCCACAGCCGGCGGTCGAGTTCGTGCTCGACGGCGACGTCGCGCTGCGCGCGGCGGAACGGGCGATCGCCGACGCTGAGCAGCAGCCGGACGGGCACGGTCTCGCCGAGGCGCACGCCCGGCTGGCCGCCATCGACGGCTACTCGGCGCCGTCGCGCGCCGCCACCCTGCTGGCCGGCCTCGGTTTCCGCCCGGCGGACCTCGCGCGCCCGGTGGCGGACTTCTCGGGCGGCTGGCGCATGCGGCTCAACCTCGCCCGCGCGCTGCTGAGTCGCGCGGAACTGCTGCTGCTCGACGAGCCCACCAACCACCTCGACCTCGACGCGGTCGTGTGGCTCGAGCGCTGGCTTGCGGCGTATCGCGGCACCCTGCTGCTCGTCTCCCACGACCGCGAATTCCTCGACGCCTGCGTCACGCACGTGGCGCACATCGAGGGCCTGCGGCTCACCCTTTACTCGGGCAATTACTCGTCGTTCGAGGAACAGCGCGCGGCGCGGCTCGCGGGCCAGCAGGCGCTGTTCGAGAAGCAACGGCGCGAGATCGCGCACATCACGCAGTTCGTCGAGCGCTTCCGGGCGAAGGCGACCAAGGCCCGCCAGGCGCAGAGCCGCCTGAAGGCGCTCGACCGGCTCGAGCGGATCGCACCCGCGCACGTGGATGCACCGTTCGACTTCGAGTTTCCGGCCCCGGCGCGGGCCCCCTCGCCGCTGCTCACACTCGAGGACGCGGCGCTCGGCTATGCGGACCGCACGGTGCTCGAGCGCGTCCAGCTCACCCTGCCGCCGGGATCCCGGCTCGGGCTGCTCGGCGCGAACGGCGCCGGGAAATCCACACTCATCAAGGCGATCGCCGGCGAGCTGCCGCCCTTGCACGGCCGAAGGGTCGAGGGCTACGGGCTCGTGACCGGCTATTTCGCCCAGCACCAGCTCGAGCAGCTGCGACCCGACGAGTCCGCGCTGCAGCACCTCGCTCGCCTCGAGCCCGCCGCACGCGAACTCGAGCTGCGCAGCTACCTCGGCCACTTCGACTTCCGCGGCGCGATGGCCGACGCGCCGGTCGGCGCGTTCTCCGGCGGCGAGCGCTCGCGCCTGGCGTTGGCGATGATCGTCCGGCGGCGACCGAATCTGCTGCTGCTGGACGAGCCCACCAATCACCTCGATCTCGAGATGCGTCACGCGCTGACGCGCGCCCTGGCCGGATACGAGGGCAGCCTGGTGCTCGTCTCGCACGACCGGGCGCTGCTGCGCACGGTGTGCGACGGCTTCCTGCTGGTCGCCGACGGCGAGGCCCGCGAGTTCGACGGCGACGTGGACGATTACCTCGCGTGGCTCGCCGAGCGCCGCACGCGCGAGTCGAGCTCCGACACGGCGACCGTGGAGTCGGGCCGCGAGGCTCGCCGCGCGCAGCGAGAAGGCGCCGCGGCGGAGCGTCAGGCCAGGCTCGCGCAGCGGCGACCGCTGGTCAGGGAGGCGGAAAAACTCGAGCGCAGCATCGCCAGCCTCGAGGTCGAGAAAGCGTCGCTCGAGACGCGGCTCGCCGACGCGGGTTTCTATGCGACCGCGGACGCAGCCGAGGTGCGCGCGGTGACCCTCCGTTGCGGCGAGGTCGTGCGACTCCTTGGGCAGGCGGAGGACCGCTGGCTCGCGGTGCAGGCCGAACTCGACGCCATCGGCGAGCCCTGATCAGGGCAGAACGACGACCTTGCCCCGGGCGCGGCGTCCGCCCAGCGACTCGAAGGCCGCCGCATAGTCGGCGAGCGCGTGGGTCTCGCCGACCACGGGCTTCAGCCGGCCGGACTCGAACAGTGCCCACAGCTCGGCCACGTTCTGGCGCTGCACATCGCGCTCGCGCTGAGCGAAGCTGCCCCAGAAAACCCCGACGATCGAGCAGCCCTTGAGCAGCGGCAGGTTGAGCGGAATGCGCGGAATGTCGCCTCCGGCGAAGCCGATCACGAGGTAGCGGCCCTTCCAGGCCATGCTGCGCAACGCCGGCTCGGCCAGAGTTCCTCCGACCGGGTCGTAGACCACGTCCACGCCGCGGCCAGCCGTTATTTCCTTGATACGCTCGCGCAGGTCCTGCGTCGTGTAGTTGATCAGCTGCGCCGCACCGAGGCTGCGCGCAAGTTCGAGCTTCTCGTCCGTGCTGGCGGCCGCGATCACGGTCGCGCCCATCTCCTTGCCGAGCTCGACGGCCGTGGTGCCGACGCCGCCGGCGGCCCCGAGCACGAGCAGGGTCTCGCCGGGCTGGAGGGCGGCGCGCTGCTTGAGCGCATGCTGGGTCGTGAAATACGTGATGCAGATGCCGGCGGCCGCTTCGAAGCCGAGCCCGCGCGGCGCCGGCAGCAGCAGCGACGCCTTGACGGCGACGCGCTCGGCAAGCGTGCGTCCACACGCGGCCACCACGCGATCGCCCGCAGCGAACTGGCTCACGCCCTCGCCCACCGCGACCACTTCGCCCGCCATCTCCGTGCCAACCACGAACGGCAGCGGCGGCCGCTCCTGGTACAGGCCCTGGATCATGAGCACGTCGGGAAAGTTGAGCGCCGCTGCCTTCACCCCGACGACCACTTCACCCGGCCCGGCCTGCGGCTCGGGCCAGTCCGTCACGTGTTCGAGCCCTGCCAGTCCGGTCAGTTCGCGACAGATCACCGCACGCATCGTTACCACGTCCTTCAGTTTCGAATCAGGTGTCGGCCGAGTTCGGCGAGGCTGCGGCATCCGAGCAGCATCATCCCGCGCTCCATTTCCGTGCGCAGCAGGCCGAGCGCGTGCGCAACGCCAGCCTCGCCCCCGGCCGCGAGGCCGTACAGGGCCGCCCGGCCGATCATCACGCCGTGCGCACCGAGCGCCATGGCCTTGAGCACGTCGGACCCGCGGCGGACGCCGCCGTCCACCAGCACGCACAGGCGGTCGCCGAACTCGGCGGACACCGCCGGCAGCAGCTCGACCCCCGAGACACAGGAATCGATCTGGCGCCCGCCGTGGTTGCTGAGCACGATGGCGTCCGCCCCGACGTCCACGGAGCGCTGAGCGTCCTCGACGCAGAGGATGCCCTTCAGCACCAGCTTGCCCGGCCATCGACGGCGGATGTGCTCCATGTCCTGCCAGCCGAGCCGCGGGTTGAGCTGCGTACCCATGAAACGGACGCCGGCGAGCGCCGAGTCCGCACCGGGCGGGAGGAACTCCCGCAGGTTCTCGAACCGGGGCGCGCCGCGTGGAATCATCACGCGCCGCAACCAGCCCGGGTGCGCAAGCACGTCGAGCAGGTTCGCGAAGTCGAGCTTCATCGGCGCGCGGTAATTGCGCTGGTCCCACTCACGCGCGCCGAGCACCGGCACGTCGGTCGTGACGACCAGCGTGCGGACGCCGGCGCCGGTCGCCAGGTCCACCAGCCGGTCGATGAAGCTCTGGTCCTTGAACGGATACAGCTGGAACCAGGTGCGCTCCGGGATCTCGGCCGTCAGCTTCGCGAGCGGGTAATTCGAGACGGTGCTGAGCGTGAACGGGATGCCCGCTTCTGCGGCAGCCCGTGCGAGCGCGCGGTCGCCCTGCGGCCAGAGCATCCCGTTGAATCCGGTGGGCGCGATGATCAGCGGCAGTTGGCAGCTCGCGCCGAGGAGCTCCGCCGAGAGGTCCGGCGCGCCCACGCCCGCCAGTGTTCGCGGCAGCCAGGCGATGCGCTCGAAGACGTCGCGGTTGCGCCTCAGGGCGACTTCATCCTCCGCGCCGCCCTCCAGGTACTCGAAGCTGAAGTTCGGCAGCCTGCGGCGGGCGACGTGACGCAGATCCTCGATCGTGATCGCGCGCCGGAAATCGTCACCGTCATAGTGGTTGCGGTTCACGCCGCGGTCCCCCTGCCCTGCACGAGCTCGGTGATTCGGATGGCGGTCTCGAGCGCCCGCAGGCCGTCTTCACCCGACACGACGGGCGGACGCCCGTCCCGGATTGCGCGCAGGAAGGCCGTGATCTCGAGCTTGAGCGCATCGCCCTGCTCGTAGTTGCGTTCCTCGATGACCACCTGCCCCGGGAGGGCACCGGCCGCCTCGGGGGGCTTGCGTACGATCGTGAGGACTTTCTGCTGCAGGTCGATGGACACGTAGGCGTCGTCCTGGAACAGGCGGAGCTTCCGCTCCATCTTCATGCTGACCCGGCTCGCCGTGGTGTTGGCGACGCAGCCGTTCGCATACCGGATCCGCGCGTTCGCGATGTCGAGACCCGCCGAGAACACCGAGGCGCCGACCGCGTCGATGGACTCGATCGGAGCCCCGACCAGGCTCTGGATGAGATCGATGTCGTGGATCATGAGGTCGAGGACTACGTTCACGTCGGTGCCCCGCTCCTTGAACGGCGCGAGTCGGTGCGACTCGATGAAGCGAGGCCGGCCGAGGGTACCCTCGAGCGCCAGGATCGCCGCGTTGAAGCGCTCCAGGTGCCCGACCTGCAGGACTCGCCCGTGTCGGGCGGCCGTCTCGATCAGTGTCCTCGCCTGCGCGGGGGTCTCGGTGACGGGCTTTTCCACCAGCACGTGGATGCCGCGCTCCAGGCAATCCAGGGCGATCGGGAAATGCAGTGGGGTGGGCGTGGCGATGCTCACGGCGTCCACCTCGCCGAGAAGCTCGCGGTAGTCGGCCACTGCCCGGCAGCCGAGTTCCGCCGCCACGCGGTCCCGGGCTTCCACCTGAGCGTCCACCACGGCGATCAGTCGCGACTCCGGCAGGACGGCATACTTCTGGGCATGAAACCGCCCGAGGTAGCCCACGCCGATGACCGCGGTTCGCAACTGTTCCATGTGGCGGGATGATACCGAAGGCCGGCCCTTGCGGTCCGGGCAGCTTGCCGTCAGCATCGCGCGCCATGAGCTTCAATCGAGACACGGCCTGGGTGCTGCTGGCGGCCGTATTCGCCGCCGTCGTGCTGCCGGTGCTCGTCTTTTACACGGGCACGGCGACCCTCGGCCCGTACGCTCGCGGCGGCCTCGGGGCGTTCCTGGTCGACTATGTCGCCGATCTGGCCCGGTTGCGCCCGGGGGCCTGGGTCCTGTTGCTCGGACCCGTCGCACTCGTCGTCGCCTGGCGGGTCCTCGTCGCGCTGGCCTGGCCGCGCGCCGGTAAGTAGGTTCCTGCGACGTCAGCTCAGCCGCGGGTGACCGCGTACAGTGCGGCCAACCCTGCCAATGCCGCCCAGAGCGCCGCCTGGGCCCAGCCCCGCCAGGCGCGCCGGCGGGCCAGGCCAATGAAACCTGCGGCGGCCAGCGCGGTCAAAGCAAGGAAGATGCCCAGGTAGGTCGCCAGCATCGGCAACTCGGCTCGGAACTGCGGGTGCTCGTCCGCGAGCACGGCGAACACCACCAGCGTTGCGCCCAGCCCGAAGGTGGTGGCGGCCGCGGAGCCGAGCACGATGCCTGTCAGGACGGTGAGCGGTCGCACTGGGAATTGCCGGTCATTTTCGGAGCCCGCCCTTGATTGGGGCCGGGCCACTCTTTAGCCTAGGTCGCCAACGTCGGTCGAGGATTTTCCAAAGTGTATCAGTCAGTTCGCCGGGTCGAGACAAGCAAGCGCGGCACGGCCGTCCGCCGCGCCGGACCGATGGCCCTGGCCGTGGTGGTCGTGGCGCTGGCCACGCTGCTGCTGGGCACGGCCCGGGCGCCGTCCACCGCGGCCACGGCCGCCACCCTGGAAATCGCCCCGACCGAGCGCCAGGCGCGTGTCGCGCGGCTCGTGAGCAGCATGTTCGAGCGCTCGCATTACCGGCAGGCGCCTGTCAACGACCCGGTCTCCTCGCTCGTCCTGGACCGCTACCTCGAGTCCCTCGACGGCTCGAGAAGCTATTTCCTCGCCTCGGACATCGCCGAATTCGAGCGCTATCGCTACCAGCTCGACGACGCCGTCACGGGCGGCAAGCTCGAACCGGCCTTCGCGATCTTCAACCGCTTCCAGCAGCGCAGCGAGGAGCGCCTGGCGCACGCGCTCGAGATCCTGAAGAAAGAGCCCGACTTCACGCTCGACGAGAGCTTCGAGTTCGACCGGCGCAAGGCTCCGTGGGCGGCGAGCCGCGAAGAACTCGACGACCTGTGGCGCAAGCGGGTCAAGAACGATGCGATCTCCCTCATGCTCACGGACAAGACCTGGCCCGAGGCGCAGGACATCCTCCGCAAGCGCTACGAACGGGCCGGCAAGCGCGCCGACCAGGTGACCGCCGACGACGTGTTCGAGAACTTCATGAATGCGTTCGCGCACGTCTTCGACCCGCACTCGAGCTATTTCTCGCCGCGCAACTCCGAGGAATACCGCATCCAGATGAGCCTCTCCTACGAGGGCATCGGTGCCTCGCTGCAATCGGTCGACGACTACGTCACGATCATGGAGATCCTGCCCGGCGGCTCCGCGCAGCAGAGCGGCGAGATCAAGGCCACCGACCGCATCATCGCCGTCGGCCAGGGCAAGGACGGCGAGCTGGTGGACGTGGTGGGCTGGCGGCTCGACGACGTCGTGCAACTCATCCGGGGACCGGTGGGTTCGCAGGTGCGCCTGATGATCCAGCCGGGCAAGGCGTCGCCCGGCGCCGCCGAACGGACCGTCGTGCTGCCGCGGGCCAAGATCACCCTGGAAGCCCAGGCTGCGAAGAAGGAGCTGCGCGAGATCGAGCGCGGCGACCAGAAGCTGCGCATCGGCGTGATCACCGTGCCCTCCTTCTACCAGGACTACAACGCGCGCGCCGCCGGAACCGAGGACTACCGCAGCACGACCCGCGACGTGCGCAAGCTCATCGAGCAGTTCGAGGCCGAGGGCGGCATCGACGGACTGGTGCTCGACCTGCGCGAGAACGGCGGCGGCCACCTGACCGAGGCCATCGGCCTCGTGAACCTGTTCGTGCCCAAGGGCCCGGTCGTCCAGTTGCGGGAGACCGGCGGTCGGGTCGAGGTGCTCGAGTCCGAAGAGGCGGCAGCCGCCTATGCGGGCCCGCTCACCATCCTGGTCGATCGCTTCAGCGCATCGGCGTCGGAGATCTTTGCCGCCGCCATGCAGGACTACGGTCGGGGGGTCGTGATCGGCCAGGAGACCTACGGCAAGGGAACGGTGCAGAACCTCTACCCGCTCGACCGCTACGCGCTCGGGCAGGACCCCGGTTTCGGCCAGCTCACGGTCACGATCGGCATGTACTACCGGGTGACCGGCGACAGCACGCAGAACCGCGGAGTGCAGCCCGACATCCGCCTGCCGTCCGCGATCAGCCCGACGGAGGTCGGCGAGAGTTCCCGCGACGCCGCCCTGCCCTGGAACCGCATTCGCCCGGCGCGTTACAAGCCCGACGGAACCCTGACCCCGTTGATCGCCGATCTGCAGAGCCGGCACGAGCAGCGTGCAGCCGCCGACCCCGGCTACCAGCACGCGGTGGCCGAGATCGCGTCGATCGAGGACATGCGCAGCCAGCGCTCCGTATCCCTCAATCTGGAGAAGCGGCGGACCGAACGGGCGACGCTCTCGGCGAGCCAGCTCGGGCGGGAAAACGAGCGTCGGACCGCCCTTGGGGACGAGCCGCTCGAGGATCCAACCGCGATCCAGAACCTTCCGGATGCCATGCTGAACGAGGCGGCCGAGATCACGGCGGACCTCACGCAGATCGAGCCGCGCTATGTCGCTCGAGCGCGACCGACGGGCTGACCCCGACGCGAACCCGGCGACCCGGGGCGTGGGACTGTGGTGTATTACTTGACTACAACACCATAGTTGCTTAGCATGCGGCGCCTCTACCCACACGCCGGGAAAACCTCCGTGACCACCACCTATCTCAGCCAGCGCCTGGCGGCCCTGCTCGCCCTGACCGCACTCGTGGCGGCCGGCTGCAGCAACGGCACGGCCAAGGAGAAGGAACCGACCGAGGCCGAGGCGTCCGTCCCGGTGGAGGTCCAGCCGCTGCGAAGGGCCGCGATGGTGGCCGTCCACTCGGGCACCGCACCCATCGAGGCTCACGAGGAGGCCGAGGTGGTTGCCAAGGTGGGCGGCGAGGTGCGGCAGATCCTGGTCGAGGAAGGTGATCCGGTGAAGGCCGGCCAGTTGCTGGCCCGTCTCGACGGCGATCGCCTGCGCCTCGAAGTGGCCCAGACCGAGGCGAACCTGCGCAAGCTCGAGCGCGACTACAAGCGCCAGCTCGAGCTCAGCGAGAAAGGTCTCGTCGCCAAGGGCACGGCGGAGAACGCAAAGTTCGACCTCGACGCCCTGCGCGCCGCCTACGACCGGGGCCGGCTGGAACTGAGCTACACCGAGATCCGCGCGCCGATCGACGGCGTCATCTCGGCCCGGCACATCAAGCTCGGCAACACCATCTCCCCGAACTCGCCGACGTTTCGGGTGACCGACCTCGACCCGTTGGTCGCGTACGTGCATATCCCGGAGAAGGAATTCCGCAAGCTCGCCCCGCAGCAGCCCGCCGAGGTCGTGGTGGATGCACTCTCCGGCGAGCGCTTCACGGGGGTGATCTCCCGCATCAGCCCGACCGTGGACCCGAAGACCGGCACGTTCCGCGCGCGCGTCGAGGTTCCCGATCCCTCGCGCCGCCTCAAGCCCGGAATGTTTGCGCGCGTCAACATCGTCTACGAACGGCGCGAAGAGGCGCTGCAACTGCCACGCGCCGCGATCCTGGACGCGGACGGCACCCAGTCGGTGTTCGTCGTCGTGGGCGACAAGGCCGAGCAGCGCCCCGTGCGCACCGGGCTCGCGAACAACGGTTGGCTGGAGGTCGTCGAAGGCCTCGATGGCAGCGAGCGCGTCGTGGTGGTCGGCCAGGCCGGCCTCAAGACCGGCACGGCCGTGAAGGTCGTGGACGCCGCAGCGTCGCAAGGTGCGCCGGCTGCCGGCACGGCGAAAGCCAAGTAACCGCGGCCGCCAGCCGGCCGTCGCGGAACCCCGGGGGAACGAGATGCAGCTGATCGACTTCGCGATCGCGCGACGCGTGACCGTGATCATGTGCACCGTGGCGATCGCGCTGTTCGGGCTCGTGTCGCTGTCGCGCCTGAACCTGAACCTCCTCCCGGATCTATCCTACCCGACTCTGACCATCCGCACCGAGCTGCCCGGTGCTGCGCCGCTCGAGCTCGAGACGCTGGTGACGCGACCCGTCGAGGAGGCGGTCAGCATCATCCGCAACGTGCGACAGGTGCGCTCGGTGTCGCGCGCCGGCCAGTCCGACGTGACGCTCGAGTTCGTCTGGGGCACCGACATGGACGTGGCCGGCATCGACGTGCGCGAGAAGCTCGACGTCCTGCAGTTGCCCCTCGAGGCGAAACGCCCGCTCCTGCTGCGCTTCGACCCCTCGAGCGAACCGGTCATGCGCCTCGCGTTCATGGACGCCGATGCGGCGGCACAGGATGAGGGAATCGAGCGGCTCAAGACGCTGCGCCGCTTCGCCGACGACCGCCTCAAGCCCGACCTCGAGGCCGTCGAGGGCTCTGCCGCCGTCAAGGTCAGCGGAGGATACGAGGACGAGATCCAGGTTTTCGTGGACCAGCAGAAGCTCGCCCAGATGGGGCTGTCGATCGACGCGGTGACGCGCCGCATCCGCGCGGAGAACGTCAACCTGTCGGGTGGCCGGCTCGAGCAGGGCACGCAGCGCTTCCTGGTCCGCACCCTGAACGAGTTCGAGTCCATCGAGCAGATGGCCGGCGCCATCATCGCGACCCGCGACGGCCAGCCGGTGTACCTGCGGGACGTGGCACAGGTGACGCGCGGCTACAAGGACCGCGAGGCCATCACTCGCGTCGACGGACGCGAGGCCATCGAGCTCGCCGTGTACAAGGAAGGCGATGCCAACACCGTGCAGCTCGCGGCGGGCGTGCTCAAGCGCCTCGAGGCGCTCGGCGAGTCGCTGCCCGAAGGCACGCAGGTCCGGCCCGTCTACGACCAGTCGAAGTTCATCTCGGCGGCGATCAGCGAGGTGAAGTCGGCGGCCCTGCTCGGCGGCGTGCTGGCGATCCTGGTGCTCTATGCCTTCCTGCGCGACGCGCGCGCCACGCTCATCACCGGCATCGCCATCCCCGTGTCGGTGCTCGGCACCTTCGTGCTCATGTACGCCTTCGACCTGACGCTCAACATCATGTCGCTCGGCGGCATCGCGCTCGCCGTCGGCATGCTGGTGGACAACGCGGTGGTGGTGCTGGAGAGCATCGTTCGCAAGCGCGAGCACGGCATGGGCCGTCGCGACGCGGCGCGGCTCGGCACGCGCGAGGTCGCGACCGCCGTGACGGCATCGACCCTCACGTCGGTGGCCGTGTTCTTCCCGATGGTCTTCATCAGCGGCGTCGCCGGGCAGCTCTTCAAGGACCAGTCGCTCACCGTCACCTTTGCGCTGGCGTTCTCGCTGGTGGTCGCGCTCACTCTCGTCCCCATGCTTGCGGCCGGACGACCCGATGCGGCCCACGGCGACCACGCCGCGGGCACGGTCCCGCGACCGGCGCGCCGCACCGACCGTGCATTCGTTGCGCTGGCCGCGGGCGCGCGCCGGCTCGGCGGCTGGCTCGCGCGCGGCACACGCCTGCTCCTGAGTCCACTCGTCATGGTGGCCCAGGGTCTGACGCACTGGGCGGAGACACGCTACCCGCGGGCGATCAGCTGGGCGCTGGCGCACCCCGGCCAGACCCTCGGCGGGGCCGTCGCGCTGTTCGTCCTGACGCTCGTATTCGTCCTGCCGCGGCTCGGCACCGAGCTCATCCCACAGATGTCGCAGGGGGAGTTCAACGTGGACCTGCGGCTGCCCCCGGGCGCCCCGCTCGAGCAGACCGACCGCGCGGTCCGCGCCACGCAGCAGGCCAGTGCCGAGCTCGGCAACGTAGCGCTGGCCTACTCCGTCGCCGGCACCGGCAACCGGCTCGACGCCAATCCGGTGGACGCCGGCGAGAACACGGGGCGCCTCAGCATCACCCTGGCGGAAGGCGCGGCACGCGCCCAGGAGGACGCCGCCATGCAGGGCCTGCGTGGCAGCCTCGAGAATCTGCCGGGCGTCCAGTACCGTTTCAGCCGGCCCTCGCTGTTCGCCCTGTCCACGCCGCTCGAGGTCGTCGTCTCGGGCTACGACCTCGATCGGCTTCGCGTCGCGGCCGACCAGGTTCGCGAGCGCATGGTCGCAGACGGGCGTTTCGCGGACGTCAAGACGACCGTCGAGGCCGGCAACCCCGAGATCCAGATCGTGTTCGACCAGGAGCGCGCGGCGCAACTCGGGCTGGTCGTACGTGACGTCGCGGACCGCGTCGTCAACAGCGTTCGCGGCGAGGTCGCGACCCGTTACAAGCTCCGCGACAAGCGGATCGACGTGCTGGTGCGCAGCGTCGACAATCGCGCCGCGTCCGTCGAGGAGATCCGAAACCTGATCGTGAACCCCGGCGCCGCCTACCCCGTGCCGCTCAGTGCCGTCGCGGACGTCCAGCTCGCAGTCGGTCCCGCCGAGGTGCGCCGCCTCGGACAGGAGCGGGTGGCCGTGATCTCGGCCAACCTCGCTCACGGCGATCTCGGCACGGCCGTGGGCGTGCTGCAGGGAATCGTGGACGACATCGCCCTGCCGGTCGGAACGACAGCGTTCCTCTCCGGCCAAAGCGAGGAGATGCGCGACTCGTTCCGCTCGATGCAGTTCGTGCTGCTGCTCGCGATCTTCCTCGTCTACCTCGTCATGGCCTCGCAGTTCGAGTCGCTGATCCATCCCTTCGTGATCCTGCTCACCATCCCGCTCGCGATCACCGGCGCGGTGTGGGCGCTGTGGCTCACCGGCACGACCGTCAACGTGGTGGCCTACATCGGGCTGATCATGCTCGCCGGCATCGTGGTCAACCAGTCGATCGTGCTGATCGATGCCGTCAACCAGGCGCGCGAGCGCGGGCTGACCAAGCACGCGGCGATCGTCGAGGCGGGCCAGCTGCGGCTGCGCCCCATCCTGATCACCAAGCTCACGACCATCCTCGGCCTCTTGCCGATGGCACTCGGGCTCGGCGAGGGCGCCGAGGTGCGCGCGCCCATGGCGATCACCGTGATCGGGGGCGTGCTGCTCACGACCTTCCTCACGCTGCTCGTGATCCCGGTTGTGTACGACGTGCTCGACCGCAAGAGATACCCGCAGGCCGGACACGTGCCGGCCCCGGCCGAAGCGCCGGCGACCGGCTGAGGAGGCGACGATGCGCCACACCCGCCTCGCGCTCCAGCGCCCGGTGACGACGCTCATGATGGCGTTGGCGGTGCTGGCCGTCGGCCTCATCTCGACCAAGTTGCTGCGGCTGGAGGCGATGCCCGACATCACCTTCCCCGGCATGCGGGTGGTGATTCCGTACGCCGGCTCGACGCCCGAGGAAATGGAGCAGCTCGTGGTGCGTCCGGTCGAAGAAGCGCTCGCGACCCTGTCCGGCATCGAGGAGATCCGCGCCACGGCCGAGGCCGACCAGGCGCAGTTCACGGTGCTGTTCAGCTGGGACCGCGACCCGGAGACCGCCGCTTTCGAGGTTCGCACCAAGATCGACTCGATCCGCTCGCAACTGCCGGCCGCGGCCGATCGCGTGCTGATGTTCTCGTTCAGCGCTTCGGACGAGCCGGTCACCGTGATCCGCATCGCCTCGGACCAGGATCTCACCGATCAGTACGAGACGCTCGAGAAGTACCTCAAGCGGCCGATCGAGCGGCTCGACGGCGTCGCGCGCGTCGAGCTGCAGGGAGTGCAGCCTCGCGAGCTGCGGGTGCTCGTCGATCCGGACCGGCTCGCGGCCTACAACGTGGACGTGCAGGAATTGCGCACGCTGCTCGAGCGCAGCAACTTCTCGGTGAGCGCGGGCGAGATCACCGAGAACGGCCAGCGCTTCACGGTTCGTCCGGTCGGGGAGTTCCAATCGATCACGGACGTGCGGGCCCTGCTCGTCCGCAGCGGGCTGCGCCTGAGCGATCTCGCGCAGGTCGAGCTCGTCGCCCCGGAACTGAATGTCGGGCGCCGGATGGACGGCCGGCCTGCAGTCGGCATCGACGTGTTCAAGTCCACGCAGGCGAACGTCGTGGACGTCGCCGACCGCGTGATCGCCGCCGTCGAGCAGGCGCGGCAGATGCCGCAGCTGCAGGGCATCGAGATCCTCGTGGTCGGCAACCAGGCGGACAGCATCCGCCAGTCGCTCCGGGAACTGCGCAACGCCGGCCTGATCGGCGCGGGCCTCAGCTTCCTCACGCTCCTGCTGTTCCTGCGTCACCTGCCGACGACCCTGATCGTCTCGCTGGCCGTGCCGGCGTCGCTGCTGGTCACGCTCGCCGCAATGTACTTCCTCGGGTTCACGCTCAACATCCTGACGATGATGGGCATGCTGCTCGCCATCGGCATGCTGGTGGACAACTCCGTGGTCATCACCGAGAGCGTGTTCCGACACCGCCAGCTGATGCCCGGCCGGTCGCTCGAGGCGACACTCGCCGGCGTGCGCGAGGTGGGCATCGCCACCCTCGCCGGTACCTTCTCCACGATCATCGTCTTCCTGCCGCTCGTGTTCGGCGAAAAGAACCAGATGTCGTTGTTCCTGGTGCACGTGGCGGTGCCCATCGTGGTCGCGATGCTCGCCTCGCTGGTGGTCGCGCAGACGCTGATCCCCATGCTGGCCGCCCGCATGTCCCCGCCCCCGCCGGTGGCCGAAGCCTCGCTGTTCGGGCGCCTGCAGCGGCGCTACACGGCGACGCTCGGCTGGGCGCTCGACCACCCGAAGACCATGGCCGCGATCACCCTGCTGCTGCTCGTCTCGCCGGTACCGCTGTTCGCGCTCAAGCTCGTCAAGGTCGATCCGTTCCCGCAGGAGGCGAGCCGGATGCTCGGCCTCTCCTACCACCTCACCGGCTCCTACCCGATGGATCGGGTCGAGCAGGCCGTGAAGCGGGTCGAGGCCTACATCGAGGAGAACAAGGACCGCTTCGACGTCGAGACGTACTATTCCTGGTGGGTGTCCGACAACGCCTACACGCGCCTCTACCTCAAGCCCAAGGACGAGGCGACCGTGGCGGCCACGGAGGTCATGAAGCAGATCTCCGAGGGACTGCCCGAGATCATCATCGGCAAGCCGAGCTTCCAGTTCGACGAGGGCAAGGGCGGTGCTACGTCGTTCAGCCTGCAGCTCGCGGGCGAATCGACGGAACGCCTCACCGGGATCTCGCACGAGGTGGCAAAGCGGCTGTCGTCCGTGGCGGGACTCGAGGCCGTGCGCTCGGAGGCAGGCACCGGCGAGGAGGAAGTGCAGATTGTCGTCAACCGCGATCGCGCCGCCCAGTTCGGGCTGACGACCGAGCAGGTGGCGCTGACGGTCGCGGGCGCGATGCGGGGCGACAAGCTGCCGGAGCTCCGCGCCTCGGATCGCGAGGTCACCATGCGGCTCGCGTTCCGCGAAAGCGACCGCCAGTCGGTCGAGGACCTCGCCCGGGTCCCGATCATGCTCTCCGACGGCAGCCGCACCGAACTCGGGGCGGTGGCGGAATTCGTGGTGCGGCCCAGCGACCGCGAGATCCAGCGCGTGAACCGGCTCACCACCGTGGCCGTCACGGCCAACATCGCCAAGGGCTCGACGATGGACGAAGTCCGCGAGCGCGTCGAGCCGATCATGAAGGACTACCCACTGCCACCCGGTTACAGCTGGAAGTTCGGCCGGGGCTTCGACGAGAACGACAAGGCCGTGCAGACGATGACCCAGAACATGCTGCTCGCGGTCGTGCTGATCTTCCTCGTCATGGCCTCGCTGTTCGAGTCCGCGCTCTACCCGCTGTCGATCATCACCTCGATCCTGTTCGCCATCGTGGGCTCGATCTGGTTCCTGGCACTCACCGGCACGACCATCACCATGATGGCGATGATCGGGTTCATGATCCTGATCGGCGTGGTCGTGAACATCGGGATCGTTCTCATCGCGCACGTCATCGACCTGCGCGATTCCGGCATGCCGCGCCGGGAGGCGATCCTGCAGGCAGGCCGGGACCGCCTTCGCCCGATCCTGATGACCACGCTGACCACGCTGCTCGGCATGCTGCCGCTCGCCATCGGCGACGCGCAGCTGGGGGGCAGCGGCGAGGGGCCCGCCTATTTCCCGATGGCGCGCGCGATCATGGGAGGGCTCGCCTTCTCGGCAGCCGTGTCCCTGCTGATCGTGCCGCTCTTCTACGTCTGGTTCGACGAGCTCAATCTGTGGCGCCGGCGTGTGTTCGGCGGCGGCGCGTATTCCAGCCCCGAGTCTGCACCGGTCGGCCCCGTGCAGAGCAATCCCGCACCAGCGCGGTGATCCGCGGCAGCGTTCCGGAGAGGTTTCGCGCGGGCATCGGCGTCGCGCGCCACGGCGCCGGTCAGCGCTGCAGCGCCTTGTACACGTCCCCGAACTCGTCGAGCAGAACCTGCCCGGCGGCCTGCAGGCTGTCCGGGGACGGCACGGTGTCGGCGGCTCCCCGGTAACGGACCGTGCCGCGCAGCGCATCCGTTCGTCCCTTGATGAGCGCGAGGTCTGCCTGGGCGCGCTCGACCTCGCCGATCACGCGAGTGGCCCGCTGCATGAGCGCGGCACACTCCTCGTGCCCGCCGAAGTTCGTGTCGTAGACCCGCCGCCGGGTGGCCTCGCGCACTTGATCCGCCAGGCCTGCCGCCACCAGCATTTCGTGCAACGAGTCCGCGTAGGCGATCACGGCGAGGTTGATGGCGCGCCGCCCCTCGAGGCTGAGGCCTTCGAACATCGGCGGGGGCTCCGCCTCCACTTCGTGCCGCCGGTCGCCGAGGTCCGTGACCTGCGTCAGCGCGGCCTCGATGCGGATCCGCCGCGCCTCGATCGCCACGCGCAGCCGCTTGCGGCGCAGGTGGTTCCAGAACCCGCGGAGCGCATCGAACCGCTGCTCCGCGAGGCGTTGCTCGGCCTGAAGTTGCTCGGCGAGTACGCGGGCCTCGACCAGCTCGCGGTCGACGTCGGCGACGCGTCCACGCTTTTCCGACTCGAAAGCCGCGAGCTGCGCCTTGCGCTCTCGGTCCTTCTGCTGCCTCGCGAGCTCGGCCGCGAACTGCTCGACGCGCGCCGCAGCCGCACGCCACACGGCGCGCAGCTGGAAATAGGCGAGGCACTTGTATCCTTCCGCCGGGCGACCGAGGTACTGCTCGAGCGCATCGAGCTGCTCCTCGACGCGCATGGTGGCGCCCTCCTGCAGCTTGAGCCGGTCGAGCAACCGGTGGCGCTCCTCGTCGAGGGCGTGCAACTCCTGCTTGAGCTGCGCACGGTTGCGAAACAGTGCGACGAGCCGCTCGTCCTCCGCCGGCACGTGCCGGCCCGTGAACCGGGCGGCGAACCGACGCACGCCGTCGGCGAGGCTCATGCAGTGCCGGGCGCAGCCGTCGGCGCGAACCGGTGACCCCGCTCCGCGCAGTAGTCGAGCCACTTGTTCAGGAGCATGTTGCGCAGCCAGCGCTCGCCCAGACCCGCAGGCAGTGCCGCCCGCAGGCCCGACAGCCCGGGATGCCGCGTCCGCGCCGCGCTGTGGCAGGCCTCCGCCAGGCGGGCGTCGTGGTAGACGCGGACCTCGAGATCCGGCTCGGCCACCGGTCCGTCGGCGTCTCCGAACAGGTAGGTCATGCGCAGGATCGTCGTGTAGCGGCAGTGCTCGATCGCCTGGAGGTGCAGGTCGAGGTCACCCGTCGTTCGTGAGATGGCCGCGCCGCGCAGCTCGCGCGCGTCCCCGAGCAGCGCACGCAGCCGGATGTAGTTGCTCTCGTACAGCGTCATGAGGCTGACGAAGCTCACGGGACGAGCGCGCCAGGACGTCACGCAGAGGCTGTCGACGATCATTTTTCGAATATATCACAGGGGTTTTGCGCGTCCGTGACGCACCGCACGCCGCCTGCCGCCGTCACGGGCGCAGCCTGCGCTCGATGCCCTTGCGATCGATGACGCGGCTTGCGATCTCCTCGATCGAGCACTCCGTGGCGTCGATCCAGGGCACGCCGTGCCGCTGGAACAGCGTCTCCGCGCAGCGGACCTCGAACTCGCACTGGGGCAGCGAAGCATACCGACTGCCGGGCCGCCGCTCGTTGCGGATCTGCTGCAGGCGCTGCGGCGCGATCGTCAGCCCGAAGATCTTCCCGGCATGCGGGCGCAGGGGCGGCGGCAGCTGCTTGCTCTCGAAATCCTCCTCGGTGAGCGGGTAATTGGCGGCGAACACGCCGTACTGCATCGCCATGTAGATGCACGTCGGCGTCTTGCCGGACCGCGACACGCCGACCAGCACCACGTCCGCGCGCCCATAGTCCGCGTCGACGCCGCCGTCGTCGGCAGCCAGCGCGAAGTTCGTCGCCTCGATGCGCGTGCTGTAGACGATCCGGTCTGCGATGCCGTGCGCGCGGCCCTCCCGCTCCGACGACTTGACCTGCAGCTCGGTCTCCAGCGGGCCGAGGAACGCGTCGAAGAAATCGAGGAACAGGCCGTCACTTCGCTTGACCGCCGAGCGCAACTCGTCCTTGACGAGCGTGCTGAACACGACGGGCCGCGCACCGTCCGCGACACCCGTCGCGTTGATCTTCCTGACGGCCTCCTCTGCCTTGTCAATGCTGGATATAAATGGCAGAGTCACCTGTCTGAATTCGAGCCCGTCGAACTGCGTGAGCAGACTGTGCCCCATCGTTTCCGCGGTCACTCCGGTCTGGTCCGAGACGAAAAAGGCGGTTCTTCTGGGCATTTGCGCACCGCTCGAGCGAGCACAGGGTCCGCGCAGTCTTTCATCGGCATCCTGACGTAGCAAGAGGCCCGCCTTGACGCGCTACACGATTCCCTTTGGCGAGCTCGGCCGACACGACGTCGCCGTGGTGGGCGGCAAGAATTCCTCCCTCGGTGAGATGATCGCCAACCTGGCCGCACTCGGAGTCAGCGTGCCGGGCGGTTTCGCGACCACGGCCGATGCCTACCGCGAGTTCCTCGCGCACGACGGGCTCGCCGAGCGCATTCGCGCCGAACTCGCCGCCCTCGACGTGGACGACGTCGCGCGACTGGCCGAGACGGGCGCGCGCATCCGCGGCTGGATACTCGAGACGCCCTTCCCCGCGCGCCTCGAGCAGGCGATCGTCGCGGGCTACGAGGCCATGCGCGACGGCGACGTGGAGCCTTCGGTGGCCGTCCGATCCTCGGCCACCGCCGAGGACCTCCCGGAGGCGTCCTTCGCCGGCCAGCAGGAGACGCTGCTGAACGTGCGCGGCCACGGACAGGTCGTGCAGGCGGTTCACGAGGTGTTCGCCTCGCTCTTCAACGACCGCGCGATCGCCTACCGGGTCCACCAGGGCTTCGACCACTCGCAGGTGGCGCTCTCGGCGGGCATCCAGCACATGGTGCGCAGCGACCTCGGTGCGAGCGGCGTGCTGTTCACGCTCGACACCGACTCGGGCTTCCGCGACGTCGTGTTCATCACGGCCTCGTGGGGCCTCGGCGAGACCGTCGTGCAGGGCGCGGTGAACCCCGACGAGTTCTACGTCTACAAGACCGGGCTGCGCTCCGGGCACCAGCCGATCCTGCGTCGAACGCTCGGCGCCAAGGCGATCAAGATGACGTACGCCCAAGGCGCGCAGGCGGCGCGGCGCGTCGTCACGGTGGACGTGCCCGAGGCCGACCGGCTGCGGTTCTGCCTGTCGGACTCAGACGTGCTCGAGCTCGCCCGGCAGGCGCTCATCATCGAGGAGCACTACGGCTGCCCGATGGACATCGAGTGGGGCAAGGACGGCGAGACCGGCAAGCTCTACATCCTGCAGGCCCGGCCCGAGACGGTGCAGAGTCGCGCCGGGCGCACGCTGCAGCGCTACACACTGAAGGGCACCGGACCGGTGATCACCCGGGGCCGCAGCATCGGCCACCGCATCGGCGCGGGGCCGGCGCGCGTGATCCGCAGCGCAAAGGAGATGGCCCGGGTGGAGTCAGGCGACGTGCTGGTGGCCGACATGACGGATCCCGACTGGGAACCGGTCATGAAGCGCGCCGCTGCGATCGTCACGAACCGCGGCGGCCGTACCTGCCATGCGGCCATCATCGCCCGCGAGCTCGGCATCCCGGCTGTCGTCGGCTGCGGCGACGCGACGCGCGTGATCCGCGAAGGCCAGCCCGTGACCGTATCCTGCGCCGAGGGCGACACCGGCTTCGTGTACGACGGGGCGCTGCAGTTCGAGCAGACACAGATCGAGCTCGACGCCCTGCCTTCGCTTCCGGTCAAGATCATGATGAACGTCGGCAACCCCGACCGGGCGTTCGACTTCGCGGCGATCCCGAACCGGGGCGTCGGGCTCGCGCGGCTCGAGTTCATCATCAACCGCATGATTGGCGTGCACCCGCGGGCGCTGCTCGAGTTCGACCGCCTCGACGCCGACCTGCAGGACACCATCCGTCGCCAGATGGCGGGTTACCCGGACCCCGTCGAGTTCTACGTGGACAAGCTCTGCGAGGGCATCGGCACCATTGCCGCAGCCTTCGCGCCGGAGCCCGTCATCGTGCGGCTCTCCGACTTCAAGTCGAACGAGTACGCGAACCTGATCGGCGGGCGCCAGTACGAGCCGGTCGAGGAAAACCCGATGCTCGGCTTCCGCGGCGCCGCCCGCTACGTGGACGAAACCTTCCGGCCCTGCTTCGAGCTCGAGTGCCGCGCGCTCAAGCGCGTCCGCGAGCAGATGGGTCTGAAGAACGTGTGGGTGATGGTGCCGTTCGTGCGAACGCTCAAGGAGGCGCAGCAGGTCGTCGAGCTGCTGGCCGCCAACGGCCTCAAGCGCGGCGAGGACGGCCTCAAGGTCATCATGATGTGCGAGCTGCCGACCAACGCCGTGCTCGCCGACCGTTACCTCGAGCACTTCGACGGGATGTCGATCGGCTCCAACGACATGACGCAGCTCACCCTCGGCCTCGACCGCGACTCGGCCGTGGTCGCACGCCTGTTCGACGAGCGCGACGACGCGGTGAAGGCGATGCTGCACATGGCGATCCAGGCCTGCCGCAAGGCCGGCAAGTACATCGGCATCTGCGGCCAGGGTCCCTCCGACCACCCCGACCTCGCGCGCTGGCTGCTCGACGAGGGCATCGAGAGCATGTCGCTCAACCCGGACACCGTCGTCGAAACCTGGCTGTTCCTCGCGGGGGAAGGTCCGGCGAGGAACTGACGCGGCGGGCCGTCAGATGACAGTCGCGGTGGCCGACCGAGTCGGCGTGTGGCTCGGGGGCGGGTTGGCGGTTCGCGCCGGCCCGCTTCATGCGGGCCTTTGCGAACCGCCAACCCGCCCCTTGAGTACGCGCCTGAGCGACTGGCCGGCCTACGGCCGGCACGTCGCACGGCGCACGCGGCATCAAGGGTAGCGCCGGACGCTTCGGCGCTCGTCACGGCGTTGGGCTTGAGCTTCACCGGCGCGCGCAACCGCCGGCGACGCGAGGTCAGGGCGACTCCACCTGCGCCGCGCGAATTCGGAGTCTGGCAAACTCCACTTGCGCCGTGCGAGTTCTCGGCTCGGCGAGAACTCGCCCAGGCGCCGCGTGTCCAGCGCCGTGTGGTGGTTCGCAGAGGCCCGCATGCAGCGGGCCGGCGCGAACCACCACACGGCGCCAACACCGCAGCTCCGCTCCGCTCTCCCGCTCGCCGCCGCACGCCACGGCAGGCGCCGAGTCAGCTGACGACCTGCCGTCCTGCGAGGGCGTGCGCGAGCGTCCCGCCATCCACGTACTCGAGCTCGCCGCCGACCGGCACGCCGTGCGCGATCCGCGACGCACGGATACCGCGCCGCGTGACCACCTCGGCGAGGAAGTGCGCCGTCGCCTCGCCCTCCACCGTCGGATTGGTGGCCAGGATCACCTCGCGCACCACGTCCTCGGCGAGCAATCGCTCGAGCGCCTCGATGCCGATTTCCTCCGGGCCAATCCCGTCGAGCGGCGAGAGGTGACCCATCAGGACGAAATAGCAGCCGCGGAAGCCGCCGGACTGCTCGATCGCGACGACGTCGGCTGGCGACTCGACGACGCAGAGCAGGCCGCGGTCGCGCCCCAGGGCGGCGCAGACCGGGCAGAGCTCGCCCTCCGCGAACATCCGGCAACGACTGCATCGGCCAAGGTGCTCGAGGGCGCCGCCGACGGCGGTCGCGATCTGCCGTGCCCCGTCGCGATCACGCTCGAGCAGGTGGAAGGCCATGCGTTGCGCCGACTTCGGGCCCACGCCGGGCAAGCAGCGCAGCGCCTCGATCAGGCGGTCGAGCGACGGCGGGTAGTGCATGACCCGCGCGGCCTCAGCCCCCGAACGGCAGCTTGAGACCTGGCGGCAGGCTCATGCCGCCCATGAGTCCGGACATTCGCTCCTGCGTGGCGGCCGCGAGCCGATGCACGGCATCGTTGAACGCCGCGGCGACGAGGTCCTCGATGAGCTCTCGGTCGTCGAGCGGCACCGACGGGTCGATCTGCACGCGCTTGGCCTCGTGACGACCGTTGATCGTGACCTTGACCATGCCGCCGCCGGCCTCGCCGGTGACCTCCATCGCGGCGATTTCCGCCTGCGCCTTCTCCACGTTGGCCTGCAGCTGCTGCGCCTGCTTCATCAGGTTGCCGATACCGCCTTTCATGCTCACCTAGACTCCACGGGTTGGTTCAGTTCAGGGGTTTGACCGATCCGGGCTGCACGGTCGCGCCGAAGACCTCGCGCAGCGTGCGTACGTTGGCGTCGGCGTCGATCGCCGCTTCGGCCGCACGCTGGCGATCGTCCGCCGCGCGGGCCTGCTGGCGGGCGGGTGTCGGCTCCTCGGCCTCGCTCACCGCGATCGACAGGCGCACGGTCGTGCCGAAGTGGCTCGACAACGCCTCGGCGAGCTTCTGCTCGAGCTGGGGACGGCGGTAGTGCTCGCCGGCAGCATCGAGTCGAAGCTTGACGATGTCGCCGGCACGCTCGACCAGGACGCAGTGCGCCGCGAGCTGGCTCGCCGGACCCTGCAGGCCGAGCGCGGCGACGGTGGTCGGCCAGTCGCCTCGGCCCGAATCGCCCGCAATGCCGGCTCGCCGACCGTCCCCGGCGCCGGCCACCGGCGCCGCAGACCGCGCCCTGCCGCCCGCAGCCGCCGCGGCCACAACTGCTGGGGCCGCATCGGCGTACGAGGCGAGCGATCGCCCGCCCGTCTCCGGCCGGAATGCCAGCATCCGGAGCAGCGCCATCTCGAAACCGCCGCGGGCATCCGGGGCGAAGTCGAGGTCCCGGCGCGCCATGATCGCGATCTGGTAGAGGAGCTGGAGGTCTTCGGGCGAGAAGCGCGGCGCGAGCCCCGCGAGCGCGACGTCCCGCTCCTCGTCCTCGCCGGTCAGGTCCGGCAACGCCTGCAGCAGCGCCATGCGCTGGATCGCCGCGGCGAGCTCGCCGAGCGCCTGGTCGTAGTCGGGTGCGCGCTCGTCGAGCTGGGCGACGCTGGCCATGAGAGACGCGCCGTCGCCCGAAGCGAGCGCGGTCAGCATGGACTCGACGTGACGGCGGTCGAGCGTGCCGAGCAGGCTGCGCACCTCGCTCTCGAGCGCGCGCCCGCCGCCGAACGCGAGCACCTGGTCCAGCAGCGACAGCGCGTCGCGCATGCTGCCCTCGGCACTGCGCGCGATCGCCCGGAGCGCCGCCGGCTCGAACTCGACTTTCTCGGCCACTGCGATCGCCGCGAGCCGTTCCTGGATCAGCGGCAGCGGCAGTCGCCGCAGGTGGAACTGCAGGCAGCGCGACAAAACGGTGACGGGCAGCTTCTGCGGGTCGGTGGTAGCGAGCAGGAACTTGACGTGCGGCGGGGGCTCCTCGAGCGTCTTGAGCAGCGCATTGAACGAATGGGTCGAGAGCATGTGCACCTCGTCGATGAGGTACACCTTGCAGCGGCCCCGCGCCGGCGCGTACTGCACGTTGTCGAGCAACTCGCGCGTGTCGTCCACCTTGGTGCGCGAGGCCGCGTCCACCTCGAGCAGGTCCACGAAGCGGCCGGCGTCGATGTCGCGGCAGGCGCCGCACTCGCCGCAGGGCTTCGAGGACACGCCGCGCTCGCAGTTGAGGGATTTCGCGAAGATGCGCGCGATGGTGGTCTTGCCCACGCCGCGCGTGCCGGTGAAGAGAAACGCATGGTGGATGCGACCGGAGTCGAGCGCGTTCACGAGCGCGCGGCGCACGTGGTCCTGACCGACCAGCTCCTCGAAGCTGCGCGGTCGCCATTTGCGGGCGAGGACGAGGTAACTCATGGGGCAGGCGTTGCCGGTCGCGGATGAAGGGAGGCGGCCCGCGCCAGAAGGCCCCCGGCACCCGGTGTCACCGCTGCCGCTGCTCCCTTCCGGGCCTGACGGGGTTCACGGCTGACCGTCGCGAGGGATCCGACGCGAGCCACCATGGAAGCGTGAAACTATATCACGCCGGGGTCAGTCCTTCGGCAGCGGCGGAGGCCCCTCGGGAATGTACGGGACGTAGACCGTGTCGCCCTTCTTCGCCTTGAACTCGGACTGGACGGCAGCGAGCGCTTCGGGTTGCTCGTAGAGATCCACCATGGTCGCGGCCATGACCTTCGCGGCGCGCTGCAGACCCTTGTGCCCGATGGACATGCCCCCGCTCGCGACCACCGGCCAGGCGTGCCAGGGCGCGCCGAGCGGCGAGGTCGCCACACTCACGTGAAGGGTGGGCACCACCCAGCTCACGTCCGCGACGTCCGTCGAGCCGCCCTCGGCCTGCTGGCCCTCGAGCGGCTTCACGCCTGCGAACATGCCGGTCTCCGCAACACCCGTTGCGCGCTGCACCTGCCTCGCGAAGGCCTGTTCCTGCTCCGTGTAGACCGCTGGCCCGAGCCACAGCAGGTTGGAGTGCAGCAGCCGCGCACCGGCCTCGTTCACGAGCGTCTCCCAGTTGCCGCCCTGCACGGTCACCGTGGCCACCGTCTCGGTCATCGTCGCAGCGCCTTCGGCCAGCCTGCGGACGCGTGCGAGCAGGTCGTCGACCTCGGCGCGCTTCCAGTCGCGCAGCCACAGCCAGGCCTTCGAATACTCCGCGACGACGTTCGGCACCTCGCCGCCGGCGACGATGGTGTAGTGCATTCTCGAGGTCGGCCGGACGTGCTCACGCATCAGGTTCACGCCGTGCGTGAACAGTTCGAGCGCGTCCACCGCGCTGCGTGCGTTCCAGGGGTCGTAGGCCGCGTGCGCGGCCTTGCCACGGAACTCGACCGCGAGATCCACCATGGCCTGGCTCGAGGTCATGTCGGCCTGCGTCTCGTCGGCCGGATGCCATGCGAGCACGGCATCGACGTCCCTGAAGAGTCCGTCGCGAACCATGTAGGTCTTGCCCCCGATGTCCTCCTCGGCCGGCGTGCCGAAGAACACCACCGTGCCCTTCAGTCGCCCGGCTGCGATCTGCTCCTTGATGGCGATCGCGGCACCGAGGCTCGCTGCGCCGAACAGGTTGTGGCCGCAGCCATGGCCAGCCGCACCCTCCACGAGCGGCGCCTTCTCGGGCAACGCCTGCTGCGACAGGCCCGGCAGTGCGTCGTATTCGCCCATCACGCCGATAACCGGACGACCCTCGCCGAAGGTCGCAGTGAACGCCGTCGGCAGGCCGGCCACGCCGCGCTGGACGCGAAACCCCTGCTGCTCTGCATAGTCCGCGAGTGCCGCGGCCGAGCGGTGCTCGCGCAAGGCGATTTCCGCGTAGGCCCAGATCCGGTCGGACAAGCCGGCGAGATCCGCTGCGCGGCGGTCAATCGCGTTCACGGCGGCCTGCTTTGCGGCACTGGCCTCCCGCTGCAACGACTCCGTCGTTGCCACCTGGCCCGGCGGCGGATGGGGCATGGAATGTACATCCGCCCGGGCCAGCGGCATGAATGCGCCCGCTGTCACAAGGACCGCGAGGATATTGTCAAACGGGTCCCGACGCATGGGCGTCCTCCAGGATGTCATTCGTGCCTCGTTCAACCGCGACCGCGATAGGGCGCGACGCCCGGATCCGGGATCCACAGCCCGGTCGGGGGCCGACCCGTCTGCCAGAACACGTCGATCGGCAGCCCACCGCGCGGATACCAGTAGCCGCCGATGCGCAACCACCGGGGTGACAGCAGTTCGACCAGTCGACCGGCGACCGCCAGGGTGCAGTCCTCATGGAACGCCCCATGGTTGCGAAAGCTCGTGAGATACAGCTTGAGCGACTTGCTCTCGACCAGCCACTTCCGGGGCGCGTAGTCGATCACGAGGTGCGCGAAATCAGGCTGCCCGGTGATCGGGCACAGCGAGGTGAACTCCGGCGCGGTGAATCTCGCCAGGTACAGCTTGTCCGGATGCGGATTCGGTACTTTTTCCAGCACCGCCGCCTGCGGCGATGCGGGTATCGCCGTCGGCACGCCGAGCTGCCTCAGCCCCGAATACCGCCCCGCCGTCCGGCCGCGTCGGCTCGCCATCGCACTCCTCTCCATCGCGCGTAATCGCGAAAGCTTGCGGCAAATGCGGCTCTCCCCGCAATGGCGCCCGGCTGATAAGCTTCGACCGGTACCGCGCCGAAAACATCACGAGAGCGCTGCAACAGGATGTCAAACGTCAAGGGCGCCATAGCCGCGCGACCGCCGCGGCTCCTGTACTCCCTCATCGAGGGTCGTGCTCTCATCGAGATGGCGCTCCTGCCGGCGCTGCTGCCCCTGCTCGGCGCGGCCCCGCGGGGCGACGGTCACCCGGTCCTGCTCGTGCCCGGGTTCACGGCGAGCGATGCGACGCTGGTAGGACTGAGGCTCTTCCTGCAGTCCCGCGGCTACCACGTCGAGACGTGGGGCCTCGGGCAGAACACCGGGTTCAAGCTCAAGTTCAGCCAGGCACTCGAGCAGAAGGTGCGCTACATGCACCATCGGCACGGCCGCAAGGTCAGCGTCATCGGCTGGAGCCTCGGCGGCGTGTACGGCTTCTACACGGCGCACAGTGCGCCCGAATGCGTCCGCACCGTCGTGTCGCTCGGCAGCCCGATGCGGTTCTCGGCCGAATCCTTCAAGACCCCGCTGCTGGTGAGGGCGATCTACCGCTATTTCGCCCACCCGATGGGACCGGTCGCGCACCTCGCGCACGTGCGTGCCAAGGTGCTCAAGTCCCCGCCGCCGGTGCCCTCGACGTGCGTCTACTCGATCACCGACGGCGTCGTGCCGCCGACGGCTTCCCGCATCGACACTCAAGACCGCCAGCACGAGAACATCTGGGTGCCCGGCAGCCACCTCGGACTCGGTTTCAACGCGGCCGTGATGTGGATCCTCGCCGACCGGCTCGCCCAGCCGGAGAACGACTGGCAGCCGTTCCACATCGACGGACGGCTGGGCTCGCTCTACGAGCATTGCGCGGGGCTCGTCGCCCGGGCCGCCTGAGCGCGCCGTGCGCCCGCCTGGCGCCGCCGGCAGTCGCTCAGGCGATCTTCACGCGGCGCGGCGCTGGCTCGCGACCGACTTCTTCTTTGCCTTCGCCTTCGCCTTTGCGTTCTTGGCCGGCTTGACGCCCTTGCTCGCGCGCGGCTTGCGCGCGCGAGCCACCGGTCGATCGGCGAGCTCGAGGTACTCCTGGAACGATTCGCGGATGCACAGCGCGAAGAACTCCGGATCGGGAATCTGCTCGCGGCACGAGGTGGGCGAGATGATGATCTTGCCGTCGTAGCTCGTGACCGAGAACACCAGCCCCATGCCGTCGGATATCGGCATGATCGCCGAGAAATACGTCATTCGCGCACCGTTCAGGTAGAGCGGGATGGCGGGCCCCGGCACGTTCGTGATCGTGCAGCTCGCGAGCGGCGCCCGTTGCCCCAGGCCGATCGAGGAGCCGGCCAGCAGGCGCGCCGTCACGGCGAGGGTCGCAGCCGGGGCGTGCTTGGTGATGTCCGTCAGTTCCTTCGCACCCACCGCCTGCTCGATCTCGTCGGCGTTCGAGGTGTGCTGGCGCAACGAACGCAGGCGCTCCACGGCGTCCTCGATCTCCGTGCCGAGCGGCACGCGCAGGAAACTCAGGCCCGAGCGCTGCCGGCCCGGGCTGGTGTCGGCGTTGCGGATCGACAGTGGTGCGATCGCCACCAGGCTCGGCCCCGGCAGCTCGTCGTGGGTCTGCAGGTAGCGGCGCAACGCGCCGCCACACACTGCGAGGACCGCGTCGTTGACGGTGGCTCCCGGCACCAGCGCGCGGATCCGCCGCAACTCGTCGAGCGTGAAGCGCCGGGTCTCGAACACGCGGTGCGGCGAGACCTCGGCGTTGAAACGCGTGATGGGCAGTCGCTCGGGGTGCAGCCAGAGCTCGCCCAGCGAGCCGAGCACCGCGGGCGCCACGCGCCGCAACGCGCGCGTGAGAGGCGCCGCCACCATGAACGGCTGCACGATGTTGTGCCACGCCGCGCGCACGAGCAGCGACAGCGAGCCCGGCGGCGACTCCGGGAACCAGGGCTCCGGCGGCTCCGGATGCGGCGGCAGCGGCGTCGTGTCGTGCAGGAGCGTGGTGATCTCGGCGCCGCCACGCACGTCGATCGCGGCGTGGTGGACCTTGGTGAGCAGCGCAAAGCTGTCCGCCGGCAGGTCGAGGAACGTGTCCAGGCCCTCGACCAGGTACAGCTCCCACAGCGGCCGCGACATGTCGAGCGACCGGGCGTGGATGCGCGAGGCCTGGATGCAGAACTGCCGCCAGTCGCCCGGCTTCGGCAGGGCGATGTGCCGCACGTGGTATTCGAGGTCGAAGCGTTCGTCCTCGATCCAGTACGGGTGGTCGAGGTCGAGCGGCACCCGCAGCAGCTTCTGGCGGAAGATCGGCGACAGGTGCAGCCGGCTCTCGATGTACTTCAGGAGCCCCTTGAATCGCACGCGCCCACCGGGCGCCGTCGACGGGTCGTAGATGTGGACGAGCGTGATGTTGGAGTTCGCGTGGCCCGTCTCGGCATAGACGAAGCGGGCGTCCTCGCCGCGCAGTTGACGCATCTGTTCGGTGCTCTCGATTCGCTGCTGATCGCAGGCGGATCGAGTCTAGCACCGGGTGCGTGGCGGCAAGCGTTACGGATATCGCATACTCGCCTGCAGCATGCCGCGGTCCATCCAGCCCTTGGATCTCGCCTTCCTGTGGCTCGACCGGCCCGACACGCCGGCGAACGTGGGGGCACTGCTGCTGTTCGACCTGCCGGCCGGCCGATCCCGCGGAGCCCTCGCACGGCAGGTCGTGCGGGCGTACCGTGCAGCGCAGCCGTCGCCGCCCTTCGATTGCGTCCCCGACTTTCCGCTGCTCGGGCTGCCGAAGTGGCGTCCGGCGGCACGCATCGACTTGCGTCGGCACGTTCGGCTAGAGCGGCTGCCGCCGCCCGGCGACCTCGAGCAGCTCTGCCGGCGCGTGGCCCGCATTCACGAGAGCCTGCTCGACCGCTCGCACCCGTTGTTCGCGCTGTACGTGATCGATGGACTCGCCTCGGGCCAACTGGCCCTGTACCTCAAGACGCACCACGCGTGCTGGGACGGCCGCTACGCGCTGGAGCGGATCTTCGACAGCCTCGGCCGCGAGCCCGGTCGCCTCGGTCCACCCTTCTTCGCCACGGAGGCCGCGGCTGCGCAGACGGCCGCGGCTGACGATGCCGCCGGCGTGCTTGCGGGCGGAGTTCGCGGCCTCCTCGTCCAGGCCTCGGGCCTGCGCGAGCTGTTCAACTCGCTGTCGGCCCGGGCGGGATCCCGCGCCGGCGCGCCAGCCGCGGCAGGCAACCGTCCGTTCGCCGGACCGCACACGCGATTCAACGACCGCGTGGCGGCGGGACGCTCCTATGCGTGCTTCGAGCTGCCGCTCGCCGACATGCGCGCCGTGGCAAGTGCGACCGGGGGGACGCTCAACGACGTCGTGCTCGCGGTGGTGGACTGCGGCGTCGCCCGGTTCCTCGTGTCGCACGGCGAGCGGCCGCGCCAGCCGCTGGTGGCGATGTGTCCGGTGTCGTTGCGCGAGCCGGGCGATCGCGAGCCCACCAGCAAGGTCGCCACGCTGTTCGTGCCCCTCGGCGACCCACGTTGCGGAGCAGCCAGCCGAATGCGGCGCATCGTCGCCAACACCCGCGCGGCGAAGGCCGAGTTCCACGCCTTCTCGCCCGAGGCTGCGCTCGACTACGCCGCGCTCGCGTTCGGCCTGTGGTTCGCCTCGAGCACCCTCGGCCTCGGCGCCATCACCCGACCCGTGATCAACCTCGTGGTGTCGAACGTCGGCGCCGTCGAAGGGCCCCGCTACCTCGGCGCGTCCCGGCTGGCCGCCGTCTACCCGGTGTCCATGCTCGCCGAACCGGCCGGATTGAACGTGACGACGGTGTCAGTCAACGACCGCATGGATTTCGGCATCATCGCCAACGAGACCGCCGTCGCCGACGCGGGCGAGATCGCGGGCGCCTGCAAGGCAGCCTTCGTGCAGTTACGCCGCTCGGTGCTGCGTTCGCCACGCGCAGGCGCGCGGCGATCCCGGTCCGTGCCGAACGGCACCGTCAGGACTTGACCTTCAGGAACCCGCCCGCCCGCAGCCCGTCGCGCACCCTGCGCATGCCGGCGAGCCACCGCTCGTAGTCGCTCGCCTTGCGCTGGAAGAAGCCCATCACCTCCGGGTGCGTGAGGATCAGGAAGCGTCCGCCCTCGACGCCGTCGGCGATGGCGCACGCGGCCTGCTCCACCGTCAGCACGCCCGGCAGCGCCCCGGGCGCCGTCGATTCGTCGAGCCCGGTAATTGCGGTGGCCACGTACTGCGGGCACACCACCGAGACCTGGATGCCCCGGTCACCGTAGGTGATCGCGAGCGACTCGGCGAGGCCGACCGCCGCGTGCTTGGTGGCGCTGTAGGGCGTGTCGCCGGTCTGGCTCAGCAGGCCGGCCGCCGAGGCGACGTTGACGAGACACCCCGAGCCGCGCTCTATCATGCCCGGCAGCACGGCCCGGCAGGCGCGCGCATGGGCCATGACGTGCACATCCCACATGCGCTGCCAGACGGCGTCGGGAGTCGAAAGCGCGTCATCCAGGTCGAGCGCCTGGGCGCCGAAACCCGCGTTCGACACGAGTACATCCACGCGGCCGTAGTGCGCCTCCGCGGCGCGCACCATGGCCTCGACGGCGCCGGCGTCGGCGACGTCGCACTGCACCGCGAATCCGCCGCAGTCGGCCGCGGTGGCGCGTGCCATCGCGGCGTCGAGGTCGGCCGCGACGATTCCGGCCGCGCCGCGGCGCACGGACTCACGGCACAGCGCGCGGCCGATGCCGCGCCCCGCACCGGTCACCAGGATGACCTTGTCGCGCAGTTCCATCGAACGCTCAGCGCGCGAGGTAGCGGCCGAGTTCGAGCTTGGCGATGTGGTTGCGGTGAACCTCGTCCGGTCCGTCGGCGATGCGCAAGGTGCGCGAATTGGCGTACAGCCAGCCGAGCCCGAAATCGTCCGATACGCCGGCACCGCCGAACAACTGGATCGCCTGGTCGATCACCTCGCAGGCGACGTTGGGTGCCACGACCTTGATCATGGCGATCTCCTTCTGCGCCGCCTTGTTGCCGGCCACGTCCATCTTCCAGGCGGCGTGCAGTACAAGGAACCGCGCCTGGTCGATCTTCATGCGCGCATCCGCGATGCGTTCGCGCCAGACGCCCTGCTCGGCGAGCGCGCGGCCGAATGCGACCCGACCGAGCGCCCGCTTGCACATCGCCTCGAGCGCACGCTCGGCGGCGCCGATCAGGCGCATGCAGTGGTGGATGCGTCCCGGGCCGAGCCGGCCCTGGGCGATCTCGAAGCCGCGGCCCTCGCCGAGCAGCAGGTTCGAGACCGGCACGCGCACGTCGACGAAGTCCACCTCCGAATGGCCGTGCGGCGCGTCGTCGTAGCCGAACACCGGTACCTGGCGGACGACGCGCACGCCCGGCGCGTCCATCGGCACCAGGATCATCGACTGCTGGCGGTGGCGGTTCGGGTTGCTCGGATCGGTCTTGCCCATGAAGATCAGGATCCGGCAGCGCGGATCGCCGGCGCCCGAGGTCCACCACTTGCGGCCGTTGATCACGAAGTGATCGCCGTCGCGCACGATGCTCGCGGCGATGTTGGTCGCATCGGACGAGGCGACCGCGGGCTCGGTCATGGCGAAGCCCGAGCGCATCTCGCCCGCGAGCAGCGGCGTGAGCCACTCGCGCTTCTGCGCCTCGTTGCCGTAGCGCACCAGCACCTCCATGTTGCCGGTGTCGGGGGCGGAGCAGTTGAAGGCCTCGGGCCCGAGGTGCGAGCGGCCCATGATCTCGCAGAGCGGCGCGTACTCGAGGTTGGTGAGCCCGGCGCCGAACTCCGACTCCGGCAGCCACAGGTTCCACAGTCCCAGCGCCTGCGCCTTGCGCTTGAGTTCCTCGACGATGCGGGTCGGCACCCAGGCGTTGCCGGCACGGCGATTGGCCGCGATCTCCTCGTGGAAGCGCGCCTCGTTCGGATAGACGTGCTCGTCCATGAAGGCGCCGACGCGCTGCTGCAGGTCCTTCACCTTTGGGGAAAATTCGAAGTCCATGGGGATCTCCTCAGGAAAGCTTGAGCCGCTCGACCTGCCGCCAGGCGAGTTCGGCGAGCGGCCGCGCCGCGCGGCCCGTTTCGAGCGCCTGTGCGCTCGACGCATTGCCCTGCAGCGCGCGCGCCATCACGCCTTGGGCGATCGCGGCGATGCGGAACATGTTGTAGGCCATGTAGTACTCCCAGTCGCGCGGCTCGATGCCGTCGCGGCCGGTGCGGCGGCAATAGGCCGCCACGTAATCGCGCTCGGACGGGATGCCGAGCGCGGCGAGATCGAGCCCGCCGAGGCCGCGGAACGTACCGGGCGGGATGCGCCAGACCATGCAGTGGTAGGCGAAGTCGGCGAGCGGATGGCCGAGGGTGGACAGTTCCCAGTCGAGCACGGCGAGGATGCGCGGCTCCGCCGGGTGGAAGATCACGTTGTCGATGCGGTAGTCGCCGTGCACGATGCGCGTCTCGTCGCCGGCCGGGATGTTCTCCGGCAGCCAGGCGATGAGGCGGTCCATGGCGTCGATCTTCTCGGTCTCGGAGGCCAGGTACTGCTTGCTCCAACGCGCCACCTGGCGGGCAATGTACTCGCCCGGGCGCCCGTAGTCGCCGAGCCCGACCGCGACGTAATCCACGCGATGCAGCGCGGCGATCACGCGATTGATCTCGTCGTGCACGAGGGTGCGCTCGGCGGGTGCGAGGTCCGGCAGCTGCGGATCCCAGAACACGCGCCCCGAGACGTACTCCATGACGTAGAACGCCGTGCCGATCACGGCGTCGTCCTCGCACAGCGCCAGCGCCTGAGCCACGGGCACGTCCGTGTCCGCGAGCGCGCGGATGACGCGGAACTCGCGGTCCACCGCGTGCGCGGACGGCAGCAGCTTGCCGGGCGGCTTGCGCCTGAGCACGTAGCGCTGCCGACCCGCCGCGAGCAGGTAGGTCGGATTCGACTGGCCGCCCTTGAACTGGGCGATCTCGAGCGGTCCGTCGAGCGGTGCGACATTCAGCGCGAGCCACGCTGCCAGCCGCTCGACGTCGATGGCATTGTTGGCCGCAACGGGCCGGGTATCGGCGGGCATCTGGGTCATCGAGTCGGTGTCCTCAGGCACGTCGGGGCTTCGGTGCGAGCAGGGCCGTGGGCACGAACCGCAGGAGCGGCGCCACCAGCGTCCAGGGCCACGACGGTACGTAGCGATGGCCGACGCGACGCTCGATCATGCGCGCCATGATCGCACCGCCGCGCTCCAGCGGGATGACGAATGGCCGGTTCTTCACGGCGCGGTTCATGTCGGTGTCGATGTAGCCCGGGGCGAGCTCGGTGACGGTGATCGGCTCGTGCCGCACCTCGGCGCGGAGCGCCTGCACGTAGCGATGCAGCCCGGCCTTCGCCGCCGAGTACGCGCCCATGAACGGCATGCCGCGCGAGCCCGCCACGGAGGTGATCGCGACGATCTGGCCCCCGCCCTGCGCCCGCAGCCGCGGCAGCGCGAACTCGATCGTGGCGATGGCGCCGGTGAGATTGGTGTCGAGGGTCTGGCGCACCTGCTCGAACTTGCCACGCCCCACCGACAGCGAGTAGCCGACGCCCGCGTTCGCGACCACGACGTCGAGGCGGCCGAACTCGCCGGCCGCCCGCCCGAGGGCGGTGTCGATCGAACCGAAATCGGTCACGTCGAGCGCGAGGGTCAGCACCGCGGCGGCACCGAGTCCCGGCAGTCGCGCCGCCAGCGTCTCGAGCCGCTCGAGGCGACGCGCGGCGATGGCGACGGAATAGCCGCGGCGCGCGAACTCCACCGCCAGCGCTTCGCCGATGCCGGAGGACGCGCCCGTGATGAAGATGGATCGCGGCACGACCCGACCTCAGAACCACGCTTCGCGCATGGCGAGCGTCGTGTCGTCGAGACTGTCGAGCAGCGCGAACTGCGCCGCGGTGCGTGGCAGCTCCCAGCGGAAGAAGTACTGACAGGCCTGGCGCTTGCCGTCATGGAAATCACCGTCCCGTCCGTGCGCGGCCAGGCCCTGCTCGAGCCAGATCCACGCCACCACGACGTGACCGAACGCCTCGAGATAGACCGTGGCATTCGCGAGCGCACGCTCCATGTCGCCCGCGGCATAGAGGGCGCGCGTCGTGCGCACGGTGCGTTCGACGGCTTCCTCGAGTGCCGCGGCCCAGCCGGCAAGATCGGCATCCCCCGCTACGCGCGCACGCGCGATGCTGGCGGCCATCCGGCCGCCGAGCAACTCCAGGGCCCGTCCGCCCGCCATGCTCACCTTGCGGCCGAGCAGGTCGAGCGCCTGGATGCCGTGAGTGCCCTCGTGGATGGGGTTCAGGCGGTTGTCGCGGTAGAGCTGCTCGACGGGATAGTCGCGCGTGTAGCCGTAGCCGCCGTGCACCTGGATGGCGAGGTCGTTGGCCGCGAGGCACCACTGCGAGGGCCAGGACTTTGCGATCGGCGTCAGGATCTCGAGCAGCAGCGTGGCTTCGTCCCGGGCTCCCGCCTCCGGGGCCGTGTGCTGCTCGTCGACCAGTCGGGCGCAATACAGGGTGAGCGCGAGGCCGCCCTCCACGTAGGCTTTCTGGGCGAGCAGCATCCGCCGCACGTCCGGGTGCTCGATGATCCGCACCGGCGGCGTCGCGGGATCCCGGGAGGTCACCGGCCGGCCCTGCGGGCGATTGCGCGCGTAGTCGAGCGACTCGAGGTAACCCGCATAGCCGAGCGCCACGGCGCCGAGGCCCACGCCGATGCGCGCCTCGTTCATCATGTGGAACATGCAGGCGAGGCCGCGGTGCGGCTCACCCACGAGATACCCGACCGCGCCAGCGCGACCCTCTGGACAGAACCGGCCTTCGCCGAAATTGAGCAGCGTGTTGACCGTGCCGCGGTAGCCCATCTTGTGGTTGAGCCCCGCGAGCGCCACGTCGTTGCGCTCGCCGTCCGTGCCGTCCGGGCCGACCATCCGGCGCGGCACGGCGAACAGCGAGATGCCCTTCACGCCCGGCGGGCCACCCGGGATCTTCGCGAGCACGAGATGCACGATGTTGTCGGTGATCTCGTGCTCGCCGGCCGAGATCCACATCTTGTTGCCGAACAGGCGGTATCGAGGCCCGAGGGGCGAGTCGCCGTCCGGCTCGGCCCGGGTGCGGACATCGGCCAGCGAAGAGCCCGCCTGCGGCTCGGACAGGCACATCGTGCCCGCGTAGCGCCCTTCGAGCATCGGCCGCACGAAGGCCTCGACCTGGGCCGGCGAGCCGTGCGCGATCAGCAGGTTGGCATTGGCGATCGTGAGGAGCGGATACCCCGCGCTGCCGGCGTTGGCGGCGAGCACGTAGGCAAAGCAGGCCTTGTCCACCACCGCGGGCAGCTGCATGCCGCCGAACTCGGCGTCCTGCTCCGCGGCCAGCAGACCCGCCTCCGCGAAGGCCGACCACGCCGAGCGCACTTCCGGGATCAGGTGCACCCGCTCGCCGTCGAAGACGGGCTCCTCGACATCCGACTTGCGCCGATGGGGCAGGAAGAACTCGGTCGCGATGCGTTCGGCCGTGTCGAGCGCGCCGTCGAAGGTCTCGCGTGAATGGTCGGAGTACCGTGGCCGCACAGCGAGCGACTCCACGTCCAGCCACTCGTACAGCAGGAACTCGAGATCGCGACGCGAGAGTAGCTTGCCGGTCATCCGTCCATCATACCGGCTGGGATGCCGGGGGACCCACCGGCACCACCGGCGCGGCCTGGACCCGGTCCGGAATCCCCCGGGGATGCCATCGAAGCGATCATCTGCTAGCGTGCCCGTGCACCATGAAGACTCCCACCCTGCTCGACCTCGTCGGTCTCATTCCGTCCAGCGACCTCACGCGCGCGGCCAGCGCGCTCGGGCTCACGCCGACGGCGCTCATGAAGCGCGTCGAGTCGTTCGAGTCGGCACTCGGCTTCAAGATCGTGGACCGGGCCGCCAAGGCTCTCAAGCCTGGCGAAGCCGGCCGGCTGGTGATCGACCACGCCAACCGGATCTTCTCGCAGGCCCGCGACCTGACCCGCGACCTCGAGGAACTCGCCGGACTGCAGGCGCCCGAGATCGCCTTCGGCACCGACATGTTCGCGGCCGAACTGCCGCTCGGCGTCGCGCTTGGCCGCATGGCGACCGCCAACTCCCGGCTGCGCGTCCATGCCGTCCTCGGCGACTTCGAGGAGCTGTGTCGGGCCGTGCTGGCGGCCCGGCTCGAGTTCGCAATCGCCGATACGACCAGCGCCGAGCGACATCCGACCCGGCTTGCGATCGAGCCGATCGCCGAACACCGGGTGTTTTTCTTCGCCCGCCAGGGCCACCCGCTCGTGGCCGGCTCCGACCTCTCCCTCGAGACCATCCTCGTCTTCCCGCTGGTCTCCTCGCGCATCCCGCAACGCATCGCCGTGCACGTGGCCAAGTCGATGCCGCTTGCCAAGGTGGATCGCGACACCGGCGACCTCTCGCCGAACCTGATGCTCGACAGCTTTGCCGTCGCCAAGGCGGCCGTGCTGGCAGGCGACGCCATCGGGCTTGCGCCGCTCACGGCGATCGAGGCCGAGCTGCGGGCTGGCAAGATCGCGCTCGTGCCGTTCGACGCACCCTGGCTGCACATGAGCTACGGCCTCTTCTACCCGCGCAAGAAATCGCTGTCACGCGCGGCGCAGCTGTTCGTGACCCAGCTGCGCCAGGTCGAAACGGCGTTGCAGGTCCGTGAGCAGCGCGCCGTGGCGCGCATGAGCCCGAAGCGCAAGGCGCGCAAGTCCTCCGCGAAGACCCGCCGTGTGGCGAAGCCGGCCGCGGCAAAACGCCGGGCCCCGCCGCGCCGGAGCCGCTGAGTTGCGCCGCTGGCTGTGCGCCGCGACCGTGGCGCCCGGCAGCCTGCTCGGCGGCACCGCGAACGCCCACGACGACGCACGGCCGGTCAACCGCCCGCAGTTCGATTGGGTGATGCTCTCGCGAAACGACGGAGGCTGAGGATCATGCCCCTCGCGGTGGACGTCGAGGTCGTCTGGAATTTCGCCACCGCGCTGCTGATCGGCGCGCTGCTCGGCATCGAGCGCGAGCGCCACCGGCGCGAGCACGACGAGCAGACCATCGGCGGCCTGCGCACCTTCATCCTGTTCGCGCTGATCGGCGCGCTCGGCGGCTGGCTCACGCTCGCGCTGGAATCGCCCTGGATCCTCGCCGCGGCGCTGGTCTCGGCGCTGGCGCCGGTGCTGGCCGGCTACGTCATCTCCGCACGCACCCAGCCCGACGCCCTCGGCCTCACCACGGAACTCGCCGCCATCGCCGCCTGCCTGCTCGGCGCGATGACCACGCTCGGTTACAGGGAGCTGGCGGTCGGCCTCGGCGTCGCGGTCGCGGCCGTGCTCGCCTACAAGCAGCCGCTGCACGGCATCGTCTACAAACTCGACCGCGACGACGTGTACGCCGGCCTGCGGCTGCTGATCGCCACTTTCATAGTGCTGCCACTGTTGCCCGCGGAGCCCGTGGACCCGTGGGGAGCGCTGCGCCCGCGCTCGCTGTGGATGCTTGTGCTGCTGATCTCGAGCCTGTCGCTGGTGGGTTACGTCGCCACGCGCCTGCTCGGGGCCCGTCGCGGCATTCCGCTCACGGGACTCACCGGCGGCCTCGTCTCCTCGACGGCCGTCACGCTGGCGTTCTCGCGCCAGAGCCGCGATCCGGCCTACGCGGCCGCGGTGCCGTCGCTCGCGAGCGGCATCCTGCTCGCCTGGGGCGTGATGTTCGTGCGCGTCATCGTCGAGGTGCTGGTGGTGAATCGTGCGCTGCTGCCGCTGCTGGCGGTGCCGTTCGGCACCATGGCCGCCGTGGCGGCCGGCGCGGCGTGGTTCCTCAGGCGCGGATCGAAGCTCGGCGCGCGGGCCGAGAGCGTGCCGCTGCGCAATCCCTTCAGCCTCGCCGCGGCCGCGAAGTTCGCGGCGTTCTTCGCGCTGGTGCTGCTGGTCGTCGAACTGGTGCAGACCTACGCTCCGGGCCGCGGTGTCTACTTCGTTGCCGCGCTCGCGGGCACCACAGACGTGGACGCGATCACGCTGTCGATGGCGCAGTACGCCCACGGCGGCGACCCTCAACTGGCGGTCCGCGCCATCACCATCGCGACGTTGTCGAACACGGTGGTCAAGTCCGCGATGGCCGCAGCACTGGGCGGCCGCGCGCTGCGGATCCCGGTACTGGTCGCGGCGGCGGCGATCATCGCGACCGGCGCCGGCGCGATGCTGTTCGTCAACCCGGTCCTCGGCTGACTTTTCAAGCGGGTCCCGACATGTCGAGCCACGCTTCCGCGCTCCCTCCGCTCGCCTCGCCCTTGCGCAAGCCGCGGGTCGCGCGCGCGTTCGCGATCGGCCTCGGCGGACTGCTGGTCCTCGCCGGGCTGATTATCTGCGCTGCAGTCGGCGGCCTGGGCTCGGAGGCGACGCGCGTGTTCCTGCGGGCCATTGCGCTGTCGTCCGCCTTGTCGGTGCTGCCGGTCGCGATCCTGTGGTACCTGGACCGGCGCGAGCGCGAGACGCCCTGGCTGTTCGCGGCCGCCTTCCTGTGGGGCGGCCTGATTGCGACCGCCTTCGCGCTGCCGGTCAACACCGCCGCGATCATGGCCATCGCCGGGTGGCTGGAGCAGAACGCCCTGCTCAAGGACCTGCTCGGCCCCGAGGCGGCCCTCATGATCGGGGCGCCCCTCGCCGCACCCCTCGTCGAGGAAACATTGAAAGGCATCGGCATCGTGCTGCTGTTCTGGCTGGCGCGCGGCGAGTTCGACAACGTGCGCGACGGCTTCATCTACGGCGCATTGGTGGGCGCCGGGTTCAACTGGTTCGAATCGGCACTGTACGTGCAGCAGAACTTCGCACAGTTCGGCTCCGCGCCCTACGGTTTCCAGCTCGGCATGCGCTACGCCTGGCTCGGCCTCGCCGGTCACGCGATGTTCTCGGGGATCTTCGGCGCATCGCTCGGGCTTGCGCGCCTGGGACCGAAGCGGTGGGTGCACTTCCTCGCACCCGTCGCGGGCTACCTGCTCGCCGTCCTCGGACACGCCTGGAACAATGCCCTGCCGCTGCTGCTGGCGCTGGTCGCGGCTGAGGCGGGCGAAGCACCGCCCACGGAGGTGCAGGCGCCGCCGGAACTCGGCCTGTTCGAGGCGATGGTCTCGGCCAGCGTGTCCAACCTGGTCATCTTCCTGCCGTTTGCCCTGCTGCTCGCGTGGATCATCCGCCGCAGCGGCCGATGGGAGCGCACCGTCATCCGCGAGGAACTCGCCCGCGAGGTGGACCGCAGCGTCACACCCGACGAATACGCGGCCGTCGAACGCGATGCCATCTTCCGAACGCGGCGGATCGACGCCCGCGACCGGGCCGCATCCGCAGCGCTCGTAAATGCGCAGAACGAGCTCGCGTTTCGCAAACGGCGGCTGCGCGATCGCGGGTTCGACCCCGAGCTGGACCCCGTCGTGGCACGACGGCGCGAGGAGATCGCGGCACTGCGCAGCCGCCTGCACTCCTGAGACCGGGGCGCGGGTCGCTTTCCGAAACTACGTATTCCCGATTGGCGTGCAGACGCCAAGCTGGGCGGGTCAGTGCCGCCTGCACTCGCGCGGCGGCCGGATCGCCTGAAGGGAGCCCAAGCATGTACCGGACCACGAGCCTTCTCACCGCCCTTGCCGTCACGCTGCTCGGCCTCGCCGGCCCCGCGCAGGCCGCCGAGGCCACCTACACCGCCAAGTTGACCGGCGGAGCGCACGTGCCGGACCCGATCACGACGAACGCCGAGGGCGACCTTCAACTGGTCGTCAGCGCGGACGGCCGGTCGATCAACTACGTCATCACGGTCAAGGACCTGGTGAACGCGGCGGCCGCCGACCTTCACCTCGGACCGCCCGGTGCAAACGGTCCGCTGGTTGCGAAGCTTTATCCGGTCGGCGGGGCCGCACCAAAGAAGGGTCCGTTCAGCGGCGTGCTCGCCAAGGGTACGCTCGATGCGGGCGACCTCATCGGTCCGCTCACCGGCGCGAAGCTCGAGGAACTGATCGAGCAGATCCAGGAAGGCAATACCTACTGCAACGTCCACACGAACGACGGCATGGATCCCCCGAACTCCGGGCCCGGCGACTACCGTCTGGGCGAGATCCGCGGCCAGATCGCGCCTTAGGGTCTTTCGACCTACCAGGTCGGGCGGTCGAACTGCTGCAGGAATCCCATCACCACGGCTGCAAACATCACGACGGCGGCGATCTCCATCCTCCTTCTCCTGCGTTCGGCGCCGGTGTGGCGCACTGTGATTCATGGAGATAGATGCAGCGGCGGCAGGAATGGTTGCAGGCCGGCGTGACTCACGGCCGCGACGCGGCGTTCAGAGGCCGAACACACGCACGGCGTTGTCCGCGAGAAATGCCGCGCGCGCGGCCTGCGGCAGCCCGAGGTCGTCGAGCCCCTCGAGCGCCTTGCGCGGCGCGATCATCGGCCAGTTGGACCCGAACAGCACCTTGCTCGCGCCGTGGCTGCGAAGGTACGTCAAGAGCGCCGGCGGGTAGCGCCGCACCGTGTAGGCGGACGTGTCGATGTAGACGTTCGGGTGCTTGGTCGCGACCGCGATCATCTCCTCGGTCCAGGGATAACCGATGTGGCCGCAGACGATGACGAGTTCCGGGAAGTCGATCGCCACCTGGTCGACGTACGGGATCGGCCGCCCGAACTCCGAGGGCATCAGCGGACCGGTGTGGCCCACCTGCGTGCAGAACGGGATGCCGAGCTCGCAGCACTCGCTGTACACCGGATAGAAGCGGGCGTGCGTGGGCGGTAGTTCCCAAAGCCAGGGCAACACGCGGATGGCCCGGAAGCCGAGCTCGCGAACGCAGCGGCGGATCTCGCGCACCGCCTCGCGCGGCCGGCCGATGTCCACGGAACCCACGCCCACGAGGCGCTCCGGTGCCTCCCGGACGAAGCCGGCCACCTCGTCGTTCGAGATCAGCGATCCCCGCGGGCCTTCCCAGGCACTGATCAGGCTGCGTGCAATGCCCGCCTCGTCCATGCTCGCGAGCGTGAGCGACAACGGCCACTGGCCGTCCTCGCCGGCTCCGTCTGCAGTCGTCCGTGACGACGCCTCACCACGCGTCCAGCGGCGCAGTGAGTCGAACATCGGGTGTGCGAGGTGGCGGCGGGTCGGGTGCTGCGCCCAGGCGTCGATGATCATGGCCGCGCCCCGGCAGGGTGGGAACTGGCGGAGAGGGTGGGATTCGAACCCACGTGGGGCGATTATGCCCCCATCCGATTTCGAGTCGGCGCCGTTATGACCGCTTCGGTACCTCTCCGGCGGCCGCGTATTCTATAGGAACGATGAAGTCCCTGCTCGCACTGCTGGCGACCCTGCTGCTCGCGACCTGCAGCCAGCCCCCGGGGCTGCTCGAGCGGGTGCTCGCGGCCGGCGAGCTGCGGGTCGTCACCCGCAACAGCCCCGATGCCTACTACCTCGGCAGCCACGGACCGGAGGGCCCTGCCTACGAGCTCGCGAGCCGGTTTGCCGAAGACCTCGGCGTCGCCTTGCGGCTCTACACCGTCCGCACGCGCGAGGCCGCGATCCGCGAGGTCGCCGAGGGTCGGGCCCACGTCGCCGCGGCCGGCCTGACCACCGGGATCGCCCTCCCGTCGCAGGCCCATTTCGGCCCGGGCTACCATCGCGTGCGGGAGCACCTCGTGTATCGGCGCCGCGCGTCGCGCCCGGCGTCGATCCGCCAGGCCGGCCGGGGCCAGATCGAGGTGGCCGTGGGCAGCGCGCACCAGCGCACGCTGGAGGATCTGCGCCTCCAGCACCCCGACCTCGCCTGGGTCGAGCGGGCCGACACCGACACCGAGGAGATCCTCGCCGGTGTGTCGGCGGGCCAGGTCGAGTTCACCCTCGCCAGTTCCACGGAATTCGCGCTCAGCCGGGTCGTGCACCCGGAACTCGCCGTGGCGCTCGATCTGTCGCCCGAGCGGGCCATCGCCTGGGTCGTGAACACCGCGGCCCACGACCGCTCCCTCCTCGACCGGGTCAATGCCTTCTTCGTCGGCGTGCGGGCCGACGGCACCGTCGCGCGGCTGCTCGACCGCTACTACGGCGACAAGCAGAGCTTCGACTACCTGTTCTCGCGCAACTTCCTGCAGCACGTGCAGACGCGGCTGCCGCGCTACCTCGACTGGTTCAAGGAGGCCGCCGCCAAGCACGAGATCGACTGGCGACTGCTGGCCGCCATGGGCTACCAGGAATCGAAGTGGGATCCGTATGCCGTCTCGTTCACCGGCGTGCGCGGCCTCATGCAACTCACCGAGGACACGGCCGCGATGATGCGCGCGGGCGACCGGCTCGACCCGCGGGCCAGCATCTTCGGCGGCGCCCGCTACCTGTCGCGCCTGATGCGGATGGTCCCGCCACGCATTCCGGAGCCCGACCGCACCTGGTTTGCGGTGGCCGCCTACAACGTCGGCTTCGGCCACGTCGAGGACGCGCGCGTCCTCGCTCAGCAGCAGGGTCGCAATCCCGACCGCTGGGAGGACGTGCGGGAGTTCCTGCCCTTGCTGAGCCAGGAACGCTGGTACACCCGCACCCGGCGCGGCTACGCGCGCGGCTGGGAACCCGTGCGCTACGTCGACAACGTGCAGGCCTACCTCAACATCCTCGCGGTGGCGGGCATCGGCGCCGCGACGCCTGAGGACGGGCCGCCGCCGCCCGCAGAGGCCACGAACCGCAGGGAAGCCGAATCCCCGGAACGGCGGGCGGCTCGGAACTGAACGGCCTGGCCTGGGGCTAGCGCCGCGCGAGGAAGAACTGCCGCAGCAGGCTGCCGCACTCCTCGGCCAGCACGCCGCCAGTGCACTCGAGGCGGTGATTGAGCGCCGGGTGCTGCACGATGTTGAACACCGACCCGGCCGCGCCCGCCCGGGGATCCGTGGCCGCGAACACCAGTCGCTGCACCCTGGCGTGCACCATGGCGGAGGCGCACATGGCACACGGCTCCAGCGTCACGTAGATCGTCGTGCCGGTGAGCCGGTAGGTTCCGAGCGCTGCACCCGCGGCGCGCAGTGCCACGACCTCGGCATGCGCCGTGGGATCGTTCGCGCCGATTGGGTGATTCCAGCCCTCGGCCACGACGACGCCGTCCTTGACGATGACCGCACCGACCGGGACTTCGCCGGCCGCTTCGGCCGCACGCGCAAGTTCCAGGGCCCGCCCCATGTGCACGGGATCCTCGGGATGCGCGTCGCTCATCATTCGACGGTCCGCAACTGGGACGCGCGGCTCAGGGCAGAGACTCGCTGCCGAGGAACGCACAGCCGGTGAACTCGGTGGCGGGCGCTGGCCTCGCCACCCGCACCACGGCCGCGAAGCCGTAGACGGCGTCGGCCATGGTGTCGCGGCAGATCCTGGGCGTGAGTACCGCCGTCAGAGCGCTGCCCTCAGTCGAGGTGGTGAATCTCGCCTCGGCCCGATCGGGCCGCCCGCCGGGCCAGCGCCACGACAACGGCAGCGGCGGCGCGTTCAGGGCAACGCCGTCCTGCGTCGTGAACCTCACACCGGTCCGATTTGATACCAGGCTCCATCCCGGCTCATTTCCCTGCGCCCGAAACCCTACCGAGTCCGTGGGACACCCCATCTCCGTGCCCGCGCGGTTCAACCGGTCGATCATGAGTTCGCCGTCGCGCAGGGTGCCGTAGGCCTCGAGGTAGAGGCTGTCGCGCGTGTCGAAGCCGAAGTCGGTGATGGCCGCCGTGATGACGACCTCGGGCGAGACGTCGTGCACGCGCACCGTCGCACCGCCGTGGCAAGGCTCCAACATCAGGCGGTCGGCCTCGCGCTTGAGCGTGCCGCGGAACAGCGTGCGAGGCGGCTCGAGGCGCGCGGCGGTCGCCGCCTCGGTCCGTTCGAGACGCAGGTTGTGCTGCGTGGCGATCGGCGCCTCGTCGCGACCGAGCAGCACGAGCGTCTCGGTGTTCGCACGCCGGAAGCTCTGGCGCCCGACCTCGTCGTAGGGATCGATGCGCACGCGCTCCCCGGCATCGGTGCCCACGCGCATCCACGGCCCGAGTCGCTCCTCGGTGCGATCGCCGTCGCTCGTGCCGAGGTACGTGGCGGTCATCCGATACACGAGCGGCGCGCCGGCGCCGCCCATGGTGTAGAGCGTCAGCGTCGTGCGGATCCCTGCGCAGTCGGCGCAGGGCAGCGTGCCGACGTACGGGCCGTCGGCCACCGGCCCTTGCGACGTGGCCTGCGCCGGGTCGCCGAGCAACCACACGCTCGCGACGGCCGCGCCGAGCAGGGCGTGTGCATGAAGGCCGGAGGCGCCCGCGCTCCAGTTGCGACTCATCCCGCCCGCCCCCCGTCGTCTTGCGTCAGCGGGATGGTCGCCGCTTTCCATCCCAACTCCCGTTCCACCAGGGCCTGGAACGGCGTGCGGATCTGCGCCGGCATGCGCTCGAAATAGTCCTGCGCGGCAGCTGCGCGACCGGTCGCAATGAGCCGGCGCAACCAATCGAGCCTGACCCGCTCGCTGGGAAAGCCCGGCGAGAGTTCCGGCAGGTTCGGCTCCGCCGCCCGCCAGACCGCACCGTCGAGGCCTTTCGACTCGACCCACGCGCCGATGATGGCGTCGATGCCGGTGGAACTACGCATGTTCTCATCGCGCGACCAATAGCCCACGTCGTGGGAGAAGATGCTTTCCCGGACCGCCAGGTCGCCGGCGGCCGCCAGCACCGTCGCCTTGCGGCTCAGCGTCCAGAATGCCGGCTGCGTCGGGGCGCCCTCCACAAGTACCGGCAGCAACCTCGGTCCGCTGGCGAAGCGCGCGAACTCCACCGGCAACCGTGGTCCGTCCTGGTACCAATTCGTGTCGACATCCAGGCTGCCCGGTTCCCAGATCAGGTATCCCCAGCCGATGATGGCAGTCTTCACGTGGCGGCACCGCGTCGTGTGGCGGTGCGCATCCTACACGGGTCGACGCGGGCCTTTCGCGGGTTTGTCCGTGATCGACCCGCCCGGGCTCGGTGCGCAGCTCATGGATTGCCGGACAGTGCTGCGCTCGCCGCTGAAACAGCCGCGTGGCTACCGGCCGGCGGCAAGCACGAAGTCCTGGTCGGCAAGGTGCTGTCGAGCATCGGGCGCGTGCCAATGGTCGAGGGGTTCGGACTCGAGGTGCTCAATCTGCCACTCGATGCCCGCGGCGTGCCGCCCTTCGACCCGCACACGACGCGGGTGGGAAACCTGCCGGTGTTCCTGGCCGGCGACGTGACCGGCGAGCGCCCGGTGCTGCACGAGGCCACCGACGAAGGCAAGATCGCCGGATACACCGCCGCGCATGTCGACCATGCGCCGTGGCGGTTCCATCGCAAGATGGAGTTCTATGTCACTTTCTGCGATCCGAACATCATCGCCGTCGGTGATCGCTGCGATCAGATCGCCTCCGAGCGCAGCGCGGTCGCCGAAGTGCGCTTTTCCACCGTGAGTCGCGCGCGGGCCCTGGGCGAGGCCCACGGCGTACTGCGGCTCTACGCCGCGCGCGCCAGCGACCGCGTGCTTGGCAGCGAGATGATCGCGCCTCGCGGCGAGCACCTGGGGCACCTGCTGGCCTGGGCGTACAGCCCCAGGCCGATGATCTGCGCAACGATGGCGATGAGGAAGACGTCGAGCGCCTCGATCAGCCTCACCGCCAGCACCTTGGCGACCTTCGGCG
>Ga0209391_10000020_pt1 | contig 50383 bp, 49 predicted proteins | sample PPLLak3March2015_FD_187246 | JGI IMG/M metagenome (GOLD analysis project Ga0209391, IMG submission 187246) | Freshwater sediment microbial communities from Prairie Pothole Lake near Jamestown, North Dakota, USA - PPLs Lake P7 Core (1) Depth... | ecosystem: Environmental > Aquatic > Freshwater >...
GAGAGCCAGCAGGTCATGCTCAAGCTGACCATCCCGACCCAGGACAACCTCTACGCCGACCTGATCGCGCACCCGCGCGTGCTGAAGGTGGTGGCACTGTCGGGCGGCTACTCGCGCGAGGAGGCCAACACGCGGCTCGCGCGTCAGCGCGGCATGGTGGCGAGCTTCTCGCGCGCGCTGACCGAGGGCCTGACCGCCCAGCAGTCGGACGCCGAGTTCGATGCGGCGCTGGACCAGGCCATCGAGAGCATCTACCAGGCCTCGAAGACCTGAGTAGGGTTCCGCTATTTCGCCTTGGAACGTCGCCGGTCCTGTCCTGACCGGCGCTCCACCTGGCCGGGCCGGAGAACGGCGGAAGCCGATCGGCGATCCGCACCACTGCGACGGTCCGAGTAATGCGCGTAGGTGCAATTGCACTCGGCGAGATCGCATTCGGGCAGGGGCAGGCGCGGTACCGACCGGTAGAGGAAACGGAGGGGCGCAATCTGGCGTGCGCCCTGGCAACTCGGCTCGCCCGGCCACACGCTGATCGCGCGGTACGGAGACTCTTCGCGCTTACCGAGCTGGAGCCGGACAGGCTTCACCGGCGTCGTCTCCGGTGTTCCGCCCAGCAGCCTTTTGAAGAATCGAATCGGCATCGCGCCCTGCAACCTCGGAGACGTCGACGATGACCCATGTTACACAGGCGCGGGTGTGGCGGATCGCACGCGGGCCGAGATGAATTCGATGAGTGCCCGCACCCGAAACGGCAAGTGTCGCGTCCCGGGGAGTATGGCGTACACGCCGAGGTCCGGAGGCGAGAACTCTTCGAGGACCGGCTCCAGTCGACCGTCCCGCAGGTAGGACTCGGCTATGAAGTCGGGCACCAGGGTGATCCCGAGTCCGTGGGCGGCCGCCTCAGCAAGGACGTCACCGTTGTTGGCATTGAAGCGACTGCGGACATCGACCGTCTCGAGCCGGTTGCCGCGACCGAATGACCACGCACCCGGACTCGCGTCGCCGGCATACGCGAGGCATTCGTGTCCGACGAGGTCGGAGGGCTGCCGCGGTCGCCCGTGGCGCGCGAGGTAACCGGGCGCCGCCACCGCCAGCACCCGGCACGACCCGAGCTTGCGCACGACATCCGCCGGACCGATGCGGCCGGTGATGCGGATCGAGAGGTCGAAGCCCTCCTCCACGAGGTCCACTCGACGATCGGTGTAGTCCATCGCGAGGCTGACCGCCGGATGCAGCTCGGCAAACTCCAGCAGCAGCGGCGCCAGTCGGCGCAGGCCGAAGCTGAGCGGCAGTCCCATCCGGATGTGGCCGCGCGCGACGGCCCGCTCCTCCGCCACATCCGTCTCGGCTGAATCGACCAGGTTCAGGATCACTCGGCACTTCTCGAGGTAGGCCGTGCCGGCCGAGGTCAGCGAGAGGCTCCGCGTGCTGCGGACCATGAGTTTCGCCCCAAGGTGCGCCTCCAGACCGGCGACCTGCCGTGTCACGACCGAGCGCGCGACGCCGAGTTGCTTGGCCACGGCAGTGAAGCTGCCGAGCTCGGCCACGCGAGCGAACAGGCGCATTGCGTCCAGGCGATCCATTGTTGTTAATTTTGCAACAACATCGGCAAGTTTGTCCGGTATTTCGTAAACAGAAGCCGAACTACGATTACACCTCGATTTGAGGTAACCGATGAGCTCGTTCCGCCAGCCTGCCCTCTTCGTTCCACACGGTGCGCCGACCTTCGCACTGCAGCCCGGTGCCGCAGGTGCCGCACTCGAGCGTCAGGCCGGTCGCCTGCCGCCCCCGCGGGCGATCGTGGCGGTCAGCGCCCACTGGGCGACCGCACTCCCGACCGTCGGACTGGCCACGCAGCTGGAAACAATCCACGATTTCAGTGGCTTTCCCGCGGAACTGTACGTGATTTGTTACCCGGCGACGGGCTGTCCGGAGGCCGCACGGGAGGTCGCTCGCGCGCTGGCCGTCGCTGGACTGCAAGTCAGTTTCGACCCCGAGCGGGGCCTCGACCACGGCGCCTGGGTGCCCCTGCGGTTCATGTTCCCCGACGCCGACGTGCCGGTGATTCCCCTGTCGATCCAGCCGCGGGACGGCGCGGCCGGGATGCTGCGTCTGGGTCGCGCGCTCGCGCCGTTGCGGGAGCGGGGATTTCTCGTCGTCGCCTCGGGTAATGTCACCCACAACCTCGGCGACTACGTCCGGGCAGCCCGTGACGGGCAAGGCACGCCCGCCTACGTTCGCGAGTTCGCCGACTGGGTCTGGGCGCGCCTCGTCGAGGGGGAACTCGAGGGACTTCTCGATTACCGCCGCCGTGCGCCGGATGCCGCCCGCGCCCATCCGACCGAGGAACACCTGCTGCCCCTGTACGTCGCAGTGGGCGCCGCTGGCGACGACTTCGCGGCCGAGCGCATTCACGCCGGCATCGACGATTACGTCCTCGCCATGGATGCCTATGCGTTCACGACGCGTGCAGGAGCGACGGCGTGAGCGCGCGCTACACCCGCACCGCACAGGGCCTGCACTGGTTGATGGCCGCGCTGCTGATCGGCCTCGTGGCGCTCGGCCTCTACATGCACGAACTGCCGCTGTCGCCGTTGAAGCTGCAGCTCTACTCGTACCACAAGTGGGCGGGCGTCACGGCTTTCCTGCTGGTGCTCGCGCGGCTCGCCTGGCGGGCAACCCACCGCCCTCCGGTCCTGCCGCCCGGAACCTCTCAGGCCGTGCGCCGGGCGGCGCGGTTAGGCCATGGCCTGCTCTATGCCCTGATGCTCGCGATCCCGCTCTCGGGCTGGCTGATGAGCTCGGCGAAAGGCTTCCAGACCGTGTGGTTCGGCGTGCTGCCGATTCCCGACCTCGTCGCGAAGGACGCTGCGCTCGGGGACCTGCTGCGGGCTGTCCACGAGTACCTGAACCTCACCTTGATCGTCGTCGCGAGCGGTCACGTCCTGGCCGCACTCAAGCACCAGTTCATCGACCGCGCCCCGATCCTCGCACGGATGTGGCCGGTCCGCGGCCGTATCGCGGGCACCTCGCTCTCCACGGAATCCCATTCATGAAATACCTCGCCCTCGCCCTGCTCGGCCTGCTCCCGCCGCTCGCTCACGCGGCTGAATTCAATCGCGTCCAGGCCGATCGGAGCAGCATCGCCTTCAGCTTCTCGCAGATGGGCGTGCACATGGAAGGACGCTTCGCGAAGTTCGCGAGCCAGCTGAGCTTCGATCCGGCCGCGCCCTCCGAGGCCCGCGTCACGATCGAGGTCGATCTCGCGAGCATCGACACCGGCACGCCGGAGCTCGACACCGAAGCCGCCGCCCAGCCGTGGTTCAACATCAAGGCTTTTCCCGTCGCGCGCTTCACGTCCACCGCCGTCACGCCCGGGACCGGCAATCGCTACACGGTCGCCGGCAAATTGAGCATCAAGGGAAAGACCCGGGAGATCGTCGTCCCCGCCACCTTCTCCGCGCAGGGCAACACCGGCACCTTCGCCGGCCGCTTCACCCTCCGGCGCGGCGACTTCGCCATCGGCGAGGGACCCTGGTCCGCCTTCGACATCGTCGCCAACGACGTCGAGGTCACCTTTCGCCTGGTCGCTTTGAGCCAGTAGTTCTTCGCCACATCACCCGCAGACAAGGAACACCCATGAACAAGTTCGCCAAGCTCTCCGCCATCGTCATGCTCACCTCGGGGCTCGTCGCGCCGGCGATCGCCGCTCCCGAGACCTACGTGATCGACCCCACGCACACCTATCCGCGCTTTTCCTACAGCCACTTTGGCCTGTCCACGCAGTTGAGCCGCTTCAACAAGACGAGCGGAACGGTCGTGCTCGACAAGGCCGCCCAGACCGCATCGGTGGACATCGTCATCGACACGACGTCCGTGGACACGGGGTACGCGACTTTCAACGAGCACATCCAGGCCGAGGACTTCCTGGATACCGCTCGCTACCCGACCGCCACCTTCAAGTCGACGAAGGTGACGTTCGAAGGCGACAAGCCGGTGTCGATCGACGGCAACCTGACGATCAAGGGCATCACGAAGCCCGTGACCCTGAAGGTCACCAACTTCGTCAACATGCCACACCCAATGGTGAAGAAGGACGCGATCGGCGCCGACGCCAGCGTCGTCATCAAGCGCAGTGACTTCAACGCCGGCAAGTACGCCCCGAACGTCGGCGACGAGCTGACGATCAGCATCGCGCTCGAGGCCGTGAAGCAGTAGCCGGTGCCATTCGAGGACGGGCGCGCTCGCACGCGCGCCCGTCCTGTCATCTCCGGCGTCGCGACGGCCGTCCCGGCACATGTAAGAATCCTCGACGCCCCCTGGATTCAGCGGAGAGAACGGTGACGAGGATCGCGAGCGCGATTGCGATGCTGCCGCTGGCGTTCGGCGCCGCCACGGCAGCAGGCGCGGACACCGATGTCGGCCGGCGGGACTCGATCTTCGAGGTCCGCGCAACGATCGAAGCCAGCGCCTCGATCGACCTCTGCTACGCGGTGCTCACAGATTTCGATCGCCTGGCCGACTTCGTTCCCGGCATGGTGTCGAGCCGCGTCGTCAGCCCGCCCGGTGAGCCGCTGCGCCTGCGACAGGTCGGCCGGACCCAGCTCGCGTTCTCGGAGTACACCTTCGACGTGACCCTGGCCGTCGAGCTCGATGCACCGCGGGAGATCACCTTCCGCAGCGTGGCGGGAAACCTGCGAAGGATGCAGGGCCGGTGGCTGGTCGCAGGCGACGCGGCGCACTGCACGATCGACTACCAGGCCGACATCGAACCCGGGTTCTGGGTGCCGCCGCTCATCGGACCGCTGCTGATGCGCAGCCAGGTTGCCAGGCAGATCGAAGGACTCGAGTCCGAGATCGCGCGACGGGCGCAGTAATTCGCCGGTCCTTAGACGCGGCCCGGCAGCGCCGTCAGTGGCCTCGCCGACGAGCCGTCCACGGCGCGGCGAGAGCATCAGCGGAACAACGATGCGAGCGTGGGCAGCGCCAGCTTTCTCGCCGTGCCGCGCAGCCGGACCATCAGGTCCCGCAAGGCCGACGGATCCAGCGGTGGATCGATCTGCGCCATGGTCACCTGGAACACCGCCTCCTTGAGCACGGCGAGCGCCGGTGAGGCGATCACCGATCGGCCACGCACCAGGAATGTGTCGAGATCGCCGAACGCGACGAGCATCGGTTTCGGCGCCGGCCGGAACGGGCGCAAGGAGTGCCCGGCGAGCAAGCGCCGTACATTGCCGGCCGCACACTCACCCATCTGCATCGCGAAATAGGCCTGTTTGGGGAGCGGGCGCGGCAACGAGGCCGCGTCACCGACGACGAACAGATTCTCGAACTGCTTGCTCTGCAACCCGGGCGTCACCGGCGCCCAGAGACCCGATTTTCCCGACAGGCGCGATGCGCGCAACAGCGGCGGCGCAGTGACGCCGCCGGTCCAGATCGTGAGATCAGAGCGCAGTCGCTCGCCCGACCGCAACCGTACCTGCGTGCGGGTCACGGCGGTCACCGGCGAGCCGGTGCAGACGCGCACCCCGCACGCCGCGCTGTGCGCGCGCACCGCGGCATCGAGCGCCGGCGGCGCGCCGGACAGGAGGCGCGGACCGGACTCCACCACGCTGACGTGCAGGGCCTCGCGAGGCCCGCGACGACGCAGGACTTCGCCGAGGGCTTCGACACCCTCGAGCCCGCCGCCGACGATGACCACCGACCGTTCGCCGGATTGCCGAACCAGCGAGTTGAGCCGGCGGCCGATGGCGGCGCAGTCGTCCACGGTCTTGAAAGGCATCGCATGGCGATCCGCGCCCTTGATTCCGAATGTGTCGTTGACGCCACCGACCGCGACGACGCAGGCGTCGAACGCAAAGTCCCTGCCGTCGGCGGTTGCCACCCGCCCTGCCCTCGCATCGATGCCCGTGACCTCGGCCCTCACGAAACGATGCCCAGCCTGTGTCACCAGACGGCGGAGCGACAGGCGAAGGTCGGCCGGGCGCTTCACGCCGGACAGCAGTTCGTGGATGTTGGGCAACCACTCGAACGACGGCGAGCGGTCGATGACGGTAACCGCATAACGGCGGTCGAGATGCCGCGCCGCGGTCAGTCCGCCGAAGTTGCCTCCGACGATCACGATGCGCGGGCGGGAATGCGTCGACGTCCGCGGGGGCATGAGGCAAGCACTCCTGGCGATGGGCACTGTTGCTCGGCGAACGCAGGACGGCAGCATACCAAAGGGATGCAATCCAGCCGGCCGCGGTGCGCGACCCGAAGATCAGCCGTTGCCCCTCGCAATCGTCGCCCGAGTGCCCGAGACTGCGGAAGACGCATGCGCGCCCTCCTGTCACTGCTCGCCCTCGCTGCGCTCGCCTACCTGGGGCTGGTCGCCTGGGTCTATGCGACACAGCGCGCCCAGATCTACTTCCCCGTCCCCGAGAGTCGGCACCCGGGAGCCGAGGCCCTCTGGTTGGAAAATGACGCGGGCCGGATCAAGGTCTGGCACGTCGCGCGAGCCGGCGGCCGGGCACTCATCTACTTCGGCGGCAACGCCGAGGACGTCTCTGGCAACATCGAGTCGTTCGCCGCCGCGTTCCCCGGGCACTCCCTGTTCCTGGTCAACTATCGCGGCTACGGCGGCAGCACCGGGCGACCGTCCGAGGCCGGGATCAACGCCGATGCGCTGGCGGTCTTCGACCACGTGCAGCAGGCGCACGGCGACATCGCCGTCATGGGCCGCAGCCTCGGCAGCGGCGTGGCCGTAGCGCTCGCCGGCAAGCGCCCGGTGGACCGGCTCGTGCTCGTTACGGCTTACGACAGCCTCGTGAACGTCGCCCGCGAGTACTTCGGGTGGCTGCCGGTCGGCCTGCTGCTGAAGGATCGCTACGACTCGGCGGGACTCGCACGCGCGGTCGACGCGCCCGTGCTGCTGGTAATCGCCGCCGAGGACGAGGTCATCTCGCGGCCGCGCTCCGAGGCGCTCGCAGGCGCGTTCGCGCCCGGGCAGGTGCGCAAGGCGATCGTCCGGGGTGCGACTCACAACACGCTCGACCTGTCGCCCGGGTATCTCGGGGTCGTCCAGGACTTCCTGCGGTCGCAGGACTGACGGCAGCCCGGCCTGCCGGTGCACTCAGTCGCGCAGGAAATCGAGCAGGTGCAGCGACACCGTGACGACGTGCAGAACGAGCAGCCCGATCAATCCGCGCGCGGCCACGGCGTGATATCCGCGCCAGGCGAGTGCGGCGTCCGACCCCTGCGTGGCAAGCCACGCGGCGCCGGTCAACGCCGTCGCGACCAGGAACACCAACAGAAGTCCTTCGATCAGCCCGATCAGACCCCCGCCCTCCGCCGACGGCACGCGACCGCGCAGCAGACCGGCGAGGTCGCGACCGACGCCCGGGAGCAGCGACGGCGACCAGGGAAAGTACAGGCGCCAGCCTCCGCCGCGAGTGCACGACCACGCGTAAGCCACGCCGAGCACCAGCGCCAGCAATCCGGTCACCACGTGGACGTAGTCGAGCCAGCCCGCACTCGGCGGAATTCGGCGGAACATCGAGACCCACGGGCTGGTGAGCAACAGCCAGACGGTCAGCAGCGCCACTGCGAAATGCCGTCGGTTCGACGACCGATCCGGGGGCAGCAGAGGCATCTCCCGGTCAGGCCGGCCGGCCGGCCGCGTGGGTCGAGATGCGCGCTGCGAAGCGCCGCACCTCGTCCCAGTCCGTGTACTCGACGTTGGTCGCGAGGTCGGTCGGGCCGCCGGTCAGCGTCATGATGAAGCGGATGATGTGCCTGTCCGACCATCGGTAGCGCTGATAGTCCAGGTTGCCGCCGAACACACCAAGGAGCGCAGGCTTCCACGGCGAGCGCGCGACGAAGGCCTTCACGTACGGGTTGGTCTCGGGCTTGTTCTTGGCCGGCTTGCGCGCGACGAGGTTCACCGAGAAGAACGCACTCGGTTTCGACTCCAGCAGCTCGCGGTGCCGGCGGACGAATTCGAGCACCGCGGGGTTGTGCTTGCCGTTGCGAATGCTCGCGCCGATCACGACTGCGTCGAAATCGGCCGGATCCGCGCCCCCGTCGAGCAGCGGAACCATGTCCGCCCGATCGCCGAGCGACGACAGCTCGGCCTGCAGCCGTTCGCAGATTCTGCGAGTCTGCCCGTACACCCCGTGATACAGCAGCAGGATCCTGGCCACGGCACATTCCGCCTTGAGATAAAACGGGCGGATCTTAGCGGAGCCGGAGCCGAAAGCGGCATCGGTACTGACCCCGCGTGAGCGGCCGTGCCGCGACTGCGGCTCGAATCATCCCGATGCCGTCGATTCCTTCAGGCGCTGCACGAGGTGAGCGGCGAAAGCGGCCGCCGCGCCCGGCGCGTGCGCGAGGAACAGCGACGGCTCGGTGAGCTCGAGCTCCAGGACCACGGGCGTGCCCCGCGTGTCGCGCAACAGGTCGATGCGTGCGTAGCACGGCGCGGCGAAGGGAATAGCCGCGTACGCGGCGGCGGCGACGTCGAGTTCCTCCCGCTCCGCCTCGCGCGGCCGGATCTCCTCGGGCGCGAACAGCCCCTCGACCATCGCCGCGCCCCGGCGCAGCAGCGGTCCCTTGCGGATCGCATGGCTGAACCGTCCGCCGAGGTACAGCACGGCCGTTTCGCCGTGCTCGTCCACGTTCTCAAGGTAGGGCTGCATCAGTACGCTGCGCCCGGCGGCGTGCAACCGGTGAACATGTCCGAGCGCGCGCCCGGCTTCACTCCGCCGGTAGCGCGCGGCATCTCGGGATCCCGCACCGATCGCCGGCTTGACGACGAACTCCTCGAATTCGCACGGCACACCGATCGTGAGGCACGATGCGCCGCCGGCGAGAAGAGCCCCGAGCTCGGCGCGGGCATCGGAGCCCGGTTCGACGAAGCGACTCGGCACCACCGGCACGCGGGCACGCGCGAGGTCGGCGAGGTAATGCTTGTCCGTGTTCCAGCGGACGACACCCGAAGCGTTCAGCAGACACGTCAGAGCGGCGCAGCGGTCGCACCAGGCAAGGAACTCGTCGATTCGATCTGCGTAATCCCAGGTTGAGCGCAGCAGTGCCGCTCCGTACCGCGTCCAGTCAACGTCGGGATCATCCCAGCATGGGGTCTCGACATCAGCACCCGCGTCCCGCAACGCGGCCACCAGCACCGGCATGTCAGGGTCGAGCTCGAGCGCACCCCGTGCCGTGACGAGCGCCATCCGCAGTTTCACCGGCTGCCGTCCCTCCAAACGCCTTGCGATCATATCGATCATTGAATTCTCTCATCAGCGGCGTATATTCCTTGCGTAGCCCCATGATTAGACGCAGGTTTTCATGCGGCGCCGCAAGTGATTCAACTTGAAGATTAGCCGCTCAGCATATTGATATACAAAAGAAAACCTTCCAGGACGACGGGGCCTTTCAATGCAGACGACACTGGAGCACTTCCGCGACGCCGTGCTGGTCCTGGTGGGGGCGGGTCCGGTCAAACAACGACTGCTGCAGGCCTTTCTCGAGCACCTCGACCACCTCGCCCCGGACGAGCTGCCCCGCGATCTACGGGACGCCTATGCGACTCTCGCGGCCGCGTTTCACAGCACCCGGCGCACCGGCAGCCTGGACGCGGTCTCAGCTAGTGTCCTCAAGATGTCGGAAGCGGAAGCATGTCGACACGCCCAGTCGGTCGTGCGGATGTTCGGCTGCCTGAACGAGGCTCAGCCGGCGACCCGGCCCGCCATGCTGCTGCGCGCCGTGCCCGACGAACAGGACGTGCCGGCGTTCCTCAATCGAGCTTGAACTCGATCACGTCGAAGCGTGTCGTTTCTTCGTGACGCGCCTGGCGCTTGATGGCGTCCACGAGCTGCCGCTGATCCCAGGGCACGACCTCGTCGCCCATTTCCAGCACGGCCGGCGCGAGGGTCTCGTGGGTACCGAATGGCTCCAGCACCACCACGGGCTTGTCGAAAGCCTTGGCGCAATGCAACTGGAACTCGATCCAGTCGAGGTGCTTGCGATAGATCTGGGCCGGCAGGACGACCACTTCCGCCTCCTTGATCTGACGCCGCAGGTCCTCGCGAAGGACCTCCCGATCGCCGGGCGGACGACGGTCGGGCGTGCTGGTGTTGAGGTAGAAGAAATTGTCCACGCTCTCGAGGTACTCGAAGATGCGGAGGTAGTCGTCGTCCTTCTGCCAGACGTGACAGACGAACAGGCGAATCGGGTTCTTCTGGGTTACGCTGCTCACGGATCCTCCGTTCTGCAGTCCGGCGTACGGTGCGGTCTGCCCTTAGTGTAGCTCAGGCCTCCGCCTCCCGGTTGATCCCGGCGGACATTAGAATCGCCCACGCATGCGCTTCCTGCTCTACAACATCCGCTACGCGACCGGCACGGGCGCCGCCTTTCACCTGCCGGTTCCGGGCGCCGGCTACCTGCGCAGCAACCCACGCGTACTCGAAGGCATCACGCGCTTCATCAAGGGCGTCGACCCCGACATTGTGGGCCTGGTCGAGGTGGACACAGGCTCGATCCGTACCGGCCGCGTCAACCAGGCCGAGGTGATCGCCGAGTCGCTCGGCCACTATTCGACGTACCAGTGCAAGTACGGCACGGACTCGCTCAACACCCTGGTGCCGATCGTCAACAAGCAGGCGAACGCATTTCTCGCGGCGCCGCGGGTCGAGGGCGAGCGGTTCCACTACTTCGAGACGGGCATCAAGCGGCTGATCATCGAGCTCGAGCTCGACGACCTCTGCGTCTTCCTCGTGCACCTGTCGCTCAAGTTCCGCCACCGCCACGTTCAGCTGCGCCACCTTTTTGAGCTGGTCCGGCGCACGACCAAGCCGGTCATCGTCGCCGGCGATTTCAACACCTTCTGGGGCGAGCACGAGATGGCATTGTTCATGGAGGCGGCCGGCCTCAAGAGCGCGAATCGAGACCGGCTGCCGTCCTATCCCGCACGTCGTCCGCGGATGGAACTCGACTTCATCCTGCACACCCGCGGCATCGAGATCGAATCGTTTTCCGTGCCCGAGGTCACGTTCTCCGATCACCGCCCGCTGGTTTGCGATTTCCGCGTGACCGGCGAAGCCCGCGCCGCGGCTTGAGGCGTGGCCCGGATACGCGCCGGGCCACCGCCGGACCGCGTTCTCAGCAGGTGTGCTGTGATACCATTTTTGCCTAGTCACGCGCCCAAGAGCGTGCGCATCGTCCAAGGCACCCTCCCACGATGACCGAGCCTGCGATCCCGGACCTGAAGCTGCTGCGATCGTTCTCCCCCCTGGACGGACTGAAGGGCGAGAACCTGCGTGCGCTCGCGCGCAAGACCACGATCCGGGACCTGGCCCAGAGCCGGGTGCTGTTCAAGGAAGGCGACACGGACAAGCGGACCTTCTACCTCGTGTCGGGTACGCTCGACCTGCTCACGAACGGACGGGTGGTGGGTACCGTGAAGGGCGGCACGCCCGAGGCCCGCCATCCGATCGCGCCCCTCCTACCTCGGCGCTGCACCGCACGCGCCGCGTCGGATCACGTCGAGTACCTCTCCATCGACAGCGACCTGCTCGACGTCCTGATCACCTGGGACCAGACGGGCACCTACGAGGTCGGCGAGCTGCACGCCGGCGGCGCGGCCGGCGACGATTGGATGACCCTGCTGCTGCAGAGCCGCGCGTTCCACAAGATTCCGCCGGCCAACCTGCAGGCGGTTTTCATGCGCATGCAGCGCGTGGATTACGTCGCCGGCGACACCGTGGTGCGCCAGGGCGACGAGGGCGAGCACTTCTATGCCATCGTCGCCGGACGCTGCATGGTCACGCGGGAGACGCCGCTCAATCGCGAGGGCATCAAGCTCGCCGAGCTTGGCATGGGGGACACGTTCGGCGAGGAGTCGCTGATCTCCGGAGCCAAGCGCAATGCCACCGTCACCATGACGACGGACGGCACGCTCATGCGGCTCGGCAAGGAAGATTTCAATACGCTGCTCAACGAGCCGATGCTGCACTGGGTGAACTGCGAAGAGGCCCGCGACGTCGTGGCCGCGGGCGGGCGCTGGCTCGACGTGCGGCTGCCGAGCGAGTTCGAGCACTGCCACTTCGAGAACGCCATCAACGTGCCGCTCTACTTCGTGCGCCTCAAGCTCAAGACGCTGGACCCGGCCGTCCCGTACGTCGTGTGCTGCGAAAACGGACGTCGAAGCTCGGCCGCCGCCTACATCCTCGGAGAGCGGGGCTTCGATACCCGCGTGCTGCGTGGCGGAATCGCGGAATCGGACCTGGCCGAGGCGCTGAACTCGCCGGGCGACGGCGGCTGAACCAGACGCCCGCGTGCGGCGTGCGGGCGCTACATCGTGTGCGTGGGCTTGTCGCCGCCGAGCGCGCCCGCGAGGTAGGCCTCGATCTTGCGCTGCGTCGCGCCCCGATCCTGCTCGCTGAACTGGACGCCGATGCCGGCCGTACGCTTGCCCTGGGCGCCCTTCGGGGTCATCCAGATTACCCGGCCCGCCACTGGCAGCTTCTCGTCCTCGCCCATCAGGTTGAGCAGCATGAACACCTCGTCCCCGAGTCGGTAATTGCTGCTGGTCGGCACGAACAACCCGCCGTTCTTCACGAAAGGCATGTACGCGAGGTACAGGGCGCTCTTGTCCTTGATCGTCAGCGTCAGCAGCCCGGGCTTGCTCGGTTGCCGTGTCACGGGACCCATCAGGCGACTCCTTTTCGCCGGAACGCGGCCACCAGCTCGATGAGCAGGGCCTCGACGACCAGCTGCGGCGCCGCGGAGCCCTCGAGCAGCCGGCGGCTTTCGCGCAACCGGTCCACGAACCGGAATGCGGCGCTCATGTTCACTGTGCCAGCCGCCCTTTGCAACAGCGGGCCGTCCGGAATCTCGACGCGCGTCGCATCCTGGCACAGGCGACTGCGCAACAGGGTCGAAAGCCAGGACTCCAGCCAGTCGAGTCGTGCGCCGAGGCCCTCCCCAACCAGGTCTGCGGCCGCGCGCGTGATTTCGGCGCGACCCCCGAGGAGGTCGGCGAGCAGGCTCGTCATCTGCGACTCCAGGGCGGTGAAGTGCGATGCCAGCCCCGCAGCCCGCAGCGGTGCGCCGCCTGCGCGAACGAGGAGGTCCGGCGGTGGGTCGGACCCGAGCTCCTTGCGCAGCCATTCGTGCGCCTCGTGCGTGTCCGGCCGCGGGATCTCGATCCGCTGGCAGCGGCTGCGCAGGGTCGCGGCCAGCCGAGAGGGACGTGACGTGACCAGGATCAGCAGCGTGCGGGGTGCCGGCTCCTCGAGCGTCTTGAGGAAGGCGTTCTGTGCGTTGGAGGTCATCGCGTCCGCCGGTGCCACAACCGCGACCCGGTAACCGCCGCGCAGGCTGGTCATGCCGAGCTGTTCGCAGGCGTCGCGCACCGCGTCGACCCCGATCGACTTTCGGTCCTCGGGCCTGCGCAACCAGTGCAGGTCGGGGTGCGACCCGGCGCGACTCAGCGAACAGTCGGCGCAGCTGCCACACGGCATCAGCTCGGGGCCCGGCCGAATGCACAGGAGGCCCGCAGCCAGTGTGGCTGCAAACCGCTCCTTGCCGAGGCCCTCGGCGCCGTGCAGCAGCAATGCGTGCGGCATCCGCCCACCGGCGATCGCAGCGGCCAGGCGCACGCGCGCGGTCGCATGCCAGGGTAGGTACTCGAGCGGCACCGCGACCGTGACCTCCGGATCGTGAACGGCGCTCACCGCGAGGCCTCCAGCAGTTGTCCGAGGCTTCCGCGGACCGCCGCCGCCACCTCGTCCACGACCGCGCTCGCGTCGACGACCCGGAAACGCGCCGGGTCGCAGCGCACTCGCTCGAAGTAGGCGTTGCGCACCCGTTCGAAGAACTCGCGCTGCTCGGTCTCGAATCGGTCGGGGCCGTCCGCACCGTTGCGATGCCGGGCACGCGCGAGACCGACCTCGACCGGGAGGTCCAGCAGGAACGTCAGGTGCGGCTGGACGCCGGCATGCACGATCTCGACGAGCGCGTCGATCTGCTCCACCGGCAGCCCGCGGCCACCGCCCTGGTAGGCGTAGGTGGCGTCCGTGAAGCGATCGCAAAGCACCCAGGCTCCGCGGCGCACGGCCGGCAGCACGAGGTTCTCGAGGTGGGTCGCGCGAGCGGCGAACATGAGCAGCAGCTCGCACGAGCGCGGCATCGGTTCCTCGCCGCGCTCCAGCAGCAGCTCGCGCAGCCGCTCGGCGCGCGGTGTCCCGCCTGGCTCGCGCGTTACCACGGTGTCCACCCCACGATCTCGCAGCCACTCAGCCGCGCGGGCGAGCTGCGTGCTCTTGCCCGCGCCCTCTCCACCCTCGAATGTGATGAATCGACCCTGCACGTCAACGCTCCGCCTGCCGTTGCCGGTATCGAACGAGGTAGCGCCGCACCGCCGCCTCGTGCTCGGCGAGCGTGCGCGAGAATTCGTGGCTGCCGTCCGGCAGGCCGGTCGCCACGAAGAAGACCTCGCCGCGCTCGTCCGGATTGACCGCGGCGCGCAGCGCATCGGCGCCGGGCAGCGCGATCGGCGTCGGCGGCAGCCCCGTACGGGTGTAGGTATTGTAGGGCCCGTCGCGCTCGAGGTCGGAGCGACGCAGGTTGCCGTCGAAACCCGCACCGAGCCCGTAGATCACGCTCGGGTCGGTCTGCAGGCGCATGCCGCGCCGCAATCGCAGCGTGAAGACGCCGGCAATGCGGGCGCGCTCGGTGGCGAGTGCGGTCTCCTTTTCGACGATCGAGGCGAGGATGAGCGCCTCGTAGGGCGTCGTGATCGGCAGGCCGTCGGCGCGCTGGCCCCAAGCCGCCTCGAGCTCGCGCTGCATGCGACCGCGCGCCTGCCGCATGATCTCGACGTCGGTCGTGCCCTTCCCGAACAGATAGGTGTCCGGAAAGAAGAGCCCCTCGGGCTCGGTGCCCGGCTCGCCCAGCGCCGTCATCACGGCCGCGTCGTCCTGCCCCGCCAGCGTGTTGTCGAGGTACGGACTGCGCTCCAGGGCGTCGCGCAGGCTGCGGAAGGTCCAGCCTTCGACGATGGTGACGGCGTGGCTCACGACGTCGCCCGACTCGAACAGGCGCAGCAGTTCGCGCGGGGTCGTACCGGGCGCAATCTCGTATTCACCCGCCTTGACGCGTCCATCCGCACCCGTGAACCGGGCGTACGCCCGCAGCCAGTCGGGATGATCGAGAACCCCCCGTACTGCGAGATCCCGCGCGGTTGCCGCGAACGGCTGGCCACTCGGCACTTCGAACGTAAGCGGTGCCTTGCCGACGGCGAGCGAGCGGTCCAGCCAGCCCGCGAACGCCACGTACCCCGCCACGGCGGCCAGGGCGCCCGCCGCGAGCAACAGGGCGCCGAGCTTGCGCCAGCTCACTCGCCGGCTCGCGCCGTCCGCTCGAGCAGTGCGCGCGTCACGACCCCGGCCGCGTCGTAGCGACGGATCCCGACCACCGCGCCCACCGGCCGCACGCCGGTGATCGCGTTGGTGAGGAACATCTCCTCGGCGTCCTCGAGGTCCGCCGCGTCGAGGTCGGTGACCTCCGTCGGGAGGCCCAGCTCCTGCGCCGCGGCGAGCACGATGCCGCGCATGACGCCTGCGACTCCGCAGTCGCGAATGTCCGGCGTCAGGAGCCGTCCGTCGCGCACCAGGAAGAAGTTGGCCGCCGTGGCACACACCAACCGCCCATCCACGGAGGACATCAAGCCCTCGGCGATCGACGGATCGCTCCATTCCGCGCAGGCCATCACCTGCTCGAGACGGTTGAGGTGCTTGAGTCCCGCAAGTCGCGGGTTCAGGCCGAGCGGAGTCTCGCACAGCCGGACCAGGATGCCCGTGTCGGGGTCGTTGCGCGGTCGGGGACCCGACGACACCACGATGCGCGTCACGGCGGGCTCGGCCGGCGGCCGATAGCTGCGCGGTCCTGGCCCGCGCGTGACCACGATCTTCACGGACCCCGTCCCGAGGCCGGTCAGCGCCCGCTCGCACTCCCGATCGAGCAGCGCGACGTCCGGCATCGGGATGCCGAGCCGGTCACAGCCCGCGGCGAGACGCTCCATGTGCCGAGCGAAATTACGCACCCGTCCGGTCGCCGCCGCCATCGTCTCGAACAGGCCGTCGCCGTACTGCAGGCCGCGATCGTCCACCGAGATCGCCGAGGCCTCGACTCCGTTCACCAGTCGCCGTCCAATCATGTCTCGCTCCCAAGTGCGCGCAGCAGCCCGCGGGCCTTGGCGCGAGTTTCCGCCAATTCGGCCTCCGGACGCGAGTCCGCGACGATGCCTGCTCCAGTACGAAACCCGATCGCGTCGCCGTGCAGAGTGAGCGTGCGGATCAGGATATTGAGATCGAGCGTGCCGTCGCGGCCAAGGTAACCCATCGAGCCGGTGTACGCGTCGCGCGGCTCCCGCTCGAGCCCGGCCAGCAGTTCCATGCAGCGCACCTTCGGGCAGCCGGTGATCGTCCCGCCCGGGAACACCGCGGCAACGGCCTGGCCCGGCGTGACGCCCGTGCGCAGCGCGCCGCTCACGTTCGACACGATGTGGTGCACGGTCGCGTAGCTCTCGATGGTCATGAACTCGTCCACGTGCACCGTGCCTCCGCGGCAGATGCGCCCCAGGTCGTTGCGCACGAGATCCACCAGCATGACGTGCTCGGCGCGCTCCTTCTCGTTCAGCTCGAGCTCAGCCCGCAGGCTCGCATCGCGCGCCCGGGTGACGCCGCGCGGGCGCGTGCCGGCGATCGGCCTCGAGCTCGCCGTGTTGCCCTCGATGCGCAGCAATCGCTCGGGCGAGGAGCTCAGCACCGTGAAGCCGGGCAGTCGCGCGCTGCCTGCGAACGGGGCCGGGTTCGCATCCCGCAGCCGCCGGTAGATCGCGCCGGCGTCGACGCCCGGCGGCAGCTCTGCGCGCCAGCCGCGCGACAAGTTGGCCTGGTACACCTCTCCGGCGGCGATCGCCTCGAGAATGGCCCCGACACCCGCGAGAAAGCGATGCGGCTCCTCCTCCTCCACCTCCAGCGCCATCGGTCCCGCAGCCGGAGGCGCAGCGACGGTGACCTCCGCGATGTCGGCGTCGAGTTGCTCCTTCAGCGGCCCGCGTTCCGGCCGCTCGGCACAGACCACCCCCTCGCCCGTCAGCCGGTCGCGCACCACGGCGCCGTGCATGCGCCAGGCCAGGGCGCGAGGCAGCCGGGAGCGGCGCATGCGCAGACGAGGTTCGATCTCCTCGGCGAGCTCGTAGCCCAGGTACACGAACCAGCCGCCGGCGAAGGGCGCGGGGTCCGACGCGGTAGGCTCGGCCCGCTCCGAGGACCACCAATCGTCCAGGGCCTCCAGAAAACTGCTGCCTCCCGCGGACCCACGCCGTCCCGCGAGCGACCCGTCCGCGTTCAGCTGCAGGAGCGATCCCGGCAAAGCGAACAGAACGTCGTATCGACCGAGCCGAGGGGCGCCGCCGACGCTCTCGAGCAGCGCCGGGTAGCGATCGGGATGCCGCTCGTGCAGGCGCAGCAGCAGGTCCGGCGCCACGGCGCCGAGCGAGCGCCTCACCGCAAGGCGCGGAACACCAGGCTGCCGTTGGTGCCGCCGAAGCCGAAGGAGTTCGACAGGGCCACGTTCAACGGCACTTCGCGCGCCGTGTGCGGCACGTAGTCGAGGTCACAGGCCGGATCCGGGTTGTCGAGGTTGATGGTCGGCGGCAGCCGCCCGTCGCGGATCGCCAAAATCGAGAAGATCGCCTCGACGGCACCGGCGGCTCCCAGCAGGTGGCCGGTCATGGACTTCGTGGAGCTGACGGCGAGCCGATGGGCGTGATCCCCGAAGGCGCGCTTGATCGCCACCGTCTCGGCGCGGTCGCCGAGCTCGGTCGAGGTCGCGTGCGCGTTGATGTAGCCCACCTCGGCAGCCGCGACGCCGGCATCGCGCACCGCATTCACCATCGCAATCCGCGCACCCTCGCCGTCCTCCGGAGGGGCGGTGATGTGGTGGGCGTCGCCGCTCATCCCGAAGCCGGCGAACTCGGCGTAGATCCGCGCACCGCGCGCCCGCGCATGCTCGTACTCCTCGAGAACGATCGCGCCGGCGCCCTCCGCCATGACGAAGCCGTCGCGGTCGCGGTCCCACGGCCGGCTGGCGCGTTCCGGCGCGTCGTTGCGCAGCGAGAGTGCCCGCGCCTGGCCGAAGCTGCCAAGGCCAAGCGGCGTGAACGCCATCTCCGAGCCGCCCGCCACCATCACGTCCGCATCGCCGTACTGGATCGTGCGCGCGGCAATGCCGATGGAGTGCGTGGAAGTCGTGCAGGCCGTGACCAGGGCGAGATTCGGCCCGCGCATGCCGAAGTGGATCGACACCTGGCCGGCTGCCGCATTGATGATGCTGCCCGGGATGAAGAACGGCGAAATCTTGCGCGGCGTGTGCGATTCGAGCCACTTGCCGGTGGTCTCCTCGATGGTGCTCAGACCGCCGATGCCCGCCCCCATGGCCACGCCGACCCGCGGCGAGTTCGCCTCGTTCACCTCGAGGCCAGAGTCCGTCACGGCCTGAACCGCCGCCGCGAAACCGAAGGCCACGAACGGGTCGAACTTGCGCACGTCCTTGGCGGACATGTAGTCCTCGGCATTGAAGCCGACGACTTCTCCGCCGATGTGCACGGGAAAGGCCGTGGTGTCGAGCTTGGTCAGCGTGACGATGCCGCTGCGGCCGTTCGAGACGGCGTCCCAGGCAGACGCGACCGTGCTGCCAAGCGGGGAGATGATGCCAAGTCCCGTGACGACGACCCTGCGCTTCGTCAAGTTGCGTCCCCCTGGCTGGGCACGATGAGAATTGGCCGCGACCGCCCTCCGTGGCGGGCCGGGGCCGAGCGGTCAGGCCGGGCTGCGACGCTCGTTGATGTAGTCGATCGCCTGCTGGACGGTGGTGATCTTCTCGGCATCCTCGTCCGGGATCTCCGTCTCGAACTCCTCCTCGAGCGCCATCACGAGCTCGACGGTGTCGAGCGAGTCGGCGCCGAGATCGTCGACGAAGGACGAATCGTTGGTAACTTCCTCTTCCTTGACCCCCAGCTGCTCGGCAACGATTGCCTTCACCCGCTGTTCGATACTGCTCATTGTCTTTGGAGTCCTATGTGAAATACGAATCCTGCCGGCCCCTCGAGGTGGGCGCCCGGCATGGGGCGCGTATTCTAAGTTAAGGGCCGGATGGGGTCCAATGGACCCAGAACCCGTTCTAGATCATGTACATCCCGCCGTTGACGTGCAGGGTCTCACCGGTGATGTAAGCAGCCCCGGGCGAGGCGAGGAAGGCAACGGCGTGCGCGATGTCCCCGGGCGAACCGAGTCGTCCGAGCGGCACCTGTCCGAGCAGCGCGGCTCGTGCGACCTCGCCGAGCGCATCGGTCATGTCGGTGACGATGAAGCCCGGCGCCACCACGTTCACCGTGATGCCGCGCGAGCCCACTTCGCGAGCCAGGCTCTTGCTGAAGCCGATCATGCCCGCCTTGGCGGCGGCGTAATTCGCCTGGCCGGCATTGCCCATGACGCCGACCACGGAGGCGATGTTGACGATGCGGCCGCGACGGGCCTTCATCATCCCGCGCATGACGGCCTTGCAGGTGCGGTACACCGCGGACAGGTCCGTTTCGATGACGGTCTGCCAGTCCGCGGCGCTCATGCGCATCAGGAGCCCGTCGCGGGTCACGCCGGCGTTGTTGACCAGGATCGACGGCGTGCCATCGCGCGCCTCGATCTCTTTGAAGCACGCCTCGACCGACTCGCCGCTCGCGACGTCGAGGACGACGCCACGACCCGCGACGCCCGCTGCTGCCAGCGCCTCGTCGATGCCGCGTGCGCCCGCCTCGCTGGTCGCGGAACCCACGACGCGGGCGCCGCGCCGGCCGAGTTCGAGGGCGATCGCGCGACCGATGCCGCGCGATGCGCCGGTGACGACCGCGAGTTCGCCGGCCAGTTCCTGGGTGGGTTCAGGCATGGGTTCTCTCCGCGCAGGCGGCCAGCGCCGCGGCCAGGCTGGCCGGATCCTCTATCGCCAGCATGGTGAGGTCCGGTCGTCGTTCCACGCGACGGTTGAGCGACGTGAGGACCTTGCCGGGACCACACTCCACGATCGTCGTGATTCCGCTCGCGAGCATGGCCCGCACCGTATCGGCCCAGCGCACCGGCTCGTGCAGCTGATCGGTGAGCGCGCGGCGGATGCCGTCCACGCTCGCGTGTGTCGTCACACCCACGGTGTACACGGCAGGCACATCGGGCATGCGCAGGTCCACCGTGGCGAGCCGCTCCGCGAGCCTGCGTGCGGCGCCCAACATGAGCCGGCTGTGCGAAGGCACGCTCACCGGCAGGGTCACGGCGCGCTTTGCGCCCCGGGCTTTTGCGGCCTCGATCGCGCGTCCGACGGCCGTTGCATGTCCGGCGATCACCACCTGCCCGGGCGCGTTGAAGTTCACGGCCTGCACGACCTCCCCCTGCTCCGCCTCCGCGCAGGCCGCCACGACCTCGGCGTCGTCGAGCCCGAGGACGGCGGCCATCGCGCCGGTCCCGAGCGGAACGGCCTCCTGCATGATCTGCCCGCGGAATCGCACGAGGTCCACGGCGTCCTGGAAATCGATTGCGCCCGAGCAGACCAGCGCGGTGTATTCGCCGAGGCTGTGCCCAGCCATGGTCGACGGGCGCGCGCCGCCGTGCTGCAGCCACACCCGCCACGTCGCCACGCCCGCGGCGAGCATGGCCGGCTGCGTGCGCTCGGTGCTGCCGAGGTCGGCCTCCGGCCCCTGCTGGCAGAGCGCCCACAGGTCGTAGCCCAGCACCGCGGACGCCTCCGCAAACGTCTCCTGCACGACCGGCTCGGCGGCCGCCAGCGCCGCGAGCATGCCGATCGACTGCGAGCCCTGGCCCGGAAACACGAACGCGAGCGACATGCGATGCGACCCCGTGAAGCCGGCCCCGTCCGGCCGGGCGATTATAGCGACGCGGCTGCGGGCCGCGTCCGGCGCGACAGGACGAGCGCAGCCAGCAGCCCGCCGACCGCGCCGTAGGTGTGCGCCTCGTGTACGACCGGGATCGACAGGCTGCCCCCGGTGAACGGCAGCGCACCGACCGAGTGCTCCCAGGCCAGCTTGGCCGCGAACAACCCCGTGACCAGCCAGGTCAGCGGATCGCGCACCGAGCGCAGCCACGCCACGAGTCCGGCCGCCATGCACCCGTGCAGCACGCCGGAGAATCCCACGTACCACTCGAGCCCGGGCTCGAGCAGCAGGAACCCGAGACTGGTCGCCGCGGTCGAAGCGAGCAGGACGATCAGCCATTGGCGCGCCGTGTAGTCGCGCGCGAACAGCCCCCAGACGATCAGCACACCCAGCACGTTCCAGCCCAGATGACGCAGGTCCGCGTGGACGAAGTGGCCGGTGGCCAGCCGCCACACCTCGCCGTCGAGCACCGCCGCACGTTCGTAACGAAGCGCGGGCAGCATGCCGTGGGCGGCGAGGTGCACCAGCACCAGTGCGGCCGCGACGATCACCGGCAGGCGCCAGGGTCCGGACAGGACGGTGTCGGGGCGATTGCGCAACCGTGACCACCGGGGCGGCGAGCCCGATTTGCTATGATGCGTCGAATGTACAGGTACAGAGCAACACGCGCGATGATTCACTTGCGGGACCCGGGCACGGCGCGTACGCCGTGCGGCACGCGCGGCGCCGAGCGCGGCTTTACGCTGATCGAGATCATGGTCGTGGTGGTGATCCTCGGCATCCTCGCGGCACTGGTGGCGCCGAACGTGATCCGCCGCGTGGACGACGCACGCGTCACCAAGGCGAAGCAGGACATCCGCGCCTACGAGACGGCGCTCAACCTGTACCGCATGGACAACTTCCGCTATCCCGCGACCGAGCAGGGCCTCGAGGCGCTGGTCAAGCAGCCGACCGATCCGAACATCCGCAACTGGAAGCAAGGCGGCTACGTCGACGGACTCAAGAAGGATCCGTGGGGCAACGACTATCTGTACATCGCCCCCGGCACCCGAGGCGAGTACGACCTGTACACGCTCGGCGCGGACGGCAAGCCGGGCGGCGAAGGCCCTGATGCCGACATCGGCAACTGGAACATCGAGTAGCCGCGCCCGCGGGCGCGCCGGTCGCCGGGCCTCGGGCTTCACGCTGCTCGAGGTGCTGGTCGTCGTCGTCATCATCGGCATCATCGCCAGCATGGCTGCCGTCTCGACGCGCGTGCTCGGCGGCGACCACGAGATGGACCAGGAGGCCAAGCGCCTGGTGGCGGTCCTCGGCCAGGCGCGCGAGGAAGCCATGCTGCAGGGCCGCGACCTCGGACTGCGCATCGACGCCGGCGGCTATGACTTCCTGCTCTACGACAGCCGCAACGAGCGGTGGGACCTCGCGGCGGACGACCCGCTGCTGCGCGAACGCACTCTACCCGAGGGCCTCGAGGCGGCGCTGTGGCTCGAATCGCGTCCCGTCAAACTGGCTGCGCGCGCGGCACCGACCGAGCTCACACCGGCCTCACCGCAAGTCGTGCTCATGGCCTCGGGCGACCTGGTGCCGTTCGAGGTCAGGCTCGAGCGCGCCGGCACGAACGAGCTGCGCGCCATCCACGGTCGCACCGAGGGCAAGTTCGAGATCCTCAAGAACGATGCGGTCGAGCGTCGCTGAGCGCCGGCCCATGCGTCCGCGACACCGGGGTTTCACGCTGATCGAGGTGCTCGCCGCGCTGGTCATCGTCGCGCTCGGCATGCTCGGCGTGATCCAGGCCGTAACCCAGACCGCGCGCAACGGCACGTACCTGCGCGAGAAGACGCTCGCCCACTGGATCGGCCTCAATCTCATTACCGAGCGGCGGCTCGAGCCTTCGCCGCCCGAGGTGTCCGAGTCGTCCGACGAGGTCGAGTTCGCAGGCCGGCGCTGGCGCTGGACACTGCGCGTGACGCAGACCGAAGTCGAGAGCCTGCGACGGATGGACGTGTCGGTTCGCCCTGCCGAGGCCCCGGACGGTACAGCGCTCGCGACGGTCACGGGTTTCTACGGCACCGCCATCGGACCGGCCGGCGGAGGCTCGCTGGACTGGACGGGCACGCAGAGCGACACCGGGCCGGACGACGACGCGGCCGATCCGGACAACCCGCCTTCCACCGATGCGACCGATCCGGACGCGGTCGAGCCCGAGCCCCCGACGGACGAACCCGCCGAGGAGGCCGATTGAACCGCACGGGCCGGCACTTCGCGAGCCGCGGCTTCACGCTGCTCGAGCTCCTCGTCGCGATCGCGATCTTCGCGATTCTCGGCTCGCTCGCGATGACCGGCTACGTCGAGCTGCAGCGACAGAGCGAGTACGTCGAGCAACGGCTCGAGCGCGTACGTGAGGTGCAGCGCGCCATGCAGACGCTCGGCCAGGACCTCGCGCAGATCGAGCCGAGGCCGATCCGTGAGCCGCTCGGCGAATCTCTCCTTCCCGCGGTGCTCGCCGACGACGCGGCGGAATACCGGTTGCAGTTCACGCGATCAGGCTGGAGCAACACCGGCGGCCTGCAGCGGCCGACGCTGCAGCGCGTCGGTTATCGCCTCGACCAGGACGGGCTGTGGCGCGACCACTGGAACGCACTCGACCGGACGCTCGCGCTCGAGCCGGTCCGCGTCCGGCTGCTGGGCGGCGTGCGCTCGGTGCGCATCCGCTTCATGACCCCGCAACGCAGCTGGGTCGAGCGGTGGCCGGTCAACGAGGGCTTGCCGGGCGCCGACAATCGCCAGCGTCCTGCCGCCGTGGAGGTGATCCTCGAACTGGAGGACTGGGGCGAACTGCGCCGGCTGGTCGAGGTGCCGGGATGACGCACGACGCCAGGCGGCACCGTGGGAGGCAGCGCGGCGTCGCGCTGATCACCGCCGTGCTCATGGTGGCGCTCGCAACCATCCTGGCCGTGGACGTGGGCTTTCGCGGGTTCCTCGACCAGCGGCGCAGCGGCACGCTGCTCGCAATGGACCAGGCCCTGCAGGTGGCGCTCGGTGCGGAGGCCTGGGCAGCTGACTTCCTCAAGAAGGACCTGCAGGACTCGCAGACGGACCATCTCGGCGAGATCTGGGCGCGGCCGCTGCCGCCGCTGCCGATCGACGGCGGCTCGGTCGAGGGTCGCCTCGAGGACATGCAGGGACGCTTCAACCTGAACAACCTGGTGAACCCTGACGGCACCAGCAACCCGGAGGCCGTCAAGCAGCTCGAGCGCCTCTTCGCCATGCTCGAGATCGAGCCGGCGTGGGCGAGCGCCGTCGCAGACTGGGTCGATGCCGACACGCAGCCGGGCTTTCCCGACGGCGCCGAGGACAGCGTGTACACCGGCCAGAGCCCGCCGCACCTCGCCGCCAACATGCCGGTGACGCGGGTGAGCGAGATCATGGTGCTGCCGGGCTTCGGTGCCGAGCGTTACCTGCGGGTGCGGCCCTATCTCTCGGCGCTGCCGGTCGGCACGCCGCTCAACGTGTGCACGGCGCCCGGCATGGTGCTCGACGCGCTCTCCGAGGGTTCGCGCGAGTTCGGACTCAACCCGCAGGACCTCGAGACCCGTCGCAAGGACGCCTGCTTCCCCACGCTCGAGGACCTGCGCGGCGCGCTCGGCGACGCTGCGTACAACGAGCTCAAGAACTCGCTCACAGAATCGAGCAATTACTTCCGCGCAACGGCCTGGGTCACTATTGGCACCACCCAGTTCACCCTGTACAGTCTGCTCGCTCGCAGCCCAGGCTCGGTGCGCCCGGTCCTGCGCAGTTTCGGCAGCGAATGATTCTCCCGAGGTCTGATGTCTGAGACGCTGGTGATCCGGCTGCGCGCCGCCGAGGAGGCGCCGGCGTCATGGCTCGTCGTGGATGCGAACGGCGCCCGCTCCGGCCCGCTGCATAGCGGACCGGTGTCCGACGCACTCAACCTTGCCCCCGGGCGACGCGTCGTGCTGCTGGTGCCCGGCACCGAGGTGGCGCTGGCCGAGCCCGAACTCCCTCTGCGCAGCAGTGCGCGCCTGGCCCAGGTCGTGCCCTACGCGCTCGAGGAGCAGCTCGCCTCGGACGTGGACACGCTGCATTTCGCGGTCGGCACGCGCACGGCCGGCGCCGTGGGGACGCCCGTCGCGATCGTCGCCCGCAGCCTGATGCAGCGCTGGTACGACCAGTGCGAGGCGGCCGGCATCCACGCGGACGCCGCCTACGCCGACTCGGTCGCCGTGCCGGTGGGCACGACCGGTTGCACGCTGCTGCTCGACGAATCCCTGCTCTACGTTCGCCGCGCGGACGCGCTTCCCTATGTGCTCGACGCGACGGAAGTTGCCGCGGCGCTCGATCTCGCGCTGGGCTCCCCGGAAGCGGGCCCGGAGTCGGGCGAGAACGTCACCTTCTACGCCGGCACGACCGAGTACGAGCGGCACAGCGAGACGATCGAGGGACTGCGCGGGCGCACCGCTGCGCTGCAGGTCAAGCTGCTTCCGGAGGGAGCCCTGCCGCTGCTCGCGGCCCAGGCGGTGACCGGCGCCGGCGTCAACCTGCTGCAGGGCGCCTTCGGCGCGCGTTCCTCGCTCGGCACGCGCCTGCGCGAATGGCGGCTGCCGGCTTCGCTCGCCGCGGCCGTCGCGTTGCTGTTCGTCGCCAACCAGGCCCTCGGCTGGTGGCAGATGAGCCGTGCCGAGCGCGCGCTCGACGCCCAGATCGCGGAGATCTTCGCCCAGGCGCTGCCCGGCCAGCCGGTCGTGGACCCTCGCGCGCAGATGCAGGGTGCACTGGGCGCGCGCGGCGCGGGCGGCGCTGGGCTGCTGCCCGTCCTGTCGGTGCTCGCCGAGGCAATGGCGCAGGCGCCCTCGGCGCGCATCGAAGCCATGAGCTTTCGCGGCAACGCACTCGAGCTGCGCCTGACGGCGCCGACGGTCGAGTCGCTCGACGGTATCAAGCAGACCATGACCCGCGACGGCATGACGGCGGAACTGCAGTCGGCGACGCCGCGCGGCGGCGTGGTCGAGGGGCGTCTGCAGGTGAGGCTCGGCCAGGCATGAATGAACTTCGCCAGTGGCTCGGCGGCCTGTCGGCCCGCGAGCGCAATCTCGTCTACCTCGCCTCGGTCCTGCTGGCCGCGGCCATCATCTATTTCGCGCTGGTGCTGCCTGTGACGTCGACCGCTGCGAAGCGTGCGGCGCGCGTCGAGCAGAAGACGGCGGATCTGGCGTGGATGCGGCAGGTGGCGCCGCAGGTGATGACGGCTGCGGCGGCCGGCGGCGGCGCGGCCGGCAGCGACGAGTCGCTGGTGGTGCTCGTGGATCGCACCGGGCGCCAGGCGGGTCTCGGCAGCGCGATCCGCGACCAGAGCCCGAGCGGCGAGCACGGACTGCGGCTGCGGCTCGAGGCCGCCTCGTTCGACGTGCTGGTCACCTGGCTGGTGGTGCTGCAGCAGCAATACGGCGTGAGCGTGGATGCGGCGACGATCGACGCAGGCACTGCCCCCGGACTCGTCAATGCGAGCCTGACGCTCGTTCATGGCACAGCCGCGGGCCCGTGAGCGGCCGGCGCCTGGCGCGCCGGCTTCAGCCAAACGTCCCTGGTGGTTGATTGCGCTCGGCCTCGCCGTGGCGCTGCTGCTCGCGGTCGCCACGCTGCCCGCCAGCCTGCTTGCCGGACCGCTTTCGCGTGGCGGACTCGAGGCCGGCGCCCTGTGGGGCTCGGTGTGGGACGGTCGCGCCCAGGGCCTGTCGTGGAGATCGGTACCGCTCGGCGACCTCGTCTGGTCGATCTCACCCGGGTCCCTGTTGCGCGGAAGGATCGGCGGTGAGATCACGCTCGGCCGCCCCGACGGATCGCTGCGCGCCGGCTACAGCGTGTCGCTCGGCGGCACGTTGCGGCTCGAGGACGTGCAGGCCGATCTGCCGGTCGAAGTGCTCTCCACCTTGCCCATCGGCATGCCGCGCAACTGGCGTGGCCGGCTGGCCGGCCGGTTCGAGGAAATCGAGGTGAGCGATGGCTGGCCGACCGCGCTGCGCGGCACGCTCGACATGGACGGACTCATCGCGCCGCAGCCGCGCAACACCTCGATCGGCAGCTATCACGTCGTGATTCCGGATCCGGCGGTGCCCGTTGCCGGGACCGACGCGCTGACGGCGCGCGTCACCGACAAGGAAGGCCCGTTCTCGTTCGAGGGACGCTTCACGCTGGGCGCGGACCGCAGCTTCCTGCTCGAGGGCACGCTCGCGCCGCGAGGCGCGACGCCGCCCGCGCTGCTGCGCTCGCTCGAACTGCTCGGACCGGCCGATGCGGACGGCCGCCGTCCGGTCAGCGTGAGCGGCACGCTTTAGCCGTCTGCCGGCCACTCCCGCCAGGCCGACAGCAGCGGAAAGTACAGTCCGAGCCGGACCGGCTCCGGGCCGCGTCGGCGCATGAGGGAAGCGTAGCGCTCGAGCTGTGGCCGATAGCGCTCCTGCTCGCTGTCGAGGAATGCGTCGAGGCCCGCGCCCTCGTGGCGGCTGGTCTTGTAGTCCACGATCCAGCGCACACCCGCTTCGTCCACGAAGCTGCGGTCGATCACGACGCGCACGACGTCGCGGCCGAGGCGCCCGGTGAGCGCGAGTTCCGTGGTCGCGCTGCGGTGGCTGGCGTCGAGCAACCACTGCCCGCGCGCATCGGCCAGCGTGCGCACGATGGCACTCCCGACCCGCTCCACCGCGGCCGCGCGCAAAGCCGTGGGAACGCCGAGCTCGGCCAGCTCGTCCTGCCAGCGACGGCGCCGTTGCGGATCGCCCCCGCTGCCCGGACCCAGGTCGCCGCGCGCCATGCGCTGCAACTCGCGGTGCACGACCGTGCCCAGGTGGCGTGCGGTCTCGGTGGCCCAGTCGAATTCCACCGCGGGTTCGGCCGCGGCGCGCGGCAGCAAGTGTGAGTCGAATTGCGGCGCACGCGGCAGGTCGGTGGCGTGCCAGTCGGGAGGCAGCCGGCGCAGCGGCGGGGCACGCGTCCGCTCGGGCGCGTCCTCGCCGCTGCCGGGGCCGAGCGTCGCGAGCCTCGTGGCGAATTCATGTCCCACGGCGGGCCACAGCAGGCCGAGCGCCGAATTTGCAGGGGGGCGGCGCACCGTGGGCGGATCGTCCGCGTCCTGCACCGGCACGCTGCCGAACAGGTGCAGCCAGCGCTCGGCGCGGGTCGCGGCGACGTAGAGCAGGCGCCGGCGCTCCTGCAGCAGCTTTTCGCGCTCCAGTCCCTCCACCCACGCATAGAGCGGATTGGCGTCTGCACCGACGCGCGCGACCGGGGCGACGACCAGCTCGTCGCGCCCCGCGAGCGGCAGCTTGAGCCACTGCAGCAGCCGTTGCGTGTCGCGACCCGGCAGCCGCTCGAGTCCGGGCACGATCACCGTGTCGTATTGCAGGCCCTTGGCCTTGTGCACGGTGAGCAGTTCGACGCGCACGTCGGCGCGCCCGCGCGACGGCGCATACAGCGACTCGAGCGCCCGCGCGAGGCGCGCGAGGTCCGCCGGTCCGCCCTCCCGCGCCTCGAAACCGGCGAGTGCGTCGAAATAGGCCTCGGCCTCGTCGAGCTCACGTTCCGACGCCAGCGTGGCCGGCCCGCCGAGGGCATTCCAGGCGCGCTCCACCGTGTCGCGCAAGCCGAGCCCTCGCAGCTCGCCGCAAGCCGTTCTGAGGACGACCCAGGCGCGCTCGAGACGCGCACGGTCTGCAACCTCGAGCCGGGCCCGGCGCGCGGGATCGTCGAGCAGCTCGACCACGGTGGCCTCGCGATCGTCGCCCACGAGTGCGTGCAGGGCAGCGAGCGTGAGCCCGCACCACGGCGCACGCAGCACCGCGAGCCAGGCCGGGCGGTCGGCGAGGTGCGCGAGCGCCCGCGTCAGCGCCAGCAGGTCGAGCACCGCGGGCCGACCGCCGAGCGGATCGATGTCGGTGGCCCGGAACGCAATACGTTGGCGGGCGAGTTCCGCCACTACGTCCACCAGGTGACTGCGGCCCTGCACGAGGATTCCGATGCGCGCCTCGGGGTCGGCCGCGAGGCGCTCGCGCGCGATGGCTGCCACCTGTTCCGCCTCGTACAGGCGACTGCGACCGAGCAGCGCGTGCACGCGTACGCCGCCGTCGCTCCCGGCATCCGGGCGCGCCACGCTCGGCGCATAGCTCACCGCACCGCGCAGCACGTCGTCCGCAGCCGGCAGCACCTCGGCGAAGCACGCGTTGACCCACTCGACCACGGGGACCATCGAGCGGAAGTTCACCGCGAGCGTCAGCGGCTCGAGGTCGAGACCCGCGAGTCCGTGATCGCGGATGTCGAGGAACAGTCCCACCTCGGCGTTGCGGAAACGGTAGATCGACTGCATCGGGTCACCGACGAGGAACAACGTGCGTCCGTCGCCGGGCTGCCAGCCGGCCGTCAGCGACTCGAGCAGCTTCACCTGGGCTTCGGAGGTGTCCTGGAACTCGTCCACCAGCACGTGCCGAAGCTCCGCGTCGAGCACGAGCGCGGTGTCGGTGGGCTCCTGCGGACTGCCAAGCGACTGCCGGGCCGCCCACGCGAAGCGCGGGTAGTCGGCCACGTGCTTCTCGGCAAACACGAGCTCGAGTTCGGCGACCGCGAGTCGCAGCACACGGAACTCCGCCATCAGCACCTGCCACTCCGAGGCGTCGTAGCGCGCGGGCGGCAGGCCGCGAATGCCGCGCAGCAACTGCACGGCCTCGGGCCGGTCGTCGAGTGCGGCGCAGAGCAGGCCCGCACGGTGCTTGAGTTCCTGACCCGCCGGGCCCGGCGGCAGCCCCTGGTTCTTGTCGAAGCGGGCGCGCGGCGCGCCGTCCTCCCTGAGCAGCAGTTGCGCGAGGCCCTGCCAGAGCGGCGCGCTCGCAAGGGTATCGTCGGGCAGCGCGGCCGTCTCATGCCACGCGAGGATCGCGGAGTCCTGGCCCGCCTTCGCCAGGTTGCTGGCCGCGATCCGGGCGACCCCGCCCGCATCGCGCAGCAGTTCGTGCGGGAACGCCCGCGCGAGGGACTCGAGGTGGGCGCGCACCAGTTGCTCGCGCGCCTGCTCGAGCCGTGCCCGCAGGCGTTCTTCATCCTCCGCCTCGTCCGCCGCAGCCGGCAGGACCGGCAGCCACGCCTCTCGCCGGGTCAGCATCTCGATCACCAGCTCGATGAAGCGCTCGACCCGGTTGTCGAGGTGGGCGAGCAACGTCGCCACCGCCGCCGAGTCGCGCGGCAGGCCCTGCGGCAGCTGCTCGAGCAGGCGCTCCGCGGCCAGCCGATACAGGTCGCGCGCGTCCTCCTCGACGCCGAGTCCGGCGCCGAGGCCCGACAGCAGCGGCAGGCGGCGCGCCAGCCCGAGGTTCAGCGCATCGATGGTCTGGATGCGCAGCCGGCCGGGCTGCGCGAGCAACTCCCAGCCGCGTGCGCGGTCGGTCTCGAGTGCCGCCCGCGCGAGCTCGAGCGTGCGTTCGTGCAGCGGGCGCGCCGGGTCCGGCGCGTGCACTGCGCGCAGGGCGCCCAGGATGCGATCGCGCATCTCGGCTGCGGCCTTGCGCGTGAAGGTGATCGCGAGGATCGACTCGGGTTCCTGCACGGTCGCGAGCAGCGCGAGGAAACGGCGCACGAGCAGCTCGGTCTTGCCCGCGCCGGCGGGCGCCTGGACGATGAAACTGTGTCCGACCTCGAGCGCGCGCTCCCGCGCCCGTGCGTCGGCGGCGCGCAGCTCATTCATCGTTCCACTCCTCGCCCCTCTCCTCGCCCTGCACCGCCGCACGCGTCTCGGCGATCCGACACAGCGCCCCGAGGTGGCAGTACTCGCAGGCCCGCGCAGGATCCGGGGCGAGCTGCGCGTCGCCCGCGACGTACTCGGCAGCCAGCGCCTCGAGCCGCCGCCGCCACTGCGCCAGCAGCAATTCCCAGCTGTCGCAGCCACGCGGTCCGCCCCGCGTGCCCGGCACCTTGAGGCCGGGGATCCGCTCTTCCGCGCGTGCGACGCCGGCATAGCCGGTGTCGCCGCTGCGCACGCGTGCGAACGCCACCGCGCTGACGCGGTCGGGCCCGAGCGCCTGCACGTAGGCCGGCAGCTGGGGCAGCCGCGGGCGCTCGTCGAGCCACGACTTCACCTCGGCGCTGGCGCCAGTCTTGTAATCGATCACGGCCAGCGAGTCGTCCTCGAAACGATCCACGCGATCCGGGCGCAGCTCGAGACTGAGCGCACCGATGCGCGCCGTGCACGGCTCCTCGAGCGCTGCGACGACGAAGGGCGGTCGCCCGAGATCGACCTCGACCATCTCGAGCACGCGGGCCTCGAGCCAATCGGCCTCGAGCACGAGCAGGTGCTTGAGCAACTCGTCTGCGGAGTCCTGCACTTTCGCCAGGGCCGCGGCAACGGCACGCTTCACGGCCGACCGGCGCGCAGCGGCGTCGAGCGCCCGGAGCGTCGCCTGGTCGCGGAGCTCACGCCACAGGTGCGCGAGCGCGGTATGGACGAGGTTGCCACGGTCCGCGGCGTCGACCCCGACCGCGGGTTCATCGAGCGCGCGCGCCCCGAGGCGCAGCTCGGCCTGCGCCCGGAACGGGCATGCCGCCTGCAACTCGAGCAGTCGAGCCCCGCCGCGTGCGCCCTCCCCGGCCTGGACCGGCGGCAAGGTCGCATCCGTGAGCGCCTCGAGTGCCGGACGGCGTGAGTACTGGTCCACCGCCACGCGCGGCTCGCACCAGAGCGCGGGCGCATCGATTGCGGGGATTCCCGCGAGCAGCGGGCTGGGCAGCAGCGGCGCGTCACGCTCGATCTCGGCCACGCTCAGGATCACCTCCGGTGCGCTCGTCCGCAGGCGCTCGAACACGAGCCGGCTCTGCTGCGCCGCGAGCGCGGCCGTCGCGCACGGCAGTCCGTGACGCACCTGGGCGCGCCGTGGCAGGAACGGATCCGGTGCAGCCGGAGGGGGCCACGCCGTCGAGTCCAGGCCACAGACCCAGAGCGCGTCGAAGCTCATGCCGGCACTGGTCTCGGGGTCGATCACCAGCAGCGGTGCGCGCAGTTCCTGCGGCTCGAACAGGACCCGGCCCGCCATCTCCCGCAGCAGGCCGACCGCCTCGGCACGCGACACGCGGCCGGTGAACTCGTCGCAGGCTCCGAACTCGCGGACCAGCGAACGCCAACGCTGCTCGGCCTGGTACTCCGTACCGTCGGCATCGGGCCCGGGCCAACCCATTGCCGCCAGCAGACCAAAAACATATTTAGAACAATTACTTGGATATTCTTTTTCAGGCCAACTCGATATAACGTCCTGCCCTGCCGCCAGGGCCTGCGCCAGTGCCGGACAATCCCGCTCGGCGGCCAGTCTCACCAGGGCCGGCAGCCCGAAGCCCGCACTTTCGAACCGACGGAGCCTTGCGTCGAGCCGTGACCGGGCCGCGGCCTCGCCAGCCGCACCGGCAACGTGGGCGCTGCGCAGCAGACGGCTCAACGCCGCCAGGTCCGGGGGTCGGAGGAACACCTCGAGCAGGTCGAGGGCGGCACCCACCGCGGGTTGCTCTGCCAGCGGGCGCGCGGCGGCCAGTTCGAAAGCTTGCGATTCCGGGACCGGCCCACCGGCCAGCCCGGTTGCCGGCACCAGCACGCGCTCGAAAATCCGGCGCACCGACTGGCGGCACCGGCCGAGATCCGGCACCACCACCGCGATACGACGATCGTGCCGGCCGTCGAGCTGCGCGGCCGCCCAGCGAGCGGCGGCCTCGATCTCGGCGGCTGCATCGACGCAACTCACGCGACCCACCCGCTGCGCAGAGCCCCCGGCGCCTGCGGACGGGACGCGCCGCAGCACCAGGCCGGTCGCCGCCCAGCGCGCGAGGACGGCCTCCTGGAGCGGCGTCAGGCGGTCGAATCCGACGAACTCGAGACCCGGCGCGGCCGCGACGGCGTGCACCTGCAGCTGCGCCTGCGGGCCGTCCACCCAGCCGCGGTCCGCCAGTGCTTGCCGGTACTGCCGGCACCAGCGGGCGAAGGCGGCCGTTTCCTGTGAATCGGCGTCGTCCAGTGCCTCGATGGGAAGTCCGTAGGCGTGCAGGCGCTGCCACGACTGGAATGCCGCGCGCGCCACGCCCGCGGGCGACACCAGCGGGCTGCGCTGCGCGTCGTCGCGGACGATGCGCGCCCACAGCAACTGGGACGCCGCGGCGGGCAGCCATCGCCCGGTCAGTCGCCCCGCCTGCCGGTCGAGGGCGAACATGCGCTCGATCAGCTCGTCCCAGGTGACGATGTCCGGCGTGTCCCAGACCTCGAGTCCGCGCTCGAGGCAGTCGGCGTCGTGTCGCGCCCGCAGGTGATGCGCGAGGCGGCGCGTCGGCGTGACCCGTGTCAGGGTCACGCCGACTGGATCACCGCGGGCCGGGTCGGGCGGCGGCGCGGGCCGGTCAGCCGGCGCCGACAGCGTCCACCACCCGCAGGGCCGCGTTCGGCCGCGAGGCCGGCTGATCGCCGGCCGCGTAGTTGCCTAGCAGCTCCTCGATGCGCCCGAAGACCTCGGCGATGCGCTGCGGCTCGGGGAGGTTGGTGATGCGGAAGTGGTTGCGGTAGGGCACGTTGAAGCTCGAGCCCGGCGCCACCAGCACGTGCTTGTGCTCGAGCAGGTCGAGCGCGAACTGCTGGTCGTCGAACTCGGGCAGCACGTCGGTCTGCACGCCGACGAAGGCGTACATCGCTCCCATCGGCGGCGTGAGGTGCAGGTAGCGGCTGCGCTTCACCGCCTCGAGGATCGCCTTGCGCGACTCGTACAGGCGCCCACCGGGCGTCGTGAGCTCGCGGATGCTCTGGTAGCCGCCGAGTGCGGTCTGCACGGCCCACTGGCCCGGCACGTTGCTGCACAGTCGCAGCGACGAGAGCAGCTCCAGCGCCGAGAGGTACTCGCGCGCGTGCTCGACGTCGCCCGAGAACGCGGCCCAGCCGACGCGGTAGCCGCAGGCGCGATACACCTTGGACAGTCCGCTCAGCGTGCCGCAGAGCGTCTGGTTCACCAAAGTCGCCATCGGCACGAACTCGGCGCCGTCGTAGGTCATCTGGTCGTAGATCTCGTCGGCCAGCACCACCAGGTGGTACTTCTCGGCGATGCGCGCAATGGCCTCGAGCACGGCGCGCGGATAGACCGCGCCGGTGGGGTTGTTGGGGTTGATCACGACGATGGCGCGGGTGCGCTTGGTGATCAGCGATTCGATTTCCTCCGGGTCGGGGATGAAGCCGTGCTCGGGGCGGCACGGGTAGTGCACCGCCCGGCCGCGATTCAGGTTCACCGCCGCGGTCCACAGCGGGTAGTCCGGGCTCGGGACCAGCACCTCCTCGTCCGCCGCGAGCAGCGCGCGCAGCGTGAGGTCGATCAGCTCGCTCACGCCGTTGCCGATGAACACGTCGTCGGCCGTGACGCCGCGCACGCCGCGCTCCTGCTGCTGCATCACGACGGCTTCGCGCGCCGGGAAGATGCCCTTCTGGTGGCAGTAGCCTTCCGCCGAGCGCAGGTTCTCGATCATGGCGAGACGCATCGTCTCGGGCGTGCGGAAGCCGAAGGCGCCCGGGTTGCCGATGTTGAGCGACGTGATCTCGTAGCCCATGCGCTCCATTTCCTGGGCGCGCCGGGCGAGCTTGCCGCGGATCTCGTAGCGGACGTTGGCTAGGCCGGGGCTCGAACGGATGGTGCGGGTCGGCATGGGGGAACTCGGCAGTCTTGACCCGTGAAATTATGGACTGACCGTCCGGCCCTGCACAGGACGGGTTTCACGCGATCACGCCGCGGGCCACGAGGTCGGCGAGCGCCGCCGCGTCGAGCCCGAGCCGCGACTGCAGCTCGGCGGCGGTGTCGGCTCCGAGCGGCGGCGGTGCGCGCTCGTACTCGAGCGCCGAGCGGGAGTAGCGCACGGGGTTGCGCACACCCGGGGCCGTTCCGGCCAGCGGATGCGGCAGGTCGAGACGCAGGCCGCGGTGTCGCACCTGCGGCTCGTCGAACACCTGCGCCAGATCGTTGATGGGACCGCAGGGCACCTGGGCGGCCCCGAGCAGGTGGAGCCAGATCTTCGTGGATCGCGCGCGCAGCAGCGCGGCCACCGCCGCGACCAGTTCCAACCGATGTGCCACGCGATCCGCATTGGTCGCGTATCGCGGATCGGCAGCGAGCTGCGGGGCACCGGCAGCGGCGCAGAAACGCGCGAACTGCGCGTCGTTGCCCACCGCGAGCATCAGGTGGCCGTCCGCCGTGGCGAAGGCCTGGTACGGCACGATGTTCGGATGGGCCGTACCCTGGCGCTGTGGCGGCCGGCCCGTCACGAGGTAGTTCAGGTTCTGGTTGGCGAGCCAGGCCACCTGCGTGTCGAGCAGCGAGAGGTCGATGTACTGTCCCTGCCCCGAGCGCTCGCGTTCGTACAGCGCCGCGAGAATGGCCGATACCGCGTACATGCCGCACATCAGGTCGGCCACCGCCACGCCCACCTTCTGCGGTCCCGCGCCCGGCTCGCCGTCCGGGACGCCGGTGACGCTCATCAGTCCGCCCATGCCCTGGATCATCGCGTCGTAACCGGGCTTCGCGGCGTCGGGGCCGTCCTGGCCGAACGCGGAAATCGACAGATAGACGAGCCGCGGGTTGTCCGCCGCGAGATCCGGATAGGCGAGCCCGTAGCGGCCGAGGCCACCGACCTTGAAGTTCTCGACGAACACGTCGGCACGCGTCGCGAGCTGGCGCACGAGGGCCTGGCCCTCGGGCTGGCTGAAATCGATGGCGAGCGAGCGCTTGCCGCGATTGGCTGCAAGGTAGTACGCCGACTCGCCGGTCTCGCAACCTGCCGCATCGCGCAGGTACGGCGGCCCCCAGCGGCGCGTGTCGTCGCCGCCGCGCGGATGCTCGACCTTGAGCACCTCGGCGCCGAAATCCGCGAGCACCTGCGTGGCCCACGGGCCCGCGAGGATGCGGGTGAGATCGAGCACCACGATGCCCTGCAGCGGTCCGGCCACGCGCCCGTCCTCAAAGCCCCAGGAACACGATCCCGAGACCGCAGAGGCTGAGGGCGGCGCCGGCCAGCGCATGCGAGTATCGCTCGGCGGTGTCGAGCGGCAGGCGCTTGAGGCCGCGGATCGCGAGATAGACGACTCCCAGCATCGTGGCGATCGTCGCGGCCCCGAAAGCCAGCACCACCGCGGCCGTACCCCACACGCTGTGCTGCGAGGCGGGATACATCAGCACGGGGATGAGCGGCTCGCAGGGGCCGAGCACGAAGATCACGAACAGCGCCCACGGGGTCACGCTGCGGACCTTGCCCGCCTCCACGTGTGGATGCGCGTGCGCGAGTGGACGCAGTTGCACGTGCGGGTGCAGGTGGGGCCCCTCGTGGTCGTGCCTGTGCTCGTGGAACAGGCCGTCGCCGTGCACGTGCTCGTGGCTGTGCGGCCGCGCCCGCCAGGCCTTCTTGAGGCCCCAGGCGAGGTAGGCGAGTCCGAACCCGGTCAGCAGCCACGCAGCGGTATCGCCCCGCACGCCCTCCAGCCACTCGAGCTTGTGCAGCGACACGCCGATGCCGATCCCGACGAAGCCGATCAGGACCGAACCGAGCACGTGGCCGAGGCCGCAGAGGCTCGTGATCCACAGCGTCTTGCGCGTGCTCCAGCGCCGTGCCGCGCCCATCGCGACGAAGGGCACGTAGTGGTCCGGCCCCAGCAGCGTGTGGATGAAGCCGATCGAGGCGGCGGTGAGGATCAGGAGTCCCAGGTCGACGGTCATGCCCGCGCAGCCTTGTCGTATGCAGAATGGGCGAAAAGGTAATCACTGGGGCGACGCGCGACAAGACCGGCAAAGACGTATGCCGGCGCGTGGTTCCATGATCCGGCCGCCGTGCGGCGCGGGCGGCGAGCCGATCCAGCCCGTCGGGTTCAGCTCGCCGCCGGCCGGACGCCCGCGTGGTGGCACGCCGTAAGGTGCCCGGCCCCGACATCCTCGAGGCGAGGTACCTGCTGGCGACACAGTTCGTCCGCGAGCGGACAGCGCGGCTGGTAGGCACAACCGACCACCGCGACGGCCTCGGCCGCAGCCGCCGCGCGCAGTTCCGGGACCGCGGCCCGGACGTGCGCGGCCGGATCGGGGTCCGGCACCGCGGCGAGCAGCGCGCGCGTGTAGGGATGGCTCGGGCCGGCGAAGATCGCCGCGGCCGAGGCCCGTTCCACCACGCGGCCGCGATACAGCACCGCGACGTCGTCACAGAGGTGACGGACCACCGCGAGGTTGTGGCTGATGAAGAGCAGCGCCAGTCCCCGGCGCCGGCGCAGCTCCGCGAGCAGGTTGACGATCTGCGCCTGCACCGACACGTCGAGCGCACTCACCGCCTCGTCGCAGACCAGCAGCTTCGGCCGCCCGACGAGGGCGCGCGCGATCGCGGCCCGCTGGCACTGCCCCCCGCTCAGCTCGTGCGGGTAGCGCGCAGCCAGGGCGGGATCCAAGCCGACCTCCGCGAGCATCGAGTCGACTCGCGCCCGGGTCGCCACGGCATCCTGTGGACCCTCCAGCGCCTCGAGCGCCTCCGCCACGCTCTCGCCGATGCTCATGCGCGGATCGAGGCTGCCGACGGGATCCTGGAACACGATCTGCAGCTCACGACGCATGCGGCGCAGACCCGCCGCGTCGTCACGCCGCACCGGCTGCCCGCGCCACTCGATCGTGCCCGCCTGCGGTGACACCAGCGCGAGGACGGCGCGCGCCAGCGTGGACTTGCCGCAGCCCGACTCGCCGACGAGGCCGAGGGCACGTCCCGCGTCGATCTCGAGGTCCACCGCGTCGACGGCCGTGAGCCACGGGCGCGGGCCGACGAGTCCTGGCCGTGGCATGGGGAAGCGCACGGTGAGGTTCCGCACGCGCAGCAGCGTCTCGGTCGCCACCTCGCTCATGGTCCCGCTCCCGGCGCGAGCCGCACCGCGTGACAGGCCACGCTGCGAGCGCCGAGCGACTCGAGCGGTGGCCGGCTGCGATGGCACGTTTCGAGCGCGGACGGGCAGCGCGGCGCGAAGGCGCAGCCGTCCGGCTCGGCGCCCGGCGCAGGCGGCTGCCCCTCGATGCCGGCGAGACGCGCAGCGAGTGGCGTGTCGAGCCGGGGCACCGAGGCGAGCAGCGCGGCCGTGTACGGATGCGCCGGTGCGGCGAACAGTTCGCGGGCAGGCGCCGTCTCGACGATGCGTCCCGCATACATGACTGCGACGCGGTCGGCGATGCCCGCCACCACGCCCATGTCGTGCGTGATCAGCACGACGGCGAGACCGCGGTCGCGCGCCCCGCGCAGCACGTCGATCACCTGCGCCTGGACGGTGACGTCGAGTGCCGTGGTCGGCTCGTCCGCCACCAGCAGGTCCGGGCGCGTCATGAGGGCCATGGCGATGGCCGCGCGCTGGCGCTGGCCGCCCGACAGCTCGTGCGGATACTGGCGCAGTCGCGCCTCGGGATCGGGCATGCCGACGGACCGCAACACCTCCAGACTGCGGGCCCGGGCCGTCGCTGCGTCCAGCAGCCCGCGCTCCAGCACCACCTCGGCGAGCTGACGACCGATGGTGAGATGCGGCGTCAGCGCGTTCATCGGGTCCTGGAACACCATGGCGAGCCGCGTGCCGAGCGCGGCACGCCGCGGCCCGGCGTCGGGCCCCAGCAGTTCCTGCCCATCGAAGCGCGCCGAGCCCTCGACCAGGCCGCCCGCCGCAAGCAGCCCCAGGCAACCGAGGAAGAGTTGGCTCTTGCCGGAGCCCGATTCGCCCACGACCGCCAGGCACTCGCCGCGGCGAACCTCGAGCGAGATCTCGCGCACGGCACTCACCCGACCGCGCGGCGTCGTGAAGCACACGCCGAGGTCGCGGACTTCGAACAAAGCATCGGAGGCCATTCAGCCCAGCCTCGGGTCGAGCGCATCCCGCAAGCCGTCGCCCAGGAAATTGAGCGCGAGCAGCAGCAGCGCGAGCACGGAGGCCGGCACCAGCAGTTGCCAGGGGGCCGTTTCCATCTCGAGCGCGCCCTCCGCCACCAGCCGCCCGAGGCTGGTGAGCGGCTCCTGCACGCCGAGACCGAGGAAGCTCAGGAAGCTCTCGAACAGGATCACCTGCGGCACCGTGAGCGTGGCGTACACGATCACCGTGCCGAGCACGTTGGGCACGATGTGGCGCGCGATAATCCGCCGCGCCGGCAATCCCAGCGCCACGGCGGCCAGCACGAACTCGCGCTGGCGCAGCGCGAGCGCCTGGCCGCGCACGATGCGCGCCATGGTGAGCCAGCCAACTGCGCCGATGGCGAGGAAGATGAGCCAGAGGCTGCGTCCGAACACGACTGTGAGGATGATGACGAAGAACATGTAGGGCAGCGCGTAGAGCACGTCCACGGCGCGCATCATCCAGCCGTCCACGCGCCCGCCGAGATAGCCCGCGGTCGCACCCCAGGCCACGCCGATCACGACGCTCACGGCGGTGGCGAGCAGGGCCACCAGCAGCGAGACCTGCGTGCCGGTCCACACGCGCACGAACAGGTCGCGGCCGTTGCTGTCGGTCCCGAACCAGTGCCCGTTCGCGAGCGACGGCGGCGAGGCGAGCGGACTCAGCGTCCAGTCCACGTGGTCCACGGCGTAGGGGCTCGCGAGCGGCCCGAGCAGCGCAGCCAGCACCAGCACGGCAATGCACGCAGCGGCTGCGATCGCGGCCCGATTGCCTCGCAGCCGCCGCCGGGCGTCGCCCCACAGCGCGCCGTCAGTCATGGCGGATGCGTGGGTCGAGCCAGCCATACAGCAGGTCCACGAGTAGGTTGAGCAGCAGGATCAGGGTTGCGTAGAAAATGACCATGCCCATGACGAGCGTGTAGTCGCGGTTCACCGCGCCCTGCACGAAGTAACGCCCGACGCCGGGCAGGCCGAACACCTGCTCCACCACCAGCGAGCCGGTGAGCAGGCCGGCGGCGGCCGGGCCGAGGAAGCTCACCACCGGCAGCAGCGTCGGCTTGAGCGCGTGGCGCCGCAGGACGACACGGGTCGCGAGGCCCTTGGCACGTGCGGTGCGGATGTAGGCCGACTGCAGCACCTCGAGCAGGCTACCGCGCGTCAGCCGGGCCACGTAGGCGACGACCGGCAGCGCAAGCGTCACCACCGGCAGCACCAGGTGGCGCAGGCTGCCGGGCTCCCATCCCGCGACCGGCAGCCAGCCTAAGCGCAGGCCGAACAGCAGCGCGAGCACCGGCGCCACCACGAAGCTCGGGATCGCGATTCCGGCGAGCGCGACCGCCATGACGGCGTGATCGGCCCAGCCGTTCTGGCGCAGGCCCGCCACGAGCCCGAGCGGCACGCCGAGGGCGAGAGCCAGCACGAGCGCCGCGCCGCCCACGGCGAGCGTGACGGGCAGGCCGCGACCGATCAGTTCGGCAACCGTGAAATCCTTCATCCGGAAAGACGGACCGAGGTCGCCGCGCGCGAGTCCGGCGAGGTAACGCCCGAACTGCACGTGCAGAGGCTGGTCGAGGCCGTAGGCCGCCTGGAGGTTGGCCTCGATCTCCGGCGGCAGGGTCTGCTCCGCGTCGAAGGGCCCGCCCGGCGCGGCGCGCATCAGGAAGAACGCCGCGGTGACGATCAGCAGGAAGGTCGGGACGACGGCGAGGAGCCTGCCGAGCGCGTAACGGAGCATGCGGAGTGCGGCGGCGTCAGTGCGACGCAGGCCCGGGCAGGCGCACGAGCAGGCTCGCGGCGCACCCCCACCCGCCGTAGAACTGCCAGGTCGGACGATTCACGGCCGCGAGTCTACACGCGCGCTGCCGGCGCGGTGCAAGCTCCCAGGTCGCGCCCATGCCTCATCGTGCAGGCTGGACGTCGAGCCTGCGGCGGAACTCGGTCTCGTCGATTATCGGCACGCCAAGTTCCTCGGCCTTGCGCAGCTTGGAACCCGCCTCGGCACCGACCACCAGCAGGGTCGTCTTGCGCGAGACCGAATCCGTGACCGTGGCGCCGGCCACGCGCGCCGCATCACGCGCCTCGTCGCGCGTCAGGGTGGCAAGCGTTCCGGTGATCACCACCGTCTCCCCCGCCAGCGCTCCGCCCGCGGCGGCGCTACGCGGCTGCGCTTCCGGCCAAGTGACGCCGTGGCGGCGCAGCGTGGAGATCACCTCGCGATTACGCTGCTCCGCGAAGAAGTCGTGCACGTGGGCAGCCACCACCGGGCCGACGTCGCGGACTTCCTCGATCTCCTCGGCCGAGGCGGACTCGAGTAACTCGAGGCGCCCGAAGTGCAAGGCAAGTGCGAGCGCCGTGGCCTCGCCGACGTCACGGATGCCGAGCGCGAACAGGAAGCGCTGCAGCGTCGTCCGGCGGCTGCGCCCGAGGGCGGCGAGGAGGTTCGCCGCAGAACGGGGGCCCATGCGCTCGAGTCCGGCGAGCTCCTCCACCGTGAGCGTGTACAGGTCGGCAGGCGTCTCGACCCGTCCGCTCGCCACCAGCTGCTCGACCAGCTTGTCGCCGAGCCCCTCGATGTCCATGGCGCGTCGCGAGGCGAAGTGCCGCAGCGCCTCGCGGCGCTGCGCGCTGCAGACGAGGCCACCGGTGCAGCGCGCCACCGACTCGCCCTCGGCACGCGTCACGTGCGAGCCGCACACCGGACAACGCTCGGGAAGTTCGACGGCCCGAGCGTCCGGCGGACGCAGGTCGGCGATCACGCGCACGACCTCGGGGATCACGTCGCCGGCACGGCGCACGACCACCGTGTCGCCGATGCGAACGTCCTTTCGCGCCAGCTCGTCCATGTTGTGCAGCGTGACGTTGCTGACCGTCACGCCGCCCACGAACACCGGCTCGAGACGCGCGACCGGTGTAAGCGCGCCGGTGCGGCCCACCTGGAATTCCACGTCGCGGACGACCGTGGTTTCCTCCTGCGCCGGGAACTTGTGCGCCACCGCCCAGCGGGGCGCCCGCGCGACGAAGCCGAGGTCGCGCTGCCAGTCGAGCCGGTCAACCTTGTAGACCACGCCGTCGATGTCGTAGCCGAGCGCGGAGCGCCGCCGCTGCATGTTCGCGTAGTACTCGAGGCAGCCCTCGACCGATTTCACCACCGCATTCTCCGGGCAGGTCCGCAAGCCGAAGCCGCGCAGCGCGGCGAGCACCTCCGCCTGGCGCTGCGGCATCTGCCAGCCGTCGCTGGCGCCCACTCCATAGAGGCAGGCATCGAGCCCGCGGCCGGCGGTGACGCTCGGGTCGAGCTGTCGCAGGCTGCCGGCGGCGGCGTTGCGCGGATTCACGAAGGTCTTCTCGCCCCGCTCCGCGGCGCGACGATTGAGCGCCTCGAACGAGCGGTGAGTCATGTACACCTCGCCACGCACCTCGAGGAGCGGTGGCGGCGCGCCGCGCAGTGCAAGGGGCACGGAACGGATGGTGCGGACGTTGGCGGTGACATCCTCGCCACGCGTGCCGTCGCCGCGCGTCGCTGCCAGCGCGAGCCGGCCCTGCTCGTAGCGCAGGCTGATCGCGAGCCCGTCGATCTTGGGCTCGGCGCAGTACTCCACGGACTCTACGTCGAGCCGCTCGCGCACCCGCCGGTCGAAGTCGATCACGTCCTGCTCGAGGAAGGCATTGTCGAGCGACAGCATGGGCGCGGCGTGCACGACCGTGCCGAACGCGGCCGACGGGGCGCCGGCGACCCGCTGGGTCGGCGACTCCGGATCCGCGAGTTCCGGGTGGGCCGCCTCGATGGCGCGAAGTTCCCGCAGCAGCGCGTCGTAGCGCGCGTCGGAAATCTCCGGATCGTCGAGCACGTAGTAGCGGTAGTCGTGGCGGCGGATCAGCTCGCGCAGTTCTGCTGCGCGTGCCACGACCTCACGGTCCGCCATCGGGCGCGTTCCGTTCAGCGGCCGGCGGTCGGCGCGCGCGCGCGCTCGAGCGCCACGAGTTCGGCGCGCAGCTGCTCGAGCCGGGCCATGCTGAGGGACGCTCCGCGCTCGTCCTGCAGCAGCCCGCCGAGCCGGCCCGCGAGCGCGCCGGCCGCCTCGACCAGCGCGTCGAACGCCTGCGCGGGCGGCACCGGCCCGGGCAGGACCGCGAACAGGGCCACGCCGCGATAGCTCGCCCCGTCCATGGTCGCCGGATCGAACGTGCCCGGCTCCTTGAGGCTTGCGAGGCTGAACACCGGCTCGCCGTCGGCGTGCAGCCGGTGGAACACCTGGTATCGACCGAACTCGAGGCGCTCGGCCGCGAGGGCATCCCGCAGTGCCCGTCCTTCGAAGGGCGTTGCCGCGGGCGCTGTGATGCGCAGGGCGACGATCTTCTGCGGCGCGGGAGGGCGGACCGCCGCCGGTGCGGCGGCCGCATCCTCGGCCCTCGTGCGGACCGGGCTCGATGCGGGCGGGGGCGCTTCTATCCTCGGCTCGCGCCGGCCGGCCTGGGCCTGCCGTGCGAGCGCCACATCCTCGCGGTCCATCTCGATCACCGGCAGGGCTTCCGGCCGGGATGCAGGGGCGGCCCGGCCCCCTTCACTCGACTCGCCCTCCGGCTCCAGGCCCGGTTCACGGCGGAGCATCGTCGCCGTGGCGGCACGCCCCTGCAGCGGCGCCTCCGGGCGCACGGCACGCGGGTGCCCCGGCGCCGCGGAGCGCTGCCGCGACCGCAGCCCCCACAGGTACACGCCGGCGATCAGCACGACGCCGGCGACGAGCAGGATCCAGCGCAGGTCGTCGCTCATGCTGCCTCAGACGGCCGCGAGCCGCATGGCCTCGTCCACGTCCACGGCGACGAGGCGCGACACGCCGGGCTCGTTCATGGTGACGCCCAGCAATTGCCGGGCGAGCTCCATGGTGGACTTGTTGTGCGTGACGAAGATGAACTGCACGCGCTCCGACATCTCGCGGACGATCTCGCAGAAGCGCCCGACGTTGTTCTCGTCGAGCGGGGCGTCCACTTCGTCCAGCAGGCAGAACGGCGCGGGGTTCAGCTCGAAGATCGAGAACACGAGCGCCACCGCCGTGAGCGCCTTCTCGCCGCCGGACAGCTGGCTGATCGAGCTGTTCCGCTTGCCGGGCGGCCGGGCCATGATGGCCACGCCGGACTCCAGCACGTCCTCGCCGACGAGCTCGAGGTAGGCGTGGCCGCCGCCGAACAGTCGCGGGAACTTGTCCTTGAGGCCGGTGTTGACGCGATCGAACGTGTCCTGGAACCGGCTGCGCGTTTCCCGGTCGATCCTGCGGATCGCGTCCTCCAGGGTCGCGAGCGCGTCGTTGAGGTCGGTGAACTGCCGGTCGAGGTACTCCTTGCGCTCGGACTGCTCGCGGAACTCGTCGATGGCCGCGAGGTTCACCTGGCCGAGGCGCTCGATCTTCTCGGAGACTTCCGCGAGGCGCTGTTCCCACGTGACCACGTCGGCCGCCGGATCGAGCGCGGTCGCGACCTCGGCGAGCTCGAGCCGGGTGGTCGCGAACTGCTCGAGCAGCGATTCGCGCCGCAGGCGCAACTCCTGCACCGAGAACTTGACGTTCTCGAGGAGGTCGCGCTGGTCCTGTACGGCCGCCTGCGCGCTCGCCCGCCGCTCGTCGAGCTCGCGCAGGCCGGCGTCGAGCGCCTCGAGCGCACGCCGTGCCTCGGTGAGTTCGCCCTCGATGGCAAGCCGCTGCTCGAGGGCCGCCTCCAGCTCGGCCTTGAGCCCGGACTCGGCCGACTCGCCTGCTGCGAGCTGCGCGTCGAGGTCCAGGCGACGGGATTCGAACTGCGCGATCTGCCCATCGAGGCGCTCGATGCTGCCGAGCAGCGAGGCGTGACCTGTCCGGTGGGACTCCACCCGGATGGCCACCTCGCGAGCCGCATTGCGATCCTGCTCGGCGCGCTGCCGCGCCTCGGCCAGCGACTGGCGCAGGCCGTCGCGCTCCGTTTCGAGCGCGCGACGGCGCTCCTCGAGGTCGGCCATGGCGTCCACGGCCTCCTCCAGCCGCGCGCGGGCCGACCGGTTGCCCGCGCCCGCGACCTCGAGCGCCTCGGCCAGCTCGGCGAGCTCGGTGGCGAGCTGCTGCATGCGCGCGCTGCGCTGGTCGGCGCGTGCACGCAACGAATCGACCTGCGAGCGAAGGTTCATGTGTGCAGCGCCGTCGCGCGAGAGCTGCGCCTGCTCGTCGGCCATTCGGTCTTCGAGTTCCCGTACGCGGCCGCGCGCCGCCTCGAGTTCCTCGTCGAGGCCGCGACCGCGCGCCTGCAGCCGCTCGAGTTCCGCGTGCTGTCGGCGCAGTTCCTGCTCGCGCTCGATCACGCCCTCGTGCGCGTCGCGGTCGCGGCTCACGCGCAGCCAGTCCGCTCCGATCCAGATGCCCTCGCGCGTCACGACCGACTGTCCGGCCCGCAGCCGCGGCCGGACGTTCAGGGCCTCGGCCAGCGAGTCGGTGGCGATGATGCCCTCGAACAGGGCGTCCAGGCCGGCCGGTCCCTGCACGCGCGCGCGCAGACCGTCACCGACCGGTCCACTGCCACCGGGGCCCTGTGCGCCGGCGAAGAAGGTCACCGTGCCGCTCGTCAGGCTGTGGAGGGTTCCGGCGACGTCGTCGATGGACTCCACGCACACGGCTTCGAGATACGAACCGAGCACGGTCTCAACCGCCCGCTCCCAGCCGGCATCGACGGTGAGCTGCCGGGCGAGCCGCGGGCTCGACTCCAGTCCGCAGGACTTGAGCCAGTCCACGACCTTGCCCTGGCCCTGACCGAGCGCCGCGCGCTGCAGCGCCTCCAGCGACACGATGCGGCCCTCGGCATCCTGGGTTTCACGCCGCGCGATGCGCGAAGCCTCCGCGAGATCGCGTTCGCGGCTGCGCTCCTCTTGCAGCGAGCCGACGCCGCTGTCGAGTCCCTGGCGCGCGGCCTCGAGGCGCGTGCGCATCTCTGCCTCGGAACGCTCCAGCTCGGCCAGAGTCGCGGCCACGTCCGCGCCGGCGAGCGCGGCCTGTTCCTGCGAGGCACGATCGCGCTGCGCGAGCAGGCGCCGCAACTGGTTGTCGAGTTCCTCGAGGCGCGCACGCTCCGCCTCGCCCGCCGACGACGCGGAACGCAGCGCGTGGTTGAACTGCTCCCAGCGCTCCTGCCAGTCGTGCATGGCCGCCTCGGCCGCAGCCAGCCCCGCGGCTGCGGCCTGCTCCGCCGAGCGCGCGGCCTCCAGGCCCGGCTCGAGGTCGGCGAGCGTGGCCGCAAACTCGGCCGCCTGCGCGGCGTCGCGCCGACGATGCGCCCCGGCCTCCTGCAGGCCGAGCGCGAGCTGCTCGAGTTCCTGACGCTGGCGGGCGCGCATCTGGCGCGCGTGCTCGAGCGCCTGTTCACCGCGCGAAATCTCCGCACCGACCTGGTAGTAGCGCCCCTGGACCTCCGCAACCACGGCCGCGCGCTCGTCGTGGGAGTGCCGCGCCCGCTCGATCGCCGCCTCGAGGGAGCGCTGCTCGGCCAGCGCCGCCTGCAGGGCGAGGTCGCGCTCGCCGAGGATCGCCTGCCGAGCGCCGGATTCGGTCTCGACCTCCCGCAGCCGCAGCGCCAGCAACTCGGCGTGCGTCTGCCGCTCCTCCTGCTTCAAGGTCTGGTAGCGCCGCGCCGTGGCGGCCTGGCGCTGCAGGTGGCGCAGCTGCTTCTCGACCTCGTCACGCAGGTCGGAGAGACGCGCGAGATTCTCGCGGGTGTGGGCGATGCGGGTCTCCGTCTCGCGACGACGCTCCTTGTAGCGGGAGATGCCGGCGGCTTCCTCGAGGAACGCGCGCATCTCGTCGGCACGCGCCTCGATGACCCGCGAGATCATGTTCTGCTCGATGATCGCGTAGCTGCGCGAGCCGAGCCCCGTGCCGAGAAAGAGCTGCGTGATGTCCTTGCGCCGGCAGCGGACGCCGTTGAGGAAGTAGCTGGACGTGCCGTCCCGCGACACCACCCGCTTCAGCGACACCTCGGCAAAGCTCGCGTACTCGCCCCCGAGCTTGCCGTCGGAGTTGTCGAACACGAGTTCGACCGAGGCCTGGCCGACCGGCTTGCGGGAGCCCGAGCCGTTGAAGATCACGTCGGCCATGGAGTCGCCGCGCAGGTGCTTGGCGGAAATCTCACCCATCACCCATCTGACGGCGTCGATGATATTCGACTTTCCGCAGCCGTTCGGACCGACGACGCCGACCAGGCTGCTCGGGAAACTGACCGTGGTCGGATCCACGAACGACTTGAAGCCGGCCAGCTTGATCTTGCTCAGGCGCATCGGTCACCAGGGGCGTGGGGACGGGAGGGGCGGAGCGCGAAGTTTAGAAGAAACCGCGCTTCGGGACAGCAGCGTCTTGGACCGGAAAAGTCGCCGCGGGACGGGCTTTCCGGGCGCGTGCCGCCAACGGTGGACCCGCGGCTCTCGGTCTGTATAATCCCGCGTCCTTCGAGCCGTCCCTGGAGTGCCGAGAATGCCCGTTAAGAAACCGTCTGCGAAGGCGACCAAGGCCAAGAAGACTGTTTCTGCCAAGGCCCCGACCAAGGCGGCCGGCAAGGCCAAATCTCCGACCAAGGCGCCGGCCCAGACCAAGGCGCCCGCCAAGTCGGTCGGCAGGGCCGTTGCGGCCCGACCCGCGCACAAGACGGCCCCGGCCCACCCGAAGCCGGCCACGGTCGCCAGGCGAGCCGCCCCGCTCTTCGAGGAAGGCGCGGAGTCCGAATCACGCACGGAAGCGGGCGGCAGCCTGCTTTCCGGGCCGCGCAACGTCCAGCCGTACGTCTCGCGCAAGGGCGAGGAGTACATGAGCAAGGAGCAGCTCGAGCACTTCCGCATGATCCTGTCGAGCTGGAAGCAGGACCTCATGCAGGAAGTGGACCGCACGATGCTGCACATGAAGGACGAGGCCGCCAATTTCCCGGACCCGAACGACCGGGCCACCCAGGAATCGGAGTTCAGCCTCGAGCTGCGCACGCGCGACCGCGAGCGCAAGCTGATCCGCAAGATCGACGAGGCCCTGAAGCGCCTCGAGGACGGCAGCTATGGCTACTGCCTCGAGACCGGCGAGCCCATCGGAATCAAGCGACTCGAGGCGCGCCCCGTCGCGACCTTGAGCGTCGAGGCGCAGGAGCGGCGTGAGCGACGCGAAAAGCAATTCGGCGATCGCGACGACTGGTACCGCTGAGTCGTCCGGCCGGTACCGCGGGCGATTCGCACCCTCCCCGACCGGCCCCCTCCACTTCGGATCCCTGATCGCGGCGGTCGGCAGCTTCCTCGAGGCGCGGACCCGCGGTGGTGAGTGGCTGGTGCGCATCGAGGATCTCGACCCGCCACGGACCCGCCGCGGAGCCGCGGACGCCATTCTGCGAACGCTCGAGCGTCTCGGGCTGAACTGGGACGCCGACGTGTTGCACCAGAGCAATCGCACCGACGCCTACTGCGCGGCGTTCGAGCGGCTCCGCGCCGAAGGCTGGCTGTGGCCTTGCCGGTGCTCGCGGGCCCAGCTCGCCGCCCTGCCCGCGAATCAGGCACGCGCCATGGGCGAGGAACTGGTTCACCCGAAAAAATGCCTGCCCGGATCCCATCGCGCCGCCGCTTCACCGGCGTGGCGGTTCCGTGCGCCCGATCTCGACGTGGGCTTCGTGGACCGTGTCCAGGGGCCACAGTCGCAGAACGTCGCGCGCGCCGGCGGCGACTTCGTGGTGCGCCGACGGGACGGGCTGTTCGCCTACCAGCTCGCCGTGGTCGTGGACGACGCGGACCAGGGCATCACTGACGTCGTGCGAGGCGCGGACCTCCTCGACAGCACGGCGCGCCAGATCCTGCTGCAACAGGCACTGCAGCTGCCGCGGCCGACATACATGCATCTACCACTTGCCGTGGACGCGTCGGGGGTTAAGCTCTCCAAGTCCGGCGACGCACCCGCGGTGTGGCATCCGGCGCCCTCGGCGCCCGTGGTTGCGGCACTGGAATTTCTGCGGCAGGACCCGCCCGCGGAACTCGGACGGGCCCCGCTCGACGAAGTCTGGGCGTGGGCGATCGAACATTGGCGGCCGTCGCGGTTTTCCGGCATGCGGAGCGGCGCGGCACCGGCCGCAGCATTGGACAAGGCGACGATGGAGGTCCCGGAATGACCGCGAAGACGAAGACCACGCGCGCCAAGCGCGCCGCCGGTGCGGCGGCTCGCGGCAGCCCGCGCGTGATCCGCAAGTACCCGAACCGCCGCCTGTACGACACGGTGGAGAGCCGCTACGTCACGCTCGCCGACGTGCGTCGGCTCGTGGTGGAGCGCGTGGACTTCGTCGTGCTGGACCGCAAGAGCCAGCAGGACATCACCCGCAGCATCCTGTTGCAGGTCATCGCCGAGCAGGAGGGTGCCGGCGAGTCGCTCATGAGCCGCGACTTCCTGTCGCAGGTGATCCGCAGCTACGGCAGCGGACTGCAGGACTTCGTCGGCCGCTACCTCGACGAGAGCCTGCAGCTGTTCACGCGCGAGCAGCGCGAGATTCGCGACCGTTTCAAGAGCGTCGTGGGAGTCGATCCGGTCGAGACCGTCACCGCTCTGGCGCAGAAGAACTACCAGCGCTGGAAGGCGGTGCAGGAAGAGGTGTTCAGTCGCCTGCCGCGTCCGTGGGGCCGGGACGAAAAAGACTGATCGAGAGGCTCCTCTCCCGCTGATGCGGGAGAGGAGCGAAAGCCTCAGCCGTCGACGCTCCGCATGGAGAGGCGCACGCGACCCTGGCGGTCCACCTCGAGCACCTTGACTCGCACCACGTCGCCTTCCTTGAGCTTGTCGCTGACTCGCTCCACGCGCTCGTCGGAGATCTGCGAGATGTGCACGAGGCCGTCCTTGCCCGGCAGGATCTGCACGAAGGCGCCGAAATCCATCAGGCGGACCACGCGTCCCTCGTAGATCGAGCCGACCTCGACCTCGGACGTGATCAGCTCGATGCGGCGCTGCGCCTCGCGGCCCGCCGCGCCGTTGACCGATGCGATCTTGACCGTGCCGTCGTTCTCGATGTCGATCGACGTGCCGGTCTCCTCCGTGATCGCGCGGATCACCGCGCCGCCCTTGCCGATGACCTCGCGGATCTTCTCCGGATCGATCTTGATCGTGATGATCGTAGGCGCCCACTCCGACATCTTGGGACGCGGGGCCGAGAGCACCTTGGCCATCTCGCCGAGGATGTGCAGGCGCGCATTGTGCGCGTGCTCGAGCGCGACCTGCATGATCTCGCGGGTGATGCCCTCGATCTTGATGTCCATCTGCAGCGCCGTGACGCCGTCGGAAGTGCCGGCCACCTTGAAGTCCATGTCGCCGAGGTGGTCCTCGTCGCCGAGGATGTCGGTGAGCACCTGGAACTTGCCGCCCTCGAGCACGAGGCCCATGGCCACGCCGGCCACCGGCGCCTTGATCGGCACGCCCGCGTCCATCAGCGCGAGGCTGGTGCCGC
>Ga0209391_10000023_pt1 | contig 48571 bp, 39 predicted proteins | sample PPLLak3March2015_FD_187246 | JGI IMG/M metagenome (GOLD analysis project Ga0209391, IMG submission 187246) | Freshwater sediment microbial communities from Prairie Pothole Lake near Jamestown, North Dakota, USA - PPLs Lake P7 Core (1) Depth... | ecosystem: Environmental > Aquatic > Freshwater >...
ACCGGTCTCGAGCCGCGACCCGCCGGACTCCTGCGTCAGCATGCTGAGCGAATCGTCCACCCACAACGTGATGCGCTCGACGGGCGCGACGAGGCGCGGCCCGGCCAGCGCGACGGCGAGCAGCGCCACCGCCAGCGCACGCCGCCGCCACGCGGGATCGGGCGGGCGACGGGTGCCTGCGGCAGGACCCGCCACCGCAGCCTTGCGCCACGGTGCGAGGCTCGCGACCGGCACGCGGCGCAGCTGCGGCCCGCCACGGTGCAACCACCGGATCACCGGGACCAGCAGCAGTCCCAGCAGCCACGCCGGTGCCGCGAAGCTCAGCAAACGGAGCGCGCCCGCGCGAGGTGGCCGACCAGGGTCTGCTGCCAGGGACGCTGCACGTCCCACGCCGTGAAGGCGATCCCCGAGCGCTCGCAGAAGCTGCGCAGGCGGCGCGTCATGGCCGCGCGCTGTTCCGTGGCCTGCATCGCCGCCGATGCGTCGAGCTGCGCCGCGAGGCCCTCGCCGGTCTCGACGTCCACGAGTTCCACCTCGCCCGAGACGGTCGCCGACGTCTCGCCTGCAAATCCGACCTGCAGTGCGTGCAGCGAGGTGCAACGCTCGAGCAGCGCGGCCAGGTCGCGGCGCATCTCGTCGTCGGCGAGGAAGTCGCTGAACACGATCACCGAGGCGTCGCCGTGCAGGCGGCGCGCGCAGGCGCCGAGATCGCTGGTCTCGCCGGCCGTGGCAGGCCGCAACGCGCCCAGGAGCCGGACGACGCCGGCATAGTGCGAACGACCGCGACCGCTGCGGCACTCGGCCCGCACGCCGCGGCCGAAGGCGAGCAGCCCGACGCGGTGACCGAGCTCGAGCAGTGCGTAGCTCATGGCGGCGGCACCCTGCACCGTGGCCTGCCACTTGGCGCCGCCGTCCACCGCCATGGAAGAACTCAGGTCGAGCAGCACCCTCCAGTCGGAGACCGACTCCGACTCGAACTGCCGCACGATCGGACGGCGCCGTCGCGCGGTCTGACGCCAGTCGATGTGGCGCACCTCGTCGCCGGGCCGGTAGTCGCGATGGTCGAGGTGCTGGATGCCGACGCCGGCCCGGCGCTTTACCACCCGCAGGCCCGGCGCGCGTACCTGCCGCTCGGCGAGCAGGTGCGCGACCGCGCGCGCGAAGGATTGCAGCTCGGCCTGTGCGGGCAGGGCGGCCGCGTTCAGGTGCGGCTGCGCCATTCGCCGAGCACCGACTCGAGCACCGTGTCCGCGTCGAGCCCGTCGAGCTCGCTCTCGAGCCTGAGCAGGATCCGGTGGCGCAGCACGGGCGCCGCGACGGCCTCGAGGTCGGCGATGTCCACGTGCGAGCGGCCCGCCATCACGGCGCGCACGCGCGCCGCCCTCACCAGCGACTGCAGCGCGCGCGGGCTCGCGCCGTAGCGCAGGTGGCGACGCGCGGCCGCGGCTTCCTCGCCGGCGTCGGGCTGCGTGGCGAGCACCAGGCTCACCGCCGCCTGCTTGCAGCGCTCGGCGAGCAGCGTCGAGCGGCACACGGCCGCGATGCGCAGCACGTCCTCCGGCCCGGCGACGGCTGCGAGCGAGTCGGCGGGTTCGCGGTCCAGCGACACGTCGAGCATCGCGCGCAGCGACTCGCGCGCCGGGAACGGCACCTTGAGCTTGAACATGAAGCGGTCGAGCTGCGCCTCGGGCAGCGGATAGGTGCCCTCGAGTTCGATGGGATTCTGGGTGGCGAGCACGCAGAACGGCGTCGGCAGGCGGTGGCAGGCGCCGGCGTTCGTGACCTGCCCCTCCTGCATCGCCTCGAGCAGCGCCGCCTGGGTGCGCGGCGTGGCGCGGTTGATCTCGTCCACCAGCAGCAGCTGGGCGAACACGGGGCCCGGACGGAACACGAAGCTGGACCCGCCGCCCGGGTTCGTGGCGTAGATCTCGCCGCCCGTGACGTCCGCGGGCATGAGGTCGGGCGTGCACTGAACGCGCGAGAACTGCAGGCCGAGCGCCGCCGCGAGCGCCTTGGCGAGGTGCGTCTTGCCGAGGCCGGGCAATCCCTCGAGCAGCACGTGGCCGCCGGCGAACACGGCGGTGACGAGGTCCGTCACGAGTGCCTGCTGGCCGACGATGACGCCGTCGAGCAGCGCGCGAATGTCTAGCAGGCGCTGCTGCGCGTCCTGGAAGCCGAGGTCCTCTGTCGACGTGGCGGTCATCGCTGCTGCGTCCGCATCGAGCGAGCGGTCTCGGCCCAGTTCGCTGCGAATGCCGCCTCGGCCGGCGTGAGCGCGATCTCGCGTCGTGCCGCGGGCGGGCGGGCGGCGGCTGGCTCGGGCAACGCGTCGGCCACGCCGCTCGCCGATGTCTCACCCTCGTAGATTCCTGCCTGTCCCATGTCTGCCTGCCTCGATGAGTCCTCGCCGGGCCGGATCACGTCGCGTCGCTGCACGGCCAAGGCTCCCTGCAGCGCGCGGCTCCCGGCCGCTGCGGCGAGCTCGTCGCGACTTGCGCCTGCCTCGCGGCCGGAGCCTCGAGCGACCGCGCTCGAAGCCTCGCCGGCCTCGTCTGCGGTCCGTGGCGCGGCGGCCGCCCCCTCGGCGCCGGCGGCCGCGACCGACGCCTCGGCGGCCGTCGCCTGCCGCGCGTCGTCGCTCGAGGCCGTTGCCTGCGCAGCAATCGGATCGCCTGCCGCCACAGCCGACGTCGCAGCGTCGCCGTCGCGCGGGCGTTGCATGCTGCCACGCCCGGGGGTCGGGGAGCCATCCGGCGAGTCGCGGGGCGTCGAGAGTTCGGCGGCGAGTTCCTGGGCGAGTGCATCGTCGTCGAGCGACAGGGGCTCGGCGGGTTGCGACGATTCGCGAGCCTGTCCCGAGGGCTCGACCTCTGCGCCGCGGCCGGCGGCGGGCAGGGCCGTCACGAGCGCCGCCACGACCGTGCAGATGACCGCCGCGGCGAACGGTCGGGCCAGCCGCAACGGCAGGTGCAGCGCCTCGAGCGTGCTGCGGCTGCGCGGAGCGGCGGCGGCCGTCCACTGCACGAGGCGCCGCAGTGGCGGCGTGTCGTTCGCGAGGCCCGCATCGGTACGAGCCTCGAGCCAGGTGGAGTAGGCGGATTCGCCGTCGAGACGGCGGTCGGCATACAGCGCCGACTCGGCTTCGCTCGGCCGTTGCAGCGCAGCCCAGCCGAGCGCAGCGAGACCGGCAACCGTCGCGACGACGACGGCGACCGCGAGGCCCGGTCGTCCCGATGCAAGGTGAAGCGCGGCCGCGATCGCGAGGATGGCGGCCCACGACCAGAGCGCCAACCGCAGGGCCGCAACCAACCTTTCCAGCCAAAGCCGGCGGCGCACGGCGCCGAGCAGCGCGCGCACGCCGGTCGATCCGTCGGTGTCGCCCGTCGGTGGGTGCCGGCCGGTGTTCATGCTCGCGCTCGTGGCGGACTCATCCGTTGACGCTGATCCACACGGTACCCCAAATCCACAGGGCGGCCGACAGCGCGCCGCCGAGAACCGTGCCGGCGAGCGCGGCGCTCCCCGGTGATCGCAGCAAGGCGCGCAGTCCGTGTCCGACGGCGGGCAGCGCCACTGCGGCGACGAGCAGGGCGACCTCGCCGAGCACGATGCCCATCACTGCAGGTGCAGCCGCCGACGCGGCGGCCACGACCACGGGCCAGCCCGCGACGACGATCGCCAGCGAGGACGAAATGCCGTGCCGCCAGCCGCCGATCGCACCGGCGCGCAGCGCGAACGGCGCGAGCAGCATCGCACGGGTCACCCACAGGCCCGCGAGCAGGGCGGCGGCAAGGGCAGCGGTGCCCAGGGACTGTCGCAGCGCCAGCTGCGTGGCCCCGAGCCACCACGTGGCCCCCGCTGCCGCCACCGTGAGGCCGAGCACCATGCCGAGGCGACCGGGACGCGAGTCACTCATGTCTGTCCAGCGACCGGCACCAGCAGCCAGGCCACCGCGCCCGCCGGCGCGTCCGCGACGGCGTCGAGTTGCAGCGACCAGAGCAGCGCGTAGCCGTCGTAGGGCGTGCGCGCGAGTGCCGCACGCGTAGCGTCGTCGCGCGGCGCCTGCCCGTCGGCGAGGCTCAGCGTGGCGGATGCACCGGGGTTCAGTGCGGGCAACTCCTGCACGGAACCTCCCGCGAGGAACTGGCCGGCGGGCCACGCGAGCGTGCCCTGGTTGCGCACCTCGAGACGGTCGCCGTCGAGCGGCGTGACCGAAAGGGCACGCATCACCGGGAAATGGCCCGAGTAGCAGAGCGCGACGGGCTCGAACAGACGGCTGTCGAAGGAAGCCGTCACCGGCTGCGCGCGCGCCGGATCCACGGCGAGCTGCACGGCGCGCTGTCGGTCGCAGGCCCGGGGCGCGGCGAGCCCGGCGAGCACCGGTACGTCGAGGCGCCTGCGCGCGACGCCCGACATCGAGTGCCACGCCTGGTACTGGGCGACACGGGCCGAGGGCTCGGCCTCGGCCCAGACGACCAGCCGCGGTCGCGGCTCCCACGAGTGCAGCAATGCGGCGAGGAAGGCGCTCGCGAGCAGCGGCACCAGCAGCAGGACCGCAGGCGAGGCCGTGAACGCGACCGCCAACGCGGCGATGCCGAAGAACGCGACGAGTGCCGCGACGATGCGCGGCCACGCCGTCGGTTCGGGTCGCAGCAGCGCAGCCAGGTCGGACGCCGAGGGGGGCGCCGCCGCCGGTGAAGCCAGCGAGTCCTCCAGGCGCCGCAGCGCCGCGTCGAGCGTGTCGCCGCTCACGAGCATGCGCGCGCCGCAGCCGGCCGCGCCCTCCAGCACGCGCCACGCGCCGGCGTCGGGCGCCACGAGCGCGATGCGCCCGCAGGCGGCGGCGTGCCCGATCAGCGCGCCGAGCTGCCCCGGATCGAGCGCCCGCAGCGTCGCCGCATCGAGCACCAGTGCGTCCATGCTCGCGTAGGCGGCGGTGCCGCGGGGCAGGTCGGCGGGAACGAGCGGAACGGAGTGGAAGCCCTCGATGCGTGCCGCCTCGCCACTTGCGAGTGCCAGGCCCAGCAGTGGCGACTCCGACAGCGACAGGGCCTGCGCACGCGACTCACGCGGCGCGCCGTCGAGGTCGATGGTCACCTCGAGGGATTCCGCGGACGCCACGGGAACCTCGAGCCGCAGCGACTCGCCGGCGGCGAGGTTGACCGGTGCGCGCGCGGACTGGGCGCCCGAAGCGATCTCGATCGCGCCGCGAGTGGTCGCGTCGGCCCGCACCTGCACGGCGACCTCGGTCGCCCGTCCGGGCCGGCTCCAGCCGGCCCAGGCCGGGGTCAGCTCGACCTGCGGTGCTGCCCCCACGTGCGGCGCGGACGAGAGCGCCAGCGCAAGCAGGGGGACTCCGAGGCCGCGCAACTCGATCTCACTTGAGCGCGTGCTCGAGCGCGATCACGCTCCAGGCCGTGACGAGCGGCGGCTTGTCTTCCCACCACTTGTTGGAGTCCTTGTTGACCCAGGAGCCGTCCGGCTGCTGCAGGCTGACGAGTTTCTGCGCGAGCTCGTTGCGCCAGTTGCGCTTCTGGCCCTTGCCGTCGACGAACTCGTCCTCGCCGTAGGCGGCCATCACCTTGGCGAAAGCGTTGTAGTAGTAGAAGAGGCCGTGCTTGGCGTTGGTGCCCGGATTGACGTCGAGCGTGTAGTTCGTCGTCATCCACTTGTAGGCGGCCTGCACGCGCGGGTCGCTCTTGTCCACGCCGGCGAACAGCAGGCTGATCAGGCCCGCGGCACTCATGCCGCCGTACGAGTTGGTGCCATTCTCGAACTCCGGCGGGTTCCAGCCCGGCATGTACACGAAGCCGCCGTCGTTGCCCGCGAACGCCTGGTCGTTGCTCTCGCTGCGGTTCTGCGAGCGGCTGACGAACACCATGGCCTTCTCCCACACCGGGTCCTTGGGGTCGGTAGCCGCCGCCTTGAGGCCCTCGAGCGCGATGTAGAGATTCGACATGTCGGGCCGCTCGTCGCCGCCGTAGCCGAGGCCGCCGTAGTAGCGGTGCTCGGGCGAGTAGCCCTCGCCCTCGTCGATCTGGTGGCCGATGAGGTACTTGCGGCCCGCGGCGATCACCGGCTCGTACTTAGAGTTCTTGGCGGCGGCGAGCGCGTTGAGCACCACCGCCGTGTTGTAGCTGCGGTTCTGCAGCGTCTCGCTGATCGAGCCGTCGTCGTTCGCCTTGCTGAGGATGTAGTCGACCTGCCGCGTGATGAACGGGCCGTCGCCCTCGTTGTAGCCGCGATGGGCCTCGAGGAACGCGCGCAGCGACAACGCGGTGATGCCCACCGAGTTCATCACCGAGCCGTTCTCGGCCTGCTGCCCGCGCAGGTAGTGGAGGCCGCCGTCCACGGCGCGCCGGGCCTTCTCGCGCAGTTGCGGGTCCATCTTCTCGGCGGACTTCTCGGCGGATTGCGCCGGAGTCGCCGCGAGCATCAGGCCGGCGAGCGACGCCAGCAGGACTTTCTTGATCATGGTCGGTGCTCCTGTTCGAAGGTTGTTCCGGAGGCAGTTGCCGCCGCTGCTGGCCGTGACCCGCGGATCGCGGGTACCAGCAGCAGGACGGCGGCGAGCAGGCAGTAGGCGGTCATCACGGGCGCGAGGCGCGGATAGTCGAACCGCAGCCCTGCGAGGTTGGAGTGCTGGTAGAACCACTGGTTTCGCAGCAGGTCGTTGCCGCTCGCGACGGCGAGGTGCGTGAGCGGGCTCACGGCCACGACCGTCTCCACTGCCCGGGCACGATCGGCGAGCGCCAGTTCCGCCGCCGGACCGAGCCACAGCGGGGCCGCGCCGAGTGTCACGAGTGCGCAGGCCGCCATCCATGCGGCGCTTTCGCGCGCGGCCTCCGGTCCGGCAGCCCGCCGTCGCAGGAGTCCTTCCACGGCCGCGGCAAGGGCGTGCACCGCGACCAGTGCGAGGAACAGCACCGCGAGCGAATTCACGGCGCGGGGCAGCCGCTCGAGGCCCAGGCCCGAGAACACCGCGACTGCGGCCGCGAGGCCGGCACCCGCAAGCGACCAGCCAATGATCCGCACCGTGGTGGCCCGAGCCGTTCCGGCCCGCCCCGGCCAGAACAATGGTGCCAGCAGTCCGACCACCGCCGTTACCAGGACGATCCGCGCCGAGGGCTGCAGGTCCGCATCGTTCGCGCCCAGCGCAGCGAGCAGTAGCAGGGCGGTGGCGGCCAGCCCCGCGAAGCGCGCGGCGATCCCGGTCATGGCCCCGCCGGCTTCGCTTTCTCGCGTGCCAACTGCACGACGAGCTCGATGGGCGTGCCCACCGGCGGCAGCAGGTCGGCGTTGCCGTTTACCGACCCGTAGGTGCCGATGCCGAGACCCAGCGCCGACTCGATGATGCTGTTCGCGTCGTGCACGAATCCGATCAGCGTGCCGGTGATGTCGGCCGCGAACTGCCCATCAGGCGGCATGGACAGCGAGCCCGTGTACACCCACTCGACCGACTCGGGCCTGACGTCGCCCTTTGGGTCGAGCAGGGCCTCGGCCGCGGAAATCTCGCGCCGCTTGCCGCCGTCCTGCCAGGCGATGCTCACCCGCACCTTCGGCCCCACCACGGACGCCTCGCTGAACTGGTAGAACGGACCCTGCCGGGGATCACGCTCCAGCCCGAGGAGGATGCACGCGAGGTTGAACTCGCTGCCGGTGGCCTCTGCCTCGAGCAGCGTTTCGTAGTCCTTCATGCCTTTCGGCGAGGTGGCCAGGTACTCGAGCGGCTGCCCCATCACCAGCACGCGACCCGGCACGGTGAAGCGACCCGCCTTCTTGTCCACGACGATGCGCCCGACCTGGTAGCGGTCCTTGCCGAGCGACTTGAGTTCGCCGACCGGCGGAGGCCGACCGGTGGTGAACGGCTGGGAAGGCGCCGCGGCGGCCGGTGTCGATGATTGCGCCGGCGACTGGGCCGAAGCGCCCGCAGCAAGCAGGAGCGCGGCGCACACCACGGTTGCGACGACCGGCGCCCGCGGGCTCAAGGCTTGATCCCCGTCACGACCCGGTGCGGCATGGGCGGCGGCAGCGGTGTGGTCTTGAGTTCGACGAAGCCGCAGTCGGACATCCAGCCACGCACGTCGGCGTCGGCGTGCACGCCACCGTCGGGTGCGGTGAGCATCATGTTGAGCCCGAACATCGACGCGAAGGCAGGCTCGGTGCCGCCCGCGTCGGTGAACACGTCGCTCACGGCCAGGAGTCCGCCCGGCGCGAGACATCGCCACGCCCGCTCGATGAGGCCGCGGCAGGTGTGAGGCGTCTCGCGGTGGAACATCCCGGACATCAGCACGGCGTCGCGACCATTGCCGAAGTCGGCCGTGTGGTAGTCGCCGTCGCGCAGCGTGACGCGGTCCGCCGCGCCGGCCGCGGCCACGATCTCCCGCGCCACCGCGGCGACGCCGGGCAGCTCGAGCACCTCGGCGTGCAGGCCCGGGAACTTCCCCGTGAGCAGGATCGAGTACGTGCCCGGCCCGCCGCCGACGTCGAGCAGGTTGCGCCGGCCGCCGAGGTCGAGGATCTCCACCAGCGCTCGCGCGATGCCGAGGGCACGGCCGTGCATCGAGTGCACGAAGGTGCGGGTCTTGTCGGGGTCGTCGCCGAGGTAGGTTTCCGCCGCCATGGCCGGCTGGCCCGAGCGCAGCGCCTGCTCGAGCTGTCCCCAGGTGCCGTAGAGCTGGTCGCTGTAGCGCATCGCGCCGCCGAGGTAGGCGGGGCTCTTCGAGACCAGGAACGCCGCGGCCGAGGGCGAATTGCCGAAGCGGCCATCGTGTTGCTGCAGCAGGCCGAGGCCGGCGCAGGCGCGCAGGAAGACGCCCGTCGCGCGCGGGTCGAGCGCGAGCGCAGCGGCGATCTCGTCGGCCGAGCGCGGACCGTCGGCGAGCACGTCGAACACGCGCAGGCGATTCGCGGTGAGCAGCGTCTGGCTGTCCCAGTAGGCGGTGCTCAGGCGCACCAGTGCGGTCGGGTCGGGGCGCGTGGCGGCCGCGACGCCCGATGGCGGTGCCGAATTCATGCAACGACTCCCGCCGTGCGGTCGACGTCGCACTCGAGCTGCATGTAGGCACAGCGATGGCACATGAAGCCCGGGTCTACCTCCAGGCCATAGCGCCTGCGGATCTCGCCGTAGCCGGTGACCAGGGTCTCGAAGTAGTGGCGGATGCTCGAGTGATAGTCGGAGCGGTCGCGCCCGCCGACGGGCCATACCAGCGAATAGATCGGGATGATGCCGCGACGGCACAGATCCTCCGCGCCCTCGAGCGCGGTGCGTGCCGCGCTCTGCCAGTCGAGGCCGTGCTCCGGCTCGAGCTCGATGCCTGCCACCATCGCCGAGTACACGTGGCCGCGACCCCACAGGCGCACGGCTGTCTCGAGCGCGGCGATCCAGCGCGCGTAGCCCACGTAGCGGTTCTTGCCGGGGCAGATCTTCGCGAACAGCGGCTCCGACCACATCTCGAGGTTGAAGCAGACGTTGTCGACCAGCCCCTCGGCGTGGAACTGCTCCATCTGGTCGTCGGGCAGGGCGCCCGAGCCGAGCGAGACCGGGATGCCGCGGACGTTCGCCTGCTTCACGAAGCGGGCGAGCTGCAGGAAGCGCTCGCCTTCCTTGCGCCAGTCGGTGAGGGAGCCGCCGACGAGGTAGACGTGGCGGATCTCGGCCTGGCCGGTCACGGCGGCGAGCGCCTCGCTCATGCGCGTGAGCGTCTGCTGCGGGATCTCCACCTGTCCGGTCTTCTGGCCGAGGTGCGCGGTGCGCTCGTCGGGTGCGCCGTAGGCGCAGAACGCGCAGCGCATCGAGTTCCCTTCGTGCTTGTGCAGGAAGTACTCGCAGCCGGGCGCCACGTTGATGACAAGCATGTCGCCGTGAGTCGTGACGCCGGCCTGTGCGAACGGCATTCCGTCCAGGGTCTTCTGCGTCATCCACGGACGCAGCGGTTCGAACTCGATCGGCACGGCACGCCCGTCGCGATCGTCGATCAGGCGATAGCCCAGCGCCTGATCGCCTTCGACGTGCCAGGGCGAGTCGCCGCTGCCGAGGATGCGGATCTCCGTGCCGTCGCCGAGGTTGATCAGGTAAGGGATCGTCGCCGTGCCCTTGCCGGTCGGGTCGTGCTCGCCGGCCTTGAAGCGATACGGGTAGTAGTTCGGCATGGAGTGCAGTGCCGCGCGACCGAGTGCCTCCGAGTAGCGGATGCCTTCGCACATGACCTGCACCTTGAAGGCAGGCGAGCCAGTCAGAGCCTTCATTGCGATGCTTCCCTCCGGTCCCCGTGCCGACCTGCGAAATGCGGCGGATTTCTCGTCCGGCGCGACCTGCTATCGTGTCGGCTGGTTCGCCCGTGTGGGCACAGGACCATGCGCCGCGCAGCCCGTACCGCACTTATTATTACCGCAGCCCTGTGCATTCCGCTCGTGCCGTTTTTCATAATCGGCGAGCTTCCTGGCGAACAGTGGCTGTCGGCGCGTGACGATCACGCATTCGCCTTCGCGCTCGCGGGCGCCGGGCTGCTGGCCGTCGATGCGCTGCTGCCGGTGCCATCGAGCATCGTCGGCACGATGCTCGGCGCGCGGCTCGGCTTCCCGGCCGGGTTCCTTGCGACGTTCGGCGGCATGATGACGGGACAGGTACTCGCCTACGCCGTGAGCCGGTGGGTTTTTCGCAGTCGGGAGCAGGCCCTGCCGTCCGCGCCGACGCTGGTCGCGGTGTTCCTGAGCAGGCCGGTGCCGGTGCTCGCCGAGGCCGTCGCCATCGCTGCGGGTGCTGCACGCGTGAGCTGGCCGCAGTTCCTGCTCGCCTGCGGCGCCGGCAATGCGATCTACGCGGGCGCGCTGGCCCTGAACGGGGCCGCGCTGGTTCCCGAGGCGCCGCTCGGTCCGGGCCTCGTCCTGCCGATGCTGCTGCCGGCAGGCGCGTGGCTGATCTGGCGCGCACTGCGCCGCAATACCGTGAATGGAGGCTGACCATGCTGTTCCTGCTGACCAATCGCACCCGCAAGGACCTCACGCCCGAGCAGTACGGCCATCTCGCCGCGCTCGCCAAGCAGTTCTACGCCTCGGTGCCGGCGGGCGTGACCATTCGCGGCGAGTGGGCCGCCGTTGACCAGTCGCGCAACTACACGCTGCTCGAGGCGCCCGACATCGGGACCGTCGAGCGCATGCAGGCGGCGTTCGTGCCGTACGTCGACATGGAGATCGTGCCCGTCGTGGCGTTCTCGGGCTGGACGGCGAGCTGATCTTCCGGGGACCGTCGAGGCTCGAGCATACGCGGATCGGGCTCGTCGTTTCGCGGCAGACCGGCTGTCCGATGGTCCATGCCGGGAGTCTGCGCCTCCTGAAACAGTAACTTGGCGCCACGGGTGCCGGTTCCGGCAGGTTGTCCTGTAAAGAAATCCGACGTTCTTGCTGGGGCTCACCTGGCCGTGGTGGTGGGTCCCTCGGATCTGCGCTCGATCACGTAGCGCCGGTTCGCCGGGAACGGAGTATCCAGCACGGTCTTCTCGCCAGTCGACCAGACGATCTCGACACGGTCGACCTGCCCCGGCGCCCCCAAGCCGAAGTGCGCGACCGGCGCCTCGAACGACAGGTAGCCGCCGCTCGCCTTCAGTTCACGCATCTGCTGCCCGGCCCGGCCGGCCTCGCGGTAGTACACGTACACCTTGCTGCCGATCCCGAAGCGGTTGCCGAGGCTGTCCCTGAGCTCGAAGCTGATCGAGTTGTTATCGGAGTTGCGATTGACGAAAACGCGCAGCGGTGCGTTGACGCCGGTCGCGATCACGTCGAGGTCGCCGTCGAGGTCGTAATCGAGTGACACGAAGCTCGGCGTGTTCACCGCGTCTGCAAGCCCGAATGCGTCCTGCGCGATCTCGAACTTGCCACTGCCCAGGTTGCGGAAGAACACGTTGCTGTGGATCTGCCACTCGCCCTCGCCGAAATGGAAACCATTTCCGACGTAGATGTCCTGCCAGCCGTCGTTGTCGAGGTCGGCGGCCCGGGCGTTCCAGGTCCAGAAGCTCGACGCGGCCCCGGAGGCCGCCGTGGCGTCGCGGAACCCACCGCCTTCGGTGCCCATGAGCAGGACGTTACTCTGCTTCTGTGGCAACTCTGCGGCGACGAAGTACCGTTCCTTGCGCTCGTCCTTGCGGGCAAGGTTGCGGCAGTACTCGCGGTGCACCGCGTACCGGTCGGGGATTCGCTCGCACAGCTCCACGTCGCCGGTTGTGATCGCTACGCCCCGATAGATAGCCGTCAGGCATTCCTCGCGATCGCGGCGGTCCTCGAGCCCGCGGCACCAGGCATGATCGCGACGCTCGATGCGCTCCCGTCCCTCCAGCAGCAGCTCGCAGCGGGCGCGCGCATCACCGATCTGGATCGCGTCGCAATAGGGCCGCTTCGGCACGTTCGCGAAGGTCATGTCGGTGGAGAAAATGTCGAGCCGCAGGTCGTTGTCGAAGTCCGCCGAATCGACCGACATCGTGTTGAGCGTCGTGACCGGGATCCAGCCATCCGCGCGACGGCTGCGCTCGAAACTTCCGTCGCGGCGACCAACGTAGAACATGTCGGGAATCTCGCGGTCGTTACCGACCACGAGGTCGGTCCGCCCGTCGCCGTTGAGGTCCGAGAACAGCACGCTGAGCGAGTCGCCGCTCACTTCGTCCAGTTCGCGCTGCTTGAATCCTGTCGTGCCCTCGTTGATGAGCAGCCGGTTGGTGGAGTAGTTCTCCAGGAAGGCCTTGTCCTCGCCGAACGACCAGTTGCCCAGCATGACGTCAAGGTCGCCGTCCAGGTCCACATCGGCGAAGCCACTCGATATCGCGAGGATGGCGCCGTCGTTCGGCAGTAGCTGCACGCCGCTGGTCCGGAACCCCTGGCGGTCGTTCAGCACGATCGCCACGCGACCACCGTAGCCGGTCACGTAGATGTCCTGCCAGCCGTCATTGTTCAAGTCGGCGAGGGCGACCACGTAGGCATCGCGGGGCAAGCCGTCGAGCGGGGGAAGAGGCTGCGGCGTGAATCCGCCTCGTCCGTCGTTCCGCAGCAGGTGGACTCCGTCGTTCGAGGCCAGCAGCAGGTCCGGCCAGTGGTCGTTGTCGAAGTCACCCGCGGCGATCCCGCGACCGGTCATGAACGGCGAGCGGAACTCCAGCATCGAGAACCGCCAGTGCTCTGGCAACCCGAATTCCGCGGCCTCGACACGGGTGAATCCGTGGCCGCGTGGCCCGCGCGCACCGTGCTCGAAGTAGCCGATGGCGATGCCGCCTTCGGCGCCGAACGGCTGCAGGGCGCGCGCGGCGGGCCCGGTCGGTTGCGGTCCCGACGCCGTCGCGGCGGAGGGACGGGCACCGCGATCCGATCCGATGTCAGCGGCGAGCGCGCCCGTCGTCGCGAGCGCGACTGCCATGTGGATCCGCCGGTTCATCGCCTTGCGACGACACGATTCCTCAGCCGGCCCGATTCCCGAGCAGACGGAGTCATCACCCAGCCGCCCTGCCTCGACCAGGGCCGCGAGACTCCGGCACTCCCGTTCGAGCGGCTCATCGCCGATCTGCGCACAACTCTCGCCTCCCGATCCGTCCTCGACCATGCTGATGGCCACGGCACTGCGGCACTGCAGCTGCTCGCGAGGCTTCTCGAGCGTCGAGCAGTCCTCGAACCGGCGTCCCATCGCCAGCTGGGAAGCGCGCGCGAGCCCCCTGCAGTCGTCCGCGGCCGCGGCATCCTTCAGGTAGCTGCAGCTCTCGCTGTCGTTGAGCTTGCGGAGACGCACCTGAGTGCCCATCTGCAGGCACCACGCGACGCCGCGCTCGCTCGGCAGTTCATTGCAGATCGACAGCGGCTCGCCGGCGTCGATGCGTGACCGGATCGCCTCCTGCATGCAGGCCACCTGTGCGGCGGCATCCGACAGTTCGGCGCAAGGCCCAACGTTGCTGGCGGCGATCGCGCGCCCGGTGACCTGGCGTTGCCGCAGCCGGTCCTGGCACAGCGGCTGGAGGCTCGCGCTCGCGGTTCCAGCCAGGTCCTCGCAGAGACTGGCATCCGCACCGTCGGCGATCTCCGACATGAGGTAGTCCGCGACGCAGCGTTGCTGATCCCCGGGGGCTCCTTCGCTGCAAGTGCGCTCGGCAATGATGATCTCGTTGACGGTCGCCGCGCCCTGCGTCGACGCCGCCGCCACGGTTGCCTCGAAGGCGCCCACGGCCTGGGCATTGCGGCGGGCGTCATATGCCTGGACTCCGTAGGCGGTCAGCAGTCCCAGCGCGGCGACCGCCACGAACATCGCCGAGGCGACCCGCGGCGAGACATTGCGGGCAAGGATCATCATCGGGTAGATGCTGAACGTCCCGAGCGTGAACAGCAGGATCGTCGAAAGCAGCACCGGTACGCCGGCGCCGAGCAACAGCGACACGGTCACCACATCGAAGGACATCGGGACTGGCAGGAGCGTGCCCACCAGCGCCACCAGCAGCGCCGTCCCGAAACCGGTGCCGAGTTGCGAGAGGTCGCCGACCGGAATCGACTCGACCAGCACGGCACCCAGCAGCCCGGCGAGCAACATGAACGGTACCGTCGTCTTCACGACGAACCACAAGGCGCGGGCGTAGTCCTGAACGAATCCGACCAGCGATGGCAGCAGCTTCGTCGTCGTCAGCGATTCAAAGCCCGCTTCGTGTTCACCGTGGACGAGACTGTGTCGGTGAAAAGTTGCGGCCAACTCCGCTTCGATGCGACGTTCCGCAGCCGAATCGAGCCCGCGACGGTCGAGGCGCGCGATCAGCGGGATCACCGCAATGACGAAGAACAGCACCGCAGCGACCTTGGCGAGTGCGAGGTGGAAAGGCAGCAGCGAGAACGCCATTGTCAGCACGATCACGTTGAGCGTCGGTGAGCTGACGAGCGTGGCCAGGACGGTCTCGGTCCGGACGCCCGCCTTGTACATGCCGTGCGCAATCGGGGTCGCACAGTTCACGCACACGCCGAGAGGCGCCCCGGTCAGCGCGCCCTTGAGCGCGTTGAGGAACCGGTTGTTGAACGAGTGCCGCGGGAAATAGCTCAGCAACGCCAGGAATGCTGCCGCGAACAGCAGCCCGAAGGTCATGCCCTTCCAGTTCGTGTACCACCAGTTCACGGTGGTCTGGGCCACGCGCAGCGGCCACGCGTCTGCCGGATCCACGTCGTAGACAGTGTCGAATGCGATGGCGTGCACGACCGTGCGCTGCCCCATGGCAGCCTTCTTCTCGAGGCCCGGCATGCGCGACTGGCTGAGGAAGTAGATGAGGATCGCGAGTGCCGAGCACAGCGCGAACAATATCTTCCAGCGGTTCCTGCGCAGCGCGAGCTTGAAGTTGGCGGACAACTGCATCATGTGCGAGTGGATCCTCGTGAACCCCACGGTGCCGGACTGCCTCCGGTCGAGGCGACGGTATGACAGCGCCCCGGGCTCAGGCAAGAACGGCCGCGAGACTCAAGAGAGGATAGGTGACGCAATCGGTCGCCTGCGACCGGTTGCCGGGATCCGGCGCCTCCCGCAGCGGCATTGCTGATCAAGTCTCCGGAACTTTCAGGTAGACCCGGAACTCACCCGCCGCATTCACGAGGTTCAGGCGAGGCGGCATGCCCTGGTCCAGGGTCTGCTGGATGGTCTTGACGGCCTGTTCGGCCGAAAGCACGGGTTGCTCGTTGATGGCGACGACGCGCGAATTGGGAGGGAGGTTCAGGATCGGGGCCAGCCGGAGCGCTGTGTCGAGGGCCGGATCCCCGGTCTTGCGGGCCCTGGCCACGGGAGGCCCGCCTGCGGGCGGCTGCTTCACCGCCGCGCCGAACGCGTCCGGATCAATGCTCCGAATCATGATGTGGTCGTTGTCGGACTGCTCCTGCAGCACGCCGAGAGAGACGGGCACCTGCGCCGGCGCCCCTGAGCCGTCGAGAGCGATCTCTATCGTTGGCCGTCCGGGGAATTCGATGCGCAAGCGCGTGGCGTCGAGAACTACGACGCGTCCCCCGTCCTCCAGGGTGCTGCCGCGACGTACCAGCAACTGGCCGCCGCCTGGCAACTCGAGGATACCCAGGTAATCGGGCCCGACGGCCATCACGCCGGCCAGTCGGTAGCGCCCAGCGTCGTCGGCCACGGCAGGCGTCGACAGGAGAACTGCGGCCAACGTCACCGAGGCCGCACTTCGCAGGAGTCTCTTCATCTTCAAGCTCCGTGCAAAGAAAAGGGGCGGCCCGTGAAGGCCGCCCCCGGATGTTGCACGACTCGCAGGTATTGCCATGCCCTGCGATCGTCCCCGGCCGCAGGTGCGGCCGAACGGGTCAGGCCACGCGTCGACGACGGGCCGCGAGACCCAGCAGACCGAGGCCGAGCAGCGCCAGGGAACCCGGCTCCGGCACGCCCTTCGGCGGGTAGCACTGCACGTTCTCGGCGCACTTGATGTCGTTGGCCAGGCCCCAGTTGACGAGGCTGATCACGGGCACGCCATCGGCGAGTGCCGTGAAGCCCAGCGTCGCCAGCGTCAGGGTCGGCCCGCACACGTCACCGGGGCACTGCAGGGCGCGAATGTCCGCGTCCGCAAACAGCGATACCAGGAAAGCATCCGTGAGCCCTGCTCCGAAGACGACGTCGAAAATCGTCTCGTCTGGGCCCGCGCCGCCGAAAGCGTCCACTTCGAACGTGATGACTCCGTTGGTCAGCAGCATGGCGTCGAACGCCACGTCGATGTCCCAGGCGGTGATGATCTCGTCGACGATGCCCGTCACGACGATGTCCACGGAGAATGAATCACCGGCGGTCACCGCGGCAGGGGCCCCCTGGACGCTGACACCGATGGCCTGGGCGGGCTGCGCCGCCGCCAGCAGCAATCCGGCCGCCAGTCCTGCACCGACACTGAAAATTGCGCGTCTCATGATCTTGATCCTCGTTGTCCGATTCCGGTGTTCTTCGTGATTGCCTTCGAACCATCATCCCGGGCATCGGCCCCGGGATCCGTGGCGGGCCGGCCTTGCTGCCGACCCGCCACGCGGTTCGACCGTCAGCTCGTCGCGCACTTCGGCCGCGTGCAGATCAGCGTGCAGCCTCGGGCGTCGTTGACGTTGATGTACTTGTTGTTGTCGTAGTCGGCGGCAGCCGGAGCCGGCGGAACCTTCTTGCCGCGCAGCCTCGTGATCGCCCGGATGTCGTTGCTGTCGATGTCGCCGTCGCTGTCGAGGTCGCACTTGCCGATCTCGCAGGCGTCGCCGATGCCGTTCTTGTTGCTGTCTTCCTGGCCGGGGTTCGGCACGTCCGGGCAGTTGTCGCAGGCATCGCCCACGCCGTCGCCATCACGATCTTCCTGGCGCGGGTTCGGCGTGGAAACGCAGTTGTCGATGTCGTCGCAAACGCCGTCCCCATCGGAGTCGATGCATCCGCCGCCGACCGACCGCTGCAGAACGAGCAGTGCGTAGGCCTGTCGCGAGTAGTTGTTCCACGCTCCCGGCGCGCTGTTGCACGCATACTGGCCCGTGGCGCACTGGTGCTGCATGATCGTGTAGGCGTAGTCGGGGTACCAGTCCTTCTCCTCGTCGTAGTACCCGGCCCCGTTCGCGCCGAACAGCGCGATGCGCGGCAAGGCCGAGACATCGCGGTTCACCTGCCGCCCCGCGCAAGCCGGAGCCGACGCGGCGGGCAGCGAGCCGAGGTCGGAGGGCATGAGGTTGCCGGCATTGGGAGTCACGCCCGAATTCTCGATGAACTCCCACGCCTTGGTCGCCGTCCACAGGTAGTACCACGTGGATGATCCGGACCAGTCGTTGCCCGAAATGTCGCTGTAGCGGAAGCGGTTGTATACCCAGCGCAGGTAGGCCTGCACGTTGGGGTCATTCACGTCCGCACCACCGAGCAGCTGGGCCCAGATTCCCGATGCCGTCTGCTGCAGGGAGTTGGTGTTGCCCACGTTGTAGCCGTGACCCTTCTCGCCGGCCGAGGCTGCGCAGCTGCCGCCGCCCGTTGTACCGTTGGCGGCGTAGGCCTTGCGGGAAAGAAGGGTGGCGGCGTCCAGCTGTCCGGCACGAACTGCATCGGGTGCGAAACCCCCGGCCGAGTAAATCGCTCGCGCCCCGGCGAGGCCCGACAGCGTCAGCTGGGTGGTAGACGCATCGAGGCAACCGTTGTTGACGTAGCACCAGTAGCCGTTGTTGCCGTCGCCGCCGGCAAGGCCCTTCCGCTGGTTGGCGATCGTGCGATCGAACACCTTGTTCAGCGTTTCGATCAGGGTGAGCGGCGCGCCGTCGAGCTCGGTGGTCGGGCCGTCGTCCTTGTCGACGCCGCCCGTACGCATGTAGAGCGAAACGGCCATCATGTAGCCACCGTCGCGATAGGCGTAGAAACCCGCCCCCTGCGCGTTGACCTGGTTGATGATGTAACGGATGACGCGCCGCATCCGCGCCTTGTCCGCCTCGCTGGCGCCCGCGTAACCCAACGGCGGCCCGCCTGGGGGGTCACCGGCCCGCTTCTCGAGCAGCGCCAGCAACGTGAGGCCGGCAGCATCGCCTGCGCTGCTCGGGTTGTTGAATGCGCCGGACGAGTCGAGCCAACCCAAGCCCAGGTTGATCGACAGGCCGACATCCTTTTCGAAGTTATCGTCGGCGGCCTGCACGGCAGTGGTGCCAAGCACCGCCAAGGCCGCCCCGGCAAGGCACTTACTGAAAATCGTTCGCAGCATGATCGTCATCCCTCCCAGCGAGAAACTGCCAAAAGCGTGACTCCCCCCGGAGTCGGTGATTGAGGCAGCGATTGGTAAGTCGATCTCAGCCCCTGCATAGAGCGTGCCAGCCTGTCTACGGGAGGCAAATCAATCAGTTGCATCGACTGGGCTCGAGCCGCGGCCGTGAGGCGTAAAGAAACTCGACAGCGCCGCCGTCCTCAACCCCGCCTTTGAGTGGGCGGGTAGGTATTAACCACTACCGTAGTGGCGTGCTGAGCGGCTGAGACGCGACCGTTCGCTGCAGAAGCGGCGCGACCCGGGCGAAAAAGCGGCTCTGTGGTCCAGTCGGACCACGGCCGTGCCTGCCGGTGCTGCCGGAAGGAAGCCTGACGCAAACGCCATTGGAAAGTTTCCTGACGTCCTGCCAGGTCAGGGCTCGTTCGGGGAGATGTAAACGCGGGTTTCCCCGCCGGCCCCAGCGATGTTGAGGCGCGGCGATACGCCTTCGGCGAGCGACTGCTCGATCAGGGCGATGGCTCGCTCCGCGCTCCGAACGGGCTGCTCGTTCACCGCCAGGAGACGCGTGTCCGGAGGCAGATTCAGGATCGGCGCGAGGCGTCGCCCGGCCTCGGTCGTCGGGTCTGCGGCCCCTGCCTTCATTCCGGGCGTCGCCGGGCCCGAGGGGGTGGGCCTATCCACCGACTCCGCGAATGCCTGCGCATCCACGCGGCGGATCATCACGTGGCCGTCGTCGAGCTGTTCCTGAACGACCCCCAGCCCGGCAGGCACGACCGGGGCGCCCGGCGACCGGTCGAGCACGAGGACGAGCACGCGGTCCTGCAGGACGAGACGCAACTGGCTCGCGTCGAGAAGCGCGATCCGGCCCCCGCCGTCGATGGTGCTGCCGCGCCGCACCAGCACCTGCTTGCCGCCCGGCAGTTCGAGCAGGCCGAGATGGTCCTCGCCCACTGCGATGATGCCGGCGAGGCGGTAGCCATCCGCCGTGCCCGCGTGGAGCGCGGCGGACGGCAGCGCCGCCAAGGTGAGCGCGAGGACGAGGGCGCGCAGCACCCTGGGCACTCAGGCCGCGCGCCGCCGCAGCAGCGCGAGGCCGACGAGGCCAAGGCCCAGCAGCGCGAGCGCGCCCGGCTCCGGGATCAGCGCCGGATAGCACTGCAGGTTGTCGGCACACTTGACGTCGTTGGCCAGGCCCCAGTTCACCAGGCTGATGACCGGCACGCCGTCGGCGAGCGCGGTGAAGCTCAGCGTGGTGAGCTTGAGCGTCGGGGCACAGCTTCCGCCCGGGCACTGGACGGCGGTGAGATCGGCGTCGCTGAGCAGCGACACCAGGAAAACGTCGGTCATCGTGGCCTGGAAGTCGGCGTCGTAGATTGCATCGGCGAGGTCGCCCCACGGGTCGGAGAACCAGGTCACCGCGATGTTGTCGAGCACGGCCGAATCGAATGCCACGTCGATGTCCCATGCCGTGATGATCTCGTCGACGATGTCCGTGACCACCACGTCGACCGTGAAGTTGTCCCCCGCGACGACCGCGGCCGGCATTCCCTGCACCTGTACGCTGATCGCCTGCGCGGGTTGCGCACCTGCCAGCAACAGGCCGGCCGCCAGCGCCGCACAGGCATTGAGAGCTGCAAGTCTCATGTTCCGGATCCTCTTTCTGCGATTCCTGATGACTTCCCCGGTCCGTCGGCGGGTCGGCGCACCGGCCGGCCCGCCGCACGGGTCTCCTGCTACCTCGTCGCGCAGCTCGGCCGAGTGCATTTCAGCGTGCAGCCGCGTGCGTCGTTGACGTTGATGTACTTGTTGTTGTCGATGTCGGCCGCTTCCGGAGCCGGCGGCACCTTCTTGCCGCGGAGCTTCGTGATCGCCCGGATGTCGAGGCTGTCGATGTCGCCGTCGCCGTCCATGTCGCACCTGGCGATCTCGCAGGCATCGCCGATGCCGTTGCCGTTGCTGTCCTTCTGGTCGGGGTTGGCGACCTTCGGGCAGTTGTCGCAGACGTCGCCCACGCCGTCCTTGTCCCCGTCTTCCTGGCCGGGATTCGCCACCGCCGGGCAGTTGTCATCCGAGTCGCAGATGCCGTCCCCGTCGGTGTCGAGGCAGGCGCCGCCGAGCGAGCGCAGCAGCACGAGCAGCGCGTAGCCATGATCGGCCGACACGCTCCACGTGCCGTTCGGGTTCGGGAACTGGCCGGCCGCGGTCTGCAGGCTCATGAGCCGGTAGGCGTAGTCGTAGTACCAGCCCTTGGGCGTCTCGGCGTAGTAGCCGGCTGGACCTGCGACGCCACCGTTGCGAGGTGCGGGCCGCGTGTCCGTGGCCGGATTGCGATTCACCTCACGGCTGCGACTCCACGCGTATGTGCAGCTGGCCTTTGCGGGCAGCGTGCCCATGTCGGTCGGACCGACGTTGCCCGCGCTCGGCGTCACGTCCGAGTTCTCGATGAACCCGTACGCCTTGGACGACGACCAGAGGTAGTAGAAGTAGGCCTCAGGCCAGCTGTCGCGCGCGATGTTGTCGCTGTAGGCGTAGTTGTTCTGCAGCCACCGCAGGTAATTCTGGATCGCCGGGTCGTTCACGTTCTTGCCGGTGCCGAGTTGTTGCAGCCACGTGCCGGATGCCGTCTGCTGGTTCGACGAATTGGCGTTCCCGTAATTGCTCTGGTAGCCGTGGCCCCAGCAGGCCTGTCCCTTGGCCGGGTCGCCGCAGGTGTCGGAGCAGTACGTTCCGGTGGCCAGCTTGCCGTTCACCGCGTACGCGGCAGAGGTCAGGTCGAGTGCCGTCGAGATCAACGGCGCGCGGTTCTTGTCGGGCGACTCACCGAGGTTGATGTAGTAGCCCTTCGCGGCCCCGAGGCCGGCCGCCGTGAGCTGAGTCGTGGACGAGTCACGGCCGGTGCCGCTGTAGCCCCAGTACCCGGGCAGTCCACCCGAAGTGGGCGTTCCCTTCGACTGGGCTGCGATCGTCCGGTCCACGACCTTGTCCATCGTGGCGCGCACGCTGCGAGCCGAGCAGTTGTAGCTGCCGAACACTTCGCCGGGAACGTCCGGGCCACCGGTCTGCGCATACACGGACAGGGCCATCATGACCTGCCCGTCGTAGTACGAGTAAAAGCTGCCGCGGTCGCCGAAGCTGCCGTCGTCGATCAGGATGCAGGCCGACCGTCGGGCCAGCGTCTGGTCGGCCGCGTCGAGTCCGGCATAGCCGTCGTCGCCCGTCTTCTCGAGCAACGCAAGCAACAGCAGCCCGTTGCCGGGGCCGTTGCTGCCCGAGGCGATCTGGCCGAACCAGTTCTGGGCGCGGGCATAGGCGATGCCCGCATCGATCGCGTCGTTCACGTCCTGCTCGAAGGGCGTGATCGCCTGTGCGCCGACGGCGCCGAGGCACAGCGCACCGGCAGTGAGTCCGGTGAGTGATTTCCTGAGAATTCTCCGCAGCATGGTGTCGTCCCTCCGAGCAAGACCGCCGGTGGGCGGACTCCCCCCGGAGCCCTGCGCCGCGGCGGCGAAAATCCTTCATTTCATGCACCTGCGAAGTTGCATAAAGCGTGCCTCGCGAAGGAACCCGAAGCGATTCAAATGCCTGCGAAAACAGGGGCGCCCGCATCACGCCGAATATGTAAGAACGGCCGACGACGCGCCTGGCCAGACGCTGGCCGGGCGCAGCGTCGCCTAGGCATTTTTCGCGCGGACGCCGTGTCGAATGCAGAGGCGATTCGACGTCTTCCGCGGTTGCAGAATCCGGTCGGCGAGTTCCCGGCGCACCGCCGTGCTGGTCGCGCCGGTTCGTGGCGTCCCGGATCGAGAACGGATCGCAACAGGGGCGGCATCGCGCAACGTCGAGCGTAAAGATTCCCGACACTTCTCAGCTTACGGGGCCGCATCTTCGTGGATCGCAGCCGCAGCCACGGCCACGCCCCGCAACGCGGGGCCTGCTGGCCCGCAGGCGAACACCTGCCGTAGCATCACCGGCGTGTCATTCCCGCGTTCGTTGTACTGGCGCCTGACCCTGGCGCTGCTCGGACCGCTGCTGCTGGCCATGCTGGCGGCGTGGGCCATCGGCGTGGGGATCGTGACGAAGGCGCTCGAGCAGCGCGTCGAGCGGCAGTCGCGCAATGCTGCGACGGTACTCGCCACGTGGGGGCTGCCCTACACGCCGGAGCTGCTGCGACGCCTCGCCTCGCTGCAGCAGGCCGACTTCGTGCTGCTCGATCGCGGCGGCCAGGTGGCGCTCAGCACCTCACCCGAGGTCGGCGCGGCGCTCGCGGCCGTCCTCGAGAAGCGCACGGTCCGGCAGGATGGCCGGGACGACTCCTTCCGGCTCGACGATCCGGTGCCGAGTGTGGCGGTAAGCCAGCCCATCTCCGAGAACCGCGATCCGCGCTATTCCGCGCTCGTCGCCGTGACCTCGCTCGAAGATGCGACCGCGGCAGCGCGCCGGGCGGCCCTCTGGCTGGGCCTCGCGATGCTCACGGCGGCCGCGCTGCTCGCGGCGCTGCTGCTGTCGCTGGTGCGCAGCATCACCCGTCCGCTGTCCGAGCTGTCGGCGCTCGCCGACCGCATCGCCACGGGCGAGCGCGGCGAGCGCGTCGAGCTGCCGCGTCCCGACGAGATCGGAGCGCTCGCGCAGTCGCTCAATTCGATGTCGGCGCGCCTTGCCGAGTACGAGTCGCGGCTCGCGTCGCGCAGCCGCCTCACGGCGCTCGGCGACATGTCGGCTCGCCTCGCGCACGAGATCCGCAACCCGCTCACCGGCATCAAGCTGCACCTGCAACTGCTCGCCGAGCGCGCCGCGCCGCGTGAACTGCCGCGCCTGCAGCAGCTGCTCGGCGAGGTACAGCGGCTGGAGCTGCTGGTGTCCTCCACCCTGATGCTGGGTGCCGAGCAGCCGCTGGCGGTCGCGCCGGTGGATCCCGCCGAGCTCGTCGCCGACGTGCTCGACTTGATGCAGCCCTCGCTCGAGCACCGCGGCATTGCCGTGCAGCGGGTGCAGGGCGGGCTGCCGCCGGTGCCGGCCGACCGCGCGCGGCTGCGGCAGGCCCTGCTCAACCTCATCGTGAATGCCGCCGACGCCATGCCGCACGGTGGGCGCCTGCGGGTGAGCACGGACCCCGACGAGGCGTCGCAGCACGCGCTGATCGCCGTCGAGGACTCGGGCCCCGGCGTGAGCGACGAGCTGCGCGCGCGGCTCGAGTCCGAGCCGCGCAGCACCAAGCCTTTCGGTCTCGGACTCGGCCTGGTCGTTTGCCGTGACGTCGCGGCCGCCCACGGTGGAGAGCTGCGCATCGAGCGCAGCACCGCCCTCGGTGGTGCGCGTTTCGTCATCGCGCTACCGTTGCAGCCCGTGAGCGAGCCCATCGCCGGAAGTGCCTGAAGCCCATGGCCAGAATCCTCGTTGCCGACGACGAACGCTCCATCTGCGAGGCGTTCCGTTTGCTGCTCGAGGCCGAAGGCCACGCGGCGCTCATCGCCTCCACCGGTGAGGAGGCGCTGCTGCTCGCCCGCGAGCAGGCGCCCGATCTCGCGTTCGTGGACGTGCGCATGCCCGGCATGGGCGGGCTCGAGGTGCTCAAGGAACTCGGCCAGGTGGCGCCCGCGCTGCCGGTCGTCGTCATGACGGCCTACGGCACGCTCGAGACGGCGGCTGAGGCGCTGCGCAACAAGGCCTTCGACTACCTCGGCAAGCCGCTCGACCTTGCGCAGATCCGGCAGGTGTTGCGGCGCGCCCTGCACCCGCCGGCGCCCGCCTCGGCGACCACCGCCGTGGGCACGGACGAGGAGGCGGACCCGCGTCCGCGGCTGGTGGGGCAGAGCGCCGCGATGCAGGGGCTGTTCAAGCTGATCGTGCGCCTCGCCGACAACGATCTCGCCGTGCTGGTGCTCGGCGAGAGCGGCGTCGGCAAGGAGCTCGTGGCGCGGGCGATCCACGAGTCCGGCACGCGCGCACGCGAGCCGTTCGTGGCCTTGAACTGCGCGGCCATCCCGGAGCAGCTCATCGAGTCGGAGCTCTTCGGGCACGAGCGCGGCGCCTTCACCGACGCCAAGGCGCAGCGCGTCGGGCGCTTCGAGGCGGCGGGTGCCGGCACGCTGTTCCTGGACGAGATCTCCGAGCTGCCGCTGCACCTGCAGGGCACGCTGCTGCGCGTGCTGCAGGAGCGCAGCTTCGAGCGCGTCGGCAGCGTCGCGCCGGTGACGTTCCGCGCACGTCTCGTATGCGCCTCGAACCGCGACCTCGCGGCGGCCGTCGCGGCCGGCGAGTTCCGCGAGGACCTCTACCATCGCATCAACACCGTGGCGCTCGTGGTGCCCCCGCTGCGCGAGCGCCTCGAGGACCTGCCCGAGCTCGTCCATGCGCTCGTCCGGCGCGCCAATCGCGAGGCCGGCACCGCCATCCGCTCGGTCGAGCAGGCCGCCATCGAGCGGCTCAGGGCCCATCACTGGCCGGGCAATGTCCGGGAGCTCGAGCACGTCATCAAGCGCTCGGTGCTGTCGGCGCGGGGCGAGGTGCTGACGGTCCACGACCTCAGCCTCGGGCCAGAGTCGGGCGCCACGGACCCGGCCCGCTCGGAGGTCGAACGCCTCGCGGACGTGGTGGACTCGGTCGGGCGGCGACTGGTCGAGGCCGCCGGCCGCGGTGAGCAACCGCTGCCCGTGTACGAATTCGCGATGGAGCGACTCGAGCGGGCGCTCGTGCAGGCGGCACTGGAGGTGACCGGGAACAACCAGGTCGCGGCTGCGCGGCTGCTGGGGATGAACCGCAGTACCTTCCGGGGCAAGCTTCCGCCGGGCGATCCGGCGTCCTGACCGGAATCCGGTCAACGGCTGGCGGATTTTCACCAGCCAGGAATCATCATCTGAATCAGTGTGTTATGTCCGCGTCGGCACTGGTCGTCGCTTTGAGGTGTCGCCAAACCTGACACCCTGTTTCGGATGCCGGGCGGAATCTGCGCCGTCGCGCAGCGGCAACCCACTGAAATTCAAGGAGTTCACCGAAACCTCGCCGCCCAGAGCCAGATTGGCACGCCGATTGCTTTGTATTCGTCGCAAAGGCGTCCAGCCGCGGGCGTCGCCTCGAGATCCGGATCCCCCCGATTTGCCGGTCCCGAGGTTGAGCATGGCGCGATCCCTCCCGCCATGTGGCAGCGGTCAAAAGGCTGGACCCGGTCGGGCAATTGCGCCCGACCGGGATCCACTTCGGCACCAATCCTAGAGGAGCGGTGCCTGGTCGCCCTTCGGTGCGACTCGAGTGAGGGGCAAGTCATGGTGACCGGTTTGGTTGGCACCCGTTCCGCGGCGACGGAGTGCGCTTGCGCCTGCGCCTGTGCGATGGGAGCGCTCGCGGTGGCGCCTGCCTGGGCGGCAGAGCCTGCTCCGGGCCCCGGCCAGGTGACCGAGCTCGAGGAGATCGTCGTCACAGCGACTCGCCTGCCGATGCGCTCGTTCGAGGTGCCGGCCCTGGTGTCCGTGACCGACGCCGCCACCATCCAGGGCATGCTCCAGTCGCGCACTTTGCCCGAGGTGCTCGGGGAGCTGCCGGGCGTCTCCGTGCAGAAGACGGCCTACGGCCAGGGCTCGCCGTTCATCCGCGGTTTCACCGGATTCCGCAACGTCCTGCTGATCGAGGGCATCCGCCTCAACAACTCCGTGTTCCGGGACGGGCCGAACCAGTACTGGAACACCGTCGATACCTACTCGATCGGCCGTGTCGAGGTGGCGCGCGGGCCGGCCTCCGTGCTTTACGGCAGCGACGCGATCGGTGGCGTCGTCAACGTTCTCTCGGACCTCAAGGCGCGGCCGGAGGGCTTCACGCCGAGGGCCCTGTACCGCTACTCGAGCGCGGAGAACTCCAACGTCGTGCGCGCCGAGGCCGGCTGGAACGGCGAGGGATTGCGGTGGACCGGCGGCTACACCTACAAGGATTTCGGCGACCTCGAGGGCGGCAGCGACGTCGGCACGCAGCCGAAGACCGGCTACGACGAGAACGCCGCGGACGTGCGCATCGAGTACGACCTCGGCGACTCGACCACGCTGATCGCCGGTTACCAGTACGTCGACCAGGACGACGCGTGGCGCACGCACCGCACCATCTACGGCATCAGCTGGGAGGGTACGACGGTCGGCACGGACCGCAAGCTCGCCTTCGACCAGCAGCGCCAGCTCGGCTACCTGCAGCTGCGCCATGACGGGCTCGGCGCCTTTGCCGACACGCTGCACGCGAGCGTGTCCTACCACCAGCAGAGCGAGGACCAGCACCGGGTGCGGTCGAATCTGCGCTCCGACGAGCTGGGCTTCGACGTCTACACGACGGGGCTCTCCGCCCAGCTCGAGAAGAAGTGGGGAGCGGTGCAGCTCGTCTACGGCGCCGACTGGTACCAGGACCAGGTCAACAGCTACAACGTGCAGTACAACGCGGACGGGTCGGTCCGCACCGTCTTCGCGCAGGGCCCCGTCGCCGACGACGCGACCTACGACCTCGCCGGCCTGTTCGCCCAGGCCATGGCGCCGCTCGGCGCGAACGTCGAGGCGACGCTGGCGGCCCGCTACACCCGGGCCTCGGTGGATGCCAACAGGGTCCAGGATCCGATCACGTCCAAGGTGTATTCGCTCGACGACGACTGGGACGATTTCTCGGCGAGCGCGCGGCTCGCGTACTTCCCCGTCGTGGACGGCCCGTGGATGATGTACGCAGCCGTGTCGCAGGCCTTCCGCGCGCCGAACCTCTCCGACCTGACGCGCCTCGACACGGCACGATCGGGCGAGCTCGAGGTTCCCGCCCCGGGCCTGGAACCAGAGAACTACCTCGGTTGGGAGGTGGGCGCGAAGTTCGCGAACGAGCGCTGGGCCTTCCAGGCGGCGTGGTTCCGCACCGACGGCAGCGACGTGATCGTGCGTGCGCCCACGGGCGACGTCATCGGCAGCTCCACGGTGGTGACCAAGGCCAACGCCGCCGACTCCTGGGTCATGGGCGTCGAGGGCCAGGTCTCCTACCAGGCCATGCGCGATCTGATGCTGTTCGCGGAGGGCTCGTGGCTGGACGGCGAGCAGGATGCGTTCCCCTCCGGTCCGAGCGCACGGCCCGTCACCGAGCCGATCGACCTGCTCGCGCCGGTCGCGTGGCGCATCGGTGCGCGCTGGAGCCTGCCCGGGCCGCGGCTCGAGTTCGAGGCGCTGGTCGAGCACGCCGACGAGCAGGACAAGCTCTCGAGCCGCGACATCGCCGACACGCAGCGCATCCCGCCGGGCGGTACACCCTCCTGGACGGTGTTCAACCTGCGCTCGCAGTGGCGGATGACCCCTCGCACCACCCTGTCGCTCGCGCTCGAGAACCTGACGGACGAGGACTACCGTATCCACGGCTCCGGCGTGAACGAGCCCGGTCGCAACGTCGTGGCTTCACTCGCCGTCAGCCTGTGAAGCCTGCATGAGTGCCGAGGGCGAGGTGATCGTGGCGATGGAGGATCGGGTCCGGGATCCGGCCTCGAAGCTGCGTCACATCGACGCCTGCCTCACCGAGGCGGTCGAGTACTCGCGCTCCGCGGGATTCGAGCGCTTCGAGTTCGTCAACGAGGCCCTGCCCGAGCTCTCGCTCGCTGAGCTCGACCTCGCTGCGACCCTCGCCGGCAAGCGCCTGCGCGCGCCGCTCATGGTCGCCCCGATGACGGGCGGCACCTCGCTCGGCCAGGCAATCAACCAGCGGCTGGCGGCGGTCGCCGAGCGTTTCGGTCTCGCTTTCGGTGTCGGCAGCCAGCGCGTGGCGCTCGAATCGCCGGAACGCGCCGGATTCTTCCGCGTCCGCGACGTCGCGCCGTCCATCCCGGTGTTCGCCAACCTCGGCGCTGCGCAGTTCGCGCGCGGTTACGGCGCGGCCGAGGCGAGGCGAGCGGTGGCGATGATCGGCGCCGACGTGCTGTTCGTGCACTTCAACGCGTTGCAGGAGGCCGTGCAGGGCGGCGACCGCGACTTCCGCGACGTCGCGCGAAGCCTCACGCAGCTGTGCCGCGAACTCGCGGCCGACGGCATCCCGGTGTTCGCGCGCGAAGTGTGCTTCGGCATGAGCGGTGCAACCGCGAGGCGTCTCGTGGACTGCGGCGTTGCAGGCATCGACTGCTCCGGCGCCGGCGGCACCTCCTGGGCAAAGGTCGAGGCCTGGTGCGCTCGCACCGAGCGCGGTCGCGAGCTCGGCCTCAAATTCGGCGAATGGGGCACTCCCACCAGCGAGGCGATCGTGGACGTACGCGGGGCGCTGCCCGCGATTCCGCTGATCGCATCGGGCGGCCTGCGCAGCGGCATCGACCTCGCCAAGGCGATCGCGCTTGGGGCCGACGTGGGAGCCATGGCGCGGCCATTCCTGCTCGCGGCGCATGCGGGCGAGGACGCCGTCGTGCGGCTCGTGGAGGACGCACTCGAGGAATTGCGCATCTGCATGTTCGCGACCGGCTCCGGAACAGTGGCCGAGCTGCGCGGCAAGCTGCGTCCAGCCGACTCGCCGGCACGCCTGCCCGCACGAGGTGTGCGCCCATGAGACAGACACTCGTGCTCGACGTCGTCGGCCTCACTCCGGCCCTGCTCGCGCATGCGCCGAATCTGAAGGCGCTCGCGGCCGCCGGCGGCCTGCGGCCCCTCGAGACGGTGCTGCCGGCGGTGACCACCACGGTGCAGTCCACCTTCGTCACCGGCCTGCTGCCGCGCGATCACGGCATCGTCGGCAACGGCTGGTATTTTCGCGACCTCGCCGAAGTGTGGCTGTGGCGACAGTCGAACCGTCTGGTCGAAGGCGAGAAACTCTGGGAGACGGCGAAGCGGCGCGACCCGTCCTTCACCTGCGCCAAGCTCTTCTGGTGGTACAACATGTATGCGACGGCGGACTACACCGTGACGCCGCGCCCGATGTACCCGGCCGACGGCCGCAAGCTGCCCGACATCTACACCCAGCCGCCTGGCCTGCGCGACGAGCTGCAGCGCGAGCTGGGCCAGTTCCCGCTGTTCCGCTTCTGGGGCCCGACGGCCGACATCGAGTCCACGCGCTGGATCGCCCGCAGTGCGCTGCGCGTGCTCGAGCGCGAGCGGCCGACGCTCACGCTGGTGTACCTGCCGCACCTCGACTACAGCCTGCAGCGCCTCGGGCCCTCGCATCCGTCGATCGCGGGCGAGGTCGCCGCGGTGGATGCGTTGTGCGGCGAACTCGTCGAGACGGCGCGCCGCTCCGGCGCCGCGGTGGTGGTGCTGTCGGAGTACGGCATCACGGAGGTATCGCGGCCCGTGCACGTCAATCGTGCGCTGCGCCGCGCCGGCTGGCTCGCGGTGCGCGAGGAACTCGGCCGTGAGCAGCTCGACCCCGGTGCCTCGCAGGCCTTCGCGGTCGCCGACCACCAGGTCGCGCACGTGTACGTGGCGCGACCCGGGCTCGTGCCGGAGGTGGCGGCGATGCTGCGCGAGCTGCCGGGCGTCGAACGCGTGCTCGACGCCGAGGGCAAGCGCGCGGCCGGGCTCGATCATCCGCGCTCGGGCGAGCTCGTCGTGGTCTCGGACGCGCAGAGCTGGTTCACCTACTACCACTTCCTCGACGACGAGCGCGCGCCCGACTACGCACGCACCGTCGACATCCACCGCAAACCGGGCTACGACCCCGCCGAGCTGTTCGTCGACCCGCGGCTCAAGGCGGCGAAGCTGCGCATCGGCCTGCGGCTCGCGCAGAAGATTCTCGGCATGCGCTATCTCATGGACGTCATCCCGCTCGATGCCACGCTGGTGCGCGGCTCGCATGGCCGGCCCACGGACCGCGGCGAGGACGGCCCGTTATTCATCACCTCCGAGCCCGGGCTGCTGCGAGAGGGCCCGGTCGCGGCCACCGAGGTCCGGGACCTGCTGCTCGAGCACGTGTTCGGTGCAGCGGGCGCCACCCTCAGGAGGACGGCATGAACCCTGGCGAACTGCTGGGCACCTGGCTTGCCAGACGGCTGTCGCTCGATGCCGCCGACTGGCTCGGCACCGTCGCCGGCCTCGTGCAGTCCGCGCCCACCGACCGGCCCCTGTATCTCGCCATCGGGGAGGTGTCGCGGCGCTTGCCGAGGCAGCGGCTCGCGCCGACCGACGCCGAGCTCGCTGCCGCGGCTGCGAGCCGTCGCGGCTGGGATCCTCGCGACTGGACGCTCGACCAGGCGGCGCGGGTGCGGCTGTTGCTCGCGAGCACCGCCGACGGCGCGGTGCTGTCGCGGCGCCTCGATACGCTGTGCAGCGCCGCCGACGTCGGCGAGCTGGTGGCGTTCTACCGCGGCCTGCCGCTGTACCCCGACCCGCCCCGCCACGCGCTGCGTGCCGCCGAGGGCGTGCGCTCGAACATGCGCGTGGTGTTCGAGGCGGTCGCGCACCGCAATCCTTACCCCGCCGAGCACTTCACCGAGTCCGCGTGGAACCAGATGGTGCTCAAGGCGCTGTTCGTCGGGACGCGCCTCGACCTGATCGCCGGGCTCGATGGGCGCGCCAATCCGGCGCTGGCGCGGATGCTGTGTGACTACGCGCACGAGCGCTGGGCGGCCTCGCGCCCGGTGAGCCCGGAGCTCTGGCGCTGCGTCGGCCCCTACGCCACCGGTGCCGTACTCGACGATTTTCGCCGGCTGCTCGAGCGGGGCACCGGAATCGAGAAGCAGGCGGCGGCGCTCGCGCTCGTGACCGCTGAGGATGCCGCTGCAGGGGCGTTGCTCGCCTCGCACCCCGCGCTGGCCGAAGCGGCGCGCACCGGACGGCTGGAATGGGAATCGGTCGCCACGGCGACCACCTGACGACTGGAGACGACCATGCGATTCATCGACCCGCACATCCACATGAGCGCCCGCACCACCGACGACTACGAGCGGATGGCGGCGGCCGGCATCGTCGCCGTGATCGAGCCCGCGTTCTGGTTGGGCCAGCCGCGTACGAGCGTCGGCACCTACGTCGACTACCTGTCGAGCCTGGTGGGCTGGGAGCGCTTCCGTGCCTCGCAGTTCGGCATCCGGCACTACTGCACCATCGGCCTCAACAGCAAGGAAGCCAACAACGAGGCGCTCGCCGAGCAGGTGCTCGACGTGCTGCCGCTGTTCCTCGCGAAGGAAGGCGTGGTCGCCGTCGGCGAGATCGGTTACGACGACCAGACCGAGGCCGAGGACAAGTACTACCGGGCGCAGCTCTCGCTCGCCAAGGAACTCGACCTTCCGGTGCAGGTGCACACGCCGCACCGCGACAAGAAGCGCGGCACCGCGCTCAGCATGGACGTGGCGCTCGAGATGGGCCTCGAGCCCGGGCGGGTGGTCATCGACCACAACAACGAGGAGACGGTGGCCGAGGTGCTCGACCGCGGCTTCTGGGCCGCCTTCACGCTCTACCCGCAGACCAAGATGGGCAACGAGCGCATGGTGGAGATCGCGCGGCGCTACGGCTCGACGCGCGTGTTCATCGATTCGAGCGCCGACTGGGGCAAGTCCGACCCGCTCGCGGTGCCGAAGACGGCGCGCCTGATGCTCGAGCGCGGCATCCCGCGCGAGGACGTCGAGGCCATCTGCTACGGCAACGCGCTCGCGGCGTTCGGCCAGGGCGGTCGCATGCAGGAGTCCGACTGGCTCGCGCCGCAGCCGCTCGACCAGCGCGAGCTCTTCCAGGGCAACTCCGTGCTGCGCGGCCAGGCGCCGCAGGTCGACGGCCTGCCGGTGATCCCGGAGCGCGTCGAGAACGCGCTGATCGAATGAACGGGCCCGCGGGCTCCGCCACAGGAGACACGACATGAACACGGATGCCGCGAAGGTGATGGAACTGCCGCAGGGCGCGGTGTACGAGCAGGAGTTCGTCGTCAGCTGCCGCTACCCGGTGTACTTCACCGCCGACGCCTTCGACCTCGACAACCCCGTGTTCGAGCAGGCGCTCTGCCAGTCCGAGCCGGGCCGCCGCAAGCGTTTCGCCGTGTTCGTGGATGCGAACGTCGCCGCCTGCTGGCCCGCGCTCGGCCACCAGCTCGCGGCCTACGCCGGGGTGCGATCCGAGGCGCTCGAACTCGCCGCGCCGCCGGAGACGGTGCCGGGCGGCGAGCAATGCAAGAACGACCCGGCGCTCGTGATGCGCCTGCAGCAGCGCGTGGACGAGCTCGCGATCGACCGCCACTCCTACGTGGTGGCGATCGGCGGCGGGGCGGTGCTCGACCTCGTGGGATACGTCGCGGCGACCTCGCACCGCGGCGTGCGGCACGTGCGCCTGCCGACCACCGTGCTCGCGCAGAACGACTCGGGCGTCGGCGTGAAGAACGGCGTCAACGCCTTCGGCAAGAAGAACTTCCTCGGGACCTTCGCGCCGCCGCATGCGGTGATCAACGACGCGTCGTTCCTGCGCACGCTTCATCCGCGCGACCGCGTCGCGGGCATGGCGGAGGCGGTCAAGGTCGCGCTGATCCGCGACCGCGTGTTCTTCGAGTGGCTGGAGGCCAGTGCCGACGCCCTGCACGAGAGCGCTCCGGCTGCCACGGCGCGCATGATCCGACGTTGTGCCGAGCTGCACATGCGCCAGATCGGGCAGGGCGGCGACCCCTTCGAGCGTGGCAGCGGGCGCCCGCTCGACTACGGTCACTGGTCGGCCCACAAGCTCGAGTCGCTCACCGGCCACGAGCTGCGCCATGGCGAGGCCGTCGCGATCGGCGTCGCGCTCGACGCGCGTTACTCGGTGCAGGCCGGGATGCTGCCGGCCGGCGAGGATGAGCGTATCTACCGCCTGCTCAAGCGGCTCGGGTTCCACCTCTGGCACCCGGCGATGGAGCTGCGCGACCCGGACGGGCGCCTGCGGATCCTCGAGGGCCTCGAGGAGTTCCGCCAGCACCTCGGCGGCGAGCTGTCCGTGACGCTGCTGCGCGAGCTCGGCCGGGGCGTGGACGTGCACAAGATGGATCGCGACGAGGTGGCGCGGGCCCTGGCGTGGCTGAGGCGCAGGGAAACGGGCCAGTGAGGGTCGGCGGCAGTCACCTCGGTTACTGCACCAACATCCATCCCGGCGAGTCCTGGGACGAGATCCGCGCCAACCTCGGTCGCTACGTGCCCGAAGTGAAGCGCCGGCTCTCACCCGACTCGCCCTTCGGCCTCGGGCTGCGGTTGTCCTGCATCGCTGCCCGGCAGCTCGCGGTGCCCGACGCCCTGGCCGAGTTCGCGGACTTCCTGCAACGCGAGTCGCTGTACGTCTTCACGATCAACGGCTTTCCGTACGGCCCCTTCCACGGCACGCGGGTGAAGGAGGGCGTGTACCTGCCGGACTGGCGTGACGAGGAGCGGCTCGAGTACACCAACCTGCTCGCCGACCTGCTCGCGCAGTGGCTGCCGGCGGGCACGCGTTCGGGCGGCAGCATCAGCACGGTGCCAGGCGCCTTCCGCACGGCAATCGCCGGCGCAGCGGACTCGGGGCGCATCGCCGAACTGCTGGTCCGCCACGTCGCGCACCTCGTCGAGATCGAGCGACGCACGGGGTGTCGCATCGTGCTGGCGCTCGAGCCCGAGCCGTGCTGCCTGCTCGAGACCGTTGCGGAGACTGTGACGTTCTTCCGCGAGCATCTCCACTGTGCGGCTGCTGCGACGCGTCTGGCGAAGCTCACGGGGCTCGATGAGGCCGCCGCGGTGAGCGCGCTGCAAGATCACCTCGGCGTCTGCCTCGACCTGTGCCATGCCGCGGTCGAGTTCGAGGACCCCGCGCAGTGCTACGCCGAACTCGAGGCGGCCGGCATTGCAATGGCCAAGATCCAGGTGACCGCCGGCCTGCGCATCCCGCGGGTCACCGCGGAGTCGGCGGGGGCGCTCAGCCGCCTCGACGACGGCGTTTACCTGCACCAGGTCGTCGAGCGCAGCGACGAAGGCCTCGCCCGTTTCGTGGACCTCGACGCCGCGCTGGCCTCGGAGGGCTGGCGCCGGCGCGACAGCGAGTGGCGGGTGCACTTCCACGTGCCGGTGTTCCTCGAGTCGCTCGACGGCTTCGCCTCCACGCAGGCCTTCGTCCGCGAGGCGCTGGCGCTGCATCGCGAGCGCAACCGCTCGCCACACCTCGAGGTGGAGACCTACACCTGGTCGGTGCTGCCGGAACGCGAGCGAACCGTCCCGGTCGAGGTGGCGATCGCACGCGAGCTCGGGTGGGTGGTCGGGGAACTGACGTGAGGTGGTCCGTCGCGCTCGCCCTCGGCAGGGTCTCGAACCTGCCCACGGTCTGGACCAACGCGCTCGCCGGCGTGGTGCTCGCGGGCGGCGCGGCGGGCGATGCGCGCGTACCGTGGATCGTGCTCGCGGTGTCGCTGTGCTACGTGGCGGGCATGTACCTCAACGACGCCTTCGACCGCGAATTCGACGCGCGCCATCGGCCCGAGCGCCCGATCCCGTCGGGCGCGGTTTCAGCGCGGACCGTGTTCACCGCGGGGTTCGGCATGCTCGCGGCGGGCGTCGCGCTGCTCGCGGGGCTGGGCCTGTGGCCCGGGCGGGGCACGGGCTGGTCACCGGCCGCGGCAGGCCTCGCGCTCGCTGCTGCGATCGTGTGGTACGACCGGTATCACAAGGCCAATCCCGCGAGCCCGCTGTTGATGGGACTTTGCCGTGCGCTGGTGTACGTGGCGGCCGCGTGCGTCGTCGTGGCCCGGCCACCCCTGGCGTTGTACGCGGGGGCGCTGCTGCTGCTGAGCTACCTCATCGGCCTGACCTACGTCGCGCGACAGGAGCACCTTGGCCGGGTGGCCAACCTCTGGCCGCTGCTGTTCCTGGCGCTGCCGCTCGCCTGGACCGCCCGCGCGGCGCTCGCAGGCGGCTTCGTCGCGGTGCTGTGGCTGTTGCTCGCGGCCTGGCTGCTGTATGCGTTGTCGTTCCTGAGACGGCGGCGCGCCGGCGACGTGCCGCGCGCGGTGGGTCACCTCATCGCAGGCATCTGCCTGTGGGACGCGCTCGTGATCGCCGCGGCCGGCCAGCCGGCGCTCGCGGGGCTGGCGCTCGGCCTGTTCGGGGTTACGCTGGTGCTGCAGCGGCACGTTGCACCCACCTGACCCTGGCACGCATCGAGCAACATCGGGCGTAGAGGCATGCAACCGCAACGCTTCATGGCAGCGGCGCTGGCCCGCGCCACCGGCCTGCAAGTGGCACCGCAGCCGGAGCGCTCCGTAGGCGGCGGCAGCGTCGTCGAGTGCCTGCGGTGGAGCAGCGACGCCGGCGACCTGTTCGTGAAGCTCGGCCCGGAAGCGAGCCTCGGGATGTTCTCCGCCGAGGCCGATGGGCTACGTGAGCTCGGTGCGGCCGCGGCCCTGCGCGTGCCGGAGGTGCGGGGACTGGGCACGGCGTCCGGCCAGGCATTCCTCGCGCTGGAGTGGATCGAGTTCGCTGCCGCTTCCTCGCGCACCGAGTCGATGCTGGGCGCCGGGCTCGCCCGCCTGCACTACAGCACCGCGCCACGATTCGGCTGGCACCGTGACAACACCATCGGCGCGACGCCGCAGCACAACGACTGGACGGACGACTGGGCGCAGTTCTTCGCGACGCGGCGTCTCGGCGTCCAGCTCGACCTCGCGGAGCGCAACGGTTACGGCGGGGATCGAGGCGGACGATTCATCGAGCGCGGCCGCCGGCTGTGCGAGCGGCTCGAGGCGTTCCTCGCCGGCCATTGCCCGCGGCCATCACTGCTGCACGGTGACCTGTGGGGTGGCAACTGGGCCGCCGCTGCCTCGGGCGCGCCGGTGATCTACGACCCCGCCGTGTACTACGGCGATCGCGAGGCGGACCTCGCCATGACGCGCCTGTTCGGCGGGTTCGGCCGCGGCTTCTACCAGGCCTACGAGTCCGAGTGGCCCCTAGATCATGGGGCGGCGCAACGAGTCGCGCTCTACAACCTCTACCACGTGCTCAACCACCTCAACCTGTTCGGCGGCGGCTACGGCGCGCAGGCCGAGGCGATGATCGGGCGCCTGCTGGCCGAGGCCGGCTGAGCCGCCGGCCAATCGTCGCGACTGGCAGGCGATCAGGGCAGTCGAACGGTGCCCTTGACGGACGTGACGCGCACCTCGCCGCTGCCGTCGGCGAGCACCTCGACGTTGCCGTCGACGCCGGAGATGCGGATGTCGCCCGAGGAATCGCGGTCGACGCGCACGTCGCTCGAAACACGTTCGACCACGATGTCGCCCGAGCTGTCGAGCGGGATGTGCACGCCGCCCGCGCCGCGGATCACGACGTCGCCCGAGCTGTCGGTGACACGAACCATGCCGGCCGCGTCCTCGATCCGGATGTCTCCCGAGCTGTCCTCGATCTCGACGTCGCCCTTGAGGGCACGGGCCGTGATGTCGCCGGAGCTGTCGAGCACCTTCACGACCCGGACGGATTCGAGGGTCATGTCGCCGCTCGAGTCGGTCACCTCGACCGGCAACTCGCCCGGCACGGACACCGTGAGGTCGAGCGATGCGTACAGCAGGCCGATGCCCTTCATCTCGTCGGGCACCTGCACGTGGACCTGCACGACGTCGCCCTGGCGTCGCACGTGCAACTGCGTCTGGTCCAGGTACGCCTGGCTCGAGGCGCAGGCACGGCCCCCGGCGGCGAGTGCCGGGCCGTTGGCCGGCCGCACGACGAGGTCACCCGCGCGTGCCAGGATCTCGATGCGCTCGGCCCCGGCCGTGTCGATGCTCGCCTTGCGGTCGGCGGCGTAGCGGCAGTCCAGGTCCCGGGCGAAGGCGGTCGCCGGCAGCGCGAGCAGGGCCAGCAGGGCGGCGAGGCGCAACGAAGTCGTGTTCATGGCGTAGAGCCCGCAAGGGAGGGCAGATGCTGGCTTGGATGCCGGCACGGTCCCGCGGGTTGCAGGCCGGCGGCAATGCGCGGCAAAGAGCCGCCGGAGCAGGACGGGGGCGTGTCCTGCTCCGGCGTGTCGGGCCCGGTCGGGAGGGCTTAGTGCATCCGTCCCTGCTGCCGTCTGTCGGCTGATGCTGCCTCGCCTCGGTCCGCGTGTCGGAGCGCTGGCCGGGGGCGGGACAGCGTCGACACTGGGGAAAGTCTCACCGCCAGTCGGGGCCTGTGTGACGATTCCGTGAATTTGTCTTTGCATGTCGTGACCCTCTCGCGAGATCCTCCGCGCATGTCACTGATTCGGGGGAAGGCGTCCGGACGACCGTCCGCCGCCACACGAGAATGAACAACCTGCCCGTGATCGTCGGCACCATCGTCGTGTACATGGGCGTGTGCCTGGTGCTCGGCTTCGTCGCCTACCGCCGCACCACCAATCTCGCGGACTTCATCCTCGGCGGCCGTTCGCTCGGCAGCTGGGTGACCGCCTTCAGCGCCCAGGCCTCGGACATGAGCGGCTGGCTGCTCATGGGCCTGCCCGGCCTAGCCTACCTCGCGGGCTTCGACGCGGTGTGGCTGGCGACCGGCCTGATCGTCGGCACGTGGCTCAACTGGCGGTTCATCGCCGCGCCGCTGCGCGTGCGCACCGAGCAGCTCGGCGACTCGCTCACGCTGCCCGACTACTTCGAGCGCCGCTTCGACGACCGTTCGCGCGTGCTGCGCACCATCACCGCGCTGCTGATCCTGGTGTTCTTCACCTTCTACGCGAGCTCGGGTTTCGTCGCGACCGGGCGCCTGTTCGAGTCGCTGTTCGGCATGCACTACCACGACGCGATGTTCTGGGGCAGCTTCGTGATGCTCGCCTACACGTTTTTCGGCGGGTTTCTCGCGGTGAGCTGGTCGGACGTGCTGCAGGGCACGCTGATGTTCTTCGCGCTGATCCTCGTGGCGGCGATGGGTGTCGGGCTCGCCGGCGGCTTCGGCGAGATGCTCGCGACGCTCGAGGCGCGCGAGCCGGCGCTGCTCGATCCCTTCCTCGGCAGCGGCGGCGAGGCGCTCGGGGCGGTCGGCATCGCCTCGCTGCTGGCGTGGGGTCTCGGGTACCCCGGCCAGCCGCACATCCTCGCGCGCTTCATGGCCATCCGCTCGGTCGAGGAGATGCCGACGGCGCGGCGGGTGGCGATGGTCTGGGTGATCGTCGTGCTGCTCGCGGCCATCGTCGTGGGCCTCGCGGGCGCGGTGCTGATCGCCCCACCGCTCGCCGGGCCCGACACCGAGAAGGTGTTCATCCAGCTCGCCACCACGCACCTGCATCCCGTGCTCGCCGGACTGTGCCTCGCGGGCATCCTCGCGGCGATCATGAGCACCGCCTCGGCACAGCTGCTGGTCGCTTCCTCGGCCTTCGCGCAGGATTTCTACAAGGGCCTGTTCCGCAGCAACCCGGGTCGAGCCGAGCTGCTGTGGGTCGGGCGCGGCGCGGTGCTCGGCATCGCGCTGCTCGCCTACCTGCTCGCTCTCAATCCCGAGAACAAGGTGCTCGACCTCGTGGCCTGGGCCTGGGCCGGGTTCGGTGCTGCGTTCGGCCCGGCCATCGTGCTGTCGCTCTACTGGCCGCGCATGACGCGCAACGGCGCGCTCGCGGGCATGCTGGTGGGCGGTGCGACCGTGATCCTCTGGAAGCAGGGCAGCGGCGGCATCTTCGCGCTCTACGAGATGGTGCCGGGCGTGGTGTTCTCGACGCTCGCGATCTGGATCACTTCGCGGCTCGACCGGCAGACGCGATGAACTCGTCGATGTGCCGCTCGAGCACCGGCAGCGTCACGCCGGCGTTCTCGAGCAGCGCATCGTGGAAGGCCCGGATGTCGAAGCGCTCGCCGAGCGCGGCCTCCGCGCGGGCCCGCAGCTCCAGGATCTTCAGCTCGCCGATCTTGTAGGCGAGCGCCTGCCCGGGCCAGGCGATGTAGCGGTCCACCTCGGTGCGGACCTCGTGCGTGGAGAGGGCGGTGTTCGCGGCGAGGTAGTCGAGCGCCTGCTGCCGGCTCCAGCCCTTCCAGTGCATGCCGGTGTCGACCACGAGCCGGCAGGCGCGCCACATCTCGTAGGTGAGGCGTCCGAAGCGCTGGTAGGGCGTGTGGTAGACGCCGAGTTCCTCGCCGAGCTTCTCCGAGTAGAGCGCCCAGCCCTCGCCGAAGGCGTGGGGATAGAAATTGAGCCGGAAGCGCGGCACGCCCGCGAGCTCGCGTGCAAGCGCGCCCTGCAGGTGGTGTCCCGGCACCGCCTCGTGCAGCGTGAGCGCAGGCAGCACGTACAGCGGCCGCTTGTCGAGCGCGTAGGTGTTGACCCAGTACTCGCCCGCCGCCCCCAACGGACCGGGGTTGTAGCGGCCCGCCGTGTAGTTGGGCGCGAGCGGCTCCGGCACCGGCTTCACCGTGAACGGCGTGCGCGGCAGCCTGCCGAAGAACGCGGGCGTGCGCCCGTCGATCTCCCGCGTGATCCAGGCCGCCTCGCGCAGCAACTGCTCCGCAGTGCGGGCGTAGAACTGCGGATCGGTGCGCAGGAAGGTGAGGAACTCGCCGAAGCTGCCCTCGAATCCGACCTCGCGGATGATCTCCTCCATCTCGGACCGGATCCGTGCCACCTCGACGAGCCCCGTCTCGTGCACGTCGTCCGGCGTGGCCCCGGGAAGCGTCGTGAAGTAGCGGACCAGCTCGGCGTAGTAGGCGCGCCCGTCCGGCAGGTCGGACGCCGCGAGCGAGCGACGGGCCCCGGCGCGGTACTCGCGCTCGAAGAACGCCTGGAACCTCGCGTAGGCCGGCAGCACGTCACGCTCGATGGCGGCCCGGCCGGCCGCGATGAGGCGCGCGCGATCGGCCTCCGGGACCGTGGATGGAAACTTTGCAAAGGGCGCGAAGAACGGGCTGTCCTCCGGCCTGGCGAACTGCTCGGCCGCCACGACGCCCGAGATCCCGGGCAGGATCTCGGCGGGCAGCGTGAATCCGTCGCGCAGACCCTGGCGCATGTTGGCGATGTTCTCGTCGAAGTACCGCGGCAGGTCCTCGAGCCTCGCGATGTAGCGCTCGTAGTCGACCGTGCTGCGCGGGTTGGCGAGCTCGTGGAGGAGCAGGACGTCGGCGTGGAAGCCGCTGTCGCTGTTGAGCGGTACGCGCCACTCGCGGTGGCTCGCGAGCGCGAGGCGCTGCGACACCATGAAGTCGAAGAGGTCGTAGCTCACCTGCTCCTGCGGCGCCAGCGCGGAGCGGTCCATAGCACGCAGGCGCCGCAGGAACTCGCGGTCCGCCTCGATCCGGCGCTGCTGGTCGGCGGGCGTGACCGAGGGCAGCCGGTCGTCGTAGTCGTGGATGCCGTCGTACGTCGCGGCGAGCGGGTCCTCGCGCCACGTGAACGCGCGCTCGTCGTCGAAGAGCTGGCGAAGCGCTGCGCCGGTGTCCTGTGCGCCGGCGGCCGGTGCGATGCAGACGGCAGCGATGCACGAGGCGACGGTGGCCTGGAACTTCATGGACCTAGCGGGCCGTGCGGACGAACGGCAGCATGCGCCGCAGCGTGTCGTCCTTGCGCCAGAAGTGGTGGTAGAGCGCCGCGAGCGCGTGCAGCACCGCGACCGTCGCCATCACGGCGAACACGGCCTCGTGCACCTCCTCGTAGAACTCGTGCGCGTCGTGGTTCTCGGCCGCGAGCATCGGGAACTCGAACCAGCCGAAGAAGCTCGTCGGGTAACCGCCCGTCGACGACATGATCCAGCCCGTGAGCGGCTGGAGGAGAATCAGCACGTACAGCAGGCCGTGCCCCGCGGCCGCGACGATCCGTTGCGCGCGTGGCATCGGCACGGGTGCGGGTCGACTGCCGTTCACGAGCTTCCAGAGGATCCGCACCAGCGCGAGGCCGAGGATCAGCATGCCGATCGACTTGTGGTTGGCGATGCCGGCAAACCTGTCCGGACCGTCGGGCAGTTCTTCCGCAGCCTCGATGATCACGTACTGCGCGATGATCAGGATCACGATGCTCCAGTGAAGTAGCTTCGCGACCGCCCCGTAACCCGTCGAAGAATTGCGCCACTGCATGATCCGCTCCCGCCTCCGATGACACACGCCAAGCCGATGGTAGCGCGTCGAAGGGGCGGGTGCCGGGACCTAGTCCATGCCGGGCGTGAGGAGCAGTCCGGTGCCCTCGGGCGCGATCAGCAGGGCGTGCTCGCGAGCGTCCATCCCGCGCGGCAGCCTCCCGGCAAACCGCAGGCCGCGCTCGCGCAGCGCGTCGATCCGCGCCGGCAGGTCGGGCGCCGAGAACGTCAGCACGGGCGAGCGCAGGTCCAGGTCGTAGAGCCCGATGTTCAGGTCGCGGCCCGCTGCAACCACCCGCGTGAACGGCACTCGCTCCGGCCCGAAGGCCACGAGGCCGAGGGCGTCCCAGAACGCCGCCGAGCGCTCGAGGTCGGGCGTGGGGATGCCGAACTCCTCGAAGTAGCCGAGCATGGAAGGCTGCGACGGCGCGGCAGGCGGCGAGAACGTGCGCGCCTCGACGAGCGCTACGCGCTGGCCGGCAGGATCGCGGAACCCGAGCTCGTGCAGTTGCTCCGCGCCGAGCCGCGCGAACTCGATCTCGATGCCGAGCGCCCCGAGACGCGGCGCGTGCGTCGCGAGGTCCGGTTGCACGAAGGTCAGGGTCGGATCTTCGTCACCGGCGCCGTGCAGCCCGAGGCACAGTCGTCCGTCCGTGACCACCGCGTAGGGGTCTGGCCGCGCGTCGCCGGTGACCGCCTGCACGAAGCCGAGCGATTCGTAGAAGGCCAGCGACTCCGGCAGGTCCGGCGAGCGGACGCTGACTTCAAGGAACCGCCCGAGCACGCCTGCCGTCAGTCCGGCGCGCCGAGCGCCAGCGCGCGTTCTCGGGATGCGGCACGCAGTTCAGGGTCGTCGGCCGAGTCGATCTCGGGCCAACCCTGCGTGTGGCGCAGCACGATCTGCTCGTAGAGCGCCACCTGCGGCTCGCTCGAATTGAGGCAGGGCACGTAGTCGAAGGCCTCGCCGCCCTTCGCGAGGAAGGCCTCGCGGTTCTGCATCTCGATCTCTTCGAGCGTCTCGAGGCAGTCGGTCGCGAAGCCCGGGCACACCACCGTCACGCGCTTCGGTCCGGCCGCGGCGTACTCGTGCAGCAGCAGGTCCACGTAGGGCTTGAGCCACTCCTCGCGCCCGAACCGTGACTGGAACCCCAGCGACCAATCGCCGTCGGCCAGGCCGAGGCGTGCCGCGACGCGTCGCGCCGTGCCGCGGCAGAAGCAGTGGTAGGGGTCGCCGCCGAGGAAGTAGCGTTTCGGGATCGAGTGGAACGAGAACAACAGGTGCTTGCGCCCGTGCTGCTCCCAGTGCGAGGCGATGCCGTCGGCGACGGCCGCGATGTAGGCGTCTTCTTCCCAGTACTGGTTGACCATGCGCAGCTCGGGCAGCCAGCGCCAGCGCGACAGCTCGCCGGTGACCCGGTCGAAGATCGAGGCCGTCGTGGTCGCCGAGTACTGCGGATACATGGGCAGCACCAGCAGCCGCTGCACGTTGTCCCTGCGCAGGCGGTCGAGCGCGTCCGGGAGGGAGGGATTGCCGTAGGTCATCGCGAGCTCGACGCGCACGCGGTCGCCGCAGCGTGCGGCGAGCCGCCCCGACAGACGCTCGGCCAGCGCCCGCGACTCCACCAGCAGCGGCGAGCCCTGCGGCGTCCACACCTGCTGGTAGGCGTGCGCGCTGCGCTTCGGGCGAGTGCGCAGGATGACGCCGTTCAGGATCAGCCACCACAGGATCCGGGGCGCCTCGATGATGCGCGGATCCCAGAGGAACTCGGCGAGGTAGCGGCGCACGGCCGGGGTCGTGGGCTCGTCGGGCGTGCCGAGGTTGACGAGCAGCACGCCGAGCCGTGCCGGCGAGCCGTGGTGGTAGTCGGGTGTGCCGAGGTAACCGGTCATCTGGGAGCAGGTCGGGGCGAACTGGGCCGGGCACGATACCGCAACTGGTGCGGTATCGCACCGCGGGCGGCACGGCCCGCGCCGCGCGCGCGCAGTCGCGCTCCGCCTTCAGCCATGGCGCCGCCCGGCCTCGACCCGCGGGAACACGTACAGCATACCGACGCCGAGCAGGCACACGGCCGCGCAGAACACCAGCACCGGCAGGGCGGTGTCGGTGGGGAAGTGCCCCATCCACTGCACGCAGGCCGCGCCGATGATCTGCTGCAGGAATCCGATGGTGCTCGAGGCGACGCCGGCGTGCTGGGGCGCGAGGCTCACGGCGGTGGCGGTGACGTTGGGAAGCGCGAGTCCCTGGCCGTAGGACAGCACGCCGATCGGCACGAAGACCCACAGCGGGTGCGTGAGCCCGACTGCGACGAAGGCCAGCGCCGCGACTGCTCCGGCCGCCGACAACAGCACGCCGTTCACCACCATCCAGTGCAGGTCGTGCCTCGCCATGAGCCGCCTGACCGACCAGTTGCCGAGGAAATACCCCGCGGCGATGAACAGGTAGTAGAAGCCGAACTCCGTGGGCGGGCGGCCGAGGGCCGACACCATCACGTACGGTGCCAGCGAGATGAACACGAGGAAGGTGGCGTACACGACTGCGCCCTGCAGCACGCAGCCCGTGAACAGCGGCATGCGCACCAGCGTCCAGGCCGTCCCGAGCATCTCGCGTCCGCGCGGCGGCCGGGCATCCGGCGGGCGTGTCTCGGGCAGTCGTCGCCAGACGACGACGCCCACTGCGAGCGCCGCGAGCACCAGCACGCCAAAGATCGCCCGCCAGCCGAGCCCTGCCGAGATCAGGCCGCCGATCACCGGGGCGAGCGCATTGCCCATCACGGCCACCATGGTCAGCGAGGCGAGCCTCCTCGCGATGCCCTCGGCGGGATACAGGTCGGAGAGGATGGCGCGCGCGGTCACGAGCCCGGTGGCCGTGCCGAAGGCCTGCAGCGCACGGCCGGCGATCAGTACATCGAGGCTACGTGCCAGCAACGAAACGATCGCACCGACGATCATGATGCCAAGCCCGCCGAGCACGGCGGCGCGGCGGCCATAGCGATCGGAGAACGGACCCCACGCCAGGATGCCGAAGGCGAACATCACGAGCGCGACGGAGAACGTCACCTGCACCTCCGCGACGCTCGCGCCGAAGTGCTCGCGCACCGCGGGCAGTGCCGGCAGGTACAGGTTGGTGGCGATCGGGCCGAGCGCCGCGACGGCCGCGAGCAGGACGATCAGCCCGCGGTCCCGCGCGGCGGTGGTCAACTGTCGATGCCGCCGATGCAGAAGTACTTGAGCTCGGTGTAGTCGAGGATGCCGTACTTGGAGCCTTCGCGGCCGGTGCCCGATTCCTTCACGCCCCCGAACGGCGCCACTTCCGTCGAGATCAGCCCGGTGTTGAGGCCCACGATGCCGTACTCGAGTCCCTCGGCGACGCGCCATGCGCGCCCGAGGTCGCGCGTGTAGAAATAGGAGGCGAGGCCGAACTCGGTGTCGTTCGCCATCCGGATCGCTTCCTTCTCGTCCTTGAAGGAGAAGATCGGCGCGACGGGACCAAAGGTCTCCTCGCGCGCGACCAGCATGTCGGGCTTCACGTGCGTGACGATGGTCGGCTCGAAGAACGTGCCGCCGAGCGCGTGACGCCTGCCGCCGAGCGCGACCTTGCCGCCCTTGGCGAGCGCGTCGGCGACGTGCTCCTCGACTTTTGCCACGGCCTTGGCGTCGATCAGCGGTCCCTGGTCGGTCGCGCCCGCGAGGCCGTCGCCCACGCGCAGCTTGCGCACCGCCTCGACCAGCTTCGCGACGAACGCGTCGTACACGCCTTCCTGCACCAGCAGCCGGTTGGCGCAGACGCAGGTCTGGCCGGTGTTGCGGTATTTGCTCGCGATCGCGCCCTGCACCGCCGCGTCGAGGTCGGCGTCGTCGAACACGATGAACGGCGCATTGCCGCCGAGCTCGAGCGAGACCTTCTTGAGCGTGCCGGCACACTGCTGCATGAGCTTCTTGCCGATCTCGGTCGAGCCGGTGAAGGTGAGCTTGCGCACGTGCGGGTTCGAGGTCATCTCGCCGCCGATGGCGGTCGCCGAGCCGGTGACCACGCTGAACACGCCCCGCGGGATGCCGGCGCGGTGGGCAAGCTCGGCCATGGCGAGCGCGGAGTAGGGCGTCTGCATGGCGGGCTTGCAGACGAAGGTGCAGCCGGCGGCGAGCGCGGGGCCCGCCTTGCGCGTGATCATCGCCGCCGGGAAATTCCAGGGCGTGATGGCCGCGACGACGCCGACCGGCTGGCGCAGCACGATCAGGCGCTTGTCGCGCTGGTGGCCGGGGATCACGTCGCCGTAGACGCGCTTGCCTTCCTCGGCGAACCACTCGATGAACGCCGCCGCATAGGCGACCTCGGCCTTCGCCTCGGCGAGCGGCTTGCCCTGCTCGGCCGTCATCAGCACGGCGAGGTCCTCGACGTTGGCGAGCAACAGGTCGTGCCAGCGGCGCAGGATGGCGGAGCGCTCCTTGGCGGTGTGCGCGGCCCAGGCGGGGAAGGCCGAGGCCGCGGCCTCTATCGCCCGGCGCGTCTCGGCGACGCCGAGGTTCGGCACCGTGCCGATCACGTCGCCGGTGGCCGGGTTGGTGACGTCCACGGTGCCGCCGGTGTCGGCGGGGATCCATGCGCCATCCACGTAGCACTGCTGGCGGAGCAGGGTCGGGTCGGTGAGCGAGACGTTCATGGTTCGGGTCATCCCAGGTGATGCCGGAAGAATTCGATGCTGCGCTCGAAGGCGAGCCGTGCGCTCGCCGCGTCGAAATCGGCGCGGTCGCTGCAGTTGAAGCCGTGCCCGGCCGGGTAGAGGTGGTAGGTCCCCTGCGGGAACGCAGTGCGGATCGTCTCGACGTCGGAAAGCGGGATGTGCGAGTCGCGCTCGCCGTAATGGAACATCATCGGGCAGCGGGGCGTCTCGGGCAGCAGTTGCGTGATGCCTCCGCCGTAGTAGGCCACGCCCGCGGCGATGTTGGAGTGGCAGCCGGCGAGGTACGTTACACGCCCGCCCCAGCAGTAGCCCGCCATGCCCACCCGGCCGGCACGGGTCACGGCGTCGATGGCTGCATTGACGTCGGCGAGGGCGCCCTCGTTGGTCGCCTTCATCATCAGCTCGATGCCGGCCTGCAGCCCGGCGGCGTCGTAGCCGAGGTCCACGTCCTTCTGCAGCCGGTCGAACATCGCGGGCGCAATGGCGAGGTAGCCCTCGGCGGCGTACTGCTCGGCGACGCGTCGGATGTGGGAGTTCACGCCGAAGATCTCCTGCACCACGACCACCGCGCCGCGCGGCCGGCCCGCGGGGCTCGCGAGGTAGGCGGAGAGTCGATTGCCGTCGGCGGCCAGCAGCTGGAGTGTGCTCATGGAGGGGCTCCGGGAGCCGGGAAAAATCGGGTTCCGGCGAGACTTGCTAGGATATCAGGCCGACGCGGCGGACACCGCGGGCCAGCAGCCCGAACCCGTATAATCGCGGCCCCTCCTGGTCCGCCGGTATTCCCTCGTGAAGCGTCACCTGCCGTCCGTCCTCGCCCTGTGCCTTGCCCTCTCTGCCTGCGCGTCGCAGGCGCCCGCCACTGCCCCGGTACCGACCAGCGCGGCGTCAGTCCCCGCGGCGGACGCCGGCCCGGCGCTGCACGCCATGTTCGAGCGCTATTTCGAGGACACCCTGCGCCTCAATCCGCTGCTCGCCACCTACATCGGCGACCACCGCTACGACGACCGGCTGCCGAACTCCATCGGGCCGCAGTTCCGCGCCGACGCGCAGGCGCTGAACGCGCGCTACCTCGCCGAGGCGCAGGCCTTCGACGTCGCCACGCTGTCGCCGTCCGACCGCATCTCGCACGCGATCTTCCTGCACGAGCGCAGCAGCATGCGCGAGGCCGAGCGATACCCGACTTACCTGCTGCCGCTCAACCAGACCGGCAGCCTGCTCACGACCATGGCGGCGCTGGGCTCAGGCACGAACGCGCAGCCGTTCGCGATGACCGAGGACTACGACAACTGGCTGAAGCGTCTCGGCGGCATGGTCGTGTGGATGGACCAGGCCATCGTCAACATGCGCGAGGGCATGGAGCGCGGCGTGGTCCAGCCGCGCCCCGTCATGGAGAAAGTGCTGTTGCAGCTCGAGGCGATGGTGGTCGAGCGGCCGGAGGACAGCCTCTTTTTCGCGCCCGTGAAGAATTTCCCGGAGGCCGTCTCCGCCACGGACCGCGATCGGCTCACGGCCGCGTACACGGCGACCATCCGCGACGAGGTGGTGCCCGCCTTCCGCCGGCTGCGGGACTTCGTCCGCGACGAGTACCTGCCCAGGACGCGCTCCACCGTGGCCTGGAGCGCGCTGCCCGACGGCGCGGCCTGGTACGGCTTCTACGTCAAGGAGCACACCACCACGACCATGACGCCGGAGGAGATCCACGAGCTCGGTCGCAGCGAGGTCGCGCGCATCCTCGGCGAGATGGACAGGGTGCGGCAGGCCGTCGGTTTCGAAGGCGACCTCGAGGCGTTCTTCACGCACCTCGAGACCGATGCGCAGTTCTACTACACGAACGGCGCGGACCTGCTCGAGGGCTACCGGCAACTCAAGCTGCGCATCGACGCTGCGCTCCCGAAGCTGTTCTCGGTGTTCCCGAAGGCCGACTACGAGCTGCGCGAGGTCGAGGCGTTCCGCGCCCAGTCGTCGGCCGGCGCGTCCTACCAGCAGCCCTCCGCCGACGGCTCGCGGCCCGGCATCTTCTACGTCAACACCTACAACCTGAAGGCGCAGCCGAAGTTCGGCATGGAGACGCTCTCGCTGCACGAGGCCTCGCCCGGGCACCACTTCCAGGTGACCATCCAGCAGGAGCTCGAGGACCTGCCGCGCTTCCGCCGCTTCGGCGGCGACTACACGGCCTTCGTCGAGGGCTGGGCGCTGTACGCCGAGTACCTCGGCAAGGAACTCGGAATGTTCACCGATCCGTACCAGTGGTTCGGCCGGCTGAACGACGAGCAGCTGCGGGCCATGCGCCTCGTGGTGGACACGGGCCTGCACGCCAAGGGCTGGACCC